>Ga0209810_1005773_pt1 | contig 11031 bp, 5 predicted proteins | sample Coa_R1_7_FD_187159 | JGI IMG/M metagenome (GOLD analysis project Ga0209810, IMG submission 187159) | Surface soil microbial communities from Centralia Pennsylvania, which are recovering from an underground coalmine fire - Coalmine... | ecosystem: Environmental > Terrestrial > Soil > Unclassified ...
CGTTTTCTACGGAGTAATGCCGAGGTTGCGGGACTCGAACGATCGTGCGCTAGCCGGAAAACCAGCCTGAGGGTTCGACGGCGAGGTTCACGTTGATCTGCTTGACTTCGGTGTACGCTTCGTACCCGTAGGTGCCCAGTTCGCGTCCGATGCCGGATTGCTTGTAGCCGCCCCACGGCGCCTCGTTGTACGTCGGATGGTACGCGTTGATCCAGGTGATGCCCGCGCGCAGTTTGCGCACCACGCGCTGCGCCTTCGCGCCGTCCTGCGTGAACACCGCGCCCGCCAAGCCGTAAACGGTGTCGTTTGCAAGCGCGATCGCTTCCGCTTCGTCTTTGAACGTTTGCACGACGAGCACCGGGCCGAAGATCTCTTCCTGCACGATACGCATGCGAGGCGTGGTGTGCGTGAAGATGGTCGGCTCGATGAAACAGCCGCGATCGCCGATGCGGCCGCCGCCGCATTCCAAGCGCGCGCCCTCCTCGACGCCGACGCCGATGTAGTTTTGGACGCGCTCCATCTGCCGTTTCGAAACGAGCGGCCCCATTTCGGTTTGCGGATCGAAGCCGTCGCCCACGCGAATCTTGCCCGAGCGTTTCACGAGTCGTTCGATAAATCGATCGTACAGCGGCTCTTCCAGCAGCAAGCGCGATCCGGCGGAGCACACCTGCCCCGCGTTCGCGTAGATGCCGAAAAGCGCATAGTCGACGGCCGTTTCGAAATCGGCGTCGGCGAAGACGACGTTCGGCGATTTGCCGCCGAGTTCGAGCGAGATCTTCTTCAAGTTCCCGACTGCGGCGCGCATGATTGAGCGCCCGGTGACCGTACCGCCGGTGAACGCGATTTTGTCGACGAGATGGCTTTCGGCGATCGCGGCTCCCGCGACGGGGCCCGCGCCCGTGACGACGTTGACCACGCCGCGCGGAAACTCCAACTCCTCGAAAATGCCGGCCAAACGCAGCGCGCTCAGTGGCGTGAGTTCCGAAGGTTTGAGCACGCAGGTGTTGCCTGCCGCAAGCGCCGGCGCAAGCTTCCACGCCGCCATGAGCAGGGGGTAATTCCACGGAATGATTTGCCCGCAGACGCCGATCGGTTCGCGCACGACGAACGTTTGCGAGGGGGCGGGCACGTCGAACGTTTGCCCCGTCGGCTTGGTGGCCAGACCCGCGTAATAGCGGAAGCAATTCGCCGCGTCGGTGACGTCGAATTCCGTCTCGCGCAGCGGCTTGCCGTTGTTGAGCGTGTCGATCTGGGAGAGTTCCTTGCCGTATTCCTCGATTTTGTCGGCGACGCGCATGAGAAGACGCGCGCGGTCGAGCGCGGACGTCTGCGACCACGGGCCGGAATCGAACGCGGCGCGCGCCGACGCGGCCGCGCGATCCGCGTCTTCGCGTGTCGCCTCCGCCACCGCGCAAATCGGCTCGTCGGTGGAGGGATCGTACAGCGTGCGCTTCTCGCCTTGCGCGCCTTCGCACCAGCGTCCGTCGACGTACATCAGCAGCGTGTCGCCGGAGCAAGGCAAATTGCGCAGAATATCTTGGGTGCGAACTGTACGCGTTTGATTTAGTGTTTGCATGGCGCGGCTACCCCACTTGTACTTTCGGTTGTAATGCGCGCAGCGACTGCGCGAGGGCTTCGCAAACGTAGTCCGCTTGCGTTTCTTCGATCGTCAGCGGCGGCTCGATGCGGATCACGCGCGCGTTGACGAGGGTGCCCGAAACCAACACGCCGCGGTCCAGCATGAGTTTGCCGATTTCGAACCCGGTTTGGTCATCCGCGAATTCGAGAGCCATCAGCAGACCCTTCCCGCGCACGTCGACGACGACGTCCTCATGACCTCGCACTGCGCGCCGCAAGCCGGCGAGCATGCGTTCGCCCATCACGGCGGCGCGCTGCGGCAGGCGCTCCTCGATCAGCACGTTGATCGTCGCGATCGTGGCCGCGCACGCGAGCGGATTCCCGCCGAACGTCGTGGTGTGCAGAAACGGGTTGGTGAATATCCGTGAAAATACCGCTCTCGTTCCGACGACGGCGCCCGACGGCATGACGCCGCCGCCGAAAGCCTTCGCCAAGCACATGATGTCCGGCGCGACGCCCCAGTGATCGCAGGCAAACATCGCACCGGTGCGGCCCATGCCCGTTTGCACTTCGTCCAAAATCAGCAGCGCTCCGAACTCGTCGCACAGCGCGCGCACGCCGGGCAAATACGCGTCGGATGGAATATTGACGCCGCCCTCGCCTTGAATGGGCTCGAGAATGACCGCGCCGACGTCTTCGCCGACGGCTTTGCACGTCGCGAGCATGCGGCGCAGCGCATCGAGATTGTTGAACGGCACGTGCTCGATGTTCGGCAGCATCGGCCCGAACGGACGGCGGAACTCCGCTTTCGCGCTGGCCGAAAGCGATCCGTAGCTCTTGCCGTGGAACCCTTTGGTAGCCGCGACGATGGTTTGCTTTTTCGGATCGAAGATGCGCGCCAGTTTGAGCGCGCCTTCGACCGCTTCGGTGCCGCTGTTGCAAAAGAACGCGTACTCCAAACCCGGGGGCGCGATCATAGCGAGCGTTTTGGCGAGCATCGCGCGCAGCGGATCGAGCAAGTCCTGGCTGTGAAGCGGCTGGCGGCGCATCTGGTTGACGACCGCCTCGATCACTTTGGGATTGCGGTGTCCGACGTTGAAGATCCCGAAACCGCCCAGGCAGTCGATGTACTCCTTGCCGTTGACGTCGCGATACGAATTCGGCCCGGCGTCGGACCACTCGACGACGGCCGCGGCGCGGTCCGGTGAAGTTGCCTTGCGATACTCCAGAAACCCCGGATTGACGTGATCTCGGAAAGAGTCGACCGTCTCGCGTGTGATCCACTCCGCGTCCCGCGGCGTAATCTCCGGTTTGGCGATCAGATCTAAGACGGTGTTCGTATAGGCGTATGCCTGCGAGAGCGAGCGTTCAAGAATTTTGTCTCACCTTGTCCTTTATGCCGCGAGCGCGGCGTCGCAACTGTCGCTCAGGCGCGAGAGCGCCTGGGTCAAATCGTCGTCGTCTATCGTGAGCGGCACGAGAATGCGAATCACGTTTCCGCTTCCGGCAAGCAGCAAAAGCAGTCCGCGCGAGCGCGCCTGCTCGACGACCTGCTGCGCGTCGTCGGCGTTTGCAAATTCCATCGCGACCATGGCGCCCAGACCGCGCACGTCCGCGATGCGCGCGCCGAAGCGTTGGCGAAGTTCGCGCAGCGATCGCATCAGCGCATCACCGATCTCGCTCGCGCGCGCAAGAAACGCCTCGTCGATGATGTCCAGCGTCGCCAGCGCGGCCGCGCAGGCGAGCGGATTGCCGGCGTAGGTTCCGCCGAGACCTCCGGGCGCCGGTGCGTCCATGATGTGCGCTTTCCCGACGACGGCCGAAAGCGGCATGCCGCCTGCGATCGATTTCGCGACCGCGAGCAAATCGGGCTCAACGCCGGCATGCTCGCACGCGAAGAGCTTGCCGGTGCGCCCGAAGCCGCACTGCACTTCGTCGAAAATCAGCACGATGCCGTGACGGTCCGCGATGCGCCGCAGCTCTTGCAGAAACTCGGCCGGCGCGGGCACGAAGCCGCCCTCGCCGAGCACCGGTTCGATGATGATCGCGGCGACGCGGTCGGGGGCGATTTCGGAAGCGAACATCTGCGTCAAACGCTCCAGCGCCCGCTGCGTGCTCCACCCGTGCAATGCGTGCGGAAAGGGTGCGTGGTAGACTTCGCTGCAGAACGGCCCGAAATGCTGTTTGTACGGCGCGTCCTTGCCGGTCATCGACAAGGCGAGCAGCGTGCGGCCGTGATAGGAATGCTCGAACGCGACGACGGCGGGACGGCCGGTGTACTCGCGAGCGATCTTCACCGCGTTCTCGGTGGCTTCCGCGCCGGTGGTCAGCAGCAGCGATTTCTTTTTCGAACGGCCCGGCGCGATGCGGTTGAGCGCCTGCGCGAGGCCCACGTACGACTCGTACATTGCGGTTTGAAAACAGGTATGGATGAGGCGCTCGGCCTGACGCCGTACTGCCTCCACGACCTTGGGGTGGGTATGGCCGACGTTTTGCACGCCGATGCCGCCCATGAAGTCCAGGTACTCGCGGCCCTCGACGTCCCAAACGCGCGCGCCGCTCGCGCGCTCGAGAAAGATTGGATGCGCGTTGCTCACGCCGCGGGGCACGTGCTCCTCCCGGCGCGCCAGAAGGGCGCTCGTGGGCGTCGTCGCTACCTGCATGCTCTCAGTGTAGCCGCTGCAGCATCCGCCGCACTACGTGTGGAAACTACAAAATTTCCGGGATTTTTGGTGCTTTAGGCCGATGAACGTCAAGCAGATGCTCGAGTTGCCCGCGCTTGCGGATGCCGCCGTGGTCGCCGGCGCCGGCGGCTTGGAGCGCCAAGTGCTTTGGAGCCACGTGGTCGACATGCCCGATGCCGTCCCATGGGTGCGGCCCGGTTTTCTGCTGCTCGTCAGCGGCTACAGCTGGCCCAAAGATTCCGCGGAGGAAGGCCGCCAAATCGAAAATCTGGCGGCCGCCGGCATCGCCGCGATCGGCATGGCTGTTCCGAAATACGTCGAGCACTTCTCCGGGTCCGCGCGCGAGCAGGCCGACCGGCTCGACCTGCCCCTGATTGAAATTCCCTGGGAAGTGCCGTTCGCGCGCGTCATGGAGGAATTCCATCGCGCGCTGATGGCCGAGCCGTACAAAATCATCGAGCGATCCGAGCAGATTCATCGCGCCCTCACGCGCGCCGCCGCGCGCGATGCGAGTTTGGACGATCTCGCGAAAAGTCTGTGCTCGCTGATCGGAAGATCGGTCACCTTCGAAGATCAGGCGGGGAAACTGCTCGCGCACTGTTCGGTCGACGGCGCGGAGGACAGCGTGCGTGCCGCGACGCTGCAAAGCGCGCAGATGCCGAGCGAGATGCTGCGCGCGCTCGAATCCTCCGGCATGGCGCGACGGATTCGTTCGAGCGAAAAGCCGCTGCGCGTTCCCGCGATGCCGGAAGTCGGCGCTACGGCCCGCGTGGTGTGCCCGATCCGCATCGGATCGGAACTCGTGGGTCTGGTTTGGATTTTGGAAGGCGAATCGCCCCTTTCCGAATTGGATCACCGCGCAGCCGAGCACGCCGCGCTCGTCGCGGCGATTCACATCGCGCACCAGCGCGAAATCGCGTACGTGGAATCGCGCCTCGGCTACGCCTCGTTTCTTTCGCTGCTCGAATCGCAAGCCGGCGACAAACCGGTGGCGGAGGAACGGGTGCGTTTGCTCGGATTCGATCCGCACGGGCGGTATCGAGTCGGCATCGTCATCGTCGACGAAGAGCTGCCGTTGCGTCGAGAGGCCGTGCTTCGGCGCGATCGCGTCGCGGCGCGCGTGCGCGACGCGCTCAAACAGATGGGCGTCGAGCAGCTGGTTACGGTGAACCTCAATCACGTGCCGTTTCTGCTACCCGAGCACAAGGCGATCGATCGGATTCTCGCGGCGGTCGGCGATCCGCAAGCCTCGCTCGTCTTCGGACGCGTGCATTCGGGCGGGGCCGGCGCGCGGGCGAGCTACCTGGAAGCGCTCTCGCTCGTATCCTACCGCCATCGCGAGCGCGTGTGCTACTACGAGGACGTGCTCGTGCCGCGCGTGATCATGGGCGATCCCGCCGCGCGCGAGACGTTTTTGAGCGACCTCTTCGCGCCGCTGCGCGCGCGCAAAGGCGGCGAACAGCTGGCGCGAGCGCTGCTCGCGCTCGCTCGCGGCGGGTTCCACTTGCGGCAAACGGCGCAGACGCTCGGAATCCATCCGAATACGCTGCGCTACCGCCTCGACCGCGCAACGCAAGCGCTCGGCATCGATTTGGAAGATGCGGACGCACGATTCCGGCTGCAACTCGCGGGGAGGCTGCTCGACTTGGAAAATCGCGTCTGGTGATTGTGCGCCGCCTACAGAACCGGCGCGGGAAATTGTCCGTCGCGCACGTAGCAGGGCGCGCCAACCCGCCTCTAGACTAGAGCTCATCACATAAACCCACGCGCCCAGCGTTTGGAGCGCCGAAATGACGACTGCTAGGAGCCGGGGAGGGCGCATACCCACCGGGTCTGTAACCGAGCCGACGACGACGCAGACGGCGTTTCGCCGCCCAAACCCTTCGGGCGCCGGCAGCTTTGGCGCATATCATTGTTGCTGCGGCGGCCACAATGCGCGATGGCATTGCGTCCGTCCTCGCGCCGCGATCTGCGCCAAAACTGCTCGCCGCGCTGGTGCGTGGGTTTATGAGATGAGCTCTTGAACCAAAAGCCGTTGGAAGAGCGAGATACGGGGGTTTCCATGATCTCCAAACTGAGCGCCGTGGCGGTTGCGCTGTTGCTTTTAGCCGCGCCGGCTGCGGTTCATGCGGGCACGACCGGGTCGATGCGGGGACGCGTGGTCGACTCGACGACGGGCGCGCCGCTTGCGAACGCGCGCGTCGCCGCCGTATCGCCCTCGCAGGCGGCTGCGGCCAAGACCGACGCGAACGGGGAATACGTTTTCATCTCGCTGGCGCCCGATACGTACACGATCTCGGTACAGCGCGAGGGCTACGCGAGCGCGTCGCTTCCGGGGGTCACCGTGTTCGCGGACAACGTCGCGATTGAAAACGTCGAGCTTGCTCCGGCTTTACGCACGATCGCCAACGTGCGCAGCCGCGAGAGCAGCAGCATCGTTCGTCCGGGCCAAACGCAGGACGTCTTCTCGGTAAACGCGCCGCGCGCGCAGGCGGCCGCTACGCTGGGAGGCGGGTCGTCCCTCAACCAGTCGTACGGAGCGCTCGCCTCTCTTCCCGGCGTCGATTACCAGCAAGGGCAGCAAGGCTGGGGACAGCAGTTCTTGGTCCGCGGCTCGGCGGACGTTTCCGACGAGCTGGACGGCGTGCCGATTCGCGGCTCGCTGTTTTCCTCGCTGGGCCAGCAGGAGATGCAGCTCTACGCGGGCGGTGCGCCGGCGTCGGCGGATGCAACCGGAACCTCGGGCTACATCAATCAAGTCATTCGCACGGGAACCTACCCGGGTTTTGCGTCCATGGAGGCGAGCCTCGGCTGGCCGTCCTTCTATCATAAGTTCGCCGCGGAAGTCGGCGGCGCGACCCCGGACCGGCTTTTCTCCTACTACGTCGGCCTTTCGGGCTGGAACCAAAGCGTGCGTTTCGTCGATCAAAACAACGGCGCGGGGGATCCGCGATTCTTCTTCCCGTTCGTCATTCCGACCGGCAACAACGGCACGGTGTACGACGGAAGCGCGGCGGCGTCGTTCGTCAGCGGCATCGCGCCGCAACAGATTCAACTGTTCGACCGCGAGTCGATCGTGAATCTGCACATCGGCATCCCGCACAAGAAAAGCACGCTGCGCGACGACGTGCAGCTGCTGTACATGGACGGCTATTTGCCCGCGTACAACGCCACGTCGGTGAACGACTTGGGCGGAGCCGCGTGGGTGACGAGCAATCTCGGCTTCTATCCCGTTTTTCCGGACGACTACGTGTACAACGGCGCGCTGATGACGCCGATCAACGGCAGCGAGCAGTTCACGCAGTACTTCGCGCCGCACACGCCCGGTAATCGTGCCTTCCAAGCTCCGCTGCCGCCGTCGCTGCGCGACGACAGCGTCAACGAAGTCTCGCTCGTCAAAGCCCAGTTCCAGCATACCTTCGACGAACGTTCGTTCTTGCGCGTCTACGGGTACAGCAACTATTTCTTTTTAGGGTACACCGGCGCGGACAGCGCAAACCTGTTCTACGGTCCCACGCCGGCCGATTACATTATCTATTCACGCACCTACGGCGTAACGGGCCGGTACGAAAATCAGCTGTCGGCGCGCCATCTGCTAACGATTACCGCCACCGGCGCGCGCACCGGCAATTCGCAGTTGAACGACAACTCGATCGGCGGATCGATCGTGAGCAATTACGTCGACGCGGCCGGAAACTGTTACGCGCCCAGCGGTGCGTACGACAGCTGCTACGGCGCGGGATACAACCTGGTCACGCAGTTCGGCACGCCGCCTGCGTACGTCCCCACCGGATGCACGCTCACGCCGTCGGGGCAATGCGCGGAAAGCGCGCCGGGATCGCCCGCTCTTCGCAACGGCGCGCATTGGGTGTTCACCGAGAACGGGTACGGCGGCGACGTCAATGCGGTGACCGAGCGCGACTACGGGTATTCCGTCGCGGACCAATGGCGTCCGAACGATCGCCTCGTCTTGAACGCAGGACTGCGCATGGACAAATTCGCCTTCGATCTGCCCAGCACCGCGGGCGGCCCGGCGCGCGCCTTCTGGTTTGCCGCGTTCAATCGCGAGTATTGCTACGCACCGGGACAGCCGGCGCCGATTTTGAAGGATCCGACGCAAATCAATCAAGCGACGGGCGCTTGGCCCGCGTGCCCCCCCGGATACGCCTCGCCGAATCTGCAAAACGTCACGCCCGCGTCCGTCAGCTATACCGAGCTCGAGCCGCGCGCCGGCCTGACGTACACGATCGATCCGGACACGGTCGTGCGTTTCTCTTACGGGCGTTACGCGAGCAGCCCCGGCGTGCTCATGGAAATCAACACGCGCCAGCAAGACCTGCCGGACTTCATGTCGCAGTTTTTGCCGTTCGGATACACCACGCCGTACCACGGCGTGAGTCCCCAAATCGCAAACAGCTTCGACGCCTCATTCGAAAAGCACATCCGTGGAACCGATTTGTCGTTCCGAATCACGCCGTTTTACCATTTGGACTTGAACGCGCTCGAAAACATTCCAATCGGCTACAACGGCGACACGGCCAGCGTCAATGCCGGGCAAACGCGATCGTACGGGGTCGAGGCCGCCTTCACGAAGGGTGATTTCGTGCACAACGGCCTCTCGATGCAACTCTCGTACACGTATACGAACAGCAAAACGCACTTTTCCGACATCACGCCGGGAACCAACTTCGTCGACGTGCTCAACGGGTTCATCGAGCAGTACAACTCGTATACGAAAACGTGCGCTTCGCCGAGCGCGTTGTGCGGCCCGTACGGCTCCGCCAACGCCAGCCCGACGCTGGCGAGCACGAATCCCAACGCGCCGCCGGGCACGACCGTAATCAATCCGTACTATGGGTCCTCGGCGCAGCCGCTGCTCGATCGCAACGCGTGGTATCCGACCGGAGCCGAGATGCCCGCGCCGTTCAACGGTTCGATCGGGCAAGTGTACCCGAACGTTCTCAGCGTGGTGCTGAGTTATCGCCACGACAAATTCGCGATCACGCCGACGGCGGTGTTCAGCCAGGGCAAGACGTATGGTTCTCCGCTGGTGTGGCCCGGGTATTTGCCGCAGGCATGTTTGCCGGCCGGCGGCGCAGCGAGCGGTGCCGTCGATCCGACGACTTGCACCGCGCCCTCGTCGGTAAGCCCGGCATACCTGTTCATTCCCGACCAGTACACCGGACGTTTCGACAATTGGTCGAGTTTCAAAGAGCCCTCACGCCTCACCGTCAATCTCGGCATTTCCTACGACGTCTCGCCGAAGCTCACGCTTTCCGCGGTGGCGACGGGCCTCATCGACAAGTGCTATCAAAACGGCTATCCCTGGGACGACTCGAACTTCTGCGTGTTCGACACGCTTGCGAGCTCCGTTCCGGCGGTGGGCAACTTCGTTCCGCTTTCGTCGGCTCCGGTTCAGCTGCGCTACCCGTACGGCTACCAGTACAACCCGCTGGTCAACGGCTTCGCGGGCGTGAAGGTGCCGGTGAATTTCTTCCTGAGCGCGCATGTGAAACTGTAAATGCGCCGGATCACGCGCCGCGATTTCCTGGACGGCGTCGCATTCACCGCGGCGGCCTCGGGACTGGGCGCCCTGGACGGCTGCGGTTCGACTCGCGACGATCCTCCGGCGGCGACGGGGCTGCGCGGACAGTACGACGGTTCGTACGACGTCGCGCACGCGCTGCGCGACGGAACGTTTTGGGCGTCCGCGCCTGCGCCTTCGGCGACGGGCGAGTCGTACGATCTCGCGATCGTGGGCGCGGGAATAAGCGGCCTGAGCGCGGCGTATTTCTATCGATCGCGCGTGCCGAACGCGCGCGTGCTTTTACTGGAAGTGCTCGACGATTTCGGCGGCCACGCCAAACGCAACGAGTTCCGCATTCGCGGCCGCGTGCTGGTCAGCAACGGCGGTACGCAATCGATCGAAAGTCCGGGCGAATACTCGCGCGTCGCCGGATCGCTCCTTCGAGCGCTCGGCATCGACACCGGCAAATTCTACCGTTACTACGACACGCGAAGGTACGAGGGTCTGCACACCGGCGTCTTTTTCGATCGTGAAACGTTCGGCGCGGATCGCCTCGTCACGGGGATGGGAAGTAAACCGTGGCGGGAGTTTTTGGCACAAGCGCCGCTTTCGGCCGCGGCACGGCGCGACATCGAACGGCTCTACACGCAGCCGATCGACTATCTTCCGGACTTGACGCCGGCGCAAAAGCGCGCGCATCTCTCCAAAATCAGCTACGCCCGCTTTCTGACGCACGTCGCCCGGTGCGATCCCGGCGTGCTGCCGTTTTTCAAAACGTGGACGAACGACCTCTTCGCGCTCGACATCGACGCGGTTTCGGCAACCGAAGTCTTTTTCGCGGGCGACGACTACGAGTTCGTCGTTTTCCCGGGATTCTCGGGAATGGACTTGGGCGAGGGCAAGCGCGCCGAACGCGTTCGCAAGGAGCCGTACATCTTTCATTTTCCCGACGGAAACGCGTCCATCGCGCGGCTGCTGGTGCGCAACCTCGTGAGCGGAAGCGTTCCCGGAGAAACGATGGAAGACGTCGTGACGGCGCCGGTTGCCTACGATGCGCTGGACGACGCGCGCAACCGGGTGCGCGTTCGGTTGAACAGCACGGCGGTGCGCGCCCGCAACGTGCACGGGAAAGTCGAGATCGTGTACGCCCGTAAGCGCGGAAAGCTCGAATCGGTAACCGCCAGCCACTGCGTGCTGGCGTGCTGGAACGTCATGGTTCCGTATCTTTGTCCGGACGTTCCG
>Ga0209810_1005774_pt1 | contig 11027 bp, 12 predicted proteins | sample Coa_R1_7_FD_187159 | JGI IMG/M metagenome (GOLD analysis project Ga0209810, IMG submission 187159) | Surface soil microbial communities from Centralia Pennsylvania, which are recovering from an underground coalmine fire - Coalmine... | ecosystem: Environmental > Terrestrial > Soil > Unclassified...
TGCGGGGTGCACATTGCACTGCCGGTGGAGATCACCGGATGGCGATGCTGCTGGCGGTCGCCGGTCTTGCCGCTTCCGGAACCACGACGGTTGAGGGTGCAGAGGCGGCGGATGTCTCGTTTCCCGGCTTTGCCGCTACCATGTCCGGTCTGGGAGGGGCAATTGCAGAAGACTAGCCTCAAATTGGCGGTCATTGGGGATCCCGTCGCTCACAGCCTCTCGCCCTCCATCCACCGCGCTGCGCTCATGGCAGCCGGCCTGGAGGGCAGCTACGAGGCGATCAAAGTCGAGCCGGAGGATCTGCGGGCCGAGGTCGGCCGGCTCAGGGAGGCAGGCTACGCGGGCTTCAACGTCACCATTCCCCACAAGACGGCCATTCTGCCGTTGCTGGACATGGTCGATGCCGTCTCGCGCAGCACGGGCGCCGTCAACACGGTGAGGGTTACGGCTGTGGGGCTTGAAGGGTTCAACACCGACGTCGGAGGCATCAGGTCAGTGCTGGATGCGCGAGTCGGGGAGCAAGGATGGGCCAATCGTGTCGCAATCGTACTGGGAACGGGCGGGGCAGCCAGAGCGGCGGTGACGGCGCTGCAGCAGAACGGAAGCGAGGTGGTCGTCGCGGCCCGCTCGCGTCAGCGCGCCCGCGACGCCTTGCCCCACGTCAACAGGATCTTGGCACTTGCGGAGGTCTCCCGCCTTCAAACCGAGCTGGATCGCGCCATGCTCCTCATCAACGCTACGTCCGTGGGTATGGGCCGGCCGGAGGAGTCTCCACTGCCCGACGGCTGCCTCTTGCCGCCACGGCTGCTGGTGTGCGATCTCGTCTACAGTCCGCGCTGCACGCGCCTGCTCAGGACAGCCGAGGCAGCCGGCTGCCGCACCGCGGACGGAATCGAGTTTCTGATCGCCCAGGCGGCACAGTCGTTCGTTCTTTGGACGGGCGTTGAGCCCGACCTCGCCGCCATGCGCCGGGCATGCCAGGAGCCTGCGCCGTCAGGCGCGACTGCCATTGGAGCGGGCTGAAGTGCTCACTGTTCTCCGCTTTCTGACGGCCGGTGAGTCACACGGACCGTCCCTGACCGGCATTCTCGATGGCATGCCGGCCGGCCTGAGGCTGTCAGAGGATGATATCGACGTCGATCTACGTCGCCGTCAGGGCGGCCACGGACGCTCGGGGCGGCAGGTCATCGAGAAGGACCACATTCAGCTGACCGGTGGAGTCGCCGGTGGGGCAACTACCGGAGGACCGATTGCACTCGTGATCGAGAATCGGGATTGGAAGAACTGGCAGAACCGGAGTGTGACCGCGATGACGGTTCCGCGACCGGGCCATGCCGACCTGGCCGGAGCCATCAAGTACAACCATCGGGACTTCCGTCTGGTGCTGGAGCGGGCGAGCGCCCGGGAAACAGCCATGCGAGTGGCAATCGGCGCCATCGCCAAACGGTTGCTGGCCGAGTTCGGAGTGGTCGTTGCCAGTCAGGTGATCTCGATTGGCGAGATCGACGCCGAGCCTGGTGACCTCTCGAACCGGGAGGTCAGAGACCGGGTCGAGGCCTCAACCGTGAGAGCTGCCGGCGAAGACGCCGGCCGGGCATTTATTGACCGCATTGATCAGGCCCGAAAAGCCAGAGACACGGTAGGCGGAATCTGCTCGATAGAGGCATTCGGAGTCCCGGCTGGTCTCGGAAGCCACGTGCAGTGGGACCGGAAGCTCGACGGACGCCTGGCTCAGGCGGTCATGAGCATCCAGGCCATCAAGGGAGTCGAGATTGGCGCCGGCTTCGAGGGCAGCCGTTTGCCGGGTAGCAAGCTTCACGACGCGATTCTTCCCTCCGACCCTCCTACCCCTGACCCAGCCGGCTGGCGGCGACAGGGAAACAACGCCGGGGGACTCGAGGGGGGCGTGACCAATGGGCAGCCGGTGGTGGTGAGGATGGCCATGAAGCCCATCTCTACCCTGCTGTCCGGCATGCCCTCGGTGGACATGGCGTCAGGTGAGGCGACTCGGGCCGAGTACCAGCGATCCGATATTTGTGCCGTTCCCGCGGCAGGTGTGGTGGGCGAAGCCATGGTCAGCCTGGTTCTGGCAGATGCCTTTCTCGAAAAGTTCGGCGGCGATAGCCTAATGGAGACGCGCCGCAACTACGAGTCCTCGTGCCGCATCTGATGCTGACCGGCTTTATGGGCGTCGGGAAGTCCATCGCCGGACGGGAATCGGCCGGGATGCTCGGGCTGCCCTTCGTCGACACGGATGAGCTGATCGAGGAGCGCCTCGGACTGACTGTGGCGGCGGCCTTCGAGCAGCTCGGGGAGGAGCACTTCCGGAAGGTTGAGGCACAGGTGGTTCGCGATGTGCTGAGCGGACCGGATGCGGTCATCGCCCTCGGCGGCGGCACGTTGCTCGACCGGGATAGTCGTGCGATGGCTGAAGGCGTGGGGTTGATCGTGACCTTGACCTGCTCTCCGGAGGAAATCGAACGCCGGTTGCAGCATGACGAGACTCGGCCACTGATTGGCGACGGCGAGCCACGGGAGAGGTCGAGCCGTATCCGGCGGCTTCTGGACGAGCGGGCGGAGGTGTACGGCCCGTATCCGCAGGTTTCGACTGAAGAGCGCACCCCTCGCGCCGTGGCAGAGGACCTCACCGTCCTGTTCAAAGCCTTCCTAGATGGAGATCGGGGAGAGGGTCTGGAACTCGACTTGGGTGTGCGTGTCCGTACCAGCGTTAGGTTCGGAGCTCTCAAGTCGCTCGTCGCTCGTCCTCCCTGCTCGCAGCTCCTTGGGTCCGAGGCGAACATCGTGCTCATCTGTGACACCACGGTGGCCGGTCTTCACCTCGAGACCATCAGGGAGGCTCTCGGCTGTCGCGCTCCAGTAATCGAAATTTTGCTGCCACCGGGCGAGCGGATGAAGACCCTGGACACGGTGGCCGGCATCTACCGACGGCTCCAGGCTACAGGCATCGACCGACTTAGCGTAGTGGTGGGTGCGGGAGGCGGCGTGGTCACCGATGTGGCGGGGTTCGTGGCGGCCACTTATCTGCGTGGCCTTCGTCTGGTGCTGGTGCCCACCACCCTACTGGCTCAGGTCGACGCCGCCATCGGAGGCAAGACGGGAGTCGACCTCGGCGCTGCCAAGAATGCCGTAGGAGCATTCCATCCGGCCGAGATGGTGCTGATCGATCCGGCGCTGCTGTGCACACTTTCCTCCGGGGCGCTGGCCGATGGGCTGGCGGAGATGATCAAGATCGCGGTGGTTTGGGATGCCGGGATGCTCGCCGAGCTGGAAGGCCTGGTCGAGCCGCGCGACATCCTCGGCCGGCCGGACCTGATCCGGCGGGCGGCAGCGGCCAAGGTCGAGGTGGTGCGACAGGATCCGCGAGAAATGGGCGTACGCACTCTCCTGAACTTTGGACACACCACCGGCCACGCCCTGGAGGCCGCGACCGGCTACTCCGTCTCGCATGGGCAAGCCATCGCCGTGGGGATGGTCGTGGCTACGGCTCTGGCCATCGATTTAGACGTGTGTGAGCCGGAGCTTCTGGGCCGGCTCCAGTCGCTCCTCTTCCGGCTCGGACTCCCCGGCCTCCTGCCGCCGGTCGACCAGGGACTGGTGATGGAGCTGATGCGTCACGACAAGAAGCGGCAGGCGGGCCAAACGCGGATGGTCCTGCCCGTTGCGGCGGGTTCGGCAGTCGTACGGTTCGTAGACGAGGGGAACATCGCTTCGACTCTGGACAGGTGGCTGACGAAGCTGTGAGCATGAGAGGACGAGGCGCGCCATGAGTTCCGAACCCAAAGGTCGAATCCTGGTTCTCAACGGTCCCAATCTGAACCTGCTCGGAAGCCGGGAGCCCGAGGTATACGGAGCCCTCACCCTGGATGAGATCGAGAGCCGCCTGCGGAAGGCGGCAGAGCCGCGCGGCTGCACGCTTACTTTCCTTCAGTCAAACCACGAGGGCGAGTTGATCGATGCTCTTCACGAGGGACGGGATCAGGCCGGAGGCGCCATTATCAATCCTGGCGCCTATGGCCATTCCAGCTACGCCCTCCGCGACGCCATTGCAGCCGTGGGCTATCCGGTGATCGAGGTTCATCTATCGAACGTGTACGCTCGTGAGCCGTTTCGCCGGCGGTCCCTGCTGGCTCCCGTCTGTCGCGGGCAGATCAGTGGACTCGGTTGGAGGGGTTATCTTCTGGCCCTCACAGCTCTCCTCGGAGATGAGGAGTGACTACGGGTCAAGGTACCGTACGCGATTGAGGTCCTGGAACGGCACCCCCGGCAGTACGTCTCAGGCAAGGATTTGATGCGCACGCATCACGAGTTGTGATGACATAATTCATTATGAGAACAACCGTCAGCTTGGATTCCGATGTCGCCGAGCTGGTGCGCCGGTCCATGGCGGAGAGGCACGTCAGCTTCAAGGAAGTGGTTAACTCGTCCCTGCGCCGTGCGCTTGCCCCGGACAGACAATTCTCCGTGGACCTTCCGGTGTTCCACATGGGGCGGCCTCGCGAGGATCTAACCATCGCCCTGAAGCTGGCCGCGGATCTCGAGGACGAGGAGAACCTCAGGAAGCTGGCGAATAGGACTTGAATGACGATTCCTGATCTCAATGTTCTGCTTTACGCAGTAAACGCCGAGAGTCCGCACCATCCGGAGGCCAGAAGGTGGCTAGGCTCAGCACTGGACGGTCGAGACGCAGTCGGATTCCCTTGGGCGGTCCTCCTAGGCTTCATGCGGCTCTCGACCCGTGAGTTGATTTTTCCGAGGCCACTATCCGCTGATGAGGCGGTTTCGGTTGTTGAAACCTGGCTCAACAGCCCCTCTTCGATCCCGATTGAGCCCACGCCACGACATCTCTCAGTGCTTGCCGAATTACTTCGGGTGCGGGGCGCGGCGGGCAACACGACGACGGATGCCCACCTCGCCGCCCTTGCTATCGAGCACAAGGCCGAGGTAGCAACATTCGATCACGGTTTTGGACGCTTCCCAGGTGTTCGAGTGGCGATTCTTGGATGATATTCATGAAGGTGGGCTCTGATGCGGGCAGTGCGAGGAGCCATCACCGCTAGTGGGAACACCGTCGAAGCCATCGAGGAGGCGACGTGCTCGATGCTCAAAGAGATCGAGCGCCTCAACCGCATCGGTCCGGATGACGTTGTAAGCGCCTTCTTCAGTCTCACCGCCGATCTCAATGCCACCTATCCGGCCAGAGCGGCCAGGTCGATCGGCTGGGACGCCGTGCCGATGCTCGACACTGTCGAGGTCGACGTTCCCGGCGGACTGCGGCGGACCATCCGGGTGCTGCTCCACGTCGACGTGTCCCGCCCTGTCCGTCATGCCTACCTGGGCGAGGCGCGATCGCTTAGACCCGACCTCGGGAGTGACTCGTGAGTCGAGCCGCTCCTGCCGAGGCTTCGTGCTATCCAACCTGGGAGGCCGTCCGCGATCTTCCCGAGAGCCGTGGCACGGTTTCCATCCAGCGCGACATCCTGGCCGACCTCGACACGCCGGTGTCGGCATTCTTGAAGGTTCGTGAGGGCGGTCTCTCGTTCCTCCTGGAAAGTGTTGAAGGCGGCGAGCGTGCCGGACGTTTCTCCTTCATTGGCAACGGGAGCTGGCGCTGGGAGTTGGGCCGCGAGCGGCCGGAACAGCCGCAGCCTGCAGTGGGAGGCATTACGCCGTCGGCTTTCGTCCCGCTCCGAGATCGGCTGGACGCGATGCGCTCCGTCCTACCCTCAACCGATACCCGGTTCGACGGCGGGGCCATCGGCTACCTTGGCTATGAGGCCGTGGGGTACGCGGAAAAGGTCCCGGCCGCCGGCAACGATATCCTCGGCCTGCCGGACGGTGTGTTCATGGGCGTCGACACGCTGCTCGTCTTCGACCACCTGCAGCACACCATTCGCATCATCAGCCATATGCCCCTGAATGAGCCGCGTGGAGCCGCGTACCGGCAGGCGGTGGAGCGGATCGACGCCATCGCCGGCAAGCTACACCGGGCAGTGCCGGCCGATGCGTACGCGGCGGCTCCCACCACGGGCGTCACGGGCATCGCCCAACCTCGATCAAACATCGCCCCTGGTGAGTTCGCGGCGATGGTCCTGAAGGCCAAAGAGTACATCCGCGCCGGGGACATCTATCAGGTGGTGCTCTCGCAACGACTGAGCATTCCTCTGCAGTCCGAGCCCTTTACTCTCTACCGTGCCCTCCGAACGGTCAGCCCCTCACCGTACATGTACTTCCTCGACTTCGGCGATCACCAGGTCGTGGGCGCCTCACCGGAGCTGCTGGTTCAGGTGGAGGACGGCGTGATGACCACGCGGCCGATCGCCGGCACTCGACATCGGGGCCGCGACGAGGAGGAGGACCAGGCTCTGGGGCGGGAGCTGCTGGCGGATGAGAAGGAGCGCGCCGAGCACATCATGCTCGTGGATCTCGCGCGCAACGATCTCGGGCGAGTAAGCGCGCCAGGCACGGTAGAGGTGGGAAAGCTGATGGAGGTGGAGCGATTCTCTCACGTCATGCACATCGTCTCCGACGTCACCGGTTCCCTGCGCTCTGATCGCACTCCCGACGACGCTCTCTGGGCCACCTTTCCCGCGGGCACACTCTCAGGCGCGCCGAAGATCCGGGCCATGGAGATCATCGCCGAGCTGGAGCGCGATCGTCGCGGGCCCTATGGGGGGGCGGTGGGATTTCTCACGCCCTCGGGAGACCTCGAGTTCGCCATCACCATCCGCACAGCGGTGATCAAGGACGGCATGGTGCACGTCCAGTCTGGCGCCGGCATCGTGGCCGATTCAATACCCGAGAGGGAGTACGAGGAGACAATGAACAAGGCGCGCGCCATGCTGCTGGCAGCTCGCGCGTCGCAGAGATTCAGGGCATCGTGATCCTGCTGATCGACAACTACGACAGTTTTACCTACAACCTCTATCAGCTCATGAGCAGACTGGGCGCCGAGATTGTGGTCATTCGGAACGACGCTACCAGCGTTGAGGCGGTGCGGGAGATGAGCCCCGAGGGCATCGTCATCTCGCCGGGTCCTGGCACGCCCTCTACCGCCGGCATCTCCAATGACTTGGTCCGCCAGCTGGGTGCCAAGACTCCAATCTTTGGGGTCTGCCTCGGTCAAGAGTGCATCGGCGAAGCCTTGGGAGGTCGGGTGATCGAGGCGCCGGAGCTCATGCACGGCAAAAGCTCCGAAGTATTCCACACCGGCCAGGGCGTGTTCGAGAACATAGCCAATCCCCTGAACGCCATCCGCTACCACTCGCTGGCGCTTGAACGCGCCTCTCTGCCCCAGTGTCTGGAGGTCACGGCTCAGACGGCTACCGGCACCATCATGGGGGTCTGCCATCGGGAGTGGCCGGTCGAAGGCGTCCAGTTTCATCCGGAATCTGTAATGACCCCGCTCGGCCCCGCGCTGGTGGAGAACTGGCTGCTGCGAGTGAAGGAGTCGAACTGCAGTTAGGAGTTCTCTAGCGCTATCCGGCCCGCCCCATCCTGCATGATTGATGAGGTGTGGCATCGATTCTCCCGCAGAGCAGAATGAGAGGACCGGCGAGACTTCGACGCTCCCGCGGACGAGAAGGGAGGATGTTGTGAGAGTCACCAAGAACGGCATACAAACAACGCGAGGCCCGGCCGAGTGGTTCACGGGAAACGTTTACATCGATACCCTGGCTGCGCCGGGCGACGGCTCACGGATCAGTGCCAGCAGCGTTCACTTTACGCCGGGCGCCCGCACTGCATGGCACACCCATCCTCAGGGCCAGACAATCTACGTGACTGAAGGCCTGGGACTGGCGCAGAAGCGAGGTGGCCCCATCGAAGCGATCGGCCCCGGCGACCGGGTCTTCTTTGAGCCTGGAGAAGACCACTGGCACGGCGCGACTCCGGACCGCTTCATGACCCACACGGCCATGTTGGAGGTCGACGAACAGGGCAACAGCGCCACCTGGGGCCCGCATGTGACGGACGACGAGTACCGGAGTGCTGCCGTCACCGCACCCCCATGGCCCGCGGAAAGCCAGTCCCAAGATTCGGCGGGTTCCCGGCGCCGCCCACACTCTAACCTGGCCTCCGACTAACCCTCTGGAAGCCGGCACAAAACATGGTCCGGATCCGGCCCCAGTCACTCTGTGACCGGACTCCGCACCCGCTGCCGTTACCCGTCCCCGTAGTCCAGGCGTTTACGCCGTCAATGTCCCGCTCTCGCACCTTCTCCGTATCCTCACCGTCCATCGCGGACTCTTTCAGCGTCCGCGTTGTAGCCCACCCTGTGCCGGTGCGAGCATCGGCCTAAGCGGAGTTCGACGGCCTGAAATCCTGACGTACCGAGGTCCGAGGCCTCGCCGGCGCCTTGCAACATCGGATTCCCATCATGGGAGCCTTTGCGGACGCTAAAGGGAGTTGACCGGGGTCTCCCAGCTTACGCTCGCCGGCCACGGAGGTGCGTCAACCCGATCAGACGGGCACAACGAGCCGGCAGATGCACATCGGGAACCCGCGCGCCATACTCGCCGAAGGTAGTTGTGGCGCGTTGATCATAGAAGGGCTGACGACCTGGCCGGAGTAACGGACGCACTACTTCCACGGCCTTTAGGACCAGATATCGCCGCCGGTCAATCCAGTAGCTCCATGACTTGCTCTCTGCCGGAATGGTCCCAACCTGGCGGTGCCCGACGGTGGCGTTGTAATCGACGCGCCAGACGGAACGGCCCATGAAGCGGCCGGAGCCAAGAAAGCGCGCCACGCCAGCTGAGTCCGGCAAGCCGGCTGGAGGGAACGCGCCGTCGGACGCGCTACAGAGCCAGTTTTGGTTTCGCGACCTCTCGGCCGCAACGAGAGGAGTTACTATTCGTACCCAGTGCATGTGCCCGTTATGCAAGCCCGGAATCCCATGGTTCACGATCCCCAGGGAACCCGACTCATAGAGGATGTTGGGTGACTCCGACCTGAAGCCTGATACGGTTGTGGTCTGGAGATCGTAACGGTGCGGCAGGCCGACGAGAGGGTGGTCATGGGTGAGGCTCGATTGGGCGAAGCGATACGTTCGCAGCCTCTCAGCGGCATGAAAGGCTCGAGTGAGAATGGCCGAGGACGTGGGGTGGCGGGACACGGCGTACCTCTGGCCACCCCGGCAGCCGGCAATCACCAGCAGCGATAGAAGCACGAACGCCGTCAAGCCGCTCGTATGTCGACAGCTTATCAACGCGAGGTGCCGCCGACCCTATGGAGCTTGAATGGCCCTCAAATCCTTGAGCAGCAGTTTGCTTGCCGGATGCGTCCACGTCTTATCGAGCACGCTGTTGTTGGAGTGCGAGTCAGCCGAGTTGGTGCCATTGAGGGCAAAGAACGACCAGCCTGCGTAGGGGTGGTGCCTGAGGTAGCTCTTGATAGCCTGCCACCACTGACCCTGGCTGCCGTGCTTCGACGACCGCTGACACGAGCGGGGGGTGTCGCAGGTCCCGAACTCCCCGATCCAGATTGGAGCCGTGTGGCGCTTGAGGATGTAGCCCCAATTCCGGTTGAACATCGCATCGAGCGACTTGTCGGTTGTATGGGAGTTGAAGTTTGGCATGGCGTGAAGCTTTTGTGGTCCCCACTCGTGGGGTGAGTAGACCAGCTGATTGGCAACATTCAGCTTGACGGGGTACTCCTTCACGCCTCTGAGGATGCCCCCCCACCAGTAGCTCTCCACACCTCGTTTCTCCGAACTGTCCGGATAGAGCTGCACGCCCTCGACAAAGATCAGCAGGTGAGGATTCACGTGCAGGACCGCGTCGCCCCCACGCTCCGCACCCAGACGCCAGTCCGTCTTCCTATCGACACGTCCCTTGTACGGACCCCAGGTGGCTCCCTGTTTGAGGTAGGTCTTGAGACTCCAGGGTCCCGGCCCGTTGGTGTGAGGCTCGTTGCGAAGATCGAAGCCGATGACCGTCGGATTATTGCGGTAACGCTTCGCCAGCTTGACCCAGTCGGCCACCCAGACCTTCTGCGGATAGGCCTTGTTGTACCAAAGCGGATCGGGCAAGGACGAGAGATGGTGCCAGGGCCTGGCAGCCGAGTTCTCGTTATCCAGGATGATGTGCAGCCCGGCCGAACCGGCATCGGCGACGATCCGGTCGAGCACTTTCAAAGCGTGCAGGCCGATCAGTGACCGATTTGCATTGAGGCCGTAACGCACGATCGGGTTGTAGCGGACCAGCTGATCCGAGATCGGGATCCTGATGGTGTTGAATCCCATACTCTTGACCAGTTTGATGATGGCGTCTAGCGGGCGGATGTCCAGGCCGGCAGGGACATACTGGTAGGTTTCCATGCCGTACCAGGTCACGCCTGCTATGCGCACGTGTTGATTGGCACTATCCTCAACCCAAACTCCTTTCGTATGCAGCCAGCCCCAGGAGGGCTGACTCGAGTGCCGGGCACGGGCAGAGGTGCCGGCTAACAACGCCGCGAGAAGCAAGATGCCGAGGAGCAACGGAGCGAACAGCAGCAAGAGATGACGAGCTAGGGAGTTAATCTTGGGCCTCCGGTGGGATGCGCGGCTAATTGGGCAGATGCGTCTCACTTCCGGCTTCGGCCTGCCCTTCGATGGGGGGCGATCCGGAGGGAGAGAAGTGGCTTTCCGAAGCCGAAGACGCCTTGGGCCCGGAAGCTTGCTGACCCGACTTGACCTTGATCTGACGGGTTCTCATCACATCTGCCTTGGGGAGGGTCAGCGTGAGAATGCCGTTATGGAACGAGGCCTCCGCCTTGTCGAGGTCCACCTCGCCGCCAAGGTCAAAGGTTCGCGAGAAGCGGCCCGTCTCGATCTCTTGCAGATGGACAGCTCCCTGGTCGCGCTGCCAGTGACGTTCGACTTTGCCGGTGATCACCACGGTACTGCCCTGACCGGAGATGTGAATGTCGTCGGGATCGACGCCCGGAAGGGCCACATTGACTACGTAGCTGGTTCCTGTCTCGTGCGCGTCGACTGCAGGCGTCCAGGTCTGTACGCTACCCTGCCT
>Ga0209810_1005775_pt1 | contig 11026 bp, 7 predicted proteins | sample Coa_R1_7_FD_187159 | JGI IMG/M metagenome (GOLD analysis project Ga0209810, IMG submission 187159) | Surface soil microbial communities from Centralia Pennsylvania, which are recovering from an underground coalmine fire - Coalmine... | ecosystem: Environmental > Terrestrial > Soil > Unclassified ...
GGCGTGCCGCGCGAGACGCCTTGAATCACGCGGATCAGATTGCCGACCTCCGCGCCGGGTGTCATGCCGTTGGGATAGACGTTATTCCGGCAGCCGGAATCCGTGATCGAGGTCGGATTGGACGCATTCGACGCGTCCGCAAGAAATCGGAGTACGAAGCAATCGCCCGCTTGTACGATACCGTTCGGGTCCGGAGTGACACCGATGGCGCCGGTGTTCTGATCCCATGAAGTCACCTTCGCGCTGAAAAACGGCGTGGCTCCTTCCGGCCTGCCGATGATCGAAAGAATGCGGCCGACCGGTGTCCAGTTCGGATTCGTGGATGGCGGCGCACTCGCCAACGTTCCCGAGACGATCACTCCCGTCGAAACGCTGTCCACCGATGCGCCAATGACGCCGCCGTGGATCTCGTGCTTGGCCTTAATCCTCACCTTGCTGACATACGGCGAAGGCAGAGCCCAAGTCGAGCGCGCCAGCGGTCCAGCGAAGGTAATCGAGCTTGGGGTGTACGTGTTGTTCGGGCCTGCCGTCAGCGCGCCCGTGGCCTGCGCGCAGATCAGATCGTCCTGCGTGGCTGCGAACAGGACGTAGGAAACGAGGCCTGCGACCGCCGGCCACGTGATGTTCTCCAGCGTGAACGTGTCCGTTCCCGATCCCGAGGTTCCGATGATGGCGATGTTCGAGGGCGCAGAGGGCAACCCGCTCGAATCGATCGCGCAGATCGCCACGCGCAGAGTCACGTTCGCCGGTAACGATCCGCCCGTCGAGGATTGCGAAATCGATCCGATCCCCGGCGCGCCGGCTCCGGTGGCGCTGAACTCATTCACCGGCAACTTTCCGGTGATCAGCAGATTCGCCAACATGCTGCTATCGGCCAACTGCGCGTAGGACTGGTTGGTGTCAAAGGTCCACTCGCCCGGAAACAGCGCGTCGTCGGCCGCCGCCTGCACCTGATACGGCGCCCAGGCGGGTCCGAGCGGAATCGGATAGAACAGCGGCGGCAGCGGCGCCGGCGCGACGTCCATCGGCTTCGGCCCGACGTCCAGGTCGTACATCGAAGCGGTCACGGTCTGAGCTTCGAGCTTAACGGACCAGTCCTTCATCAGCGACCAGCGCTGAACGCGGAAGCAGCCAGTGATCACGTGGAAAGCGAGGCCGCTGCCCTGCGGAGGCGCAGGAGATGTAGTGATGGTCGATCCATCGGAAGCGACCGCCGTGATCGTCACCTGCGCGCCGCCAATGAGAATGTCTTTGTTGATGAGTTCGGTGTCGCCGCTCGCGCCGCCGGCATAAGTCCACGGATCGCCGCTCACCCAGGTGGCCGTGTTGCCCGAGACATTGCAGACGCCCCGCGCGCCCGGAATCTCCGGATGCGTGATCGAGACGACTTGGCCCACCTCATTGCCAAGGCCCAACAACGTCGTTTGCCACGAAGCGGCGCGCGCATTCCGCCACTCCATCGGCGTGACCCCGCCGATCTCCTCGCGCGTGCGCGTGGCCGCAACCCGCAGCGCCTGGCTCAGCGTCGAGAGTCCCACCGAGTGCATCTGGCTCGTCAGCGGCGACCCGGCGCGGCCGTAGTACGCAGCGTGGCTCTTGTCGCAATACTCCGCGGTGTTCGCCTGATATGCGTAGTTCACGTCCGCGTAGGAAATCACCAGGTGCTCGAACGCAGCCTGAATCGGCGTGAGCTTCAGGCTCTGGAACAGCATGTTGCCCAGCGTGTAGGCGTCCACCGAACTCGCGTTGATCCGGCAGCCGAGCTTCAGCTTGCCGAATTCCCAGGTGTAGAAACCGAGGCAGCAGTTGAGCACCTCGGTGAGCCAGTCGCGGAACGGCTTTTGGCTGCTGACCGATCCCTGAAACTGGAACTGTGTCTCGACGCCCGTGCCGAGGATAGACGCCACCTGCGCCGCCGCGATCTCTGCCGCGCCGCTGCCATCGCCCACGACGAGCGACGACAGCACAAGGAAGCGAGCTGGTTCGCCGAGGCGGGCCCGGAGCCCGTAGCGGGACTGCCGTAAAGCCCCAACGCGCGCAGCAACATATTCACCGCGATCCAAAACGGATTCACGAGGCCCTTCACCGCCGTGCGATTTCCGTTCTGGTCCCAGGTCCATCCCCACAACCCGTAATCGATCGGCACGGTCATCTGGTGCTGCTCGGGTGTGCTCGGCTGGATCGCGCTCGGCTTCGCGATCCGGACTTCGCAGACCGCCGTACCGGCCGCGTAGTTGTTCGGCTCCCAGACCTGCGGCGTGCCCTGGCCCAGCGAGAAGTAGTCGTAGGTGGGATTCGCGGGATCGTTGCCAATGGACTGGCGCAGGCCCATGCCGGGCTGATCCTGGGTGATGTTCAGATTGCCATCGACCTTGAAGCCCTGCCAGGTGAAGCCATCGACCATCGGCGCCACCACATAGCGATAGCCGTCCGCGTTCGTAACGACCGCCGAAGGCGTGAACCCGCCAATCGGGCCTGCGCCGATGATGCCCAATGAATCGGCAAACGTGGATTCGTCGCGGTACGCCACCATTAGCGCAGTGACCATGAAGGCGTACAGCGGGTTACCGCCGCTGTTGCACCAGATCTCCGGAAGCGCCAGGCCCCAGACGGTGTCGGAGATGATCGACGTGGCCGTGACCGTGTTGCGGCCAAAGCCAAGGAACCCGGTGGAATCGTCCTTGATGACGACGCCCTGCGGGTCGGCCTGCTGGCCGCCGAAATACGGCGACATGCCATGCACCTGGCAGCCGTTGGCCGATTCCAGGTAATAGTCGCAGCTTGCCGGATCGCCGCCCGCCGCCGTGACTGCCGCCGCGCTCGCGCCCTTCGTTGCCCACGGGCAGTTGATGCCATCGTTGTAGGTCTTCCAGCACTGGCGGCTCACCTGCCGCTCGGGGTACTGGTTCATGATCTGGAAGAAGCCGTCGGAACACGTGACGGGGAAGTTGGCCGTGCCGTCGCTCGTGTAGTTCTGAATCACGCCCTTCCAAAGTTGCAGCACCAGGCCTGAGTTCACGTGATAGAGGCAAAGGTCGATCTCGGCATACTTCAGATCGGTATCGTTGGCGAGCTGCGTCATCACGCGGTCGGCGTTGCCGAAGGTGAAGCGCACGTTGTCGGAGGAGCCTTTAATGTCCTGGGAGATCAGAACGTCGGAACCGGATTCGCCGATTCCGATCAGGCGCGGAAGATACAACTGGCTGCTGGCCTGCCAACCCATGGCGGCCTGCACCGCCCCGCCGGCATTATCAGACAGGGTCACGCGGCGGTCTGAGAGCCAGATATCCGGCACCGCCTGCTCGCGCACGCGGATGTGAACGAGCGGAATAATCTGCTGAACTTCCGAGAGCAGCGCCGTGGACATCGCGCTCGACGGGAACCGCACCGAGGGCGCGGCGTTGACCGGGTACGGCGTGGCCGGCGGACTGGGCACTTCGATGAAGTTAAACCCGGTCTGGCAGGCGTTCGCGAGATATTGAAGCGAGAGCGGCGAATACTCCCACGTCACCGTGGTCGAAGTGAAGGTCTGGTCCGCGTTGGGCACGTTGTAGAGAAACGATTGCCACGCGCCTTCAAGATCCTCCCAAAACGCGACCAGCGAATTACGGTCCCGGAGGCTGAGATGCTGGCGGCGGAACGCGAACTTGCGCGGGCCGATCCCGGCGATGAACCGCTGCTCCTGCTTCGCGTCGAGGCTGCCGAAGCGATGCACCACGACGGGGCGGTCTTGCGTGAAGCCGTAGTTCTGATCGGTGACGAGCGGGAACGTCAGGCCGGAGCTGACGAGCGCCGGCACCGTGATGCGGCCGATTGTGTCGGACATGGATTATGCGATTTCGACTAACTGGAGCTGCGGAACATCCGTGCGGGCGAGTCCGGTGTTCTGCGACCAGCTCCCCTGGAAGCGGACAGTGTACCGGCCCTGGGTAGAATTGCCCGTGGGATCGTAGGCGCCTTCGATCAGGTTGTAGAAGACGAACGGTGAAGCGCCGCCCTGCTGGGTATCCCAGAATGCTTTGAGCGCGATCGCCAGGGCCGCGGTCAATCGCTGCGACAGGGAGAAGGTACGGCGCGAAGTCTGTGCGAGCTGCGACCGCTGAATCGCGCCGTCGTGGTATTGCGTTTGAAGCTGTGCGTACTCGCGGGATTCGGAGAAGGCTGTGCAGAGCGCATAAGGCATCACACCGTTCGGGGCGGCTTGTTGAAGGTTGCCAGGCATTAGGAAACCATCAAGCCCGGCACCTGCATATTGGCCGACTGCTGCGTCCGGTAGTAGCTTGAACCTTGCGCCGCCATGGCCTGATCGGTTACGAACTCCGGTGTGATCGGCTGGCCGTTGATGTTCAGCGCCAGGTTGACGCCACCACCGCCGCTCGTGACCGGGCCGCCGGGGTTCGGATAAACATTGCCAGCGCCCAAGCCGCCGAGAACCGGCAGGCTGCTCTGAAAGCTGTACGGAACCCCATTGACGTAGCTCGCCTGCTGGTACAGCCGACCGCCCTGCTCCACCAGGCTGCCGCCCACCGGGGTCGCGGCCGAGAGTGGAAACTTCTGGCCGGTGCCCTCGGCGTACAACTGCAGCATCTTGCGCACTTCGGGATCGCGCACCGCGATGCTCACGTGATTCGCGTACCTCTGCTGCGCGATCGAGACGATCTTGCGCGCCATCGCCGTATCGATGCTGATTGAGTAAATCTGCTTGACGAGGCGTTTGGCCTCGTTCTCAGGGGACTCCACGCCGAACAGCTTCTCGCCCAGACCCGCCAGGAAGCCTGCGCCAGCGCCGATCGCCGCGCCCAGCGGGCCGCCAATCTGTTCGCCAATGAGCGCGCCGCCGGCGGTGCTCTGCGCGATCCCGCCCCACGTGCCGCGGCTGGAACCAAACAGACCGTTCATCGCCAGCATCATGCCGGCAGCTCCGGCGGCGGGCGACTTCGCGATGCCCTGCACTCCACCCCAGAAGCTGCTATCGGAGGCATCCCACGCCTGCTGGTTCCAGACGGTTCCCTTCAGGTTGGATAGCGTCTTCGAGAAGCCGTCCTTCGTGAACAGGCTGTAGATACCTGAAGCGCCTCCGCGCTGGTTCGCGCCCAGGATCATTCCCAACGGGTTTATGGAGGCGGCGGAATGCATGGCCGGAAGATTGAGAATGTCCGCCGGCGAGGCGCCAACCGATGCCACACCCGCACCGCCCGGAGCCGCGGCGATGGAAACCGGCGCGCCGGCCCCAATGCTGCCCGAGACGCCACCAGTCGGCGCAGGGATCGAAATGGTTGGCAGCGAGATGCCGCCAGGAATACCGCCCGGGGCGGCGATCGCGGGCGCGCCCATCCCCATGACCGCCGCCATCACCGCCGTCAGGGACGCGATCGCGGCCGAATTCTGCGCGGTCACCGCCGTGTTCAGGTCGGTCGCGGCCTTCAAGGGGTCCTGCTTCCCGCCGCCGAAGATCCCTCGGAAGATGCCCGCGATCCCGCCTTGGCCGTCCGAACCGTATATAAGAGGATGGATCGCGCTCGCGACCAGCCCGCCGAGTCCTTCCGTGATCGGCTTCAGCACGGCCTCTTTCACCGTGCTGCCGAGCTGCTTGCCGAAGTCCTGCGGCTTCGTGAACAGCGTGTGGAACAGGCCCGTGGCCTTGTTCTGGATTTCGTCCATCTCGCGTTTCTGAAGCTCCAGCAGCTTCACGACGCGATCCTGGTGCGCGTCGTCGATCTGCCGCTGCAATTCGCCCTCGGCTTTCAGACCCTCGATCTTGAGCCGGTTGAGCTCCGCCTCGCGCTGTCGTTGCTCCTCGGGCGTGCCGCCCGGCAGTTTCCGCGCCTCGATGGTCTCCTGGGCGATTCGCGTAATGGCCTGGTCGTGCTGCATCTGCGCCGCCGCGATGCGCAACTGCTCCACGGTCAGCGCCGTCGCGACCTGGCCGCCGGAGGTCTTTAACCCAAGCGCCTCGGCCATCTTGATGTGCCGCTGCACCAAGTCCCGCTCCCGCTGCCCTTGCTCAGTGGACATCGCGTCGCCAAGCCGCCGGGCGTTGTCGTAGCTGGCCTGGGCAGTTTTCGACTCTTCGTCGCGTTGCTGCTTGGCGAGATCGATCAATTCGACTCGCTTCTTGGTTTCCGCATCGAGAGCCGCCAGCGCGAAGTTCTTCGTAGCCTCGATCTGTGCGCGCTGAATCTCGCCATCCGTGGCGTTCATGTCCCGCAGCTCGTGGACGTGCTGGGCGGCCAGGTCGAACTGCTTCTGCGCGAGCGCCATGGCGGCGTCGTACTCGGCATTGATGTCCGCTTCGCCGAATGTTGCATCGCTCGCCTTCCGATTGGCCTGGAAGATCGCGTAGTTGGACCGAATGCCTGCTTCGCCCAGAGAGGTGTTCGCGCCAAACACGGCGGCAGCGGTCTTCCGTTGTTCTTCCTTTTCGAAGCGCGCGATCTCCGCATCGCGGATCTGGCCGGCGAGCTTCGCGTTGACGGTGTTGAGTTCGCCCTCTTCTTTCAGATGCCGCAAGCGTTCTTCGTGAGCGGCGTTGATTCGGGCCAAGCCGTTCAGTTCGCCTTCCTGTGCCCGGCTCACCTGCTGGCGGAGTTCCTCGGTGACGCCGGTCGATTTCGCAACTTCCTTGATACGGTCCTCCTGGGAGGTGAGACTGGTGTTCTTCTTTTCCAGGCCATAGCTCTGGCTGAGCAGATCGATCTCCCGCTCGAGCGCGCGCAGAGTCTCCAGCCTTGGTCCTTGATCGGCCAGCATGTTCTCGAAGCGCAGTCCGGGCGGCAGCTTGCCGCGGCCCGTCATCGCGCCACGCATTTCCTCGTAGCTGACGCCCTCGAATCCCTTGCCTTGCTGGTACGCCTCGGCCATTTCGGATTGCCGGATCATCGTTCCCACGGCCGCGCGGTACTGCCCGAGCACCTTGGTGGGGTCGCCCCCGCTGGAGGTGGCTTTGTAGAGGTCGCCGATGAGGCCGCCGTATCCGGACTTGCCTTGGATGAGCTTGACGATGTCGTCGATGCCCGCCTGGCCGCCGATGATGTTGGCGAATACGCCCGGCGCGTTCTTAATGGCCACATCGGCGAAGGATCGGAGGGCCTTGTCCATCTTCTCGGAGAGGTGATCGGCCGCAACCGCCGCCTCATCGATCGCGAGCTTCAGGTTGTTCTGCGGCCTGTGCTCCAGCTTCGCGATGGCATTCTCCAGCCGGTCGTTTGCGACGCGCATCTCGTCGTTGGCGGTCTTCGTTGCGCCGGTGAGCCGCGCGAACTCAGCTTCGATTCGCTCTGGCGCCTCGCGCAGCTTTTCGAGATTCTCGCGGAACTCAGCAACTTTTTTGATCGCCTCGACGATGACGCCGATCAACGCGACAACCGCGATCCCGCTGAACGCAGCGCTCAGCGCCGCGCCGACGCCGGGCATCGACGAGATGAAGCCGCGGATGTGGCGCGGAATGTGAACCCCGATCTCTTCGCCCATCAGGGCCAGGGAGGCCTTCGACTCGCGCGCCTCGGCCCCGAGTTGCTTGATCTCGGAGCCGCCCGACTGCCGCGCGGCCTCGATCATCTTGTTGTAGGCCGCCGTGACGCGGTCGATCATCCCTTGTTCGTCGCCGAGTTTTTTGATGTAACGGTCGCGGTCGGCGATCAGCCGTTCGACTTCCGTCTTCCCATACGCGGCGGCCTGCTTCTCGATGGACTGGGTGAGCCGCTCCATCGAACTGCGGGAGCGGTCGTTCACCTTGATCAGCATCTCGGACATCCGTTCGAGCGACTTCTGCATCCGCTCGCCGGCGCCGACCGTACCCTTTTCCCACCCCTCGACGGCAGTATTTGCCTGTTTGATGGCAGCAAGCACGCTGCGCGGGTCGACTTCGAGGACGATGGATTCCTGATCCATTGTGCAGTGAGGATGTGCCGCCAGCCGCGTGGACGATCAGCAGGAGACTGGCTAGTTGTCAGATTGGAGCTTCGTTGCTAAGGCGAGTCGAATGCGACAGCCGTCCTTGGGCGTTCGCTGCCGGGACGTCATGCCCTCGATCACAATTCGCCCGCTGTGCTGTTCTTCCCTGAGTACTTCGTTAAGATCCGTTTTCCAAAACAGGGGCGTCTGCAGGACGATGGGAAGCAGGTTCTCGTACGCACATGGGCCACGCTGCAGTACCTCGAAGATCTTGGCTTTGGCCTTGCCTCGTTGCACGGCGCGCTCATCCTCGACAGGCGAGGACAGCGATTCGAACTGACCGAAGAAGAGTTCATTCTGGCCGGTCTTCTCGATGCGGTGTTCTCTCTGTGCGGTGTCGCGGATTCGATCCTGCGCCGCGACTAGACGCCTTTCCACATCTCGGAACTTCTCGATGCCCTTTGAGTTTCTTGTGGCGTAGATGAGGTGAAAATAGGCTCGCTGATGAAGCGGCTTTAAGATCTTCGTCGACGTGACGTATTGGAAATTCCCGACGGTCCGAACCCGTTCGATGTAGAACTCGACGATCGCAGTCTCCCGATCGGGGCGTTCACGCAAGGCCCGCCACTCTCCGCATCCGAAGAAACGATCAAGCGATGCCTCGGTCGGAGCATCCGTAGAATTGAGGAAGCGGTTGATGAAGTCGTACATCAGATTGATGACGACCTCACCCGGCTGGTGCTGCAACAAGGGCGCGATCCGGTCCATCTGAACGTTCCATCCCGTTGGGTCGAGGAAGATAAACGCAAATTTCTTGTTTATCGCCGCGACAATCTTCGGAATGTTGGTTTCAAATTCGCCGGGCAGCGCAGTTGCCCGAACACTGCCGTGATGACGGTCAACGGCCTGCTGGAGGGTAGCGAACGCCGCGGGGTCTCTTTCTATGAAGATCGCGTTAATAATGGGGTGTTTCTGCTGCTCTGCTAACCCCTGCCGGACGTAGTTCAGTTTGTCCAGAGAAATGCGGATACTAGTGTCGGCCAGGTCCTCGTCTCCATGCCGCCATGGTCCACTGAAGCAATCCACATACGTGAATTCGCGCTGGGTATAGCCTATGTGGAACGCAACCGTCTCCAGGTACTGCTCAAGGAAGAAATGCTTGACGTACGTTTGTTCTCTGCCTCGGTAGTACTCAGGGGACTTCATGGCGGCGTGTCATGCGTTAACCAGTCGCCGATGGACTCCGGCGTTCTGGAGTCTGACAAGCGGTTGACCCTGAACCAGAGGAGCCAACATTTGCAGGAGCGCTCTGCGATGGTCGCGCGACGGCGTTGGCGCCATCCCCTGCCGGGGCATTTCATCGTAGGTTCTGCCGTTAAGCAAGCGGCCAAACTTTTTCTTCTGAACGCCGCCCCACTGCTTGAAGAAGAATGGCACATCGGCCTTCGCGCACTGGTAGTGAATGGATTTCACCCATTCTTGCTCCATGCGCCGAGCACCTGTGCCACTTTCGCCTCCCACGATGACCCAATGGATACCTGCAAGGTCGAGGGTCCCCAGGTCTTCCAGGAGAGGCTCAATGCTGAGGAAGCGTATGCAGGCCGGAGCTCGCTGTAGTTGAGCGATTCGAGGGATTCCATACCTCCGGTCTTCCACGCTGACGCCCCACCAGATATGCGGAGCCTGGGCAGCATTCTTTAGCTTTGTTGTCAGGAGTTGATGCAGACGCTCCGCCCGTTTCGTGAGGACCTGGTAGGTGTGCCAGTCCGCCCGCAGCATGACCTCTGCTACTGCGGTTATGTACTCATCCGGGACTGCGTCCTGAAAGAGGTCGCTCATGCTGTTGACGAAGATTGTTTTCGGCTCCGGCCAGTTGATCGGTTCGAGGAGTTTGGCCGGCACGAGACGTGGCGTGAAGCCTTGTTCGTAGGGGTGGCCAGGCACGCCGCGAAAGCGCTCAGCAAAAGTCTCGGCGTAGCAGTGCTTGCAGCCCGGGCTGATCTTCACGCAGCCGCGAACCGGGTTCCAAGTCGCTTCAGTCCACTCGATTTTGGAATATTCGCTCAAGATCGCCTCAAATATGACATTTTCACACAAGATTGTTCTGGTCGTTCTAGCCAGGGAACGAAACCACTTACGCTGCCCTCTTGACGCGAATGGCGCGCGCCTGCCGAAGCACAGCTAGGACTGCCGCATTGAGCGCGCTCCGGTCGTTGGGCGAGACTCCGAACTGCTTCTCGCGCAGGTTGTTCACATGGGCAATGCGATCCGCAGTGGGATCGACGAATCCGACCACGGCCTGATTCTCATTCGCGCTTTTCACCTTGAGCGACCGCATGGTGCGCCCGGTCCAAACCCAGTCGCGGATCGGCATCAGGCCGCGCGCGATCTTGTAATCCGGATACCCTCGCCGCCCGTTGCGGCCCGGCTTTAGAGCCTTCGCCGGCGCGTCGTTCACGTTGAGGGACTTCCGAATGCGCGTGGAGATGCTCTCCACCAGGACGCCGCCAATCGTCTGCATATCCTCGGCGGTGAACGGCCCCAATACGAAGCGGGCGCGCGTGATTCTAGCTTGGAACGGCATGTGGCAGTTTTTGCACCCGCTCCCGCTGGTAGCGGTCGCGCTCTTCTTTCAGAATCTGCAAGCCGCGGACTTCTTCGGCAGTCACGTCACTCCACGGGATGCTGAAATGCGCGGCGTCGAACTCCAGTTCCAGCAGCCGCTCGAACAACCGCCCGGCGGCCGAGTGCGCCCGCGCGTCGTCAAGATCATCCAACTTGCAGTGCGCGCAGCGGTTGATGGTGAACTGCCAGTCGCCACAATGCGGGCAGGCACCGGGCGTGTTGGTGTCGTCCACCGTGCGCACCAAGCCGCACTTCCCGCACGTCACATCGTTGGCGTCCGGACAGCCGCGCGGGCCATCCGCTCCGCCGTCGCACAACTCTTCCGCATGGATCGAGCGGTAAATCAGCAACCGGAGAGGAACCGGGCGCGGCCACCAGTCCTGGTCCATAATTAAAGGCGCACAACGGAACGCGGCACAACCCGCCGCGCCCTGTGCGCCTAAGAGTTTGGGTCGAGCGCCGGATCGAGATCCTCGATCGCCTGCACCAGCTCAACGACCACGGCGGA
>Ga0209810_1005777_pt1 | contig 11024 bp, 13 predicted proteins | sample Coa_R1_7_FD_187159 | JGI IMG/M metagenome (GOLD analysis project Ga0209810, IMG submission 187159) | Surface soil microbial communities from Centralia Pennsylvania, which are recovering from an underground coalmine fire - Coalmine... | ecosystem: Environmental > Terrestrial > Soil > Unclassified...
GATCTCCTCCTGCGCGGCGTGCCGGTGCGCGAACGGGATGCGGATGCCGGGGGCCAGCTTCTCGATGCCGATCCCGCCGACCGCGCAGCCGAGGTCGCGCTTCGGGAAGCGGACGTCCATGCCTTCCGGCATCTGGAACTTCGGGGCGATGTTCTCGACGTCGCCGAGGTTGAGGATCGTGTAGTCGCTCATGCCGGGGAGGCTACGCCCTCGAGCAGCGCGTCGAGGTCGCGGGCCGCGCCCTCCGACTGAAGCTCGGCCGCGCGCTCGGCTCCGAGCTCCTCGCGGAGAAAGGAGTGAAGCCGCGCCTGCGATTGGTCTTCGTCAGGGCTGAGCACGACGCCGATCTCACGGAAGAGTTGCTCCGAGGCGCCGAGCATCACGGCCGCGCGCTCGGGCTCGGCCTCGAGCATCGCCGCCTCCGCGAGCCCACCCAGGCAGTACGCGATCACCTCCCGGTAGCCGAGCTCCCGCGCGATCGCGAGGCTCTCACGCAGCGCCTCGAGTCCTCGGTCGACCCTGCCGGCGCCGAGCTCCGAACGGGCGAGGTTGTGGAGGTTCACGGCCGCGCCGTCGATATCGCCCGTCGCCTTCGCGAGCTCGATCGCCTCCGCGTAGTAGCCGACTGCTGTCTCGTAGTCCTCGCGCATGTGGGCGATCGTGCCGAGGTTGCCGAGGGAGGCCGCGACGCGGCTCGAGTGGCCCTGCCGGCGGAAGAGCGGGACGGCCTCCTCGTACAGCGCGACTGCGTTGTCGAGGTCGCCGTTCGCGATCGCAACACCCCCCAGCTCTGCGATCGACCTCGCGATTCCTTCCTCGTCGCCGAGCTCGCGATAGAGCTCGAGGCTCTCCTGCAGGAGGTCGGCGGCGAGTCGCGTCTCCCCCTGGCGGAACGGGAAGATGGCGCCCAGGACGAGCGCCTGGGCGCGTAGCTCCTTCGGCCCGCCGACGGTGTGCTCGAACACGTCGTCGAAGAAGCGGCGACCCTCGCTCAGGTGGCCCCGCACGACCCACCACCACCGCGCGGCGGCGGCGAGCCGAACCTCGAGTTCGAGTTCCCCCACCGCCGCTGCCCATCTCAGCGCAGCCCGCAGGTTGCCGTGCTCCTCGTCGAGGATCGGGAAGAGCGAGGTGTTCGGATCGGCCCCCGCATGCCAGGCAGCCGCACCCTCCTCGACACGAGCCAGGATGTGCTCGCAGTGGCGCCGCCGCACGGCCTCTTTCTCGCCGGAGGCGTCGAGTAGCTCGGCGGCGAACTCGCGAATCGTCTCGAGCATCGCGAATCGCGGCTCGCCGGTCGGCCGCCGCAGAGGGCGCACGAGGCTCTCGTCCACGAGCGACGCCAGTGTTTCGAAGATGTCGAGCCCGTCTTCGCCGCAGACCGCCTCCGCCGACTCGAGTGTCCAGCCCCCCGCGAAGACGGCGAGCCGGGCGAAGAGCCTGCGCTCCCCGTCGGCAAGCAGGCCGTGGCTCCACTCGAGCGTCGCCCGTAGCGTGCGCTGGCGCCCCGGCAGGTCCTGCGCACCGCCGACGAGCAGGTCGAGCGCGCGATCGAGCCGGCGGCTCATCGCCTCCGGCGGCAGGAGCTTCGAGCGCGCGGCCGCGAGCTCGATCGCGAGCGGCAGGCCGTCAAGCCTCGCGCACACCTCTGCCACCGCGGCGGCGTTGCCCTCGTCGAGCTGGAACTCGGGGTCGATCGCGCCGGCGCGGGCAGCGAACAGGCGCACGGCATCGTTGGCCGCGAGCTGCTCGAAGCTCGTCTGGGGGCCGGGCTCGGGGAGCTCGAGCGGTGGCACGGGGTACTCGTGCTCTCCGGCGAGGCGGAGCGGGGTGCGGCTCGTCGCCAGGACGAGCAGCCGGGGTGCCGTCGCGAGGAGGCGGGAGACCAGCTCGACGTCGGGCACGAGCTGCTCGAGGTTGTCGAGGACGAGCAGCACCCTCCGGTCGCGCAGGTAGTCGGCGAGCACGTCCTCCACCGGCGCGCCGCTCTCACTCGCGCCGAGCGCATCCACCACCGCGGATCCGAGCAATGCCGGATCGCGGATCGGGGCGAGGTCGGCGAACACCGCCCCGTCACGGAGCTCGGGACCGAGCTCCGCCGCGGCGGCGAGGGCGAGTCGCGTCTTGCCCGCCCCGCCCGGGCCGGTCAGCGTCACGAGACGCACGTCGTCGCGCCGCAGGAGCGCGCACACCGCGGCCACCTCGAGACGCCGGCCCACGAGCGGCGTGGGTGGGGTGGGAAGCCGAAGGCGCGCGGGCGCCGGAGCCTCGGGAGCGGTGAGCGCCGCGTCGTGGCGCAGGATCCGGCGCTCGAGCTCCTGCAGCTCCGGCCCGGGCTCCACCCCGAGCTCCTCGACGAGCAGCTCCCGCGCTGCTCGGCAGGCCGCGAGCGCGTCGACCTGGCGGCCGGAGCGATACAGCGCCAGCGCGTGCTGCGCACGGAAGCGCTCGCGGTACGGCTCGGCCGCTATCAGCCGTTCGAGCTCCGGCACGAGCTCGTCGTCGCGGCCAACCGCTAGCTCCGCGTCGTGGAGGAGCTCGATCGCCCGGAGGCGACGCTCCTCGAGCTGGCCGGCCTCGGCCGCCTGCACGGGTTCTCCGGCGAGGTCGGCGAGCGGCGCGCCGCGCCAGAGCGCGAGTGCGCGCCGGAGGTCCTCGGCTGCGTCCGCTGCGTGCCCGGCCGCAAGAGCGTCCGCTGCCGCTCCCACGAGCCGCTCGAACCGGCTGAGATCGAGCTCTGCCGGATCGAGCTGCAGGCGGTAGCCCGTCCCGTGCCGTTCGATGCGTTCGGCGCCGAGCACGCCGCGCAGGCCGTGGACGTACACCTGGAGGGACGACACGGCCGACCGGGGCGGCTCAGTCCCCCAAACGGCGTCGACGAGGCGATCCCGCGACACGACGGTGTTCGCGTGCAAGAGCAGCAGTGCGAGCAAGGCGCGTTGCTTGGGCGCTCCGAGCGCGAGCAGGCCGTCGTCCCCGACTACCTCGACCGATCCCAGGATCCGGAACTCGATGCTCGTCGACCTCCCCCAAGTCAACGCCAAGTCGCTCTTAAGCGGCCGCCTCGATGGTGCTCCCGTCCCCCGAGACGAAGGAGCCACACATGATTCATGCAGGAGACGCGATTTACAACCCGATGCTCACCACACCTCTGCCCGGTTCCTGGCTCTCGAGCCGGCTCGGCATCAGCTCGAGCGAGATCGAGCGTCTACGGGAGCGTGGCGAGCTCTTCGCCGTCCGCGACCGGGACGAGTGGCTCTATCCCGCCTGGCAGTTCGGTCCCGGCGGCTCGATTCCGCAGGGTGTCCGCGAGGCGGTCAAGACCGCCCGCGCCGCCGGCCTCGACGAGACGCGGCTCGTGGCTCTCCTGCGCCGTCCGGTCGGTCTCGTCGGCGGAGGCCGCCTGCTCGATCTGCTCTTCGAGGGGCGCTCCGACTTCGTCCTCGACGTCGTCCGCAGCGCCGCGGCGGCCTGAACGCAGCCTGGAGTGTTCGCGACGGGGTCGGCGTACGCTGGCCCCGTGCGGATCCTGCTCGTCTCGCAGATGTATCCGGGGCCCGAGGCGCCCGACCTCGGCACGTTCGTCGCCCAGGTCGAGCGTGAGCTCGTCGCCCGGGGGAACGAGGTCGAGCACGCGGTGCTCGACACGCGTACCGGCGGCAAGCTCCGCTACATGACGCTCGCGCGGAGGACGCTCGCCGCGGCTCGCCCGGACGTCGTGTACGCGCACTTTCTCGTCCCCTCGGGCCTGATCGCTTCCCTCGCCGGCCGCGCTCCGCTCGTCGTCACGGCGCACGGGAGGGACGTCCGCAACATCGGCGCGATCCCCGGCGTCGCCGCCGCCACCCGGCTCGTCGTGCGCCGTGCCGCGGCAGTGATCTGCGTCTCCCCCTACCTGCAGCGCGAGCTCGAGACGAAGCTGCCCCAGGCCCGCGGAAAGGTCGAGGTCGTCTCGAGCGGCGTCGATCGCGAGCGCTTCGCGGTCACCGAGCCGCCCGCGGGCCCGGCGGCCTTCCTCTGCGTCGGCGCGCTAGACGAGCGGAAGAACGTCGTGCGGCTCGCCGACGCCTTCGCCCGCCTCGGGGAGGGAACGCTCACGTTCGCGGGCGATGGACCCCTTCGCTCACGGCTGGAGGGACGGGACGGCGTCCGCCTCCTCGGCCGCGTGCGGCACGACGCGATCCCGCAGCTTCTCGCCGAGACTCGGGTGCTCGCGCAGCCGAGCCTCGTGGAGCCGCTGGGCCAGGCACTGCTCGAGGCGATGGCCTGCGGGCGCTCGGTCGTGGCGACCCGGATCGGCGGCCCTCCCGAGTTCGTCCCGCCGGAGGCCGGCGTCCTCGTCGACCCGCTCGACGTTGACGACCTCGCGCGAGGGCTCGAGCAGGCCGCCCGGCTTCCCTCCCCGAACTACGCGGCGCGGGAGGCGACGGCGGAGCACGACATCCACCGGCAGGCCGAGCGGATCGAGGCGATCCTCAGTCGGGCTGCTGCGGGCGGTCCAGGTCCGCCAACCTAACCTCGACGAGCGGGCGGATCCGCTCCTCGAGCCCGGCCTCTCGCGCGAGCGCCAGCGCCTGCTCCCAGCTTTCGCGGGCCTTGGCCGGATCGACACCCTGCTTGAGGCGGTTGTCGCCGGTCACGAGCAGCTTCTGGATCCGCTCGCGGACGCCCTCTTCCACTCCTCGACGCTAACAGCGAGGATGAACGCGTGTGCACCCGCAAGCCCAAGGCGAAGCCCCTCCGCGTCCTGATCGCCGACGACCACCGGCTCTTCGCCGAGGCACTCGAGGCCATCCTCGCCACGGACGAGCGGATCGAGGTGGTGGGCCAGGCGAGCGACGGCGAGGAGGCTGTGGAGCTCGCACGGACGCTCGACCCCGACCTCGTCCTGATGGACGTGAGCATGCCGGTCCTCGACGGCTTCGAGGCGACGCGCGAGATCCGGTCGGCGAGCGAGGACGTCCGGGTCCTGATGCTCACCGGGTCGAACTCCCGCGCCGACGTCGATCGGTCGCGGGAGGCGGGCGCATCCGGCTATGTGACGAAGGACAGGATCGCCTCGGAGCTCGTGGCGACGATCGTCGAAGTGAGCCGAAGACGGCTACCCTGAGCGCGTGCTCACGTTCTTCGCGATCACCCAGGTGCTCATCGTCGTCGGCCTGACGGTGCTCATCCTCATGCACTCCGGACGCGACGCGGGCATGGGCGGAATGGGCTTCACGCCGGCCTCGCAGGGAGGCACCCACATCGTCGAGCGGAACCTCTCCCGGGTCACCGTCGTGCTCGCGACGCTCTTCTTCGCGAACAGCGTCGCGCTGTTCCACTACCTCTCCTGAGGCTGCAGCGCCGCCGGCAAAGCCGCCGGCGCGCGGCCCCGAAGAGCTCGGGCACGGCTACTATGCGCGGGCTCTCGCGCTGGTGGCGGAATTGGTAGACGCGCTAGGTTGAGGGCCTAGTGGCCTTAACAGGCCGTGGAGGTTCAAGTCCTCTCCAGCGCATGGGATTCGGGGCGGCCGCACGAGCGGCCGCCTTTTTCATCTTTGACGGATGCCGCTGAGAGATATATCTTTCAGATATATGAAGCCGACGGCGGTGACTCCGGTGGTGCTCGGACTGCTGGCGCTCGGTCCGCGCTCCGGATACGACATCAAGGCGACCGTCGATCGCTCGACGCGGTTCTTCTGGGCGGCCAGCTACGGCCAGATCTATCCCGAGCTCCGCCGGCTCGAGGCCGAGGGCCTCGTCGCCGGCGAAGACGCGCCGAACGGGGCGCGCGGACGGCGGGTCTACAAGCTCACGGAAGCGGGCCGAGACGCGCTCTTGCAGTGGCTGGTCGGAACGACCACCACCATCGAGTACCGCGACGAGTCGCTCCTGCGGCTCTTCTTCGCGGACGCGCTGCCGCGCGACCAAGCTCTCGGCCTCCTCGACGCCCGCAAGCGAGGGCACGAGGCATATCTCGAGGTCTTGCGTGGGATCGACGCGCGGCCGGGAAAGGATCCCGCCTTCGTCGATCTCGTCCTGCGGTGGGGGATCGACTTCAACGAGTGGGGGAGGCAGTGGTGCGAGCAGCAGCAGCTGCGCCTGAAGCGGCAGAAAGCAGCCTGAGAAAGCCCACGTTCGGCGAGATCTTCCGCGTGGCGGTGCCCGGTTTCCTGCGCGAGGGCGTCCTGCCGCTCGGGGCCTTCTACGGCGGATTGCGCCTGGACGGCCTCGCGGTGGGCATCGCCGCCTCCGCCGCCGCGTCCCTGCTCGTCTACCTCCACGAGCGGCGGCGCGGGCGGGACGCGCTGCTCGTCCGGCTCTCGCTGGGGTTCGTCGCGGTGCAGTCGGTCGTCGGGCTCCTCGCGAACAGCACCACGGTCTATCTCGCGCAGCCCGTGCTCGTCGCGGCCGCCTGGGGGCTTCTGTTTCTCGGCTCGGCTGTCGCCGGACGCCCGCTGGCGGGCGCGCTCGCGGGCGCCTGGTATCCGTTTCCCGACTGGTTCCGTGGCAGCGCGGCCTTCCGGCACGTGTTCGGCGTCGTATCGGTCGTCTGGGGTGTCTACTTCCTCGCGCGGAGCGCTCTGCGGCTCGCGGTCCTCCTGCACGGCTCGATCGAGAGCTTCCTCGCGATCACGGTCGTGACCGGGACGCCTGCCATGGTCGTGCTCCTCGCCTGGTCGATCCGGTACTCGATCCGGCGTCTGTCGGATTGACGCCGTCCGGAGGAGTGCGTACCCTCCTGTCGAACACGTGTTCGGCACCGTCCCCGACCCCGGAGCGTGAGATGCAGACGACAGCCGAGTTGACCGGCCGGCAACGCGAGATCTGGAGCTTCCTCGTCGACTACGTCGACCGGCACGGCTATCCGCCGACCGTGCGGGAGATCGGTGGGGCGGTCGGCCTTGCCTCTCCCTCCACCGTCCACGCCCATCTCGCGAACCTCGAGCGCGCCGGCTTGCTGCGCCGCGATCCGACGAAGCCGAGAGCGCTCGAGCTCGTCGGTCGCGAGAAGGCCGCCGAGGCGGTCACCGCCGAGGCGCCGAAGCTGCCGCTGCTCGGCCAGATCGCCGCGGGCGGACCGCTCCTCGCGGACCAGAACGTCGAGGACGAGATCGCGGTGCCCGGGAACCTCCACGGCGACTTCCTCCTGCGCGTGAAGGGCGACTCGATGATCGAGGCGGGCATCCTCGACGGAGACGTCGTCGTCGTCCGGCGCGCCCAGGACGCTCGGAACGGCGAGATCGTCGTGGCCCTCGCCGGGGATGACGAGACCGCCGACGAGGCGACGGTCAAGCGGTTCTTCCGGGAGAACGGCCGGATCCGGCTGCAGCCCGAGAACTCCTCCCTCGAGCCGATCTACGCGCCGCACGTCGAGATCCTCGGGAAGGTCGTGGGAGTGTTCCGAGAGCTATGAGCCCGCCCACGCCTCTACATCGGACGCTCGAGCAGGAGCTCCTCGCGGTGCTGCGCGGGGCGTCGCTCGAATGCCCGGTCTGCGGCGAGTTCGTTCTCCACGAGGGCTCTCTCGTGCGCTGTCCCGAGTGCGCGATGCGCCTGCACGGGCGGATCGACGGCGCCGGAACCGGGGTACAATCCAGTCTGCAGGCCGGGTGACCGCGGCGCCGCTCTGTTGGCTCAGAGCCGGCGTCGAGGAAAGTCCGGACACCGCAGGGCAGGACGCTCCCGACATCGTCTGACGACACGAGGGAGGCGGCGAAAGCCGACGGAAAGTGGCACAGAAAACAGACCGCCGGTCGCGGATCTCCGGAGTCGCGGCCGGTAAGGGTGAAACGGTGGGGTAAGAGCCCACCAGCGGCCCTGGCGACAGGGCCGGCTCGTCAAACCCCGTCCGGTGCAAGGCGAACAGGCTCCGCTGACGCGGCCCGCCGAGGAGCCGGGTAGCCGCACAGATGGATGGCCACCCCCGACAGAATCCGGCTTATAGGCCTGCTAACGAGAAGCCCCGCCTCGGCGGGGCTTCTTCATGTGACGTCCTGGCTAGCCGGTCGGCATAGGCCCGGTCAGGCCGAGCCGCCTCAGCGAGCGGTGGAGATAGGTCGCGAAGGCGATCGCCCCGGCTCCGGTCATGTGGACGCCGTCCGCTGCGAACCACGAGAGGCGGCCTGCCGAGTAGTGGTTCCAGTCGAGCACCGTCAGCAAGGACCGCCACCTCTGCTGAGCGGCGTAGATCGCGTGGTTGATGTCGATGTATTGCTGGGAGGTCGCCCGCAGCGTCAGCCACAGCACGTGCTTGACGCCGTGGTTCCGCATCGCCGCCAAGACCTCCGGGATGCCGTGCCGGTAGGCGGCGGGGTCGTCGTTGTAACCGATGAAGACGACGACGTTCGGGCCGATTTTCCGCCCGAGCGTGCGCACGGTCTCGAGCACACTGGGCGGGGGATCGGTGGCGAGGCAGCCGGCTTGGACGAGCCGCCCGCACGGACGAAGCTCGAGCAGGACGCGGTCGCCGTGCTCGACGATGTGCTTCGCGGTCGAGTCCCAGTTCAGTGACGCCCCGACCGAGTCGGAGAAGATCGTCACGTGCTGCAGCGGTCGCTTCTTGCTCGCGACAGCGGTCGCCGCCAGGCTGCAGCAGAGCAGGACACTGCCGACGAGTGCCAAGAGGCGGCTCACGGCGCGGACCTTAAGCCGAGCGGCGGCTGTTGGGAAGCGTGCTTTACGTCCGCAGAACGACTTCGAGCGCCGTGCCCAGACCGGGAGTGCTGCGCACGCTGAAGCCGCCCTCGATCGACGACGCCCGGTCTCGCATGTTGCGCAATCCCTGGCCGACAGTCTCCGCCTCGGGCGGAAAGCCTTCGCCGTCGTCCTCGATCGCGACGAACCGCTCGCCCGAGGCCCGGCGACCGATCACGAGCTCGGCGCGCGTCGCGTTCGCGTGGCGGCGGACGTTCCCGAGCCCCTCCTGGACGATGCGGAAGATCTCGATCTGCTCGTCCGGAGCGAGGTGGATCCCGGGGTCGATCTCCAGGTCGACGGCGAGCTCGCCGTCGGAGGTCAGGAGCTCGACGTAACGGCGCAGCGCGGAGTCGAAGGGAGCAGTGCCGCTCGCCGACGAGAGCGTGAGGATGGCAAAGCGCGCTTCCTGCTGGGCGAGCGCCGCGGCCTGCGTGAGCTGCGGCGCCACCTCGTCGACCGGCGCACCTGCCTGGAGCATCTGGGCATGCGTCGACAGCGCGAAGAGGTACTGCGCAAGGCCGTCGTGGATCTCGCGCGCAACCCGGGCGCGCTCCTCGGCGACGGCGCGGCCGAGCTCCGCAGCGCGGATCGCGCGCCAGGCGCCGACGAGCATCACCCCGAAGGCCAGCAGACGCAGGAAGTCTCCCTCGGCGACGTACGTGGTCCCGCGGGGAGGCGCCAAAACGAGATGCAGCGCCGCGAAGAGCTGCAGGGTGAAGCCGAGCGCGAGCCACTGGGCGAGGTCGTCGCCGGTGCGGGCGAGCCGGCGTCCCCATCCCGCCACGGCGAGCAGGTAGAGGAGCGCCTGGATCGACAGCACTGCCGCAAGCCCGGGCGGCTCGGCATCGCCCGACACCCTCGTCAGCGCCGGAAGCTGATGGGCGTGTGCGCGGAGCAGGATCCAGGCGGCGAAGAGCACGATCGCCGCGGCGGTGAGCGCATCCCAGAGCGCGCGGCGACGCGAGCGCCCACGGCCGGGAACGAGAGGAGCCGCTGAGACGAGCGCCGTCCCCAGGATGCTGCCGAGGGAGGCGGCCCAGGCCTCGGCCGGATGCAGCGAGCCGGCATCGAGCACCGGAATGATCGCGAACGCCCCGGTCGAGAGGGAGCCCACGAAGAAGCCGGCCGCGAGGAGCAGGTCCGTACGGAGGCCTTCGACCTGGAACCGGTTCGCCGCGAGCACGGCGACGAGCAGGCCGGCGAGCGCCATCGTCGTCTCGAGCACGAGGAAGACCGCGGGCGCTTCGTACTGGGTGCGCAGTGCAGGATGCGAAAGGAGGAGCGCGAGGCTCGCGCCGAGCACGCCGGAGAGAAGGATTTCTCCCCAGAGCCACGCCTGAAGCCTGGTCCGCTGCGGCCTCATTTGGCTCTTGTCGGCAGAAGGTCTTCTGCCGATAAGGAACACATGGCGGCACGGATCCTCGTCGTCGACGACCATCCCCTCACGCGCGAGGCGCTCGCGGCGCTGCTGCGCTCGCATGGCTTCGAGCTCGCCGGGCTCGCCGCGGACGGCGAGGAAGCGATCGCGGCCGCGGCTCAGACCCAGCCCGACGTCGTGCTCCTCGACCTCCTGATGCCGGGCCTCGACGGTCTCACGGCCTTGCCTCGGCTCCGCGAGGCAGCCCCTGACTGCGAGGTCGTCGTCCTCACGGCTTCCGGAACGGAGGAAAATCTGCTCGCCGCGATCCGGGGCGGCGCAGCCGGCTACCTCCTCAAGACGGAGTCGCCCGAGCGGATCGCGGAGTTCCTCGAGGGCGTCGTCCAGGGAGACGCGGCGCTTTCCGGGCCGGTCGCGCGCAGGCTGCTCGATCAGGTGCGGACGGGCGGCCGCGGCTCCGGCGTGCCCGACAGCATCGCTTCGGCTCTCTCCGCCCGCGAGCTCGAGGTCCTGCTCCTGCTCGACGAGCACCACGGCACCGACGAGATCGCGCAACGGCTCTTCATCTCGGAGCACACCGTCCGCTCGCACGTGAAGAGCCTCCTCCGCAAGCTCGGCGTCTCCTCTCGCCGCGAGGCGCTCGAGCAGCTCTCCCTCGCTCGCGGCTGACGCTCGGGACATGTCCCGGTGCCAGGCACCGAGACATGGCTGGTCAGGACGTGAAGCCGTCGAGTGCCGCGTCGACGAGCGCCGGCAGTGTCTCGAGCTCGTAGCCGCCCTCCAGCACGGCGGCGACTCGATCGGAGAGGGCGGCGCAGCGGCGCGCGAGCTCGCGGAAGCCGTCCTCGGTGACAAGCATGTCCGCGAGTGGGTCGGCCTCGTGCGCGTCGAAGCCGGCGGACACGAGCACGAGCTCGGGCTCGAATCGCTCGATTGCCGGCTCGACGACCTGCGCGAAGGCCTA
>Ga0209810_1005778_pt1 | contig 11023 bp, 9 predicted proteins | sample Coa_R1_7_FD_187159 | JGI IMG/M metagenome (GOLD analysis project Ga0209810, IMG submission 187159) | Surface soil microbial communities from Centralia Pennsylvania, which are recovering from an underground coalmine fire - Coalmine... | ecosystem: Environmental > Terrestrial > Soil > Unclassified ...
CCGCCCCCAGTGCGCCACCCTGGGGCCAATTGCATTGCCCGCCGTGTCAAACGGCTTAAAGCAGGCATGTGCCGGCGCGACATCGGCAATCTGCCTTCTCTGAGCACAAAGCGTTTTTCCATTACGCGGCTTCTGCGCTGTCGTCGCCCGGTTTGGCCGGGCGATCCATAGTAGCCGTCGAGGCGTGGATGCTGGATTTCCCGGTCAAGCCGGGCAATGACACTGCGAGGAAATGACACTGCGAGGAAACGACACTGCGAGGAAGAGCCTCATCGTAAAACGGCGGAGACGCAGCGCGGTTCCGACGTCAGGCGACGCGTCGACCGCGCGACGCCACGCGCGCGAAATATCCGACAGCATTGGGACTGCGCCTGCCCTCTAGCGCGAACACGGCGCCTTGAGGGTCCATGCACCGCGCGATCCAGCTGCCGCCTGCCAATTCAAGCGGGCCCTCGATGACCTCACCGCCACCGGCCCTCACGCGTTCCGCCGCCACGTCGATGTTGCCGACATTGAAGTAGTAAAGCCAAAACGGGACCGGCACCGTCGGAGGTTTAGTAAACATGCCGCCGATTGTCTGGCCTCCCGCAGAGAAAAGCTGATAGGTGCCAAGCGGACCAGTGTCGGCATCCGCTCTCTGCCAGTCAAAAAGCTCGCCGTAGAAAGCAAACGACTTCTCCAAATCCGCGGCGAGCAACTCGTGCCAGCCAACGCGCGCCGGCTTGCCCGGATCGGGGAGCTGTTGCTCGCCTGGCTTGAGCCATTTGATCAGCGCAAGCGACGCCATTTGAGGGTCGGCGACGACCGAAAAGCGGCTGAGGTCAGAGACATTCGTCGGCGGGACATACACAGCTCCGCCGCGACGCTTGACCCTCTCCACGGCGGCGTCCAGGTCGTCGACGCCGACATATCCGATCCACTGCGGCGCCGCGCCCATTTTTTTCGCGTCCTCGGGCAGGCCCATGAGCCCGGCCGCAAAGCTCTTGTCGACGGTGAACAAGCTGTACGCAAGGGTAGGCGTTGAAGCGTCCCGCGCGCCCCAGCCGACGACGCTGGCGTAGAAGACCTTGGCAGCCGCGATGTCTGTCGTCATCAGCTCGTACCAGACGAAACGGCCATGATAGTGGACCACGTTTCTCGTCTCCTTACTTTGCGTCAAACCGCAAGCGCTGTGTTAAGCGAGCGCCACAATGCCTCCTTCGACAGGCTCATGCTTCGACAAGCCCGGGAGCCGCCACCCACTGCGGCAGGATTGAGAGCCGAGTCCCTTTTTGGGCTGAATAATGGCGAGCGCGCGCAAGTGATGCAATCAGCATGGCGATCGTGCATCGCACCACGCGCGCGGCGGCAAGTAAAAGGCAGGCACGTCCGTTCACGCGAACGTGTCGCGCTGATCGGAACCCCATCGCGATTTATTAATTCTTTGACAGACTCGTGAGCGCCCACGCCGTCGGTCTTGAAAAGTACACGTGCTGAGCGTACGAAGGCGGCGGTGGATGCTGAACAGTGGCTGCAAGGCATGGAGGAACTCGATTATGCCACGTGCGAAGCAAGGTTCGAAGCGAAAAGCGGGGACGAAGGCCGTGCCGGTGTTGGGCGCCGCCGGTCTGTTATCACTGGCGGGGGGCGCATCCGCAACGACCAGTGGGCCGGTCGCGGATGTGCCGACGGTGACGAACACCACCCAGGGGCACGAAATCACCCTCGGTGAAGAGGAAATCTCCGACGTCAGCTTGGCGACGTTCTATGTTTTCGACAAGGAAAACTCGGGCGCCGGTCAGGGCGCCGTACAGGTCGCCTTCCGAGGCTGCGGCGGCTGCAGGGGCTGCGGCGGCTGCAGGGGTTGTGGCGGCTGCAGGGGCTGCAGAGGTTGCGGCTGGGGTTGGGGCTGCGGAGGTTGCGGTTGCGGCTGTTGCCTGTCATGGGGAGCTTGCCGCTGGTGCTAGATCGGAGCACGCTCCGATTGCGTTGACGGACGCAGGTCCTCGTGGCCGGCCTCAACGGTTCGATGCAATCCCTCTCTTGTTTGCAGCGCTGCCCATTTGACCAGATGGGCAGCATTGCGCATGACGAGCATCAACGAGAAAAGTATCAACGAGAAAAGCCGGCGTGAGAGCTGGCAGCCGGAACTCTGGCTCATTGTGAATATGCCCCTCCCTGCTCCTGCTTGCGGGGGCAGAGGCGGGGGACGGTTGGGGGGCATCCAAGCGAAGGCGCGCATATTAACCTCATGACACGCGTTAACTCATGACACGCGATAACGGGCGCAGCTTTACGCTGCCTAAGGGCAAAGACATTCTGCAATTCGCCCCGAATTTCTCCGTCTATGTGCTGCCGAATGCCGTATGCCTCTATTCAGAGGACAGAAAGTTCTTCCTTCACGGCGAACTCTACGGCGCGCTTGCCTCCGCGATAGGGAAGGCAGGAAAGAGCGTTCGAGAGCTCGTTTCCGAGCTTGAGAAGGATTTTCCGTCCGACAAGGTTGAAGAGGCCCTCCGGCGCCTGCTCGAACGGCGTTATGTCGTCGTGGCCTCGCGCGCTTCGGCCGGCGCCGCGGCCGCCTACTGGGCGAGCCTCGGCCTGTCGCCGGAGGCCGCGGCGGCAAGCCTCCAGAAATGTCGTGTGCGCATCCATTCGATCGATGTGCAGGGGGCAAAGGAGCTTGACTCTGCCCTGAGGGAACTGGGCGTTCGCGTGGTCACGCGGTCACCCGACCTGACGGTCACCCTGGTCAACGATTATCTCGAAGCGCGGCTTGACGACTTGAACCGGGAGCATTTGTCGGAGCAGACACCGTGGCTGCTTGCCCAGCCCTCCGGCGTCTTTCCTCTGGTGGGGCCGATCTTCAGGCCCGGGGCGAGCGCGTGTTGGACCTGTCTCGCCGATCGGATGAGACGCAACCGGGAGGTCAAAGCGCTCCTCGACCGCGAACAGGCGCGCTGCGTCGCTGTTTCGCCATTGGCCCGGCACATGCTTGGAAAAAGCGGCATTGAGCTCGCCGCGATCGAGGTTGCAAAGGCGATCGCGACCGACTTTCGCACCGACTTGCAAGATCACATCATTAGCCTCGACCTGTCGGGCGCGACGATCGTGAAGCATTACGTGGCGGCCCGACCGCAATGTCCGGTGTGCGGCCACAAGAAATTGCGGGACCCCCGCCGCGCTCCGGTTCCGCTTGAGCTTGGCGCCGGCAGCAGGCTCGTCATGACGAGCGGGGGCTATCGCACCGTTTCACCACGGGCAACCGTTGCGCGTTTCCGTAAGCATGTGAGCCCGCTCACCGGCGTAGTCTCGCGTCTTGAACGGATCAACGCGGACCTGCCCTTGAACACCAACTGGTATGCGGCCCACAATTTTTCCGCGCCGGCCAAGACCGTCCATCAATTGAGGGCCGGATTGAGCGGCGGCAGCTTCGGCAAGGGCAGCACTGCCGAGCAGGGCGAAGCCAGCGCGCTCATGGAAGCGATCGAGCGTTATTCGGGGATCTTTCAAGGCGACGAGATCAGGGTGGCGCGGCGGTTCACGGATTTCCCGCCTGGCGATGCCATTCTGCCAAATGACGTGATGCTGTTCAGCGATGCCCAATACCGGCAACAGCACGACCCAACGTCCGCCGCACACGATTCGCACCCGGTCCCTCCCCGGTTCGATCCATCGGCGAAGGTTGACTGGTCGCCGGTATGGTCTCTGCGCGACCAGCGATTCAAATACCTTCCGACCAGCCTCCTTTATTTTTTCTACAGGGGTCCCGGCGCCTTCCCCACAGATTCCAACGGCTGCGCGGCAGGGAACACGCTCGAGGAAGCAATTGTCCAGGGTTTCCTCGAGCTGGTGGAACGCGATGCCTATGCAATCTGGTGGTACAACCGCCTGCAGCGGGCCGAAGTGGACATCGAGCAACTCGGCGATTCCTACGTCCGCGATCTGCAAGCCCAGCTTGCCGCCTCCGGACGCCGGCTTTGGGTTCTCGACGTCACCAGCGATCTTGCGGTCCCAACCTTTGTGGCCCTCACGCACTGGATGCAGGACGGGAAGGAAAATATCGAGTTTGGTTCGGGCGCACACTATGATGCCCGCATCGCCTTGCTGCGCGCGCTCACGGAACTGAACCAATTTCTGTCGATCGGTCTGATGGGGGGCGGGAGCGGAGAAAAATCGAGCCTCGACGGCTCTACGCCATTTCGCCTGGAGGACCATCCATTTTTGACGCCGCGCGACAATGCAATGGTCCAGCCGGGCGGCAGTTCGAAGTTCGGCAGTCTCGGCGCGAGCGAGCAGGTGGCCGCCTGCGTCGGGGTTGCCAAGCAACAGGGCCTTGATTTCCTCGTCCTCAACCAGACACGCCCCGACATCGAGGTCCCGGTTGTCCGGGTGATCGTTCCGGGACTGCGGCATTTCTATCGCCGCTTCGCGCCCGGCCGACTTTATGATGTTCCGGTGAAGCTTGGATTGCGCGATCGGCCGCTGTCGGAGGATGAACTTAATCCAATTCACCCCCACACCTGAGGCGATTGCGGGCTTGCGCATTGAACCATCCGCAGGGGTGGGCAAAGGCGCCCTTCGACAAGCTCAGGAGCGCGCCCACCACCCCTCGGCCCGGCGTTTCGAGGGTGGGTGGGCACGCTTCGCTTTGCCCACCCTACTGCCGAAAAATGCGCAGCCTCGTAGAGTCGGCAAAGGCGGCCGAGGGGTTGCGGCGTCAGCACGATGTTGCTTTCCGCCCAAGCGGTTCGTCAGCGCGGCTGTTGAACGCAGGCAAAGTCTGACTGCATGGGCAAAGCGTCGGGCCGGCGCATGGATGCACGCGGCTTTCTCCGGCGCCTTGGCCCACCCTGCCTCTCCGATTGGTTCAACATGACCGGAACGCACTCTAAGAAGGGGCAACGGGCCGTCGCGGCAGATGTCTGCGCCCGGCTGAGCGGCCGCGTCACGCTTGAGGCGCAGGCGGACGGAAAAATCGCCGCGTGCTTCGAAGGCTTTTCGGTCGGATTAGGAACGTTCAGCGCCGACGCGGCGGATCGTGCGCAGGACCTGCGCAAGGGGCTGCGGCTCGCCTCGTTTGCATCGGGCGACCCGCTCCCTGCCCGGGGGGCGACCACAGGGGACGGGGCGAGCCTTGTGGTGGCCCGGAAGCGAGGGAAGGGAGTCGACAATGAGATCGATCTGTTGGTTCGGCGACTGGCGAGGCATGGCCTCCTGGAGTACAGCCTTCGCGACCTGCGAAACGGCGCGGATCGGGTCGTCATAGAGCCGCAGGCTGCCGACTACTGGCCGCGAATATCGCCGCTCGGCGATGCCGACCTCCTTGTGCTGTCGCGTTTCGCCTACATGCGGCGGCGCGGCAGCGAGATGGTCCTGGAATCGCCGCGCGCCGGCGCGTTGTTCAAGATCTGCGATCCGAAGATCGCCGCCGCTATTGCGGCGCTGTCGACGCCGCAACACATCAAACGGCTCCGCCGGCAGGATGGTTTTCCGGGGGTCGAGCTTCTCGCCCTGCTGACCGACTGCCAAATCCTTTTCAAGATCGGCGCCCCGGCCGACCGCGGCCTGCGAACGGCTGAGGGCGACCACGACCTCGTTCTCTGGGACTTTCACGATCTTCTGTTCCATACGCGCAGCACGCAGGGCCGGCACGCCAACCCGCTGGGCGGAGTTTATCCATATGCCGGCGTTATCTCGCCGCTGCCCGCAGTGCGGCCCCAGTGGTCCGGCGAAAGAATCGACCTGGGCGAGCTCCTGCGCGCGCAGCCGCAGACCGCCTCGCCGGCGGCAAGGCTCCTGCGCGAACGGCACTCGACGCGCAGCTTCGATGACAAGCGGCCCATCACGCTTGCGGAGCTTTCGCGGTTTCTCGACAGCACCGCGCGGGTGCTGTCGACATCGAAGAAGGGGGCTGGCTTCGGCGACGGCGGCCCGGTCGTCGAATACGCCACGAGGCCATATCCGTCGGCGGGGTCGAGCTGCGAGCTCGAGCTCTATCTTGCGGTTGATAAATGTGAAGGGCTTTCCCGAGGATTCTATCATTACGATGCCGGCACACACGCGCTCGTGTCGATCGCCACGCGCCCGGGAGAGCTCGAAGCGCTGCTCGCGGGCGCCGTATTTGCAATGGATGCGCCAGCCGCACCCCAAATCCTGATCACGATTGCGGCACGCTTTGGCCGGGTTTCGTGGAAGTACCGCTCAATCGCCTATGCGCTGATCCTCAAGGATGTCGGCGTGCTGATCCAGACGCTCTACCTGATGGCGACTGACATGGGTCTCGGCGGATGCGCGATAGGGATTACCAATATCGATCTCTTCGCGAAGATGACGGGGATCGAAATCCACGTCGAAGGCCCTGTCGGTCAATTTGCGATTGGCCGCGCAGGACCAAACGCTCCCGGTTAGAGCATTTACGATAAGGTTGAGCGAGCACCTCTTCACCTCGCCCCTGCGGGGAGAGGCGAAGAACGGCGCGGCAACGTTTCCGATTCAGCCATGTCGAAATCTGGCTTTAACGGGCGAATTCTCAGCTCATTTTGGTCACCGCCGGCGGCATCCAGGAGCCGTCGGTGATTTCGACCTTTGGCCAGTAGGCGCGGATGACAAGCGAAAAATCGCCGTTCCTGGGAGCTGGCAGCCAGTTATCGACCAGGCCTGCAGGCGGGGGATCGGCCTGGATGTAAATCGTCAGAGAGCCGTCAAGGTGAGGTTTGAGCGCCCTCGTCTTCGTCCCGATGGAGTAGCGCTTCATCTCGTTCGGCTCGAAAAAGTGGTGCTTGTTATAGAGCGTGAGCGACCAGAAGCCGCGCACCGGCGGCGTCTGGTCTGGCGCGAACGTCATCGTGTAGTGGTGGGCGCCGTTGAGCCGCCGCCCGCTATCGTCAAGGTCCTGATAGAAATACTGCGTCTCGTTCGGCCTGTTGACGAAGATATTCGACTTCGCCACGGCGGTGCGCGTGAAATAGTCGACGCCGAACGCGGCGCCGTTCGTCTGCGTGCTCCAGTAGCGCGGCAATTGCACGCCGAAATTCCGGAACTCGATAAGCGGAGCCACAAGCCTGGTGTCGGCTTCGACGGCGGCTCTGGTCAGCGCCGCCTTGACCTTGGGGTCCCTCTCGGCGGCGGCGAGCACGGCCGTAATCTGCGCATAGCGTGATTCCTCGCCCGGCATAGGCGGCGCGTCAGCAAGCACCTGGGGCAGGACATCGAAGAACCTCTCCGGCACGACCAGTTTGACCTCGTCCTCGCCTCCCGTCGCGGACAGCTCGTGCCGCAGCTTGGTCCAATCCCGGCTTTTCATGGTGCGGTCGTAGTCAGTGAGCGGATACATCATGGTCTGCCGCGTGATGATCTGCACGGCCTTGTTGTCTTCCGGGCTGTCGTCCTGGAACACGCGCGGAATGACATATCCGGTATGGGTGGAGGCGCGAAAAACCTTCGTAATTCCCGCCGGCGCGTCACCCTTCCAGTCGGGGCCGACGAAAAGATAGAAACCGGGCGTGGTTCCGTACATCTTGCCAAGCTCGGCGAAGCTGTCGGTGCGCAGATCGACGGCCTGGTAGACCCAAAACCGATCGCCAAAGTCCGGCACTTGAATCACGACCGGAGAAAGATCGAGAGCGAGCGCCCCCACACCATAGATCACGTCCTGGTTCGGGCACGGGATGAGGCGCTGATCCGCTGTAATATAGTCGGAGAGCATTCCAAGCTGATTGAGCGGCGCTACCGGCAAGGCCCCTGCAATCGCGGTCTCCGCCACCTTTTCGTGGACGAGCCGGCGAACGTAGACGTTGACCAGCGGCCACGCCCAGAAATAAGCCTCCCGGCCGACCAGCTCGGCATAGTCTTCCGTAATCCTTGCGCCCGCGACAGGCGCCGTCGGCATCGCCTGCGCCCATTCGGGCGAAGGGGAGATGATCCGCGCCTGCGCGAGCGCGGCGAAACCGACAGAGGCGAAAAGGACCCCGCCTGCCATGACTTCGCGGCGTGTCCTCGTCACTGTGGCCTCCGGTTTCTTGATGCGGGCACTGCAAGTCATGCCCGGCGCCTCGAGAGTGCGCGCGACGCCCGCAGCCCGAGCCGGGCGCCGGCGAAACCCGGCGCCGGGATTGGCGCCGGATAGGGCGGTCCCGGATTTTGCTGGCGCCCAATCCGGGCGGCGGCGCTCCGTTCCGGAGCGGGCGAGATCACGCAGCAGGACTGACGCTCGGAGCTGCAGCCGGAGCCGCGGCCGCAAGCGCCGCGCGCAGCGCCTCCTCTTTGGTTTCGTCAAACGAGGTGCGCAGCACTCTTCCGCCCACGCCCTTGAGGTCGGCGAGAACCTTGTCTGCGGTCATCTTGCGGATGAGCAGGAAAAGCGCGGCATTGCCGGCCTGAATGCTCCCCGCCACGTCCTTCATGAACTGATCATTGATCCCGACGTCGGTCAGCGCCCCGCCAATGGCGCCGGATGCAGCCCCCACTGCCGCACCGAGCAGAGGCATCAAGAAAATCAGGCCGATCAGCGTGCCCCACAAAGTGCCCGTGGCCGCGCCGATTGCAGCCGGATGGACCAGCTGGTTGAGCTTGACCTGCCCATTCGGCTGCTTGAGGGCGATGACAGCATCGCCAAGGTCGATGAGGTAGTCCTTCTGCATATCGAGCAGCTTTTGCCGGACCTTCTCCGCCTTCGCCTCTGAAGGGAATTCAATAACGACGAGATCACTCACGGTGCTCTCCACTGTCCTCGCATCTGCCTTAAGACTGGCCGCCCACGAGCCAACGACTACGCGCGAAAAAGGTTCAGCGCACATCGATGAAAATCAAAACTGGCGTGAGTCGAATTCGGCTTGCCGCAGACGCGGCTTCTCGCGTCGGTCAGGGCGCGTCTCTTCCGACCGCGAGCACGGACGCGAGGTCGATGAGAGAATACTCACTTCACCAGGCGTAACGCAGGCCGCTTACGGAGCTTGACCACCAATTCCAACTCGCCGCCGATCGCCTCGACGTAGGCGCGCAGCGTTGAGAGATACATATCTTCCTGCTTCTCGAGCTTGGACACCGACGGCTGCTTGATCTCAAGCGCAGTCGCAACATCGGCCTGGGTCTTGCCGGCGATCACGCGCAATTCGCGAAGGCTTTTGACTTCCTTCTTGCGCTCTTGACGACGCCTGCGGCTCCGCTGCGGCTGCGGCTGCAACGAGAGGACATTCCGACTGAAGGCACGGTACATCTTGTCTCCTTTCAGTCCGGGCATCCGGGGATGGTTCAGGTGGATATAACTCAGGAGCTATGTGGAGGATGATCCGGATGGAGAATGATCCGGCAGGAATCACGTAAGAAGGCCAGTATAGGTATAGTCCTATATTATAAGTCAATAGCCTGGATCGGCTTTGTGGACGCACATTTCATAGGCCAAGGACTGCCTTTCATTGACCAAGGACTGAACGTCCACGCATCCAAGCGCCATCCGGAGGAACGAATCCATGAAAACCAGTCATGTGGAACGATCGGATCGAAACCCCTCGTACCTCATCCCGAGGCCGATGGATGATGTCGATATGAAAACGCTGGACCGGGAAGGCAAAGCGAGCCGAGCGGAAAGCGCGTGCGCTTCTCTGGCGGGGGGCTCCAACGCCCGCAGAGTTTTCTGCAGCAGGCGCTGGCGCCGGGGCGGCGAAATGGGCTATACGGTTGCCGCCAGGGTGCAGTTGCCGGGCCTTCCAAAACGGGGCCCCTTGGGTTTGCCTTTCCAAAGCAGGCCATCATGCGGACCTGGACGCGCTCGTAGCTCAGCCGGATAGAGCATCAGACTTCGAATCTGAGGGTCGGGAGTTCGAATCTCTCCGAGCGCGCCATTTGCGAAATCTACGCCAGAGCGCGCTGCAGGAACTTCAGGGTAGCCGTCACTACGCTATCGCTCGCTTCGGCGGTGCGTTTTCGTCATTTGACCGCGCGGTGAATCTGGCTATATTCTGGCCAAAATGCCCTTCGCGATCGTCCTGGCTCCCGAAGCCGTCGAAGACCTCAGGAGGCTAACGGCGAACGTTCGCGCAACCGTGCGCAGCGCGCTCGAAACGCACCTGCGACGCGAGCCGGAGAAAACGAGCCGCAGCCGAATCAAGCGATTGCGAGGATTGCGCCGCCCGCAATACAGAGTGCGGGCGGGAAAGATCAGGGTATTCTATGATGTTTCTGGCGCGACCGTCGAGGTTTTTCCGATCGTGTCTAAATCGGAGACCGAGTCATGGCTCGCACAGTTCGGAAATCCGGAGTGAAGGAGGTCCCCCTCTCGGAAATCAAGGACGACCTGTCCCGCTATCTTCGTGAGGCCGAGACGCAAGAGATCGTCATCACGCGTCATGGGAAACCAGCTGGCGTGTTGATTGGATTCGAATCGGAAGAAGACTGGTTCGACTACCGTCTCGAACATGACCCGCGCTTCCTGCGTCGCGTTGAGCAGGCGCGGAGCAGCCTGCGCGCAGGACGTGGGGTCAGGCTGGAGGACCTTGAAATAGAATAGCCGCCACTCGCATAGCGTCGGAGAGTCGGCGCCAGCGCGATCGAGCGATCGGCTGAGGTGTCGTGGATTGGAGCAAGGCATCATAGCGTGATCGCGAGCGAGTAGCGCCCATCTTCATCGACCGTGGCGCGGTCCCTCCGGGTAAGTTTCTTCCTAGTTTTCCACCGGGCCTGGCCCGACCTGCAGCGCACTTCTGCTACCCGTGGCGCGGTCCTGCCGGGTAAGCTTCTTCCTAGGCAATTAAACACGCCCAAGCCGGAATTTTTCCGGCCTGCCGATTCCAGCCAATGGAAACCAATTCACCAATTCCAAGAAACCGGAAAATCTGACTCTCAAGTCAGAAACTGTCAAAAAAGTCATTTGAGCGCCTACGCTTGCGCGTTTATCAACCGTTAATCCTAATCCGTGAGTTGGGAAGCATTCACCCCCCAGAAAGCGCTGATAATCGACGGATCTTTGAAAATCAGTCAGCTGCGGAGCAGTTAACAATTCGGCGCCTCCAAGCGTTCTCTTCTTGCTTGTGGGCCAAGGACATCG
>Ga0209810_1005779_pt1 | contig 11023 bp, 7 predicted proteins | sample Coa_R1_7_FD_187159 | JGI IMG/M metagenome (GOLD analysis project Ga0209810, IMG submission 187159) | Surface soil microbial communities from Centralia Pennsylvania, which are recovering from an underground coalmine fire - Coalmine... | ecosystem: Environmental > Terrestrial > Soil > Unclassified ...
GCGCCGAGAACAAACCGTTCGTCGGCGCCCGTCGTGTCGGCGTCCAACCCAGGTGTTGCGGAGAGCCTAACCATGCCGAACGGCAGCGGGCGACGGTCGCGATTGGGTCGACTCCGCAGGTCTATCACAGCCCTCAGTGTGTCAACCAACGGCGCAGCGAGGTGGACCTCGTCCAATAGCCAAAGGGCATCGGCGCCCACGAGCCCGGCGTGTACCGGCCTCATCCTAGGGGAGACGCCGTAGCCCCGGAACAGCAGTCTCGACCCGACCTGGTCGACGGTGGAGACCGCAACGAGTGGCTGAGCCGGCGATCGTGCCCAATCGCGCTCCTGGGGAGTTCCCCCTCGAAGCCGGGCCACGCTCAGCGGCGGACCACCTGAATACGATTTCAGCGCGTCAGCTACCTGGCGGACAGCCGGGTCGACCGACTGTCGCAGCCCCGTCGCTATCCGTAGGGCCCTCTGGTGCGCCTCATCGACGACTATGCGCCGGTCGATCACGAAGAGTATGCGGAGGGGGGCCGTGCGTCGGGTCCCGAAGGAGGCTTGGGAGGCAAGGTGAAATACGGCCACGTCGATTGCTGCGGTCTTGCCGCTCCCTGTCGGAAGATCCAGCAGCTCTGGCCAACTCCTCCCGGACACGACACGCTCGGCGAGACGCTGCTGCCACGGGAATGGATTCACGCCATGCAGCCCTTTGAAGAAGGCTGCAAAGTCGAGTTGCTGCTCCCTCATCGTCCCGGCGCTTCGGGCACGGCCAGGCAGAATCCCAATCCTCGAAACCGGCCAGCCCCTAAAAGCAGCGGGCCCTCCACCGGCCGGGCAAAGGATATGGCCGCATGGGTCAACGGTCGCCCCCGATACGGACTCCCGGCCGGGATCGCTCGCCCCACTGGGCGGACCGACGGGGCGCCCTGCAGCGCAGGGTACGGGCCTGCCTCGATTTCTGCGCCCTCAAGCGCAGCTTCCGGCACCCCTACGTTGAGGCACGCCTGAGCAATGACCGAAGGCGCATCTTCGCCGCCATGGGCCTTCGGGTGCCGGTCGAGTGCGATTGGAAGGACGGTGCGCCACTCCCGGGACTCTCGGCTATATCGACGTGTCTCGAGGGAGGCCACATCGGGCGAGACATCGAGCGTCAGCTTCCAGGTGCCGAGACTACCAAAATGCAGCCGTCCGCCGCCCATCGCGAAGCCGGCGACGGCACGCAGGCTGTCGCGCCTATCATCCGACGACGAGTCCCGCGGCCAGATCAAAGCGATCCCCATCAGGCGGCCCGCCGAATAGGCCCATCCGACATCCGCCAGAGGTGCGAATGCCAGGTGCGGTTCCTTCGTTGGTTCGCCGCGTTCATCGTGTCCGGATAGGAGCGGCGATACCGGGATCCCTGCGTCCGAAGCCGTCCTGATGAGGGCGTCCCGCAGTCGCTTGGCAACGGTCGGAAACGCCTCCAGGGCGGGAGGGACGCACCCGCCGGCGTCGGCGAACACGACCACGTCGCGACTCGAGAAACAGGTGCGGAAGGTGTCTCCGGCGGACGCCCGGACCGCGTTGACTGCGGTGGAGGGTAGCGGCCTCGCCCCACGAGCCCACGCTGTCCTCAGCTCGGACAGCCGCCCGGGGTAAGGCAGTCGGAGCTCGCCGCCCCCTTGCGCCGGCCATTCCTCCGGCAATGTCGTCGGCAGTGTTTCCCCGACATGGACCCGAACGAGAGTGTGGGAGTGGCCCAAATAGGTGGTCTCGCGGGCGAGCCGCTCCAGCGCGCCTCGGTGGGCGTCCAATCCGCTCGCTTCTGTCCAACTGTATACAACGACCCGGCCTCCGAGCGGCACTGCGGCTGGGAAGGTGCGAGGCTGCCGGTTCTTACGGAACTCGGGAATGACGCGCACGCGCTGGTAGAGCTGGTCTGCCGAGGCGCCCCTAACGGCCGCCTCGGTGGTGGCAGCGTCGTTCGGAGGAACAAAGACATCGACCACCGTGCGAGAGCGTGCCGGCGGCGCATACACCCGTAGGTCATGCGGCGGCAGCGTTTCGAGCCATTCGAGCGCCTCCCGCTCGCCAGGATCGGGTGGCTCCTGCCGGCCCCAAGCCGCGACGAGAGCTTGGAAGACTCGGTCCGGGTGAGGCGGCCACTCGACAGTTTGGCGGTCCTGCGGCGCCGCAGCCACGGACACGCCGGTTAGAAGCTCGACCTCTAGGACAAGCATTGGTTCTCTCCTCTACCTCTCGGCACCGTCGCCGTCCGCGGCCAGTGCGATCTCCCTGGATGCAACGACGAGCTCGATCAGGCGCTCCTGAGGGACGAGCCGCACGGGCTCCTCTGGCCATGGGTAGCCGCTCGAGCGAGCGTGCTCGGAGGCTTGGCGCACGAGGTCGGAAGCCTCCCCCCGTGACATCTCGAATGCGGTCGTCCCGCCCTCAGGATGGACAACCTCGAACGAGGCCGCCTGTTCGGGAACAAGGTCACACCGCGAGCGCAGCGCGTACCCCGACACGTCCTGCTCCTTCAGGGCGGCGAGCCCGAGGGCGGCGAGGACTACCCTGCCGGCCGCGTCCGAGGCGGCGCCGGGAAAGCTGAGGCGCCGAAGTCCGGCGCACGTAACGACGGCGGTGTGAAGCGCGTAGTCTACGGTCACCCCCCGCTCGACGGGGGTCGAGATGACGTTGGAGTGATTGACCTCGGAGGGCCTCACCGTCTTTTTCCCTCTAACGTCCTGCTTCACGACCTCGTAATCGAGGGGCCCTCCAACCAGCTTGACTGTTGCCCGGATGCCCAATGGGTCCAGGCGGACCGCGCCGCTAATGCCGGGATCCGCGCCCACCCCGATAATCTCTGACACCAGGCAGCGCGTGAACTTCGCCCCAAGTCCCCCGCCCTCTCCCGTCGAGTTCCAGACCCCGAACAGAAGGGATGTCGGGCTCAGCCTGAACACCTCCAGTGCGTTGTCTGGCTTGGCTAGCATGAGCTGACGGTAGTCGGCGGTGTCGGTAAACCTCGTCCCATCGAGAACGCTATCACGAATGATCGCGTCGAAGATTCGATGAGGCGCCTCGAGTGATGTGATTGCGCCCAGGTCACTCAGATCCATGCCATCCTTGGAGCACCCAACAAAGTCGACCGCGACCATTGGGAGTGAGAAGCGGCCAGACCGCACAGCCCGTAGGAGCGCCTCCTCCAGGCGATTCGCCTGCGACTGCACACTGTCCAGAAGAACGCATTTCACCTGCTGCCCATCGATGCGGCGCTCCTCAAAAATCTGCTGTGCCGGGTCGTTGGCCCGCACTCCGGGATAGGTGGGGGGGTAGAGCTTATCGCCCCGACCCCCCGCCGGCTGCAGACGCATTACGCGCCGTATAGCGGCGTCGTTCTCGACCACGTCACTGAGTTCACTCAAAGCAATGCCCACCGGCGCCTCCGTGTGGCTTTTCACCATAGTAGTACATCAGTCCTAACCCGGTCCGTTGCCTCGGGTCCTCGACCACTGCCGGTCCCCCGTGGACGCTATCCGGCTGCGCAGTCGGATGAGTGTTCATCTGCCGATTGCGATTTGGGCCGTAGAGCACCTATGCTCTAGAGCCTGCGTTGACGTACAGTCGCTCAGTGCCACCCGGCCTTGTCGAGGTCTGTTTCTTTCGCTGAGAGGGCGGGAGCGAGAAGATGCAGCAGTTGGAACTCCACCTCCTCGGCAGTATGTCGGCGGCATGCCATCGCCTCGGGGGCTGGGAAATCCGCGACTCCTTCGTAGGACACGCACTCGGCGGCCGAGTCAACCGCTCCGCAAATCACGCAATCCGTTGAACGTCGGCGACTAAACCATGCAGTCCGTTGGTCCTGTCGTTCGCCTTGGGTCAGGGTGGCGCTGGCCTCGCGACGGAGGCGGGGCCGGTGGCGGGAAAGCGCGTGTGAGCCGTCCGCAACCTCAAGAAGTGCTTTCTGCAGTTCGGGCACGACCCGATGCCCGCCAACAGCTCGCCACCTGGGCCGAAATGGACGTGTGAGCCGCAATCAGCCGGGGCGGCCTTCAATGCTCGCCGCGACGGCGCCCTCGTCGGGGTGGCTGCAGTCCCGGTCGTCCTCTGCCTCGCCCAGAGCGTGTCGGTGCCGGCGGCTGCGGCGGCCGCCCTCGTTGGGTCGTCGGCGCGGCCGAGGGGTTAGCGCAGCCCCGGCGACCCGCGTGGCTCAGGCGGGTTGTGCTCGCGATGGCCCTCTTGGCCTGGGTCCTGACGCGTGGCTCCCACGTCTCGGGCGCGGACCCCTGCTCGGGGTTGCGCTGGCTCCCTGGGCAACGCGCAAGCTAACCCCTGTGTTCGTGGCGGCGCTCATCCTTCCGGCCGCAGCCGGCGCCTGGGTTTGTGCTGGAGTCGCTGAGATATGGCCGCCGGAGCGCGCCGTCCGAGCGGTAGCCGCGGCTAGCTATCCCGGCCCTCACGATCAAGGCTACCCGCGCGGCCCCCGATGCCCTGCCTGCGGCCCGACCGTGGCGATTGCTGCGACCCAATGTCCGCGGCGGCAGAATGAGGGCAGCCACAGAAGGGAGGGACGTGCCGGGGGCATATGCCCCCGGCACGGAAGTCAGATCAACGGCACGCTGCGCTGCTGAAATCGGAGGTTGGCTGCGCCCGTACACTGCCGCAGCCCAGCTGGATCAGCCGGATCTCGCGAGGTGCGGGCGGGTGCGGATGCCGAGAGAGAGCAGCTCGGCTTCGACGGCGTCGGCCATCGGGCGCGCTCCCAGGGCTCGATAGCCGGCGTGCGCCTCACGCAGGAGCGTTCCCGCTTCGGACTTCTCTCCGGCGGAGAGCTTCGCCAGTGCCCAGGCGCGCAGAATGTTGGCCTCACCCAACCGGTAGGGCATGGCTCGCGCCGCCTCGAGCACTGAGGCGAAGGCCGACTCAGCCTCATCGAAGCTGCCCTCCAGGGCCCGCACCGAGGCCGCGAGGTAGTCCCGGTCCACCGCCTGCCACGGCGATTCCGGCCGCAGGGGCGCCGCCTCCGCCATGAGGCTGAGCGCTCGGTCCAGGTGCCGTTCATCCACCGCCGCCTGCAGCGCCACCAACAGCCATTGCAGCCTAAATGTTCGTCTCACCTCGGTATCGGGGAGCGCCGCCTCCGCCAGAGCCGCCGCTTTCGCCGGCCGGTTCTGAATCAGGTCCTGCATCGCCAGAACCAGGTTGACGTGATGCCGGAGCACGCCACCCTCGTCTCCCGAGCTTTGGTCCAGTAGCTCCGTCAGCCGCCGCGTGGCCTCCTCTTCTCGGCCTTTCTGTGCCAGAAGCCACGCCGGTACAACCAGTGCGTGCTCCGCCGTCGACCGGCGCAGCGAGGCGGCAACAGTAGCCGCGCTCTCCGCCCAGTGTGTGGCCTCGGTCCACTCACCTCGGAGCCAGGAGTAGACAGCCCGAACCATGCGGGCATGCGCGATCTCCAGCGGCGACCCGCTTCTCTCGGCAGCCTCGAGGGCCAGACGGTGATACTCCTCCCCACGGGCGAGCCCAAGCTCCGGCCACGACGCCACGGCGGCGGTGTTGAGTGCCCGCCACAGCAGCAAATCGTCCCCCAGCTGCCCGGCGAGGTCGATGGCCTCCTCCAGAAGCGGCATCATATCCCGACTGTGTCCCAACCGTTCCAGGGCTACCGCGCGGTCGATCAGGGCGCTCGCCAGGGTCGCCCGGTCGCCGGTCTCTCGCGACAGCCGTTCCGACTCAAGTGCGGCGGCGGCCTGACGCTCCGGCTGACCGAGCCCCAGGAACACCCGCGCCTGCACGGCGTGAGCCGCCGCCTGGAGCCGTCGATCCCCGAGCCGCTCGAGAGCCGGCAGGAGCGTCTCCAGGCGAGCCAGTGCTTCGTCCGGTCGCCGGCACAGGTAGACGGCAAGAGCCGCCCGCGTGCAGCACCGTGCCCGACCCGTGGCGTCTCCCAGCTCGCCGTAGACCTCGGCCGCCGCATCCAGGGCGGCGGCCGCCTTCTCGTAGGCTCCGGTCCGAAACAGGCTCTCGCCCAGTCTTTCCCGAGATTGAGCGAGCATCTCGTCGTTGCCCACTTCGGCCGCCAGGCCGGCGGCGATCTCGAGCTGTGCGCCGGCCTCGGCGTACGCCCCCACATCCATCGCCCGCTTTCCCGCGAGGACCACAAAGGGAAGCGCCCGCTCCGGATCATCTCCTTCGAGATAGTGGTGGGCGACGTCCGCGGCCCGCGCCTCAGCCGTGTCCGACGCCTCCAGGACGTGCCCGGCGGCCAGATGGAGGCGCCTCCGGCGGCGTGTGGGGATGTCGCAATAGATGGCCTCTCGGGTCAGCGAGTGGTCGAAGGAGTACAGCTCGCCGTCGGACGTGGTGACGAGACCGTTGGCGGCGGCCCTCGCCAGCATCGCCTCCAGCTCCTCTTCCCCGGCGCCGGCGGTGGCCGCCGCAGAGGCCGCCAGCTCCAGAAGATCGGAGAACAGGAAAGATTGGCCCAGCACGCTGGCCACGCTCAACAGCTCTTGGGTTCGGTCGTCGAGGCGCAGCACCCGCTGAGCGGTGACGGAACGGATGCTCTCCGGCACGGCCAGGTCTCGGAGGCTCTCCTCCGCCGGCTCCTCGCCCGCAACGGCAAGCCCCTCCGGCAACGACAGCACCCTCACCACCTGCTGCACGAAAAAGGGGTTGCCCTCCGTTCGCCCGTGAATCAGCTCCGCCAGGCGCCCCGGCACCTCCGTCCGGTCCATGAGCGAGGCGACGAGCTGCCTCGTCTTGCCTTCGTCGAGCCGGCGAACGGGGACCCGAATGAGCAGCTGCTCCCGATCGAGGTTGCGCAGAGTTGCCTCCAGCGGGTGGCCGCGGCGAATCTCAGTGTCCCGGTAGGTGCCGAGAATCAGTACCGGGAGGCCGCGAGTCGCACGCGCAAGATAGTGCAGCAGCTCCAGGCTGGAGGCATCGGCCCAGTGGAGATCGTCGACCAGGATGGCCAGCGGCGAGCCGTCCGCCAGCGCTTCCACCAGACCGAAGACGGACCAAAACAGGCGGTCCTCCTCCTCGCCGCCCGCGAACTTCGCGCCACCCGCCACCGGCATGAGCGGGATCAGCTGCGACAGGGCCGGCCACTGCCGGCCCACACGGTCTCGTAGGTCCGGCGACGCCAGACGGTACAGGGTCGAGAGTATCGTCACGAAGGGGTAGAAGGCACTCGATTCCCTGGTCTCGTAGCAGCTTCCGGCTGCGATCATGAATCCGACGTCCCGGGCCGCCAGGGTCAGCTCCTGGGCCAGCCGAGTCTTGCCGGCGCCCGGCTCTCCGCTCAACACGGCGAAGCGGCCGCCGCCGGCCAGGACCTCCTCCACGACCGCCGTGAGCAGCGCCAGCTCGTCCGACCTGCCGACCAATGCCCCCGGTGGAAGTGCGCCCAGGAAGCCGCCGATCGGCAGCTCCCGCGCCGTTGGGTCGCTTAGGGCGGCCGCATCGGAAGTCAGGGCAGCAGCATCCCCGCTCCTGACCAGGAAGACCGGCACGAGGTTGGTGAAGCCCTTGAGCTGAACCTCGCCGCGGGCGGTGCACTCGATCCCATCCATGCGGCCCGCGAGATTGGTGACCGTCGCGCTCGCCAGGACCTCGCCGGGACCGGCCAGTGAGCACAGTCTCGCCGCCAGATTGAGGGCGCCGCCACGGTACCCGCCTTCGAGGGGAACTGCCTCACCCGCGTCGATGCCGACCCCAATGCCAAGCGCTCGCGCTGCACCATCAGGTTGGTTCTCCTGCCAGCGTGCCTGCAGGTCCACTCCCGCCCTCAGCGCCTGACGCGCTGAATGGAAGACCGCCACAGCCTCGTCACCCCGAAGCTCCAGCACGCGCCCGGCTGCCGGCTCGACCGCCTCCGCCACGGTGCCGGCGAACGCGGCCGTTAGCTGGGCAGCCGCCTCGTCGCCCTCTTCCTCCGTAAAGCGTGTATAGCCGCGAATATCGGCGAAGAGAAACGTGAGGACCGCCGGTGCGGCCGGCGTGTCCACGGCCGGCGGTGAGGACGATACAAGGGAGGCCATCGGACTTACTCTACTGTAGTCGGGTGACACCAATCGCTCGCAGCGAGGGTGGCAGCGCGGGAGATACCTGGATCGGCCCGCCGGCCCTAACCGGTCTCCCGCATCCGTTGCTGTAAGCCCGCGATGTCCGCGTCCGTGATGCCCGCCGCCGACGCGTATGCGTCGACGCCACCGTACCTCCGGTCGAGGTGATCGAGCACCTCCAGCATCACCTCTCGCGTGGGTGAGAAGCGGGCAAAACGCTCCTCACGCTCCGCCCGCGTGCCCGGTCCGTTCGCCAGCCACTCCTCGTCAAAGGCACGAAGCTGCTCAGCCGAGAGGGCATAGTCATCGGCCACCACCTCCTGAGCGACCCCGGCCAGTCGCAGGAGGAGGGCCGAGATCAAGCCGGTGCGATCCTTCCCGGCCACGCAATGAATGAGCACGCCTCCCTCAGGCGCACGGGCGATCACGTTCAGCACCTGAGCGAACCGGCCCTGCGAATCGTCGAGATGGGCGAGGTAGCTGTCGACCACCCGCTCGAAGGTTCGGTCCTGCGCCGGGTCGGCAAGCGAGATGTTGACGTACTGAAGGCAGTGATGGTACGAGCGGAGCGGATTGGGGCTCTCGGCCACCTCCTCCGGCCTGCGCAGGTCTACCACCGTCCGGATTCCATGATCGAGAACGCACCTGAGGCCGGCTTCGGAGAGGCGTCCGGGATCGTCGCTGCGGACCACGGCGCCCCAGCGAGTCATGCGACCGTCCTGCGTCGGATATCCGCCGAGGTCGCGTGCGTTGAGACAGTGTTCCCAACGAAGAATCCGCCCCACTCCCGGATCCATCGCCTCCGGTTCAGTCGATTGCGTCGACTCCGATACCTCTTCCGGGGACGCGGCCGTCTGTAGGTTACCCACGAGTCTGTCGTGCTCGCGACGCATCGCGGAGGGAAATACCCGAGCAGATCACCTTACAGCTCCGAATACGCGGCTCCAGACAACGACCGCATCGGTAGGTGGTGCGGGCGCCGTTGGTAGGGGCTGAATTCATTCTGCGACCGGGTTTGAGGGCAATCGACAGACCGGTCTCGCGCGCCCTTTCAGATCTCCCAGGTATGAGCATGGAGCCTTCCATACCTCTCAGGGTATCGACCCTGCATTCCTCCCGGACGAATACGGGTCTCCAGACAACGACCGCGTCGGCGGATGGTCCATGCCGCGTTTGGTAGGGCTGAATTTATTCTGCGACCGGGTTTGAGGGCGACCGACAGACCGATCTCGATACCCTCCCGCGGCCTGCTGCGTCACCGTCACCCGGGGTTAAGCTGGTCACCGAATTCGCGGCGGGCGTGCGGTAACCTCGAATCCTGGGTCGGCCTTCCTTCGGGAGAGGGCGTGGACGACCTAGGTCACGGCGAGTTCGGACCGTTTCCACCAGTCGGTCGCCGGCGGTGCGCGGGGATTCGTGATCATGGTCGCAGCACCGATGCCTTCGACCCCGGTAGCAGTATGAATTCAGCCCCTACGAACCATCGGATTTGCGCAACGTGCTCTTGTCTCAGACGCGTTCGGAGCGAGGCGTGAAAGATAGTTCACAGCTCAGCTGGGCGTTAGCATTGGAGGCTTGGATGCGGCGGCAGGGAGTGGACACCTGCTAGCCCATTCATACGCCTGCCCACCGCACGCGGCACCCGCTGGCAGCCAACGTAATCTCAGTCCCCCTTCCCACCACAACCCCGACCTGATAGGGAGGTCCCCATGAAGAGCAATGCGGTCTTGCTCGAGGCCTTCGGGCGCCTCAAGGGGATCGTCCACGGCGCCGTGCGCGATCTCTCGTCTGAGGAGCTGCATCGACGGCTGGCACCGGAGGCCAACTCCATCGCCTGGCTGGTCTGGCATCTCACTCGAATCCAGGACGACCACATCGCGGGCGTCGCCGGAACCGAGCAGGTCTGGATCTCCGAAGGCTGGGAAGAGCGGTTTGGGCTACCCTTCGAGCCTTCCGCCATCGGTTACGGCCACTCCTCCCAAGAAGTGGCGCAGGTCAGGGTCGAGTCGGCGGACCTCCTGACCGGGTACTACGACGCCACGGACGCGCGCACGATGGCCTTCCTGGACGACCTTGGAGAGGATGATCTCGACCGGGTGGTTGACGATCGATGGGACCCTCCGGTGACGATGTGCGTCCGGCTGGTCAGCGTCCTCTGCGACAACCTGGAGCATGCCGGACAGGCTCAGTTCATTCGTGGGATCGTGCACTCGGGCTGAAGAGAGAAGCGCAAAGTATTCAGCGGAGAGACGCAGAGGCACAGAGGGACGCAGAGTGGAGACGAAGAGGCCGGCGGCAAGCCACTGTCGTTCCCTACCGGGGCGCTCATCTTATGTGCTCCGGCGCGATGCCCGCTGGCACTGGCAGCATTCGATTCGTCCACTGCCGACAACCCCGCCCACCGCATCCACTCCTGAGCAGCTCTTGCTCCGCCTCAACTGACGCGGCTCGACCACCCTCCAGCCTCCACCGCAGGGCCGACGGCACCCCGCAACATGGAGCAACTTTCAGCGCTCACGCCGGCAGCCGTTACTGTTTGCGAGGCAGGGAGCGGGCAAACGCCGTCCCGCGCTGCACCCATGTCCGGAGTTCCTCGTCGGAGGCGACCTCTCCGGCACCGACTCTCAGCCACCCACTCATAGGGCGGCCTCGCATCTCCGCTGTCGTGGCCGCCGTCGTCGCCACCAGATGGTCTGACTCGGCCGGATCGACGCGAACCAACAAGCCCCCCTGACCCGCGGCCGCGATCGCCATGTTGCCGCCGATCAGGAACGCGAGCCCGCCGAACATCTTCTTTTCGGTGAGGTCGGGATCGTCGCCAATGGTCTCACGGATGCGATGGGCAAGGGCTTCGTCGTAGGCCACACCCAACTTTAGACCGGAAACCGGGACCATCTCCCGCCGTTCCAAGCAGACCCTCAACGTTTCCGGCCTCGCGCATTCGCCTTCGCGCGATCAGTAAAATATGTATGTATCCACGGTTCT
>Ga0209810_1005781_pt1 | contig 11022 bp, 9 predicted proteins | sample Coa_R1_7_FD_187159 | JGI IMG/M metagenome (GOLD analysis project Ga0209810, IMG submission 187159) | Surface soil microbial communities from Centralia Pennsylvania, which are recovering from an underground coalmine fire - Coalmine... | ecosystem: Environmental > Terrestrial > Soil > Unclassified ...
AGATCCTCGATGCCGAAGAGGGTGGCATTGCTCACCAGGGCGCTGGCCACCAGCTTGTGGCTCTGAAGGAAGCCAGAGCGGGCCGCCGGCAGGTAGAAGCACCCGGTGGCGAACCCCGAGAAGGTCCGGTCGGCGATCGCTTCCAGCAGATTCTCCAGCAACAGCTCCGTTTCGACGCGGAAGCGGCCCGTTCCCCCGCCGCCGACCTGCTCCTCGCTCCGGACGATAGCCATTCGAAGGTGCGGGAACCCTGTTCCACGACCTCGCGAGGCAGCACCTCGGTGCCGGGGGGCACGACCTCGGGCTCAGCCGAAGCCAGGGGAACCGTCACCGCCCAGCCCTGATCCGTGTCCCGTACGGTGATCGTCGCCGGTTGCCCGGTCCGGGGATGGCGGGCGAGCTTCTCAAGCTGGGTTCCGAAGGCCCGCTCCAACTCGCGTGCGACCTCCAGCCCATACTCCTTCAGCAAGGCGACGCGCTCCCTCTCCAGGTGCTCACGGACCGGCGACGGGCACGGACGGTCCCCGGCCCTCGCCAGAAGATCGCGCAGGTACTCGACCAGCGCCTGGAGGACCGAGGGCTCGGGAGACGAGGGCGAGGCTCGCCAGTTGCGCCGGGATGCGCGCCGCCACCGCCGCACCGGAGGCAGATCGATCATCGACCACCGCACCGGCACGGCGCCGTGGGCCGCGTACAGCGCCGCCGCGCAGTACGATTTGCCGGAGTTGTTGGGACCGATCAGGACCGTGAGCGGGTGCAGGGCGATGGTCCCCTCGGCGATCGGCCCAAAGCCGGCGCAGGTCACCTCGACCGCCACGGCGCGATCATATGCGGAGCACGAGGCCGGCCCGGACGGCGGCGCCGGTTCGATCCCGACGCCGGCGCTCCGACCCTGCCAGGATGGAGACCATGCGGGGCGGTACGTCGGGACGGCGCGGCGTGGCCGGCCTGCTGACGGTGGCGGCGGTCACCACGGCCACGGCGCTGGCCGGCTCCCTCGCCGGGGACTTCGAGTCCACCTGGTACCGGCGGCTGCGCAAGCCGAGCTGGCAGCCCTCGGGACGGACCATCGGGCTGGTCTGGACCGGGCTCTACACCCTGACCGCCGCCTCCGCCGTCCTCCTCCTCCGAGCCCCCGGGCCCGGTCCGCGCCGGCTGCTGGGCGGGCTCTTCGGGCTCCAGTACCTCCTCAACGCCGCCTTCACCCCCATCTTCACCCGCCGCCGCGACCTCACCCTGGCCACCGTCGACTCGGCCCTGCTCTGCGCCACCCTGTCCCTCCTGACCGGGCTCGGCTGGCGGGTGCGACGGGCCGCCGCGGCGCTGCTCCTGCCCTCGGTGGCCTGGACCGCCTTCGCCACCTTCCTGAGCTGGAAGCTGCTGCGCCTCAACCGACGTTGAGGCGGCCGGGCGGCGCGAGCCCGGCCTACGGGCCGGACCCGGCCAGCCGTGCCGAGGCGGCGGCCACCCGACCGTCTCCGGCCAGCGGGGCGAAGGCCTCGATCATCGCCTCCATGCCCTCGCGCAGCCGGCCCGTCTCCACGCCCACGCAGGGGCAGAACAGCAACGGCTCCTCGTAGCGGCCGGCGAACCGCTCCAGGAACTGCTGTCTCGCCTCCTCCGGCCGGCCCATGATGGCGATGGTCTCGATCATGCGGTCGCTCACCGCGTCCGCGGCCCCGGCCACGTCGCCCCGCCGGAAGGCCTCGCGGATGGCCGCCACCTCGGGGTCGAACCCGTGCAGCCTCAGGATGCCGTCGAAGCTCCGCACCACCGCGTAGAAGGCGATCTGGTTGGCCACCACCCGCCGCGCCCGGTCGAGGTCGTCGCCGACCGCGCAGAGCACGTAGGCCGCGATCGGCACCCTCTCCTCCCGGCCAGCCCGACGGGCACCCCTAGCCAGGGCGGGCCGGACCACCTCCTCCACGTAGCGGGCGGTGAAGAGGGGATGGCCGACCAGCCCGTCCGCGACCCGTCCGGCCGCCTCGGCCATGCGCGGGTTGACGGCGGCCACGTAGATGGGCAGGTCCTCGCGGCACGGCGGCCGCACGTCCACCACCGGGTCGAGACGCAGGCGGTAGAAGCGGCCCTGGTGGTGAACGGCGCGGTTGCGGTCCCGCCAGAGCCGGCGCAGCAGCGGCACCAGCTCCTCCATCCGGGGGGCCAGATGCTCCGGGTCCAGGCCCAGCCACCCCGAGACCTGGTGCCGGGTGCCGGTGCCGAGGCCGAGCACCAGACGTCCGCCGGAGAGCTCGTCCAGGTCGCGCGACTCGGTGACGGTCAGCAGCGGTGAGCGCCCGAAGGCGTAGGCGATGGCGCTGCCCAGCCGGATGCGTGAGGTGGCGGTGGCCATCGCTGCCAGGGAGACGGTCGCGGAGCGGTCGTAGAACTCGGCCGTCCAGGCCGAGGCGAACCCGGCCGCCTCCGCCCGGGCGGCGATCCGCGCGCAGGTGGCCACGTCCCCGCCCATGATCGTGATGCCGAGGCCGGTGCCCGTGATCGATGCCATCGGCGTCGAGTGTGCCAGGGACCTGGTCGCGGGTGCCGGTCGCGTCGAGGGACGGTCGTCAGGGATCCGTCACACCGGCCGTCGTCCGGCCGGAGCACGGGCTGGTGCGCCGGGGCCGGAACCGGCACCATGAGCGCATGGACGACACCACCTGGTCCGGCCGGGTCACGGCCGGAGATCTGGCCGAGCTGCGCGCCTACCTCGACCGCCTGCTGGAGCTGGTGCCCCGCCTCCAGCTCGACCGGCCGGTGGGGGGCGGCGCCACCGCCGGCCAGCTCGCCTTCCACGCCGCCGAGTCCTCGGACTTCTGGCTGCGACGGGTGATGCTCGGCGACGAGCGGCCGCGCAACCGCGAGGCCGAGTTCACCGGCACCCGGTCCCGGGAGGAGATCGAGCGGGCGCTGGGCCGGGCCATCGCCGCCTGCGAGGAGACGGCGCACCGAGCCCCCCGGCTCCACGACCGGGTGGAGCCCCCTCCCCTGCCCGACGGCCGACCCCGCACCGACCGGCCCTGGACGGTGCTGACCGCCCTGCTGCACGTCACCGCCCACGCCGCCGAGCACGTCGGGCAGCTGGACGTCGCCGCCGCCCGATAGGGGTGTGGATCCTCCCCATCTCCCCCGGGCGAGGCCGCCGGGGTCCGATCGCGAGCTGGCTGCGCCATGATGGCCGGGTCGAGAGAGAAGGGTCGGGTGACGTGATCATCGACATCGCCGTCCACCTCATCCCGCCGCGGCTGCTGGAGCGGGTCCGACGCCTGACCGGCCGCGCCGCCCTGGCGGTGGCGGACACGGTGCCCGGCCTGTGCGATCTGGACGAGCAGCGACGGACGGTGGAGCGGTTCGCCGACCACGGGTACCGGCAGATCCTGAGCCTGGCCACCCAGGTCACCGAGGACGCCGCCTGCCGTCCCCATCAGAGCGGTATCTGCAGCGCCGCCAACGAGGAGCTCCGGGAGCTGGTCGAACGCGACCCCGTCTGCTTCGCCGGCGCCCTGGGGGCGTTGCCCATGGACGATCCCGGCGCCGCCCTGCGCGAGGTCGATCATCTGGTCGAGCTGGGCCTGCCCGGCTTCCAGGTCCACTCCAGCGTCTTCGGGCGGCCGCTCGACGACCCCGCCATCCTGGAGGTGCTGGAGTACGCCTTCAGCCGGGGGCTGGTCTGCTTCCTTCACCCCCTCCGCGGCCCTGCCCCCGACTACCCGAGCGAGGAACGATCCCGGTACGGCCTCTCCCAGCTCCTGGGCCAGCCCTACGAGATCTCGCTGGCCCTGCTCCGCCTGGCCCTCTCCGGGCTCTTCGACCGTCATCCCCAGGGCGTGCTCATCGCCCACCACCTCGGCGGCATGATCCCCTTTTTCGCCTCCCGGATCGAGGCCCACTACCGACGCGGCGAGCCCGACCTGCGGGTGGCGCTGCCTCGCAACCCGATCGAGTACCTCCGGGACTGCTACGGCGACACCGCCCTCGATGGCGGCCCCCACGCCATCCGTTGCGGGGTGGAGTTCTTCGGCCCGGAACACGTGGTCTTCGGCAGCGACTACCCCTTCGACGGTCACGCCGGCGTGGTCTCCATCCAGCGCACCATCGAGGCCATCCAGGAGGCGGCCCTGGACGAGGCACGGCGCCGGGCCATCTACGCGGGTAACGCACGGCGGGTGCTCGGTCTCTGAGCCCGGCCCCGACCCCGGTCCGGGACCGGACGCCGGGGCGAAGCGGGCCAGGGGTGAAACTGCCCGGGAGGGGATCGCGTTCCTGGATTACGAGGGATCCGAAGAACATGACCGCGCTCATCCGCCGACGCCCCATCGCCCTGAAGATCATCGTCCCGGTCGCGCTCGCCGTCCTGCTCGCCGGGACGGCCGGCCTGCTGGCCTTCGGCCACTCCTCCGCGCTCCAGGCGGCGAGCAAGTACCAGCGGGAGCGACAGCAGTTGAACGCCCAGCTCCGCGCCGCCAGCCAGCAGGGGTACACCGCCCAGGACCTGCGCCCCATCACCACGCAGGTGGCGGCCATGGACAGCAGTCAGAAGCCCTGGTTCAGCCTCGGCCAGGCCGGCTACTACGACCGGCTGGCACAGGAGGCGTCGAGCCTGCAGCGGCAGCTGAGCTCCCTCGAGCAGCGGCTCTTCACCGCGGCTCAGCAGGAGGCCGACAAGCAGATCACCACCGCCACCACGGCCATCGCCCAGGCCCAGCAGGTGGGGGCGGACGACCCCGACCTCCAGGCGCTCCAGCAGAAGCTGGCCGCCGCCCAGCAGGCCCGGAGCACGGCCCGCACCCTGAGCGACTTCCGGAACGTCGCCGCCCAGGCCGGTCAGGTGGCCTCGGCGGCCAGCTCCCTGGCCGCCCGCACCCAGCAGGAGAACCAGCAGATCGACCAGGCCGCCCGACAGCTGATCGCCCAGACCGGGGGCAACCTGGGCACGATCCAGCAGGACGGCCTCCAAGCCCTGACCAACGGTCGCAACGACGCCTCGGTGGTGGCCTACGAGAACAAGCCCAGGCCCTTCAAGACCTACGATGACGCGATGCGGGCCTACAGCCGGCTGGAGAAGTTCGCCGCCAACGTGCGCTCGTCGAGCCTCGACCAGGCGGCGGTGGCGGCGGCCGGGCTGCAGCGGTACGCGAACCAGATCCACCAGGACCTGATCGACGGCATGCCCTCGCGGTTCGTGATCGTCTCCTTCCAGGCCCAGCACGTCTGGGCCTATCAGGGTGGTCAGGTGGTCATGGACTCGCCGGTCACCACCGGGGTGCGGGGGGTGAGCGACATCGGGACCGACTTCGGCCCCATGAAGGTGCTCCGGAAGTCCCATCCCTGGACCATGCACTCGCCCTGGCCCAAGGGCTCGCCCTACTGGTACCCGGACACGGTGGTGCAGTGGACGGTGTTCTTCACCAACACCGGCGAGGCCTTCCACGACGCCTACTGGGAGCCGGACTCGGCCCTGGGCCCCGGGTCGCAGTACAACCCGGCCTTCCGCAGCCACGGCTGCATCCACCTGCCCCTGGCCAAGGCCGAGTGGATGTACCAGTGGGCGCCGATCGGGATGCCGGTGATCGTCTACCCCGGCGACGGCTCCCCGGTCGCCAACCAGCTCTCCCAGATCACCACCAACAGCCAGGGCGTCCCCCTGGGCGCGCCCTGAAGGCGAGTGGCACTGGCGGCCTGTTGGAGCCGCCCCTCGGATGTCGGGAGACACTGAGCACCGCGAGCCGAGCGAGCTGTTCCGCTACCACGCCTGGGCGAACGACCGCACCCTGGCCGCCTTCGAGGGCCTCGGGGCCGAACTCGACGAGCCGGCGCCGGGCACCACGGGGACGATCCGGAAGACCCTCGGGCACCTGACGCTGGTGGAGGAGGGCTTCCTGCTGGGGATCGAGGGCCGTCCGCCGCAGGCGCTCGGCGACCGCGAGCGCTACCTCGAGCACGACCCCGCCCGGTACCGGGAGCGGTTGGCCGAGGCCGGCCGGAGGTACCGCCACTTCCTGGAGTCGGCGGACGAGGCCGGGCTGGAGTGCGAGCAGCACGTCCCCCACCTCGGCTTCACCATCACCGCCCGACAGGCGCTGCGGCAGGTCCTGGTGCACTCGGCCCACCATCGTGCCCAGGTGCTCTCCTGGCTCGGCGCCCGGGGCGGGACCGCGCCCGACCTGGACTACGTGCTCATGCTGGGCGAGGAGCGCGGCGAGCGCCGTCGCTGACCGCCGCGCTCCCGCCGGGCCGAGGTCGCAAAGCGGCCGGGGCCCGGCCCACCCCGGGAGGCACCCCTGACCCCCATCGCCGGCCTTTTCACCGGCCGACCGCCGGGCCGCGCTCGGTGCGACGGCGCCATCGCCGCCACCCACCGCTGCGGCGGTCCTCGTCGATGGATTACGATATATCGCGTAACATCTCGATATCATTACAAGAGGAGGTCGACGATGGACGTGATGTTCACCGGCCGGGGCTGGCCGGGCCCGCCCTGGGAGCGCAGAAAGTTCCGAGCGCGGTTCGACCCGCCGTGGGGTCGGGGCCGCTGGCGGATGGGGCGTGGGCCCTGGGGCCCGTGGGGGCCTTCCGGGCCGCGCGCTCGTCGCGGCGACGTGCGGGTGGCGGTGCTGGCGCTGCTGGCGGAGCGGCCGATGCACGGCTACCAGGTGATCCAGGAGCTGGAGGGCCGCACCGGCGGTGCCTGGCGGGTCAGCCCCGGCTCCGTGTACCCCACGCTCCAGCTGCTCGAGGACGAGGGGCTGATCGCCGGCCAGGAGGTCGAGGGCCGGCGCGTCTACTCGCTCACCGAGGCGGGACGGGCCCGGGTGGAGGCCATGCGGCAGGACGGCCAGGCGGCGCCCTGGGAAGAGGTCGCCGCCGAGGACGAGGAGCCGTTCGGCGGTCTGCGCCGGGCCGCCTTCCAGCTGGCGGCCGCGGCCATGCAGGTGGCGCACGCCGGGTCGAAGGAGCAGGTGGAGCGCACGGTCGCGATCCTCGACGAGGCGCGACGCAAGATCTACGCGATCCTGGCCGAGGACGGCCAGGGCTGAGTCCCGCTCCGGCCCCCCCGCCGGTCGACCGGCGGGGGGCGGCCGGGGAAGGCCCGGCCGTCCTCGCGGGACCACGACGCACCTCCGAGGGCTCGAAGTGCCGAGGCCGGCCACCGGGGCCGGGGCTCCGGGGGAGCGGGCCACCCGGGGACGGATGGAATGATCGGGCCGGAGCATCCGTATTACCGTTTCGTTGCTCCGCGGCCCTCTCGCTCCCGCCGCCCCCAATCCATCGAGCCCCACCTTCCATCCGACCGTGTCCGCGATGTCCTCGATTCGCAGCCACCTTGGTCGCCTGCTCTGGCGGCTGGCCCGGCCCCCCGGCTTCCTGCCCCCTCTGGTCGTGCGCTGCCTCAAGATCGCGCTGGCCTGCGGCGGGGCCTGGTGGCTGGGGCCGTTCCTGGGCCTGCCGCGGCCGTTCAACGCCGTGCTCGCGGTGATCATCCTCATGCAGGGGCACGCCTACGGCTCGCTGCTGAACGCGCTCGAGTTCCTGCTCGGCGTGGCGGTCGGCCTCCTGCTGGGTATCGCCGCCCACACCCTGCTCGGCATCTCCCCGCCGGTCCTGGCCGCGGTGATGTTCGTGTGCCTGTTGATGGGCGGCTGGCTCAAGGTCTCCCGGGAAGGGATCAACAACCAGATCGCGATCTCGGCCCTGCTCGTGCTCGCCTCCGGCAGCGCCGACAACCTCCTGCGCCTCTGGGAGACCGCGCTGGGAGGCGCCATCGGCGTGGCCGTCGCCGCCCTGCTCTGGCCGCCGGATCCGGTGGGCCGGCTGCGCCGGGAGTGCCGAGATCTGAGAGCCCAGCTGCGCTCGGACGTCGTGCGCAGCCTGGAGCTGGCGGGGCGGCCGGACGGCGGTCGCGAGGCCGAGGCCAACCGCCGCGACGTACGGGAGCACGGTGAGCGCGCCGACGCCGCCGTGGCCGCCGTCGCCCCCGCCGAGCAGGCGCTGCGCTGGAACCCCTGGCACCTGGGCCGGGTGCACGACCTCAGCCGGCTGGAGGACCGGCTGCGCCTGGTGGCCTACCTCTACCGGACCGTGCGCATCCTCGCCCGCCAGGCCGCGCAGGCCGCGGCGACCGACCCGCAGCCCGCCGCCTGGGAGGCGGCCCGGCCCGAGCTGCTCCGGGCGGGATCGGACCTGGTGCAGGCGGTCGAGCGCCGACTGGCCGGCCGGGACGCGCGGGAGGCGGTGGGCCGGGCGCGCGAGTCGCTGGACCGCTTCGCCGCCGTTGCCCCCCGGGAGCGCCGGGCGGCGGCGCTGACCGCGGTCCTCGACGATCTGCTGAGCGACGTGGAGGGCTGGCGCCCGAGCAAGGTGGTGGATCCGGAGCGCCGGCTGGTGTCCCGGGTCCTCCGCCGGCTGGGCCGGGGGTCGCCGCCCTCTGGCCAGCCCCTGGTCGTCGAGGGCCAGCTGGAGTTCGAGGAGGCGCTGCGCGAGGCGCGCCAGCGCGGACTGGTCAGGGTCCTCGGCCGGGAGACCCGGACGCCGCCGGCGCTGGCCGAGGTGGTGGCGGCGGCGGGCGTCCTGCGCGAGCGGGATGCGGGGCTGCACGACATCCCCCTCGGGCAGGTGAAGGGCTCGGAGCGTCGGACGCTCGACTTCGACGTGTCGTTCATGCCCCGGCGGGGCCACGTACGCCCGGCCTGGGTGGACCTGTACGCGCGCATGGCGGAGGGGCTCCCGATCCCTCCCGTCGACGTCTACCAGGTGGGCGACGTGTACTTCGTCAAGCACGGCCACCACCGGGTCTCGGTGGCGAGGAGCCTGGGCTGGGATCGCATCCGGGCCCACGTGGTGGAGGTGGAGACGCGGGCCCCGCTGGGGCCGGAGGTCACCACCGAGGAGCTGTTGCGCGCCGCCGAGTACGCGCGCTTCCTGGAGCGGACGGGCCTGGACCGGGTTCGCCCCCAGGCCAGGCTCGACTGCAGCCAGCTGGGCCGCTACGACCTCATCGAGGAGCACATCCTCGGTCACCGCTACTTCCTGGGCCTCGAACGGGGCCGCGAGGTGCCGATCCAGGAGGCGGCGGCGAGCTGGTACGACTCCGTGTATCGGCCCCTGATGGAGGTGGCCACGCGCCACCGCCTCAGGGATCGACTCCCTGGCTGGACCGAGGCCGACGTCTACCTGGCGCTCAGCAAGCTCTGGCTGGAGCTGGAGGGCGAGGGGCGGCCGGCCGGCCCCGAGGTGGCGGCCCGGGCGCTGCTGGCCGACCCGAAGGCCGCTCGTGCCCCGCGGTCGCACCGGCCGCGACCGGCTCCGCACCGGCGGCCACGCTGGCGGGTCCGCCGGCCGGCCCGCCGCTCCGCCAGCTGAGGCGATCGGGTGGCCGAACCGGCCTCGACGGCCGGCTCGGCCCGGCACGCGGCCGGCGCCTCGTCCCGGCTCTCGGCCCCGGGGCCGGTTCTCACCCCAGTCCGGGCGCGCGTGCCGGCCGCCGTGGCCAGCAGGAACAATCCCTTTTGCAGCGCGTTCTCAATGCATATTTGCACCGATTGTCTTCGTTTTCCGCAAGCGTTGTGTCGTGCACCGAAGCCGCATAAGATCACCGGCATGAGCGTCGTGACGGGGAAGGAGAACGTTCCCCTGGGCTTCCTCTGGCTGGAGATCACGGGCCGATGTCAGCTGGAATGCGTACACTGCTACGCGGCCAGCGGACCCGGGAGCTCGCACGGCATCATGACCGAGTGGGACTGGTGCCGGGTGATCGACCAGGCAGCGGCCCTGGGGGTGCGGATGGTCCAGTTCATCGGAGGTGAGCCCACCCTGCACCCCGGCCTGCCGGCGCTGATGGAGCGGGCGCTGACGGGCGGGATGACGGTCGAGGTCTACACCAACCTGGTCGGGATCGGTCGGAGGCTCTGGCGGGTGCTGGAGCGACCGGGTGTACGGCTGGCTACCTCCTACCACTCGGTCAAGGCGGAGGCGCATGAGGCCATCACCGGCCGGCGGGGAAGCCACGAGCGGACGCTGAGGAACCTGAAGGAGGCGCTGCGGCGGGGGATCCCGGTGCGAGTGGGGGTGGTGGAGGTGCTGCCGGGGCAGGAGATGGCAGAGACGGTGGCGGAGCTGGAGGAGCTGGGGGTGAGCGAGATCCGGGTGGACCGGGTGCGGCGGGTCGGGCGCGGGGCCGGGAGCGCCGTCCCCGACCTCGATCAGCTCTGCGGGCACTGCGGGGAGGGCAAGCTGGCCATCTCCCCCGAGGGCGAGGTGTGGCCCTGCGTGTTCAGCCGCTGGCTGCGGCTGGGCAACGTGCGCGAGTCCTCGCTGGCCGAGGTCTACCTCCAGGCGAAGCCGGCGCGACGACGTCTCGCAGTCGCCTTCGCCGACCGCGTCCGAGGCTCGTCCCTCGGTCAGCCCTGTGACCCCGACCGACTCTGTGCCCCGACCAAACGATGCGATCCCGACGACGGCAATCCAGGACCCGTGTGCGTGCCCCACCTGCGCTGCAGCCCTTTCAGACCCATCTAGTGGTGGAAAAGGACAGCAGTCGCAGCCGGCAGCTACGCCGCCGCCTGGTCGAGCAACTGGTCGATACGAGGGCCATCCGCTCTGCCGGGTGGCGGGCGGCCTTCGAACGGGTTCCGCGCCACCTCTTCGTGCCCAGGTTCGAGCTCCGGGTTGCCTCGGGCTGGGCGATGATCGACGGCAGCCGGCCCGAGCAGCGTCGTCGATGGCTGGCGGAGGTCTATCGCGACCAACCCTTGATCACGCAGCGGGGTCCGGGCGACCAGGCACTCCCGACCAGCACCTCGTCCACCCCATCGGTCATGGCCGTGATGCTGGAGGCACTGGACGCGGAGCCCGGCCACCGGGTGTTGGAGATCGGCACCGGGACCGGCTACAACGCGGCCCTACTCTGCGAGCGGCTGGGCTCGGAGCACGTGACCAGCATCGACATCGAGGAGGCGCTGGTGGAGGCGGCCCGCGACCGGCTGCGGACGGCAGGTTACCGCCCCCGGTTGTGGGTGGGTGATGGCT
>Ga0209810_1005784_pt1 | contig 11018 bp, 10 predicted proteins | sample Coa_R1_7_FD_187159 | JGI IMG/M metagenome (GOLD analysis project Ga0209810, IMG submission 187159) | Surface soil microbial communities from Centralia Pennsylvania, which are recovering from an underground coalmine fire - Coalmine... | ecosystem: Environmental > Terrestrial > Soil > Unclassified...
TCGAGAGAACGGCGATGGCGTTCGCGCTGTCGATATTGCTCCCGCCGAGATAGGTGGAGTAAGCCAAAATGGGATCAATGACAAGCGGCCTGGTAGAATCATACTTCCCTACGCGAAAAGAGACCTCCCAATACGTACGCGACCTCAACCAACTGCCGGGTTCCAGTGACTTCCTGATAAGCCACGGGCTTGCAAAATGTCAATTCCCCGCCTGGCACATCGACCAACAGATTCCCGGACGAATCAAGACGCAGTTTTTGGGCCCCGTCAACGCCAAGCCGAATCTGACGGATGTCGGCCTGTGGCGCGGCGACAAAGTCGTACTCAAGTTGTCGTTGATGGCCATAATAGACGAGGTCGATACCCGGGTAGACGCCGCGTTCTGTGACTTTGGCGTAGGTTGGGATGTTGGTCCGCCACTTGCCGGGATCTTTCCCGATCAGATAATTGACCTTGCCGGGAAGTTGGTCCAGTCCACTCAGCGAGGACGCATCGGGATTGCTTCCAAGGAGCTTCATCCGTATAACCGTCTCCAATGGATGGACCGGCGACCCGAGTTCAAGCACCGCTTCCTGCCGCGTGAGAAAGAGGGCATAACCTAAACCGCGCGCAAGGAAAGACACGCCGCCATCCGTCTGACCCTGGTTCGGTTCAAATGCCAGGGGGAGGTTTCCATAACGGACGCTTTTCAGGTCCCGGTGCAGCGCCACACTTGCAGGACCGTCCGATGCTTTGCCCAAACTCGCGCCCGTGTGTGAGGGGACGGCCTCCTTTGAAGTCACGGATGTCTCTCCGGCCGCCTGCGCCGCCTGGAGCACGCCAGCACATCCACATGCCAAAAACAGATTCAGGAAAATCCCAACGGCCTTGTAACGGGTAATAGAATACAACCTGTGGCTGCCCATGGGCGGCACCTCTCCGCGCCTTGCGATTCCAGTTGCCCTCACACCTGCCCTGAAGCGAGGCATTAGGGCTTATGAAGTCTGGCTATACCTTTTTAGGCATAAACTATTCGCAAGCTTTTTATATCGTAACGATCTGCTTGTCAAGACAATTCTTTCCATCTTGACAAGTTCTACCAACATAGTTCCCACGGCGATTTGGGTCAATGACCGCCAGTTCTATTCCTGCTGGCACCAAGGTTCTACCTGACAGTTGGTTTGTCGTGTGTCAAAATTCCCACGGCACAAACCCGGTCCCGTGGCTACGCGCTGCCATGAGGAACACGTAGCCACGGCAGCGATCCTCTGCCGTGGGCTTGGTTTGCCGTGCGTCAAAATTCCCACGGCACAAACCCGGTGCCGTGGCTACGCGCTGCCATGAGGAACACGTAGCCACGGCAGCGATCCTCTGCCGTGGGCTTGGTTTGTCGTGCGTCAAAATTCTTACGGCACAAACCCGGTCCCGTGGCTACACCTACACCTACACCCTGACGCGGCGGGACGGTGGTAGAATGGGCTTAACTCTTTTTTATAAGGAAGGCCAACCATGCTGCGACGCATCGACATTGGGCGTTTGGCGGTGCTTCTTGCCGTCCTGGTCGTTTTCGGGCCCTGCCATAAACTGCTTGCGCAGGAACAAACTGAACTCACGCCGGAATACGAGGCCACGCATGATGTGGTTCCTTATGTTCCGACTCCCATGAAGGTGGCTGAAAGGATGCTGGAACTCGCGAAGGTCACTCGGAAAGACGTTGTGTATGACCTGGGATCGGGCGACGGCCGGATCGTGATTCTCGCAGCGCAGAAGTTCGGCGCGCATGCCGTCGGGATCGAACTCGACCCTGAGCGATACGAGAAATCGTCGGCGCGGATCAGGGAACTCGGGCTGTCCTCGCGGGCGAAAATCCTCCACGAAGACATGTTCAAGGCAAATATCCACGGCGCGACGGTGGTCACGCTCTACCTGCTCACGAGCGTTAATGAAGACATCCGCCCGATGCTGGAAAAACAGCTCCGGCCCGGTACGCGCGTCGTCTCGCACGATTTCCCGATGATCGGCTGGACTGCCGAAAAGACAGAGGAAATCAAGGTCGAGGACGGTTCGGAACACAAGATTTTTCTTTATGTGCGGCCTTGAGCCGCCCGGCGCGATGCCTCGCTGCAGCATTTCGCCGCGCCTGCCCTGCACAACTGCATGCCGGAATAGAGACGCGCGGCTCCATCTTGCCGCTCTGCGCCGGGAGCCATTCATAGACACTATGTTAGGATAAACGTGCTGATTGCGCGATTGCGCCGGGTCCTTTGGACGCGGGGGAAAGAGTGCGCAGCATCCGGATTGGTTATGGTCGGCATGATTGTTGGGTTTATGATTGTTGCAGCAGGCGGGGCGCTGGCGTACTCGTGTATGGCACCGTCTTCCAGAATTTTCCGGCCGGTGCTGGTCCGAGGCCGCGCAGGAAAGCACAGCGTCCTTCTTACATTCGACGACGGCCCAGCCCCGCCTTTTACCGAGCAGGTGCTCGATATTCTTGCCGAGCACAAAGTCCGGGCCGTCTTCTTCCTGTGCGGAAAGAACGTCGAACGTTACCCTGAAATCGCCCGGAGAATTGTCCGCGAAGGCCACACCATCGGGAACCATACGTACTCGCATCCGCTGCTGCTGGGGCGACGACGCGGGTTCATCGCACAGGAAATTGATCGTGCGCAGGAGGCCATCGAGCGCGTAACCGGCGTGCGACCAAAGTGGTTTCGGCCGCCCTACGGCGCGCGATGGTTTGGATTAATGCCGGTCCTCAGGCAGAGAGGCCTTAGCTTAGTCATGTGGTCCACGGCGGGCTACGACTGGAAATACAAAACTCCGGCAATCGTCCAGTCGGTCACGCGAGGGCTGCGCCCCGGCGCGGTTATTCTCCTGCACGACGGCCATGAGCAGCCACCGCCCGGTGGCATCGATCAATCCTGCACTGTGCAAGCGTTGCCTGCAATCATCCGTGCGGCGAGGCAGTCAGGGCTCACTTTTACTTCAATTCAAGAGATAGCGGATTTTATATGAATTCCAGTAAATATTAAATCGTCCCAGTTTCGTCGGACTGAACATTGAAATGCAACTCAGAATTCTAAATGGAGTGTTTCAAACTGAAACATGACAACCCGCCCATGTGGCAAATTGACATATTCCCTGTATGCTCATCACGGCCTTTTAATTTGGGAAGTAGCGACTAGGTCATTAATAATGAGGCGGTTGCAATTATGCGTGAACTTTGGACTCGACTGTGCTATAAGGGCGGTGGTTTGGAAGATGAGAATCCTCCAGTGTGGGTGTCCGAGTGGGTTCACCACGAGTTTTAGTGGTTGATGACGATCAAGAAAGCCGCGACCTTCTGTCTGAGGTTCTTGGCTCGAATGGGTATTCTGTGGAGGTGGCAGAAGATGGCGAAGCCCTGTGGGACGTTCTGGACCGCGACGGGGAACGGGCAGTAATATTGATCGATTTGCGAATGCCAGGCGAAAACGGTCTGGATCTTTTGCGTAAGCTTCAGCAAAGGAATGTAGCCTGCGACGCGATTCTGATGACGTCCTTTATTACCGGTGCAGAGCGGCAGATGGCGCAGGAACTTGGAGTGAAAGCTTTTTTGGAAAAACCCTTTCGGCTGGCGGAATTACTGCGCGTCGTCAATGAGTTTGCAAAGAAAAAATCCATGAGCACGTCGTAGGCGATTGACGGACGCGACGGAGGATTTGAGCCGGTCAGCAAGGAGCGGAGATGAACGTTGCCGAAAAAGTGGTGGAAATTATTGCACGTGAGCAGCATCTGGATCCCGGAAAAGTTTCCATCGATTCGACCTTTGAGGAACTGGGAATCGACTCACTGGACGGCGTCAATATCGTGTTTGCACTCGAGGAGGAGTTCAAGATCGATATTCCGGACGCTGTCGCCCAGAACATGAAAAGCGTGCGGCAAGTGGTCGATAGCCTGACGCGCGTACTTGAAGGCAAGGATATTTCAGATCTCGCGGCGATGGCCAAGGGCGGCAGTCCTGCGGCCAATAACTAATCCTCGTGGAGTCCACGGTGCGAAGGGTCGTCATAACCGGGCTGGGGGTCTTCGCCTCCACAGGCAAGAACCAGGACAGCTTTTTTGAGAACCTGTTGCATGGCCGGTCGGGCGTCCGGCCGATAACTCAATTTGACAGTTCACCTCTCTCGGTTCGAATTGCGGCTGAGATTTCTGACTACAACCCGGAAGATTATTTCCCTGCCAAGCGCCTGGATCTGCTCGACAGGTTTGCGCAATTTGCACTGATTGCCGCAGGAGAAGCGATGCAATCGAGCGGCATTGAGGTCCGCGATGAAGAGCGCTCCCGTTTTGGCGTCGTGATGGGTTCCGGGATGGGCGGAGCGGGCAGCTACGACGCCGGCTATCACAATCTTTATGCGAAAAACGTCACCCGCCTGCATCCCTTCACGATTCCGCGCATCATGCACAATGCCGCCACCTCGCACATCTGCATGGAATACGGGGCGCAGGGGCCGGCGCTTGCTACCGCCACTGCCTGCTCGTCATCCGGCCATGCAATCGCTGAGGCATATCATCTGATCAAGTTCGGTCTGGCGGACCTCGCGCTGGCCGGCGGAGCCGACGCGCCCATCACTTATGGTGTGATGCGGTGCTGGGAGGCGGTACGCGTTCTCGCTTCCGGCAACGGAAACCCTGCCACGGCCTGCCGCCCTTTTTCAGCTGACCGCAAAGGGATGGTGATTGGTGAAGGCGCCGGCGTCCTGCTTCTCGAAGAACTTGAGCACGCGCGGAAGCGCGGCGCCAGGATTTACGGCGAACTCGCCGGCTGCGGGATGAGTTCGGATGCCTCACACATTACGCAGCCTTCTGTGGATGGCCCGGTGCGCGCCATCCGCATGGCGCTTGATGGGGCCGGCGTTGCGCCGGATGAAGTTGATTACGTCAATGCCCACGGCACCGGCACGCGCCTCAACGACGCTACGGAAACCCAGGTGCTCAAGGAAGTTTTCAAGGACCACGCGCGCAAGCTGGCCATCAGTTCCACGAAATCGATGCACGGTCACGCAATGGGAGCAACAGGCGCGATCGAGTTTGTCGCAACGGTGCTGGCGGTTGCGCGCGGCGTAGTTCCGCCCACGGCGAACTACACAGAGCAGGACCCGGAATGCGACCTGGATTATGTTCCCAACCAGCCGAGGGAAATGCGGGTTCGCGCGGCGATTTCCAATTCCTTCGCGTTCGGGGGATTGAATGCGGTCCTGCTGGTGCGGCGCTGGGAGTAAAGCCATAATTTCCCTGCGGCCTTCTCAGTGCAGGGGATGATTAAGCTGGAGCGGATATGGAAATCAGGCGAATCGCGATCCTGACGCTTGGTGCTCGGGCGGCGCACATGCGGGCGGCGCAGGCGATTCACCAGGCGCTTCACGACGGAGCGGACAACGTCGAAGCCAGGACAATTGACGCGCTCGACAGGGCGCGGCCCTGGTTCGTGCGCCTCTGCGCCCTTTCGCACGGGTCCATGGCCCGAAGTACTCCCGCGGTCTGGCGCCGGCTTTGGGAATGGCAGCAGCGGAAACGGCTCCGGAGAACCTCCCTGGATTGGATTTTTCGGCATGCCTGCCGTCCGGTGCTTTCCCGGCTCCAGTCATTCCGGCCGCATCTGGTGATCGTGGTGGACTCCGATTCGGCTCAGCTTGCGGCGCTCGGCCGGCGCGAGGGTTGGTTTGATGCTTCCATCCTTGCCGCCCAGGCCGACTTTTATACGGAGCCTCGGTGGGTCAAGGATGAAATCGATGTCTATTGTGCAGGCAGCGAAGCGGCAAAGAACCAGTTGATTTCTCTTGGGGCGTCCCACAACCGTATCCTGACATGCGGTGTCCCGGTGGACCCCGCTTTTGCGGCCAGTTTCGACAGGGCCGACCTTCGCCGTGCGCTCGGGCTTCACCTGGACCGACCTGTCGTTCTGGTGATGGTTGGACGGGCGGACACGTCCCAGTTGGAGGCCATCATCCGCAGCCTCGAAATGTGCCGCCAGCCGATCCACGTGCTCGCCGTGGCGGGCCGGGACCGGGCCGTCCGTGCACGCCTTGATGCGCTGCGATGCCAACTGGCGCTTGACCTCCATGTTTTTGGCTGGTCGGATTACATTCCGGAACTGATGGGCGCGGCAGACCTGCTGATCACAACGCCATGCAGTGTTACAACTTCAGAGGCGCTGGCTGCAGGACTTCCAATGGTTCTCACTCGTCCATCCCTTGGGGTGGAGGAGCAGAACTTCAGGTTTCTCGTCGAACGCCGCCTGGCTTTGGCGGTTGCGGGGCCGGAACAGATTCCGCCGCTTGTCTCCAGCCTTCTTGATGATCCAAAGCAGGTCGAGGAGTTGAGAGAGCGCGAACGGGAGGCAGCTCGGCCCGATGCAGCCTATTCCGTGGCGCAAGTGGCGCGGGCGCTGCTTGAGAAGGAGACGTATATTGATCTGCTGGCTTCGCCGCCGCAAGGCTTCGGAGAGCGGGCCTATCTGATGTGACCCGTAGCGGCGATTGGAGTTTGTTCCGGCCGCAGATCGCCGACCGGCTGTGGCTTTGACCTGTGGCCGTCGGGCTTATGGAGAGCGTGACTGCACGGACGGTCGATGACCGCCGAAAATCGGCCGTGCCGGCGAGTTGACCTCGCCAAATGACTTCGTAGAGGCGATTCATCTCCGATATTCCGGCTCTGCAAGGCGCATGATTGCTTTAACTTTGTGTGGACCCGCAGACCGTTTGCCGCTGGTCCTGAAATTTCATGGTCGCTGATATCAGGCAGATCCTCGAACGCGGTGTGATTGGCGACTCGATTCCCCGGCTCGTCCAGTGGGGCAAATCCATCCCGCGGGGGATCATCCGCAGGATGCAGATGGATGGCTTCCGGCGCGTGGTGCGCTACGCAGCCGCGAACCAGAAGTTTTTCGCAAGAAAGCTCCGCGAAGCCGGCCTTCGCGCGGAGCAGGTCCGCCGTCCGGAAGACCTGGGCGGGATTTTTACCACGCCTGAGGACATCCGTGGCCTGCCGCCCGAAGAGTTCCTTTGCCGGGAACCGCAGGCGGTGTTTGAGACCACGGGAACTTCCGGGGGGCCCAAGCGCGTTTACTTTGGTTACGATGAGCTTGATCTTGCCGCGCGCTACGAAGCCGCAGCGCTCTACGAAAACGGCCTGCGTCCGGGCGACCGCGTGGTCTGCACGTTCGACGCCGGATACTGGATCAGCAGTTGGGTGACTTTTCTGGCGTGCAAGCAGTTGGGCGTTTTCTGCTCTGCCGCAGGCAAGCCCCATCCGCGCGAAGTGTACGACCGGATGGCCCATTACCACTACAACGTGATTGTGGCGGACCCGACCTGGCTCGTCAGCCTCAGCGAACTCGCCGAAAAGCAGGGGACTTTTCCGGTCAAGCTGATTCTTGCCGCCGGCGACCGCATGACCGACGCCTATCGGGATTACGTTCAGCGGATTTGGAATGCCCCGGTGGTTCTCGGCTACGGCTCAACGGAAATGGGCGGCGGCGCCGGGATGGAGTGCCGCGAGCGCAATGGCTATCACGTCGACGAGTTCAACCTGCTTTTTGAAATTCTCGATCCAGATCCGGAGGGTTACGGCGAACTCGTGGTCACGACGCTTTCCCGCCGCACGTCACCTTTTATCCGTTATCGCGTGCGCGACATCACGCGCTTCCTCGATGGCCCCTGTTCCTGCGGGGCGACCGTCCGCCGCATCGCGCGTATTCGCGGGCGGCGTGATGAAATGGTGGTGATGGGCGCGGGCAACATGTACCCGGAGATTTTCGAGAAGGTCCTGTGTGACGTGCCCGGAGTTTCGTCCAACTGGCAGGTGGCCGTGCGGCAGGAAGGGCTGCATGACATTCTGGAATTCCGCCTGGAGATGACCAACGGCGTCTCGACCTCGGCGATTGAGGATGCCGTTCGGAAAAATCTTGAGTCTCGTTTTCCGGACGTCTGGGCAAACCACCTTTGCGGAATGTACCGGCTGGCTTTTCGCTTCTGCTCCCCGGGCACGCTCGTCCATGGCCGAAAACCTAAACGCCTTGTGGACGAGCGCGGGGAGTAGGCGGGTAACAGGGGTTAGGTAGCGCGCAGGGCGTGCAGGAGGGGGTGATTTCCTTACTACCTATCCGACTGACCCTCTGCTGGATTTATCGGCGAGAAGGGAGAAACTCTTGAGGGTGAAAACTGCGGGAAATTTCCGGAGCGAAAAGCAGTTGCAGAAACCCGTGGTCTTTTCTGATTTTGACGGAACGATCACGCGCCTGGACGTTACGGACGTTATCCTCGAGCAGTACGCGGACCCTTCCTGGCGGGAAGTGGAAGAGCAGTGGCTGCGGGGTGAGATCGGTTCAAGAGAGTGTTTCGAGCGGCAGGCGGCGCTCGTGCGGGTCACGCCGAAGCAACTGAGTGATCTGATCGATGCCATCCCGCTCGATCCGGGCTTCCCACGTTTCTATCAATTCATAAAGCGGCGGCGACTGCCTTTCTACATTGTCAGCGACAGCTTTGATTATGTCATCCGCCGTGTTCTCAATCGCGTGGGAGCCAACGGCCAATTGCGGAACGGGCGGCGACTGTTTTCAACCGGGCTGGAACTGGAAGCAGGCGGCATGCGCGCGGTGTTTCCGCACAGCAATCACGGCTGCACACACGGATGCGCAACCTGCAAGCCGGCCATGATTCGCAGCGTCAGGAAGAAGCAGCAGGCGGTGGTTTTTATCGGCGACGGCCTTTCCGACCGCTTCGCCATCGAAGAGGCGGACGTTATCTTCGCCAAGCACGAACTGCGGGAGTACTGCCGGAAACATGGTTTCGCCTGCCGGCCCTTTGAAACCTTTGCCGACGTGCAGAAGGACCTGGCAGAGATGCTGGAATCCGGGGCATTTGCACTGGACGCCGCCGTGAGCGCAGCAGGATGACCGGCCGACGGATGTCCGTTTGAAAGCGCGCCAGAGAAATCCGATTTATGTCATGGCCTGACACCACAACCCGCACGGCTGAATTGCTCGAACTCGAGCGCCGCTACTGCTCATTCGGCGACACCGTCCATTACCTCAACCCGCCCAAAGTCTTCTCCAATTGCGAAGGCTGCTACCTTTACGATGAGCAAGGCACGCCGTATCTCGACCTTCAAATGTGGTATTCGGCCGCGAACTTCGGCTACAAGAATCCGCGGCTGAATGAGGCCCTGAAGCGTCAGGTGGACCGCCTGCCGCAACTCGCCTGCCAGTATCTGCATGCCGAGAAAATCGAAGTGGCGGCGCGCATCGCCCAATACTGTGAAAAGCGTTTTGGAGTGAAGGGGCGCGTGCACTTCAACGTCGGCGGCTCGCAGGCCATCGAAGACTCGCTCAAACTGGTGCGCAACGCCACGGGCAAGAACCTGATGTTCGCCTTCATGGGCAGCTATCACGGGCGGACGCTCGGCGCAACCGCCATCACGTCGAGCTATCGATACCGCCGCCGCTTCGGGAATTTCAGCGACCGCGCGCAGTTTGTCTTTTTCCCTTACTGCCATCGCTGCATCTACGGGCTGAAGCCGGAAACATGCAATCTGTATTGCGAAGAGCAGTTCGAAAAGCTCTTTGATTCGGAATACTTCGGCGTGTGGGACGCGAAGGCCGGGGCCTCCGAGTTCGGCGCGTTTTATATCGAAGCGGTGCAGGGAACGGGCGGCTACGTGATACCGCCGCGCGACTATTTCAAGCGTCTGAAGGAAACCTGCGACCGGCACAAGATCCTCATCGTGGACGATGAAATCCAGATGGGGTTCTACCGGACGGGCAAGTTCTGGGCGATTGAGAATTTCGGCATCGCGCCGGACATTATCGTTTTTGGCAAGGCGCTCACGAACGGTCTGAATCCGATCTCGGGTCTGTGGGCGCGCGAAGACCTGATCACGCCGGAAGTCTTTCCGCCGGGATCAACCCATTCGACGTTTTCCGCCAACACGCTCGGAACGGCGGTCGCGCTGGAAACGCTGAAGATGCTCGAAGAAGAAGATTACGAAACGCTTGTCAACGAGAAGGGCGCATATTTCCTGGCCGGCCTGCGCGAACTCGAGCGCCGCCACAGGGACTCGATCGGGCAGGTGGACGGCCTCGGCCTGGCGCTGAGGATTGAAGTCTCAAAGCCGGACCGCATGACCCCCGACCGCGAACTGACGGACCGCATCTTTGCCGAAGGGCTTGCCGGAAACCTCGAAGTCCGCGGACGCAGAATGGGCCTGGTGCTCGACGTGGGCGGATACTACAAGAACGTTTTTACTCTCGCGCCTTCCTTCACCATTACCCGCGAAGAAATCGACCTCGCCATCGAACTGCTCGACCAGTTGTTCACCCGCTGCAAGAAGTAGCTGCGGTCCTGACCTGTTCGCTAACCTCTTCGGAACGACGCGCGCCAGCCTCTTTCCCTTCATCCTGAACGCGTGCCTCACTCAGTACGACAAGGGCGAAAAGCAAGTTGACCGCTTCGCCCTGAATGACGGCGGGACCCCTTGGAATGGGGCCGGAATGCGCTCAGAATGACGGTTCGTGCTTCTTTCAAGTCCCTCCTCTGAACTGACGATGCTCTTTGTGCGCACGGTGCGGACTGTACGCCAGAATCTCAAAGTCTGCGCTGCCGCCGAGGAGACCATTGGACAACACTGCGATTTTCCCTGGTTGGAGAAAGTGCGCCCGCCGGCCGCGGGCTTTTTCAAAGGCCGGCCTGCTGGGGGTCGCATTCGCGGCGCTTGCTGCCGGAGCACCAGGCAGGCCGACGGCGCCTTCCGCAAGACTTCATTACGCCTCGCTGCCGCTGTTGTTTGAAGAGAACCGCGGGCAGGCGAACCCGGCGGTGAAATTCCTGGCGCGCGGAAGCGGCTACGCTGTCTTCTTCACGCAGGAAGAGGCGGTGATGTCGCTCGAGCGCAGTCCTGCGGCGCCCCAAAAGTCGTTATCAGGCGATCGGCCTGTCCCACGCGGCGCAGCGCGGAGGAAAGTTGTGAAAGATGTTCTGCGCCTGCGGTGGGTGAATGCG
>Ga0209810_1005787_pt1 | contig 11013 bp, 8 predicted proteins | sample Coa_R1_7_FD_187159 | JGI IMG/M metagenome (GOLD analysis project Ga0209810, IMG submission 187159) | Surface soil microbial communities from Centralia Pennsylvania, which are recovering from an underground coalmine fire - Coalmine... | ecosystem: Environmental > Terrestrial > Soil > Unclassified ...
AAGCGGTTCTGGTTGGTCTTGCGGGAGCCGATGGCGCCGATGTAGACGGCCTCGGTGGGCAGGGCGGCCCGCAGGGCGGGCAGGTCGAACTTGGGGTCGTGGGTCAGGATCACGATGGCGGTCGAGCGGTCGACGGTCATGCCCGCCAGCGCCTCGTCCGGCCAGGCGATCAGGATCTGGTCCGCCTCGGGGAAGCGCTCCCGGGTGGCGAACTGCGCCCTGGCGTCGACCACGGTCACGCGGTAGCCCATCACCTTGGCCAGCCGGTGCAGGGGGATGGCGATGTGGATGGCCCCGATGATGACCAGATGGGGCGGCCGACCGAAGGGCTCCTCGAACCGACGCCCCTCGCGGCGCGGCAGCTCGAAGTCGGGCGAGCGCTCGACCAGCTCGGTGGCCCCGGTCTCGAGGTCGGTGCGGAGCAGGAAGGGCCGCTCCTCGGCCAGCAGCTCCGCGGCCCGGTCGTGGGTCTCCCCCGCCGGCTGCACGAAGACCTCGATGTGGCCGCCGCAGGCCAGGCCCACCTCGAAGGCCACGTCGTCGGCCACCCCGTACTCGACCAGCCGGGGCCGCTCCGACGTCAGCACCTCCTGGGCCACCTCGAACACCGCCCCCTCGATGCAGCCGTTGGACACCGAGCCCGCCATCCGGCCCGAGCTGCTCACCAGCATCTTGGAGCCGAGCGGTCTCGGGCTCGAGCCCCACGTCTCCACCACCGTGGCCAGGGCAACCCGGTCGCCCCCGGCCCGCCAGGTGCGGTACTCCTGGAGCACGTCTCTCATCCCCGGTTCACCTCCTCGCCGGCACCCTGCGGTCCAGATCGGCCAGGAGCCGGCCCAGATCGTCCAGCGCCTGCACGTTGTGGGCGGCCAGGAAGTCGTCGGTGTGGGGCAGGGCGGCCTGCATGCCGCGCGTGATCGGCTGATAGCCCTCCGAGCCGAGCAGGGGGTTCAGCCAGATCAGGCGGTGGGCCATGCGGTGCAGCCGGGCCAGCTCCCGCGACAGCAGCTCGGGGTCGCCCCGGTCCCAGCCGTCGCTGATGACGATGACGATCGCCCCGTGGCCCAGCACCCGGCGGGCCCAACGCCGGTTGAAGTCGGCCAGGGCCTGGCCGATCCTGGTGCCGCCGCTGAAGTCGTGGACCTTCTTGCCCACCTCGTCGAGGGCCTGGTCGATGTCTCGCCGGCGCAGCATGCGCGTGATGCGGGTGAGCCGGGTGGAGAACACGAAGGTCTCGACGTCCTCACGACGCGCCACCGCGTGGGCGAAGATCAGGAGCAGGCGGGTGTAGCGCTCCATGGAGCCGCTCACGTCGCAGAGCAGCACCAGGGGGCGGCGCCGCAGGCGGGCGCGGCGGTGCAGCAGCCGCACCAGCTCCCCGCTGGAGCGGATGGACTGCCGGGCCGTGCGCCTGAGGTCCACCTGGCCGTGCCGCGCCGGACGCAGCCGGCGCGTGCGCCGCTCGGCCACTCTCCAGGGTGCCTGCTGGAGCAGCCGCTTCACCTGCTCCACCTCCTGCCAGGTGAGGTCCTCGAAGTCCTTCTGGCGGAGCAGCTCCTCGGGGCTGTAGCCCGAGCTGCTGGCCGGCACCCCCTCCTGCTCCGAGGCGCGGGGGGTCTGCGCCTGGTTCAGGCCCAGGGCCTGGAGCCAGGCCCTGGCCCGCTCCGGGGCCAGGGGAAGGGAACGGGGGCGGCCGGGCATGGCCCCGGCGCGGAGGCGCGGATCGGGCGGCGCCCAGAAGAGGTCGAAGGCGGCCTCGAACAGGGGCAGCTCGTCCCGGCGGCTGACAAAGCAGGTGCGGAGCGCGTCGCGGAAGGCGGCCCGGTCGCGGATGTCGACCTGGCCCAGCGCCTGGGTGGCGGTGGTCAGGCGCCCGGGACCGGCGTCGAGCCCGGCGTCGTGCAGGAGGCGCGCGAACGCCGCCAGGCGGGGCAGGAGATCCGGTTCGCTCGCCACCAGGGACTCCAACCTCCGGCGACCGCGCTTTTTTCCCCGCCCCTCAGCTGCCGGCGCGGGCCCGCTCGACCAGCTCCGGCACCGCCTGTCGCGCACGCTCCAGGTCCTCCTGGTACTTCAACGCCGCGCCCAGGGTGGCGTCGACCAGAGCGGGGTCGATCCTGGTCGCCCCCAGCGCCGCCAGCGACCGGGCCCAGTCGAGCGTCTCGGCCACCCCGGGGACCTTGTAGAGGTCCAGCTCGCGCAGCCCCTGGACCAGGGCCGCGACCTCCCGGGCCAGCTGCTCGCTGGCCTCCGGCGCCCGAGCCCGCACGATCGCCACCTCCTTCTCGAGCGTGGGGTAGTCGATCCAGTGGTAGAGGCAGCGGCGCTTGAGCGCGTCGTGGACCTCCCGCGTCCGGTTGGAGGTGATGACCACGAAGGGCGGTTGCTTGGCCCGAACCGTCCCCAACTCCGGGATCGAGATCTGGAAGTCGCTCAGCAGCTCGAGGAGGAAGGCCTCGAACTCCTCGTCCGAGCGGTCGATCTCGTCGATCAGGAGCACGGGCGGGACCTCGTCCTGGTTGTCGATGGCGTCCAGGAGCGGGCGGCGGAGCAGGAACTCGCGGCTGAAGATCTCCTTCTCGGCCTGGTGGCGGTCCTCGCCCTCGTGGAGGAGCCGGATGTGGAGGAGCTGCCGCGGGTAGTTCCACTCGTAGACCGCGTGGGCCACGTCGATGCCCTCGTAGCACTGCAACCGGATGAGCCGGGCGCCGAGGACGTCGGCCATGACCTTGGCCGCCTCGGTCTTGCCGACCCCCGCCTCGCCCTCGATGAAGAGCGGCTTGCCGAGCCTGAGGGCGAGGAAGATGGCCGTGGCCAGCGGTCGGTCGCCGATGTAGCGATGCTCGCCCAGGCGGGTGATGACCGCGTCGATGCTGTTGGGAACGCTGGACAACTCGATGGTAAGCGTACCCCGTCCCCGGGGCACGGGTAGGGGTGGGGAGGTCCGGCGGGCGCCGGACCTCCCCGTCCGGCGCTACTGCGCCTGGAGGATCGCCCGCTTCGTGAGCACGCGGGCCAGGTGCTTCTTGTACTCCGGCGAGGCGCGCAGGTCGCCGCTGGGCTCGAGGCCGTCGGAGGCGTGCTCGGCCGCCTCCTCGGGCGACGCCCCCTGGGCCAGCGCCTGCTCCACGGTGTGGCAGCGCACCGCCGTGGGCCCGCAGTTGGTGAGGCCGATGCGCCAGCTGCCGTCGTCCAGGCGCTGGGCGCCGGCGGCGACGATGGCCCAGTCGAAGAGCCGACGGCGGAACTTGACGTAGCGGTGCGGTCCCCTGGCCACCGGGAAGACCACCTCGCACACCACCTCGTCCGGCTCCAGCGGGGTCGTGAACAGGCCCTGGAAGAAGTCGCGGGCGGCGAAGCGCCGCTTGTTGGTGACCACCTCGGCGTCCAGCATGACGGCGATGGTCGGGTAGTCGCCGGCCGAGTCGGCGTGGGCGATCACCCCGCCGATGGTGCCCAGGTTGCGCACCTGGTTGTCGCCCACCTCGTCGGCCACCTCGGCCAGGATGGGCAGGTTCTGCCGGATGGTCGGGTTGCGCTGGATCTCGACGTGGCGGGTCAGGGCGCCGACCCGCAGGCGCCCGTCCTCCAGCACCACGTAGTCCAGCTCGCGCACCGGGTTGATGTCCACCAGGGCCGAGGGCTGGGCCAGGCGGAGGCGCATGAGGGGGATCAGGCTGTGACCGCCGGCCAGGACCTTGGCCTCCTCGCCGTACCGCCGCAGCAGGTCGCTCGCCTCCTGGACGGTGGTGGCGCGGGCGTACTCGAACGCAGCTGGGATCATGCCTTGGCCTCCTGCATCAACTTCCAGATCCGGTCCGGGCTGGCGGGCATGTCCACGTGCCGGATGCCCAAGGGCGCCAGGGCGTCGCAGACGGCGTTGATGACCGCCGCGCTGGCGGCGATCGTCCCCGCCTCGCCGATGCCCTTCACCCCCAGCTCGTTGGTGGGCGAAGGGGTGACGGTCCGGTCCAGCGTCATGGGCGGCATCTCGTTGGCGGTGGGGACCGCGTAGTCGAGCATGGTCCCGGTCCTCAGGGTGCCGTCCTCGGCGTACACGACCTCCTCGTACAGCGCCTGGGCGATGCCCTGGGCCACCCCGCCGTGGATCTGTCCCTCCACGATCATGGGGTTGATCACGTTGCCGCAGTCGTCGACGGCCACGTAGCGCAGGATCTTCACGTCCCCGGTCTCGCGGTCGACCTCGACCATGCAGATGTGGGCGCCGAACGGCCACACGAAGTTGGAGGGATCGTAGTAGGCGACCGCCTCCAGGCCCAGCTCCATGCCCTCCGGCAACCCGGCACCGTAGGCGGCGAAGGCAATCTCCTGGATCGACTTCCGCCTCTCCGGGCTGCCCTTGACGTAGAACTGGCCCTGGTCGAAGACGACGTCCTCCTCGGCCGCCTCCAGGACGTGAGCGGCGATCTTCTTGGCCTTGTCGCGCACCCGCCCGGCCGCGGTCAAGAGCGCCATCCCCCCCACCGCCAGGGAGCGGCTGCCGTAGGTGCCGTAGCCGAACGACGGCCCCTCGGCGGTGTCGCCGTGCCGGATCTCGACCTGGTCGTAGGGGACGCCGAGGGCGTCGGCCACGATCTGGGCGAAGGTGGTGTCGTGGCCCTGGCCGTGGGAGTGCGTGCCCACGTAGCAGGTCACCGACCCGGTGGGGAAGACCCGGACCTGGGCCGACTCGGTCAGGGCCATGCCTCCGGTGGCCGGGGCGGTGGCGGCGCTGGGGCCGAAGCCGCAGATCTCGATCCAGGTCGAGAGGCCCACGCCCAGCAGCCGGCCCTGGGCCCGGGCCGCCTCCTGCTCGCGCCGGAACTGCTCGTAGCCCGCGATCTGCAGGGCCTTGTCGAGGGCGCCCGCGTAGTTGCCGGAGTCGTAGACCAGGCCGAAGGGGTTGGTGTGCGGGAACTCGGTGATGAAGTTCTTGCGCCGGACCTCAGCCGGGTCCATGCCGATCTCACGGGCGAAGAGGTCGACCATCCGCTCCACCAGGTGGGTGGCCTCCGGCCGGCCCGCCCCGCGGTAGGGGTCGGTGGGCACCTTGTTGGTGAGCACGCCCACGGTGCGGGACGCCACCTGCTTCCACACGTAGGCGCCGGGGAGCAGGCAGGCACAGGCCTGGAAGGCGCCGAAGGTGCCGACGTAGGCGCCGATGTCCAGGTACTGGGTGACCTTGAGGCCGAGCAGCTTGCCGTCGCGGTTGCCGGCGATGGCCAGATCGTAGTACTGCCCCCGGCCGTGGGTGGCGTTCTGCAGGTTCTCGGTCCGGGTCTCGGTCCACTTGACCGGCCGCCCCAGCAGCTTGGCCGCTGCCGGGACCAGGTAGTCCTCGGGGTAGGGGCTGATCTTGCTCCCGAAGCCCCCGCCCACGTCCGGGGCGATGACCCGGAAGCGGCTCTCGGGGATGCCCAGCGCCCCGCCCACGAAGAGCCGGATGAAGTGGGGGCTCTGGCTGGACATCCACATGGTCATGGTCTCGTCCCCGGAGTTCCACTCGGCCAGGATGGCCCGTGGCTCCATGGGGGTGGGGGCCAGCCGTTGCTGGTAGATGCGCTGCTCGACCACCACCTCGGCCTCGGCGAAGGCGGCGTCGGCGTCGGCGCTGAAGGTGAGGTCCCAGCCGATGTTGTCCGGTCCCCCCTCGTGCACGGTCGGGCTCCCCGGCCGCATCGCCTGCTCGAGGTCCATGACCGCGGGCAGCGGCTCCCAGTCCACCTGGACCAGCTGGGCCGCGTCGGCGGCCTGGTAGCGGTCCTCGGCGACCACGACCGCCACCGGCTCGCCCTGGAAGCAGGCCTCCTTCTCGACGATGGGGAAGCGCTCGGGGGTCTGCTTCTTCTCGGGCACGAAGGCCGGGGCCACCGGCATGGCACCGGCGATGACCGGCTTGAAGTCCGCCGCCGTGAGCACGGCCACCACGCCCGGGGCCTGGCGGGCGGCGGAGGTGTCGAGGGAGCGGATGCGGGCGTGGGCGTACGGGCTCCGCACCACCGCCATGTGGAGCGTGTGCGGCCGCACGAAGTCGTCCGTGTACCTTCCCTGGCCCCGCACCAGGCGTGGGTCCTCCCGCCGGTGGATGCGGGCGCCGACCATGGTGGTGATCGCCATGTCCTACTCTCCAGTCGCCCCGACGGCGGTCGTGCCCGCCATCTTCCGGGCGGCGCTCTGGACCGCCTTCACGATGTTCACGTAGCCGGTGCAGCGGCAGAGGTTGCCCTCGAGACCCTTGCGGATCTCCTCCTCGGTCGGGTTGGGGTTCTGGTCGAGGAGGTAGGCCGCCGCCATGATGAAGCCCGGCGTGCAGTAGCCGCACTGGAGCCCGTGCTCGTCCCAGAAGGCCTGCTGAATGGGGTGCAGGGTCCCGTCCGGGGCGGCCAGGCCCTCGATGGTCCGGATCTCGTGGCCGTCGGCCTGGACCGCGAACATGGTGCAGGACTTGATGGCCTTGCCGTCGAGCAGCACCGTGCAGGCCCCACACTGGCTCGTGTCGCAACCGATGTGGGTGCCGGTAAGACCGGCCACGTCCCGGATGTAGTGGACCAGCAGGAGTCTCGGCTCGACCTCGTCCTCCCGCTGCTTGCCGTTGATGACGACGGAGACCTTGTGCTTCATGCAGCTCCTCCAGGGTTCAGGACAGCCGAGCGATGACCGGCAGTGCAGGCCACCGTGCCGGAGCCGGAGACAACATCACCCTTGGCCTCACCATCGATGTCCCACCGCCCACGAGCACGTAGCGCGTGGTCAGTATATTCATGAACTCGTGGCATCAGTCCACTTCGATCTGCCGAGGGCGGCCGCCCGAGGCCGCGGGACCTCCGGGAGCCGGGGGCCCGGCCGGGCGCCCCGGCACCGTGCCGTCGTCCGGGTCCGAGGAACAGGGGCGGGCGTCCGGCCCGGGGCCGAGCCGTGACCCCGGACGAGGCCAGGGAGCGCATCCGGCACCGTTCCGACCTGAACGCCTTCATCTCCCTGACCGACGAGGACGGCCGGGGGCCGGTGGTGGCGGTGAAGGACCTGGTCGACGTGCGGGGCACGGTGACCACCGCCGGCTCCCGGCTGCTGCCGCAGGTCCCGGCCGACCGTGACGCGCCCGTGATCGCCCGCATGCGCCAGGCCGGCTGCGTCGTGATCGGCAAGGCCAACCTGCACGAGTGGGCCTTCGGGCTCACCAGCGAGAACCCGCACTACGGCCCGGTCCGCAACCCGCTCGACCCGAGCCGGGTGGCGGGCGGCTCCTCGGGCGGCTCGGCCGCGGCGGTGGCGGCCGGGATGTGCGACTGGGCTCTGGGCACCGACACCGGGGGCTCGATCCGCGTCCCCGCTGCCCTCTGCGGCGTGGTCGGCTTCAAGCCCACCCTGGGCACCGTCGACACCGAAGGCGTGGTCCCCCTCAGCCGCACCCTGGACACCCTGGGGCCTCTCGCCCCGGACGTCCGGAGCGCGGCCTCGGCCCTGGAGGCGATGTCCGAGCTGACCGGCCTGGTCCCGGCCCGGCCCCCCTCGCGGTCGCAGGTGCGGATCGCCGTGCCCGAGGGCTGGGACGAGGACCTGAGGCCGGAGGTGGAGCCGGCGTGGCGGGCGGTGAGCCAGGGCCTGCCCCGGATCCGCCTGCCCGAGCGGCGACGCCTGGTCGACTGCGGCCGGGTCATCCTCTTCGTGGAGGCCGCGGCCTTCCACCGCCGCCGGCTGGAGGAGCACCCGGAGGGCTTCGGGGCGGACGTGCTGGCCCTGCTCCGACAGGCCGGGCAGGTGACCCGACAGGAGTACCGGGCGGCGCTGATCGAGCAGTCGCGGCTGCGGCTGGAGGTCGAGGCCGCGATGCAGGACTGGGACGCGCTGCTGGTCCCGGCCACGCGCGGGCCGGCCCCCCGCATCGGGGAGGCCCACGACCGCGGTCTGCTCTCCGACACCACCCGTCCCTTCAACACCACCGGGCAGCCGGTGATCGTGCTCCCGGCCCCGCTCCCGGACGGCGATGGGCTGCCGGTCGGCGTGCAGGTGGTGGGGCACTTCGGCGAGGAGGCGGGGCTGGTGGGGGTGGCCCTGGCCCTGGAGGCCGTCTTCGCGGCCGAGCGGTCCCACTTGGCCACCTGAGCCCGGGACCGGGAGCCGGGGTCCGGGCCAAGCGCGGCCGGGCCGGCCCTCTCCCACCCGAACCGAGGACGGTCCCCTGACGGTGCCAGGAGAGGTCGGGCCCTCCGGCCAGGTGCCCCTCACGGCACCCAGCGCCGGCCTGCGGCCGCGGGCTCAGGACGGCGGCAGCCGCGGCCTGGTGGCCTCCAGCGAGCGCGCGCAGGAGGCGAGCAGCCGGCGCAGCGTCTCCACCTCGTCGGGGGTGAGGCCGGCCAACATGTCGGCCTCGATCGCATCCATGGAGCGATCGCAGGCGTCGAGCGCGGCAAGCCCTTTGGCGGTGACGCTGGTCCGAAGCACGCGTCCGTGGTTGGGATCCTTGCGCCGTCGGACCAGCTGACGCCGTTCCAGCCCGGAGATGACCAGGTTCATCGCCTGCGGGGTGACGAACGCCCAGCGGGCCAGTTGAGCGCACGACATCCCGTCCCGGTGGCGCAGCACGCTCAGCGTGACGTACTCGGTGGTGGTCACGCCGTGGACGCGAACGGCCTCGTCGATGCGCGCCCGCAGCCGGCGCTCGACACGGTAGACGAGGTAGCCAACACGAGAACCGGAGGTCGGGCGGGCCGGGCCGGGCTCGGGCTTCGCGACGTGCCTCACTGGAACGGATTTTCGCCACCGCGGGCCAGGTCGGGTCAAGCGAGGCATGTCCGGCCCAGTGGCATCGCCGACGAGCGCGCGGGTCGGCCCCGGCCAGCATGGCAAGGTCATTGACAAGCTGCTTTAACAGCCCTATAGGTTCACGGTGTGGGCGAGGCCCGACCTCGCCCAGGGACGAGAGGCCGCACGGAGCGGAAGAGGTGAGGAGGGATATCGATGCTCGGTCCCGTGGGACGCCTGGGAACGGCCGCCCTGGCCCTGGCCCTGGGGGCGCTGGCAGCGCTTCCCCCGGTGCAGGCGGCCGGCTCCACCAGCTACTCCGGGAGCACCGCCGACGGAGGCACCTGGGTCGCGGACGTGCCCACGCCCTGGAACGGGACGCTGCTGCTCTACAGCCACGGCTTCGGTCCCCCGCAGGCCGCCGACGCCCCGGACCCGGCCACCAGGCAGGCGCTGCTCGATCGGGGCTACGCGCTGGTCGGGTCCTCCTATGACCCGCACGGCTCCTGGTGGGCCCTGGGCAGCGCCCTGCACGACCAGTTCGAGGCGCTCCAGGACGTCCGGGCCCACCTGCCCTCGGCACCCGAGCGCGTGATCGCCGTGGGCACCTCCATGGGCGGGTTGATCAGCGCGCTCGAGGCCGAGGACCCGAACCGCCGGATCGCGGGCGCGCTCAGCACCTGCGGGCTCGTGGCCGGAGCCATCTCGCTCAACAACTACCAGCTCGACGGCGAGTACGCGATGGCCAGGCTCCTGGCCCCCGACACCCCGATCCAGCTGGTGCGCTTCTCCGGCCCGGACCAGGGTCTGGCCACCGGCAAGGCGCTGGACGCCGCCGCTCAACGAGCCCAGGCCACGGCCGCGGGCCGCGCCCGGCTGGCGCTGGCGATGGCCTTCCTGAACGTCGCCACCTGGGCCCCGGGCGAGCCGATGCCCGGCCGCCACGACTACGCGCAGCAGGAGCGCGAGCAGTACGAGGTCGAGTTCGCGGTGCCGGCCCAGGGACCGCCACTGTCGGCCATGGACTTCGTGGAGTTCGCGCGCTGGTACCTCGAGGCGGCCGCCGGCGGCAACGGGTCCTGGACCGAGGGCGTGGACTTCGCCCGCCTGCTCGACCGGTCGCCCTACGCGCCGGAGGTGAGGGCGCTCTACCGCGAGGCCGGCCTCGACCTCGACCACGACCTGGCCCTGCTCACCGCCGAGGCGCGCATCCAGGCCGACCCGAACGCCATCCGGTGGCTGCAGCAGACCTCGGTCCCGACCGGTCACCTGCAGGTCCCCGAGCTCGCCCTGCACACCATCTCGGACCAGCTCGTCCCGGTGCAGCAGGAGAACTCCTATGCGCGCACGGTCAGGGAGGCCGGAGCCGCCCCGCTCCTGCGCCAGGCCTACGTCGAACGTCAGGGCCACTGCAACTTCACCCCGGCCGAGCTCGTGGCCGGGGTTCTGGCCATCCAGCATCGCGTCGACACCGGGCGATGGGACGACGTCGCCACCCCCCAGAGCCTGGAGGCGACCGCCCAAAAGCTGGGCCTGGGAGAGGCCCGGTTCATCCGCTACCAGCCGGCAGTCCTGTCCGGCGACAACGGGTCGTTGCCGCCGAGCGGGACGGCGCAAGCCACGCCCGACTGATGTCCTCCCAGCCTGAAGCCGGACGGTGCCCCTGCCCGGGCCACCGGCGCCTGCCCGCCCACCTGGCCGTCTTCGTCGCTCTCGACGACCGCGCCCGAGGGGATCGGTGGCCGCGGTGAGGGACACCGTTAAAATCAGGCCACCTCGTCGCTCCCGGCCGGAGGCCCGTGCGCCGGGGGCGGCGGGTTCAGGGAGGGAGATCATCGAGGGAGTTCCCGAGAAGGAGGGGAGGCCATGAACTGGAGAGGCCACCTGACCAGGCTGCCGGGCCTGCTCACCGCCGCGCTGCTCGCGGTCAGCGCCTGTGCCGGCGGCGCCGGCCAGCAGGCGGCGCCCAAGGGCCCGATCAAGATCGGGCTGCTCACCTCGCTGACCGGTAACTACGCGCCCCTGGGCAAGAACGACAAGCTCGCCGCCGAGCAGATGGTCAACCAGGTCAACGCCAAGGGCGGCATCAACGGCCGCAAGATCCAGCTCATCGAGATGGACGACGCCTCCGACCCCAACCAGACCGTGATCGACTACGGCAAGCTGGTCGACCAGGGCGTGGTGGCCATCGAGGGGCCGCCCCAGTCCACCTCCGAGCTGGCCATGATCCCCCAGGTCGACATCAAGAAGATCCCCGACGTCTCGGTGGCG
>Ga0209810_1005788_pt1 | contig 11013 bp, 9 predicted proteins | sample Coa_R1_7_FD_187159 | JGI IMG/M metagenome (GOLD analysis project Ga0209810, IMG submission 187159) | Surface soil microbial communities from Centralia Pennsylvania, which are recovering from an underground coalmine fire - Coalmine... | ecosystem: Environmental > Terrestrial > Soil > Unclassified ...
GGAGAGGCGCCGCCGGCGCCGGTGCCGGAGCAGACGGGCCATGTCGACCACGAAGATCGCCGCCGAGGCCGTGAGCCAGAGGGCGAAGACGGTCACCAGGACGCTGTGCGGCCGCAGCCAGAGGCTGGCCGTCAGCCCCACCAGGCCGGCGTTCCAGATCCCGAGGTTCCAGATGCCGAGCCGCTGGTCGTGACCGTGGGCGAGCGAGAACATCGCCATCAGCTTGTAGCTGACCCCCATCAGGACCGGGCTCAGCCAGCCGGCCAGGCCCAGATGGGCGTGGGCCGCGACCATGGCGTCGGTGATGGGGAACCAGCCGAAGCGCCAGTCGAGCGCGTAGGCTCCGCCCAGGCCGATGGTCAGGATCAGCCAGATCAGCCCGGTCAGGACGTAGAAGGCCATGGGATGCCAGATCTGCACCGACGGGTAGCTGGCCAGCAGGTTGAGGGCGAAGGTCAGCACCGCGAGCACGGTCAGGCTGCCGAAGGCGGCCATCCCCGGCAGCCAGGCGAAGAAGAAGCTGGGGATGAAGCCGCTCAGTGCGCCGGCGTAGAGCCAGAGGTTCCAACGGCCCAGGCGCGGGCTGCGGATGCGGGCTTGGAGCGCCACCGGGAAGAGCTGGTGGAGCGCCCCCATCATGACCATCGTGATCCAGCCCAGCACGGTCAGGTGGGCGAGGGCCAGCAGGTGGGGGGCGTCGGGAACGCCCAGGAGGTCGGGGGCCAGGAGGGGGACGCCGGCCGACAGCAGCAGCAGGGCGACGGTGCCCGCGATCAGGTAGGGGAGAGGGATGTCGGCGGTGCTCGACGCCGTCCCGGAGGAGCCCACCTCAGTTTTTTTCCTGTTGATCACTATGAAAAACATCATAAGGCCCGGGAGGGGCGCCCGTCCGGCCGCGGGCGGAGCGGGCCAGGGCCTCGCGCCGGGTGCCCTGGCGCAGCCAGGCCCGGGCGAAGCCGAGGCCGAAGAGGGCCAGCCCGGCCCAGGTCAGGAGGTCGGCCAGCACCAGCAGCCCCCGGTACCAGGCCGGTGAGGTCCCCTCCAGGAACGCCGCCGCCAGCCGGGACCCGGTGCCGACCAGCAGCGCCAGCCAGATTGCGCCGAGCGGCGACGTCGGGCCTCCGGGCACGGCCCGGGCGACGGCGAAGACCGGGGCCACCAGGCGGGCCATGCCCACGATCAGGGTGGTGGCCAGGCCCAGGCCGAGCCCGTGCAGGGCGGCGTCGTCGAGATGGGCGGCGACCCCTGGGTCCCGGAGGCCGACGATCGCGCCCACGATCAGGCATCCCCCCGCCACCAGCGCCCAGCGGTTGGCGGTGACGACGAAGCGAGCGGCGGGCCGGGAGGGCGGGCGCAGCCGGTGGGGGCGCCCGCGGATCGCGCCCGCCAGCGGCGCCAGCCAGACCACGCCGGCCCCGGCCAGGCCCAGACCCGGCTGTCGGAGGGCGGGCTCCGGGACGACCGCCGCGACCAGCACCAGGGCGGTGCCCAGGTTGTACACGCCCAGGGCGGGCGCGAGCCGCGGCGACCGGCGGCCGAAGAAGACCGGCACGGTGCGGGACTGGACGGCCCAGATCAGGTTGCCGATCGCGCCCAGGAGCACCACCCAGGCCGAGTCCCGGTCCAGGGCGACGGGCACCAGCCCGCCGGCGCCGGCGCGCGCCCCGGCCAGCACGCTCAGCGCCGCCCACCCCGCCCACCAGCCGGCGGCGGCCCAGGCCGGGCCGCGCCAGCTCTCCCGCTGCCCCCGGCTGCGGACCAAGGTCCAGGTCAGGGCGGCGGCCACCCCCAGCAGGCCGGCCGCCTCCAGGGTGGCGCCCAGGAGCGGGAGGGGGGCGCGGCCGCCGAGCCCCATCGCGGGGGGCAGGCGCAGCCCCGTTCCGGCGCACATCAGCCCCAGCAGGGAAAGGGTCAGCGCCGCCGGCAGGGGCGGGCGGTGGGCGAGCCTGGGGACCAGCCGCAAGGCCATGCCCGCCACCACCAGGCCCAGCCAGCCCTGGAGCTGGATCCAGCCGTGGGACTGGACCAGGGCCGCCTCGTCCAGGGGCCAGCCCAGGCTCGGGGCCAGGGGGACGAGAAAGGCGAGCACCAGCCCCGCCCCCAGGGTCAGCGCCAGGGCCGCGCCCAGGAAGGCCAGGTACGAACGCTCCTCGGTCGGAGGGGTGGGGCGGTGGGCGCCCGCGGCCGGCTCCTCGCCGGCGTCTCGGCTCATGCCCTCGGGGCCGGAGGCGGGAGGCGCCGGCCGGGGCCGGCCCCGTGGCCCTCCCTGCCGAAGCCTGGCTGGCCCACACCGGAGGCCCCGTCACGGATGTTTATCTGCCTCATACTGTAAATATGATCTTCGACGCCGGAGGGGGTTCCCGGTCGGCGCGCGGGAGGCGCGCGTGAGCCCCTACCTCCATACCGTCCACGTGCTCCTGGCCGGGACCTGGCTGGGCTGCCTGGTCTTCACCACCCTGGTCGTGTCGCCGGCCCTCCGGGCCATGGACTGGCGCGAGAGCGAGCGGGTGCTGGTCCGCTCCCGGATCGGCCGCCAGTTCATGCGGCTGGCCAACCCGCTGCTGGCGCTGCTGGCCGCCTTCCTCCTCGTGGACGGGCTGGCCGCGCCTCTGCCGGTGGGGCGGCTGGTCCGTTTCCTGGTCGAGCTGGGCCTGGTCCTGGCCGTGGCCGGCATGGCCGCGAGCCATGGCCTCGTCTTCGGTCGGCGGCTGCGCGACCTCGCCGCCCAGGAGGCGGAGTCGCCGCCCGAGGCCGCCGCCGGCCTGGCCTCGGCCCGTCACCGCGTTCAGCGGGTCTCGTTCGCCGTCTCCGTGGTCAACCTGCTCGCCAGCCTGGCCCTGGCCGTGCTGGCCGTGAACCTGTAGGACGGCCGGGGCGAGGGTCGGGCGCGGGCGCCGTGGTCGATCGAGCACCGATCCCCATCCCCGACCGGGACGCCGGCGGCCGGGGCGATCCCGGGCGCGGCGAGGCCGGGGAGACGGCCGGCGTCGGGGGACGAGCCGGTGCCGAGGCCGGTGAGGACCTCGACCTGCGCGTGCTCTTCGGCGCCCTGCTCGAGGCCGCGGAGCGGATCGAGGCCGCCCTCGCCGCTCCGCCCGAGGAGACCCGAGGCCCCCTCGGGGTGGGGCACCTGGCCCGGCTGCCGGACCTGCTCGTGGACCGAGTGGTGCCGAGGCTTCGGGCCGAGGAGGAGGTCCTGCATCCGGCGATCGGGCCGGACGCCGACCTCGCCTCCTGCCGGCGAGGGCACGACCGCATCAGGGCTGGGATCGAGGCCCTCTCCTCGCTGGCGGGCCGGCTCTCGGCCGGCCGGCGCCCGAGCCGAGCGGCCGAGAGGATCCTGCGCGACCGGCTCCGCCACCTCTCGGTCCTCCTGCGGGACCACGTGCGCGAGGAGGCCCGGGCCTGCGCCCCGGCTCTGGAGGCGATGGGGGCGGAGTGGCGGGGTGAGCTGGAGCGGGCCCTGGCCGGGTCGGAGGCGGCGGCGCGTCGGGCGGTGCGGCTGGTCGCGGCCCGGGCCCCGGAGGCGACCGAGGCCGTGGTCCTGCGCTCCAACCCCCGTGCCGGCCGCGCCTTCGTGGTCGGGCTGGGCGACATCCGGCCCCCCGACCGCGATCATGGGCCGGCGTAGGCCGGAGGCCGGCCTCGGCGGCCGGGTCGGGCGTGGGCGGGACGCCGCCAGCCGTCCGCGACCGGCATCGGGTGCCCGCGTGAGGTGGGGTGGGCCGGTCCCGGCAGCCCCGGACTGGGGATCGGGGCCGGGGTCGTGGTCAGGGGTAGATGGTCTCGCCCCGGCTCAACATGGCCACGTACGTCTGGATGCGCCGGGCCCGCGTCTCCGGCCGCTTCGCTGTCTGGATGCGGTGCAGGATGGCGTAGCGGTTGCGGCCGTCCAGGGTGGCGAAGCGGGCCCGGGCGCGCTCGTCGGCGGCCAGGGCCCGCTCCAGGTCCTCGGGGACGGCGGCGCGAGAGGGGGGGTCGTGGGCCGCCTGCCAGCGACCGTCCGCCTTCGCCCGCTCCACCTCGCGCAGCCCGGCCGGCCTCATCTCGCCCGCCTCGATGAGCCGCTCCACCCGTTCCCGGTTGACCTTCGACCACCCGCTCCTCGGCCCGCGTGGGGTGAAGCGCTGCAGCCAGTGGCGGTCGTCCAGCCGGCGCTTGCGGCCGTCGATCCAGCCGTAGCGGAGGGCCACGTCCAGCGCCTCCTGGTAGCCGACGCCGCCGGCGCCCGACCCCTTCCTGGCCACCTTCAACCAGACCCCGGACGAGCGGGCGTGCTCGCGCGCGAGCCAGTCCGCCCAGGCGGCGGGCGACGGGAAGCTCAGGACCGGATCGAGGTCAGGGTTCCGGCTCTCCCCCGCCGCCGGCCGATCGGGACCGGCGGTCACGGCCGGCCCGCCCGCACCCAGGCCATGTAGTCGACCGGGGGCGGCTCCGCCCCGGCCTGGGTGAGGAGGGTCGCCACCTGGGCCAGGTGGTTGGAGGTGTGCAGGCTGACGTGGAGCAGGATCTCGCCCACGGGGTGCGCCTCACCCCCGCCGGCGGTGGTCCGGTAGGAGACGACCCGTGCCGCCTCCTCGGGCGTCAGGGCGGCGACGCGGGCCCGGTATTGGTGCGAGACCTTCCGGAAGGCGGCGCGGACGTCGTCCAGGGTCGGCATCTCGGCCTCGCCCGGCAGGGTGGCGGGGGAACTGCCGTCGAGCCGCGCCGACCAGACCTGGTGGGCGCCGACGACGTGGGCCAGGGTGGCCAGGATGGAGCCGTAGGCGCCCTGACGCTCGCGGCTCAGCTGCTCGGGCGTGAGCCCTCGGCTCGCCTCCAGCAGGCTCTCCATGACCCAGGCGTTGCACGCGTACAGCCCGTCCAGCCACCGTCCCAGCTCGGACATCTCGTCCTCCTCCGGATCGAACCCTCGTCGGCACACGCCGGCGCCACCGGCGTGGCGCTCCGATGATCCTGCCAGAAGGTGGCTGGGCGCGGTCGAAGGCCGTGGCCGGAGCCGGGGCTCAGGGGTTGACTCCGAGGCAGGGCTGCCCCCCGCAGACGTCGATCACCGAGCCGGTGGTGAGGAAGACGGCCTTCTGGAGCTGGGCCGCGGGCTGGTTGCGCGGCATCCCGTGGGGGTCCTGGCCGTACTGGGGACCGAGCGGGGGCGTGTTGGTCAGCGGCGCCGGCGGGGTGCCCGAGTCCCAGACGAACATGGCCGAGCCCTGGAAGGGGTAGGAGGGGATGGCCGGGATGCCCCAGTAGGGCACCAGATCGGGTGAGCGCCCGGGCCGCAGCGCGGGCTGGTGGATGAAGGCGCCGATGGTCCGGGCCTCGATGTCGGTGGCCACGTTGGCCACCTGGTGGTCGCCGAAGGCGACCTGGAGCAGGACCCGGTGGGACGGGGTGCCGGGCAGCGGGTGGTCGGTCATGTTCTCGGCGTAGCCGTCCGCCTCGCCCCGGTCCCAGAGCATCTGGAGGAGCCCGAAGATGATCTGCCGGATCAGGGGGTCGGGGTAGGCCTGGTCCATGATCTGGAGGAAGGGCACGGCGTCGACGCTGCGGTCGATCAGGACGGCGTAGTCCATCCCCGGCACCCCGAGCACGCCCCGGGGGATGTCCTGCGCCACCGCCATCAGGGCGCCGCCCAGGATGCCGCCCTGGCTGTTGCCATCGTAGGCCAGAGGGGCGTGCCGGTCGATCAGGGGGCGGCCGTCGGCGGCCTGGAAGGCGGGCGAGGCGGCGAAGCCCTGGGGATGGGTTAAGAGCCGGCCCAGGAACAGCTCGTCGAGCAGGCCCTGCTGCAGCCGGTCGGGGATGGAGGGGAAGTTGGAGAAGTCCTGGAAGGTGCGGATGGCGTTGGGGATGTCCTCCTGGGCCATCCCGATCTCGGGGGTGGCGCAGAAGACGAAGTCGTAGCTGGCGGCCATGACCTGGACGTCATGGGCCTCGACCTCGAAGGGCGTCCCCAGCAGGCCATGACCGTAGAGGGAGGGATGGGCCGGGTGCTGGGGGGTGGCGCTGCGCGGGATCACGCAGACGAACTGGGCCTGCTGGACGTTCCCCGGCAGCTGCACCGGGAGGCCGTCCGGCCCCAGGTCGAGGCGCGACCCCGGCGGCCCTCCTGGCCGGTCCAGGAAGCTGGGCACCTGGAAGGTCCCCACCACCAGCCGCTGCAGGAGGGGGTTCTGGTCCGGGGTGGGGTCGGTGACCTGGCTCACGGTGAAGGCGGGCGCGGCCTCGCCCAGCTGGGCGAAGGCCAGGTCGCGCATGTGCAGCAGGCGGCCGGTGAGGCCAGCGGTCGAGGCCACGGTGAAGTCCCAGGCCAGGTACAGGCCCCGGCGGGAGACGTGGGCGCGGGCCAGGGCGCCCAGGGCCCGCTCGATCTGGGGCCGGCGCTGCTCCAGGGCGGGATCGCCGCCGCCCCCCCGGAGCAGGGCGGCGAAGGCGGGCGGGGGCGGGATCGGCCGCCCGTCGGCGGTGCGGAGGTCGCGCAGGGCGACGACGTAGGTGTGGCCCTCGGTCAGGTCGCGGGCGGGGTGGATGATCAGCGCCTGCTCGGCCGGGTCGGGGTCGTTGGCGTCCAGCTCGGCGAAGTAGGGCCAGCGCTGCCCGGTCCGCTCGTCGAGCAGGATCGCCCCGCTGTCCGGGGCGAGGGAGGCCCCGATGTCGGTGATGGGCGCCAGGTGGGAGCGGGTCGGGTCGAGGCCGGGGACGTGGAGCAGGATCGGGGTGCCGGGGCTGAAGCCGTCGTTCAGGTTCCAGGCCGAGGGGTCGATGGGGACCCCGGCGGCGTTGACGGGCATGGCCTGGACGGGGAAGTCGACCCGGCGTCCGGTGGGGGTGGAGCGATCGGGGACGGTGTAGAAGTCGTCCGGGAAGGGCAGCAGGCAGGAGGTCGGGTCGAGCACGTCGCAGGCCGGCCTCGGGGGCGGCCCCGCGGCCCGGACCCCGAGGACGGGGCCAGAGAGGCTCCCGGCCAGGGCCAGCAGGCACGTGACCATGGCGGCCGATGTCCTTCGCCCGTCCATCTCGCTCGCTCCCCCCTCGCGCGGTGCTGAGCCTCATTATCCCCGCGGGCGGGCGGGCGTCAAGCGCTGGTCGGCACGGGCCGGGCCGGCCGAGCCGGACCGGCGGGGGCCGGCCCCGGCCCCGCCGCTCAGCTCCCCGATCGGGGCAGCTCGGGCCGGTCGATGATCCGGAGCCAGCTGCCGTCGGGCTGACGGCGCGCGACCTGCACCCGGGTGCCGGTGTCGTCGGCGGAGCGGGTCGAGGTCAGGGCCAGGTCCCCGTAGCGGAGCGTCGGCAGGGGCTCCTCCACCTCGAAGGAGATCCCCTGGGTCAGCATCCGCTCGAAGACGGCGCGGATGGCCTCCCGGCCCACGGTCACCTGCCCGGGCGGGTAGGCGAGCACCGCATCCGGGGCGTACAGCTCGGCCAGCCCCTCGGCGTCGCCGGCCCGGGCCTGCTCGACGAACCGCTGCGACAGCTCTTCTGGCTCCATGGCCGGTTGGCGTCCGATGTGCATCGCTCACCTCCTGAACAGGGCTTGGTTCCACCACCCATGCTGGAACCCTGAGTTCGAGAAGTTAAATGAATATTTCTGCTGACAACTAGAATTAAAATTTATGGAACTTCGCCAGCTGGAATACCTGGTGGCCGTGGTCGACGAGGCGAGCTTCACCAGGGCGGCGGAGCGGCTCCACGTCACCCAGCCGGGGGTCAGCGCCCAGCTGCGTCAGCTGGAGCGGGAGCTGGGCCAGCCCCTCCTGGACCGCTCCGGCCGCGCGGTGCGTCCGACCCAGGCCGGGGCCGCGGTGCTGCCCTACGCCCGGGCTGCGCTCCAGGCCGCGGCCGGGGCCCGGCTCGCCGTCGACGAGCTGGCCGGGCTGGTGCGCGGGCGCGTGACCGTGGGCATGGTGACCGCCTGCTCGTCCCTCGACCTGGCCGACCTCCTGGCCGACTTCCACCGGGCCCATCCGGCGGTGGAGATCGCGCTGACCGAGGCCGGCTCCGACCGGCTGCTGGCCGGGCTCCAGGACGGGCGCCTGGACCTGGCCTTCGTGGGCCTGGGGCCGAGGGTGCCGGCCGGGATCGAGGTCCAGGTCGTCGTCGACGAGCCGATCGTGGCCGCCGTCGGCCGCGGCCACCCCCTGGCGACCGAGCGGAGCCTCGCCCTGGACGCCCTCCGAGAGGTCGCCCTGATCAGCCTTCCGCCCGGGACGGGACTCCGCTCCTGCCTGGACGACGCCTGCGCCCGTGCCGGCTTCCGGCCCCGAGTCGCGCTCGAGGCCAGCAACCTCGACCTGGCCGCGCGCCTCGCCGGCCGCGGCCTGGGCGTGGCCGTCCTTCCCCGATCGACCGCCGCCGCCCACCCGGGCGAGCTGCACCCGATCGTCATCACCCGGCCCCGGCTGCGGGGCCGTATGGCCCTGGCCTGGCGGGACCGGGGGCCGGCCGGCCCGGCCGCCCGGGCGCTCATCGAGCGCGCCCGGGCGGCGTTCGCCTCCCCGGGCGCTGGCCGGGAGGGGAGGGCGGTCTCGCGCGGACGGTCCGGGATCGGGGAGAGCCGGGACCGCCGGGGCTCGCCCTCGGAACGGTCGGCCCGGCCGGGCGCCGCCGTCGGTCCGGACTCGACCGTTGACGTCGCGTCCGGCCGGGCCGATGGTGGAGACGTTGCCGCCATCCATCCAGTCCGGAGCGCACGACCATGAAGCGAGAGATCGACGAGCTGCTGCGATCCGCGGTGGGACGAGGCGACGTCCCGGGCGTGGTCGCCCTGGCCGCCGACGACCAGGGGGTGATCTACCAGGGAGCGGCCGGTCGGCGCGCCGCCGACGCCGAGGACCCGATCACGCCCGACACCATGCTCCGCATCGCCTCCATGACCAAGATGATCACCACCACGGCCGCGCTCCAGCTCTGGGAGCGGGGCCGGCTCGACCTGGAGGCGCCGGTGGAGATCTACCGGCCCGAGTTCGCCCGGCTCCAGGTGCTGGAGGGCTTCGACGGCGACACCCCGCGGTTGCGCCCGCCCGCCACCAGAGCCACCGTCCGCCAGCTCATCACCCACACCGCCGGCTTCGCCTACTGGTTCTGGAACCGCGACATCGACCGCTACGAGCAGGTGACGGGCACCCCCAACATCTTGTCCGGGAAGGAGGCGGCCCTCACCGCGCCCATGGTCTTCGATCCCGGCACCGGCTTCGAGTACGGGATCGGCGTCGACTGGCTGGGCAGGGTGATCGAGGCCGTGAGCGGGCTCTCGCTGGACCGCTACCTGGCCGAGAACGTGACCGGTCCGCTGGGCATGACCAGCACCACGGCCAGGATGAGCCCGGCCCAGCGGGCCGTCTCGGCTCCGGTCCACGTGCGCGGCGACGATGGCGCCTGGGTGGTGAGCGACATCGACTGGCCCCAGCAGCCCGACTTCTGGGCTGGCGGCCACTTCCTGTACTCGACCCCCAGCGACTACCTGCGCTTCCAGCGCATGCTGCTGGGCGGCGGCAGCCTGGACGGGGTCCGGATCCTGGACCAGGCCACGGTCGAGGCCGCCTTCCAGAACCAGATCGGCGACCTCTCCTTCCCGCCCTCGATCTCGACCGTCCACCCCAAGCTGAGCGCCGACCTCGTGCTCGGCCCCGGCTTCAAGTGGGGGCTCGGGCTCTTGCTCAACCAGGAGCAACGGCCGGGTCTGCGGGCCCCCTGGAGTGGGGCCTGGGCGGGCATCTACAACACCCACTTCTGGGTCGACCCCACCAGCCGGCTGACCGCCTCCATCTTCTCCCAGTGCCTGCCCTTCGCCGATCCGGCCGCCTTCCAGCTCTACCTCGACTTCGAGCGGGCGCTCTACGCCTCGCGGTGAGGCGGCCGCGACCGCCCGCGACGAAGGCAAGCTCGAAACGGGCGGCCCGGGCCAGGGCGCCGCTCGAGGGTCGGTCCGGTGGAGGAGGTGGTCGAGGTCGTGCCTCGCGGCCACGGTCGCACCCCTGGCGATCGCGGGGCGCGTCGTTTACCTTGCAGCTCGACAGCGATCGACGAGGGGGCATTCGGGAAATGAACGTCGCCACCCTGCTCAAGAAGGCGGCCCGGGTCCACGCCCAGGAGGTGGCCCTTCGACACGGACGGAACGAGATCCGCTACGCGGAGCTGGATGCCCGCACCGACCGTCTGGCCTCGGGGCTGAGGGGGTTGGGACTCGCGGCCGGTGACCGTCTGGTGCTCTGGCTGCACAACCGGCCGGAGCTGGTGGAGCTGCTGCTGGCGAGCTGGAAAGCCGGCCTGGTCGCGGTTCCGGTGAACGTTCGGCTCCATCCCCGGGAGCTGGCGCACATCGCCACCGACTGCGGGGCCGCGGCCCTGGCCGTCGAGGAGCCCCTGGTCGAGTCGGTGGAGGCCGTCCGGCGGGAGCTTCCGCCGGAGGTCGGGCTGGTGCGGGTGGGGGGCGACGGTGGGGCCTCCCCGGGCTACGACGCCCTCCTCGAAGAGGAGCCGCTGGCCACGAGCGAGGTGGCGGAGGACGACGTGGCCTGGCTGTTCTACACCTCGGGTACCACCGGCCGGCCCAAGGGCGCGATGCTCACCCATCGCAACCTCGTGGCCATGACCATGAACTGCCTGGCCGACATCTGCTCCTTCCAGCCCGAGGACGTCGTGCTCCACGTCGCCCCCCTGACCCACGGCAGCGGGCTGTACCTGCTGCCCGCCCTGGCCCGGGGCAGCCTGAACGTCATCTCCCATCACCGCAGCTTCGAGCCGGCGCAGGTGTTCGAGCTGATCGCTTCCCAGAGGGTGACGGTGATCGCCTTCCTGGCCCCCACCATGATCGTGAAGCTGATCGGCGACCCGGGGCTTGGCGCGTACGATCTCTCCAGCCTGCGGTGCGTGCCCTACGGTGGCGGCCCGATGTACGTCGAGGACCTGAAGCGGGCCATCGACCTGCTGGGACCGATCTGGGTCCAGCTCTACGGCCAGGCGGAGACGCCGATGACGGGGCTCTACCTGAGGTCCCGGGAGCACCGCTACGAC
>Ga0209810_1005789_pt1 | contig 11008 bp, 9 predicted proteins | sample Coa_R1_7_FD_187159 | JGI IMG/M metagenome (GOLD analysis project Ga0209810, IMG submission 187159) | Surface soil microbial communities from Centralia Pennsylvania, which are recovering from an underground coalmine fire - Coalmine... | ecosystem: Environmental > Terrestrial > Soil > Unclassified ...
CTCTGCATAACAGAGGAAGAAATTGTTCCATGTCCCAGAAGGAAATGGAACTGCTCGCTCGGCTCGCACGCGGTCTCGAAAGACCTCGTGCATTGACGTGGCTTGCTCAACTCAATTGTCAAAGAGCAGTTTTACCGGACAGCTATCCGGCCACCCGTTAACGGGTGTCAAGGTGACTTGCGTCACCGTTCACTCTGAAGCACATTCCTCTGTCAGAGCAATTTCTTAGTATACTGAAACACCCCTGAAGTGTCAAGAGGGGAACGTGCCAGAAATCACATACTTTCTTTGCCACATTTATTATCCCCTAAAACCCGGCTCGATTCAAGATACCCAAACTCGATTTTCCAGTTGACGCGCGCCCTTCTGGCCGATAGATTTATTCCTTCTTTAACTGGAAACTAATCCCAACCTGGGCCTGGCCCACCGGGTGATGCAGGGTTATTCGCCGGGGGCTGCAGCCCGCAAACGGAGAGCGCCCATGAAAGTTGGTCTTTTCACCGTCCTGTTTTCCAACCTGAGTCTTCAGGAAGTCATTGACAAGATCAAGCCACTGGGGATTTCCACCATCGAACTTGGCACGGGCAACTACCCCGGTGACGCGCACCTGAAGCTGGACATCCTCAGTTCTGCTGCCAAGATCAAGGAGTTCAAGCAGCGGCTTGATGACCAGGGCGTCTCGATCAGCGCCCTCAGTTGCCACGGAAATCCGCTGCACCCGAACAAGAAGTTCGCCGACACGTGTGCGGAAGTCAGCCGCAAGACCATCCTGCTGGCTGAAAAACTGGGCGTGACTCGCGTGATTGATTTTTCAGGCTGCCCGGGCGATTCCGACGATTCCAAAAATCCCAACTGGGTCACTTGCGCGTGGCCTCCGGACTATCTCGAAATCCTGAAATGGCAGTGGGAAAAGAAGGTGATTCCCTATTGGAAAAAGCGCGCTAAATTCGCCGAAGACCACGGCGTCCGCATCGCCATCGAAATGCATCCCGGCTTTGTAGCCTATTCGCCTGAAAGCCTGCTGCGGCTGCGCGCAGAGGCGGGGCCGGCGATTGGCTGCAATTTTGACCCCAGCCACATGTTCTGGCAGGGCATTGATCCCTGCGCCGCGATTCGCAAGCTGGGAGAAGCGGTGTTTCACGTCCACGCCAAGGACACGCGGCTCTACGACGTCAATTACAAAGTGAACGGCGTTCTCGATACCAAACCCTACTCCGATGAGAAAAACCGCTCCTGGCTTTTCCGCACCGTCGGTTACGGCCACGGGGCTGATTTCTGGACGGACTTCGTCTCAACGCTTCAGATGATCGGCTACAACGACGTGCTCTCGATCGAGCATGAAGACAGCCTGATGTCCGTCGAAGAGGGTCTGACCAAAGCCGCTACGTTCCTGAACGGAATCATCATTAAGGAGAAGCTGGCGGGGATGTGGTGGGCATGATGAAACCCGACGTCGAGTGACCTCTGAACAATGGAGTCTGACTCAACTCTTGAATGAAGCAAAATGACGAACATGATGCCTGCGGTTCAACTTGTCGATTGCCACTTTTCACATATCACTACTTGTCGCCCGTCACTCATCACTCTCGTAAGGAGTTCTGATGCCTGAAATCAACATCGCCCTGATCGGATATAAATTCATGGGCAAGGCGCACTCGAACGCCTATCGCCAGGTGAGCCATTTCTTCCCCGGCAAGTTCACGCCGCGGCTGAAGGTGATTTGCGGGCGCGACCGTGCCGGCCTGGAAGCAGCGGCGCGGCAGTTTGGCTGGGAGGAAACGGAAACCGACTGGCGCCGCGTCATCGAGCGGAAGGACATTGACGTCGTGGATGTGTCAAGTCCGGGCAATCTGCACGCACCCATGGCGATTGCCGCGGCTCAGGCGGGCAAGCACGTTATCTGTGAGAAGCCATTGGCCAACACGCTGCCCGACGCAAAGAAAATGCTCCAGGCCGTGCAGCGCGCCGGCGTCAAGCACATGATCATGCACAACTACCGCAAGATTCCAGCGGTTGCGCTCGCGAAGAAGATGATCGAAGATGGACGCCTTGGTGACGTTTACCACTACCACGGCGCGTATCTTCAGGACTGGATCATGGACCCGAATTTTCCGCTCGTCTGGCGGCTGGAAAAGAAACTGGCGGGAAGCGGCGCGCTGGGTGACATCGGCTCGCACGCCATCGATTTCGCCCGCTTCCTCAATGGCGAGTTCACGACGGTGACTGCGCAGATGACAACCTTCATCAAGGAGCGCCCGCTTCCCTCGGCAACCGGCGCCGCCACCTGGGGAGCCAAAGGCAGCAAAGGGAAAGGCAAGGTCACCGTGGATGATGACACGAACTTCCTGGCCCGCTTCCGGAACCAGAGCGTCGGCGTATTTGAATCCTCGCGGTTTTGCGGCGGCCGCAGGAACTACAACACCTTCCAGATTTATGGCAGCAAGGGAAGCCTGGCGTTTAATCTGGAGCGGATGAATGAGCTTGAATTCTACGATGGCACGGAGAAGCAGGCCGACCAGGGTTACAAAACTATTGGCGTGACCGAATCTGTACATCCCTATGTCGGCGCGTGGTGGCCTCCCGGGCACATCATCGGTTACGAACATACGTTTGTTCACGCGATTCACGACTTTCTCGTGGCGCTCGAAAAGGACACCATGCCCTCGCCGAATTTCGAAGACGGCGTGAAGAACCAGGCCGTTATGGACGCCATTGAGCGGTCGGCAAAGTCGGGGAAGTGGGAAAAGGTCACGGCATAGAAACTGGAAGTCAGAAGTAAACAGTCACAATCAAGATTGGGGCAGAAAATTCGTACTCTCGCTTTATGGCTTTAAGCTGCTTCTGTGGGAAGAGGAATTCTGATTGCCGAACGCTGAATCATTGAAGGCTGACGCCTAAATCCTATGTCCTACCTGATGGGAATTGATGTTGGCACGACGGGGACACGGGCGGTGATCGCCCGCCCGGACGGCACGATCGTCGGGGCCGCCACCGGCGATCACAAACCCATGCGGATGCCGAAGCCCGGCTGGGCCGAACAGGACCCTGAAGACTGGTGGCAGGCAACGACTGTCGCGGTGCAGGGCGCGCTGGCCAATGCCGGGCTGAAGGGGTCTGACATCAAGGCCGTCGGCCTTTCAGGGCAGATGCACGGAGTGGTCCTGCTGGATCGCGCCAACACCGTACTGCGCCCCTCGCTGATCTGGTGCGACCAGCGCAGTCAGCCCCAATGCGATTGGATTACAGCGCAGGTTGGTCCTGAGCGGCTGATTCAGTTGGTCTCCAATCCTGCTCTCACAGGATTCTCGGCGCCCAAGCTGCTCTGGATACGCGACAATGAACCTGCGATTTACGAACGGGCGGCGCACTTCCTCCTTCCCAAAGATTTCGTCCGCTACCGCCTGACGGGAGAATTCGCCACGGAGGTTTCCGACGCCTCTGGCACGCTGCTGTTCGATGTCTCGAACCGCCGCTGGTCGCAGGAGATGCTTTCGGCGCTTAACATCGATCCCGAGCTTTTGCCAAAGGTTTACGAATCGCCGAAAATTACGGGGACAATCACGCGCGAAGCCGCATTGCTCACCGGGCTGGTTGCGGGAACCCCTGTGGTTGGCGGCGCTGGCGACCAAGCCGCCAGCGCCGTTGGCAACGGCATTGTGCTGCCAGGCCTCACTTCCAGCACGCTCGGCAGTTCGGGCGTGATGTTTGCTTACACCGGCGCGCCCAAGCTCGATCCAGGCGGGCGCATCCACACGTTCTGTCATGCGGTCCCCGGAAAATGGCACGTGATGGGCGTAACCCAGGGCGCAGGGCTTTCGCTGCGATGGTACCGGGACCACCTGGGCACAGCGGAAAACTTGTATGCCAGCCAGACGGGGACCGACGTTTACGACCTGCTCATCAGGGAGGCTGAGCAGGTCCCTCCCGGCTCCGACGGCCTGCTCTTCCTGCCTTACCTGATGGGTGAGCGTACTCCGCATCTTGATCCGGAAGCCCGCGGAATGTGGTTCGGACTGACAGCGGCGCACACGCGCGGCCATCTGGTGCGGTCAATTCTGGAAGGGGTAGCGTTCAGCCTGCGCGACTCCCTCGAAATCTTCAAGGAGCTTGCGATCCCTGTAGAACAAATCCGTGTTTCGGGCGGCGGTTCGCGCAGTTTTACCTGGCGGCAGATTCAGGCGGACGTTTACGGCAAGGAAGTGGTGACGCTCAAAACCTCCGAAGGATCGGCATTCGGCGCGGCACTGCTTGCAGGAGTGGGTGCGAAGGTGTATTCATCGGTCGAGGAATCGGCGCGCGAGGCCATCCAGGTGACCGAATGCCTCTACCCGCGGGCCAGCCGCAGCGCCATCTACGATCACCAGTACGATATTTACCGCCACCTTTATCCCGCCGTGCGCGAACTGTCGCACCAGTTGTCAGCACTTGCTTCTGAATCGTCGGCGGAGCGTTGAGCGATGCGGTACCGGCCTCAGTCTTGAATCTTCAAGGTGCAAAGGAATTCTATGATTAGATCGCCCCGATCCGTAAGAATCCTGGCTTCCTTTTTCCTGCTTTCGGGGCTCAGCCTGTGCATTCATTCAAAAAGTCCATACATCTCCGGCTTAGCCCGCTCACTATTTCTGCCATTCACTGCGAGGTCCGTTATGGCGTCACCCGCACTTTCTTACGAAGCCAAAATCGAATCGACCGAGTACGAAGGGTGGAAAGCTTACCGCCTGACCAACGGGATTGTGACCCTCTATGTCACGCCCGAAATCGGCGGCCGCGCCATCCAACTGGAACTCGGCGGCCAGACTTACTTCTTCGTGAACAAGCAGCTTGCCGGAAAGGTCCTGCCGGAAAGCCAGAACAATCTCAAAGCAGGCTGGGCCAATTACGGTGGCGACAAGGTCTGGCCGGCGCCGGAAGGCTGGATGAATGACGACGAATGGCCAAGCATCCCCTACTATATCCTCGATGGCAGTCCGTTCAAGTCCGAGATCGTGAAGAACACCCCTGAAGAAGTTGCCGTCCGCGTCACCAGCCCTCCCGATCAGCGGACAGGTGTTCAGTTCACGCGGACCTACCACGTTTATGCGGGAACGACGCGCGTCCAGGTGGACCAGGTGATGCGCAACATCAGCAGGCGGCAGGTCCGCTGGGGTATCTGGCATTTGATTCAGAATGACGCCGCGGACGCGCACGATCCGTCGAAACCGAATCCCGAGCTTTACGTGTACATCCCTTTGAATCCCCGCAGCATGTTCCCCAAGGGCTATTACCACCCTTACGGCGACGCTCTCAATCCCAGCTATCAAACCGTTGATGAAGGCCGCATGCTGCGCGTCCATTATGATTACCGGGTCGGCAAAGTGGCCGCGGATTCCGATGCCGGCTGGTACGCGGTGGTCAACGGGCAGAAGGACACCTGCTTGGTGGAAACCTTCAAGTACTTTCCTGGCCAGGAGTATCCCGATAACGCATCGGTCGAATCGTGGAACGACGGCCCGGGTACGATCTGACGCGGGCCGTTCTTCCAGGCCCTTCCCGATGATCCCAAACAAACTCCCTATTTCCTCGAAACCGAAGTGATCAGCCCATACGCTACGCTTGATCCGGGCGAGCAGTATGAGTTCACGGTGCATTGGGCGCCGACACGCCTGCCGAATCCCGTGGTCAAGGCCGTGTGGGCGGGCGCGATCAGCCGGCCGCTTTCGGGAGAGGTTTCCGGCAACCAAGTCACCTTAAAGGGAGTTTTCGGCGTGTTTGTCCCGGGATCAGCGGAAGCAGCGTTCTACAGCGCAATGGGCGAAGACCTCGGCCATCAGAAACTGCAGGACGTCGATCCCCGAGAGGTCTTCCGGCTGGACAAGACGCTGACGGTTCCCGCCAACGCTTTCCGGGTCAGCGTGTTCGTCGCTGATGGAGACGGTCAGAACCGCGGGTTCCTGGGGAATGTCATCCTCAAAAAAGGATTCAGGTCCGTGTCGGATCAGCCTTGATCCGGCGCAAACTTTGCTCCGGCTGCAAAGGCTTCCACTTCTTCACGAGTGGGCAGCGAAGGCAACGCTCCAAGCTTTGTCACGGCCAGTGCGCCGGCAAGGTTCGCGTAGCGGATGGCATCTTCGATCTTCTCACCCATAGCAAGCCTCACCGCCAGCGCAGCTGTAAACGCGTCGCCCGCCGCCGTGGGATCAACCGCTTTGACCTTGGACGCCGGAAAGTGGGTGGCTCCCTTGCGCGTGACCAGCATGGACCCGTCGCTGCCCATTTTGACCACGACTGTTTCCGCGCCCATATCGAGCAGCTTTGAAGCAGCCGTCTTCACAGACTCGCGGCCGCTTACCTTTTCCTTGCTGAGCGCTTCGAGTTCGGTTTCGTTGGGCGAAACGATGTCGGCGAGTTTCAGGATTTCCGGCGAACACTTCCGGGGCGGGCCCGCATCGAGCACGGTCAGTTTTCCCGCCTTGCGGCCCGCGCGCAGGACGGCTTCCACGGTTTCAATGGGGATTTCGAGCACGGTGAGGACGGCATCGGCCTCTTCGATTGACTCCTGTGCGCGCTCGATGTCGGCAGGAGTGAGTGTATAGTTGGCAGCCGGGTCCACAATAATCGAATTGTTCCCGTTCGGGTAAATCGCAATGAAGGCGCATCCCGTCGAACGGGTCGGGTCCCGCCGCACCCAGCGCGTGTCAATGCCGCTGGCCTCGAGATGGCCGACGAGGAAGTCGCCAATAATGTCTTTGCCAACGGCACCGATAAAAGTGGCCTTTGCTCCCAGCCGCGCCACAGCCACGGCCTGGTTTGCGCCCTTGCCACCCGGGAAAAACTTCAGGTTTGTCGCCAGCAGGTTTTCTCCCTCGCGAGGGAGCCTGTCAGCATTAACTACCATATCAAAATTGTTGCTTCCCACCACAACCACTCGAACATCTTCAACCGGCTTCAAGATACCCTCCTCGTGCTGTGAGAGACACCTTATACCGAGTTCGTGTGCGAATCAATTCATCTGGAAACCCGGAGATCGGGCACACCCCCAAAATGTGAACTGCTCATAGGATCGTCAGCAATGTGCCCGCGCAGGTTGGCGTTTACACGCGCCTTGGTTCGGCGTATTCTCAACCACATCAGGATGCCACGGAAAGGACACCATGATGAACAAGGCAAAGCAAATTTCCGTCTGGGTTGAAAGTGCGCCGGGACAGATCGCCCGCGTGGCCCGTGCGCTGGCCAAAGCAAGGGTCAACATCACCGCCTTTACGGCCTACGGCACGGGCGGAGAAAGTCCTATCCGCATGCTCGTGACAAACCCAACCAAAGCCAGGAAAGCTCTTCGTGATCTTGACCTGCGCGTGACGGAAGAGCACGTTCTCAGGATCACCCTGCCGGATAAGCCCGGCGCCCTTGCGGACGTCGGCGAGCGCCTGGCGAAAGCAAATATCAATGTTGACTACGCCTACGCCACGGTCGCTAAAGGCGGCAGGAAGGCCGATCTTGTTCTGGCAGTTTCTGATCTGGTCGGGGCGGTCAGGGCCTTGAAGGATCTCTCGTGATGAAGTGAGGCGACGGAGCCAGGCGAGACTTCGCGGCGCGATGCGACGGCGCGACACTACATGAAAGGGTAGCGGCCCAACTCGATCGCGCGGTCTGCTACTCGCCGCTTCAACCCGATCACATCCGGTGGCGTGCGTCGCAGAAAACGCCGAAGGACGGCAAGCAGCGTCCGCAGAGTATCGCCTTCGGCGATCCTGGCCAGCGCGCGTTTCGCCTCAGTCTCAATGCGGTCGGCGGCTTCATAGGCAAAGATGCGTGTAGAGTCAGCCTCGGCACGGCAGCCGTCAACTGAACTCCGCAGGATCTTCTTTCGCGTCCGCAAAAGGGCGCTTTCCATCGCATAAATTTCCATCACCAGATTGCTGATTGCCGCCACGACTTCCTGCTCTTCCGCGAGCGCATTCATGTATTTCTGTACGGCGCTTCCCGCGAGCAGCAATGCCGCTTTCTTGGCCCCTTCCAGAAGTGCAGCCACGTCGGTCAACGGGGCGTCATCGCCGTGCGAGGCGTCAGAAGACGTGCTGAGAATCTCGTCCAGAATTTTCTGGGCAGCGGGAATCAGCGCCAGTTCGCCTTTCATCGAACGCTTCAGCAGCATATCGGTAATGAGCAGCCGGTTAATTTCGTTCGTTCCTTCAAAAATCCGGTTCACGCGCTGGTCGCGATAAGCCCGCTCGACTTCATATTCGCTGGAAAACCCGTATCCGCCGAAAATCTGCACGGCCTCATCGACAATCCAATCGAGCGTTTCGGTCCCCACAACTTTCAGGATTGAACATTCGACAGCGTATTCTCGCAGAGCGGCAAGGATCTGTCCGGCTGCGTCGGATGACCCCAAATCGACGCCTTCGAGCATCTGGTCAATCAGTCCGCCAGTGCGATATGAAAGACTTTCCGCAGCAAAGGTGAGCGCAACCATTTCTCCCAGCTTTTCCTTGATCAGGCCGAAATCCGCGATCTTTTTCCCAAAGGCTTCGCGCTGCTTCGCCCAACCGACCGACTCCGCGATCAGGAATTTCGCGGCGCCCACACAGCCCGCACCCAGTTTCAACCGGCCGACGTTGAGAATGTTGAAGGCAATAAGGTGGCCTTTGCCCACTTCACCGAGCACGTTCCCAACGGGCACGGGAACATTCTCAAAATTCACCGGCGTTGTGGACGAGCCGCGAATGCCCATCTTGTGTTCTTCCGCGCCCGGCGAGACACCCGGGAACCCGCGCTCCACAATGAACGCCGTGAATTTTTCTCCGTCCACTTTTGCGAAGACAATGAACACGTCAGCAAACCCGCCGTTCGTGATCCACATCTTCGTGCCGTTCAGGATGTAATGCTTTCCGTCCGCGCTGAGCGTCGCGCGCGTTTTGCAATTGAGCGCATCCGATGCGGAGCCGGCTTCACTCAGCGCGTAAGCACCCACCCATTCGGCGCTCGCAAGCCTGGGCACGTATTTTTCTCTTTGGGCCTCCGTGCCGAAATAGGCGATGGGGAGAACTCCGATGCCTGCCTGCGCCCCAATTGTGGCCGTCCACGATCCGTTGCGCGCGGTCTTTTCCGCCACGATGATGGAAGAAATCTTGTCGAGTTCAAGGCCGCCGTATTTCTGCGGGATGTCGGTAGCGGGGAGACCGATCTCTGCGGCCTTGCGAAGAAGCTCTCGCAGTAATTGAATGTCTTTCCCTTCGATCTCGCGCACGCGCGGAACAATTTCCTTCTGCATGAACTCTTCGGCCGTCTGCGCGATCAGGCGGTGCTGGTCCGTCATGTCTTCCGGCGTAAAGATTTCTTCCGGGCTGGGCTGGTTGATCAGAAAACCTCCGCCTTTGATCTTTTGTTTTGTCCCGCTGATTGTCATGTAAGCCTCGTCTTATGCTGGTCAAATGCGCCTCAGGCCGCCTGCAAAATTGTCTCGCGCTGTTTGTTCAGTCCAAAATCAGACTTCCTCGCTGCCGAATCCCAAGAGTTCCCAAAAATCATTGCGTCCAGGCTCAATGGACTCACGCGCAGACCGGACCTGACCGGTGTTACGTATTCTCTCATCGCTTCAAGCCTCCCTGTTCTGTCTGCAGGATTTCGCCGTTCGATGGCGGCCGTTATCACTCAATGGAGGTTTTCAAATATACCGGCCGCGCCCATGCCTCCGCCGATGCACATGGTCGCCATGCCGTAGCGCGCTTTGCGGCGCTTCATCTCGCCGAGCAGCGTGGCTGTGAGCCTGGCACCGGTGCAGCCGAGCGGATGCCCCAGCGCGATAGCACCGCCGTTTACGTTGGTGATTTCCGGATCAAGCCCGGCCTGCTGGATCACCGCCAGCGCCTGCACGGCAAACGCTTCGTTGAGTTCGATGAGTTCGATATCCTGAAGTTTCAGGCCCGCGAATTTCAGGGCTTTTGGAATGGCGAAGACCGGCCCGAGGCCCATCTCTTCGGGCAGAGTTCCTGCCGTGGCGTAGCTCACAAATCGGGCGAGCGGTTCGACGCCGAGCGACTTTGCCCTTTCTGCCGACATCACCACAGCCGCCGCCGCACCGTCGCTTGTCTGCGAGGCGTTTCCTGCGGTCACCGTGCCGTTCGCGTGGAAGACCGGCTTGAGCTTCGCCAGCGCTTCGGCGGAAGTGTCGCGGCGCGGACCTTCATCCGTATCAAAAGTAAATTTGCGCGTCTGCGGCTTGCCGTTGCCGTTCATCGACGTTTCGACCACTTCAAGCGGCGCAATTTCTTCCTTGAATTTTCCAGCATCGATGGCAGCAATGGCACGCTGATGGCTGCGCAGGGCGAAGGCGTCCTGCTCGTCGCGAGTAATCCGATATTTCCGCGCCAGGTTTTCCGCGGTGAGGCCCATGCTGAGGTAGGCATCCGGATAATGGTCCACGAGATAGGGATTGGGCGAGAAATGGAATCCGCCCATCGGAACCAGGCTCATGCTTTCCGTCCCGCCGGCAAGGATGACGTCTCCAAAACCAGCCATAATGCGCTCAGCGGCCAGTGCAATCGCCTGAAGGCCCGAAGAGCAGAAGCGGTTGATCGTCATCGCCGAGCAGGTGACGGGCAGCCCGGCGCGCAGCGATGCAATCCGCGCCACATTGTTGCCTTGCTGCGCTTCCGGCATGGCACAGCCCATGATGACATCTTCGACTTCGGCGGCATCGAGGCCGGGAACGCGTCGTAGTGCTTCGCTGATCACCGACGCGGCCATATCATCCGGCCGCGTGTTGCGCAGGGAGCCGCGCGGTGCCTTGCCTGTGGCTGTGCGAACGATAGATACGATGAAGGCCTCTTTCATTGCCATCCTCCCGCGAGGGAACATTAATTCCTCAACGGCTTGCCTTTCTTCAGCATATGCTGGATCCGCTCCTGGGTTTTTTTCTGGCCGCACAGGCTGAGGAAGGCTTCGCGCTCGAGATCAAGCAGGTATTGCTCAGAGACCGTCTGCGGCGAAGTAAACTCTCCGCCCGAAAGCACCCGCGCGATGTGCGTGC
>Ga0209810_1005790_pt1 | contig 11007 bp, 12 predicted proteins | sample Coa_R1_7_FD_187159 | JGI IMG/M metagenome (GOLD analysis project Ga0209810, IMG submission 187159) | Surface soil microbial communities from Centralia Pennsylvania, which are recovering from an underground coalmine fire - Coalmine... | ecosystem: Environmental > Terrestrial > Soil > Unclassified...
CGCGATCGGCGGCCGCGGCCAGGTGTTCGTGCTCGACATGGGCGAGCCGGTGCGCATCGTCGACCTCGCGCAGAACATGATCCGGCTCTCGGGGAAGCAGCCGCGGCTGCCGGACGAGCCGGCGGGCGGGCCGCAGGACATCCGGATCCAGTTCATCGGCTCACGGCCCGGCGAGAAGATCCACGAGGAGCTGTGGGGCAGCGACGAGGCGCTCGGCGCCACCGCGCATCCGAAGATCAAGCGGTTGAGCCGGCCCCCGGTCGACCCGCATTGGCTCGGAACGCAGCTGTCCGAGCTCGAGCAGCTTGCGAACGAGGGCGACACGCTGGAGGTCGTCGCGAAGCTCGGCTCGATCGTGCGGAAGCCGCTGCGGATCGAGCCGCCGAACCTCTCCGACACGGGCAGCTACCGGCTCGCGGACATCGAGCGTGCCACTCGGCCCGCGCCGCAGTCGCCTGCGGACTGATCTCCCGTGCTGCGGCGTGCCGGATCGGCACCGAGCCGCCACCGTCACCCGGTCCGTCCAGTCACCCGGCGTCGGCCGCGAGTGCGACGGGATTCTCCAGCCTCCGGTTTCGGGCGACGTAGACGGCGAACGGCGCGGACCCGGCCAGGTATCCGACCGCGGCGATGGCGAAGGCCATTCTCGCCCCGACCTCGTCGATCAGCGGCCCGGTGGCGATCTCGCCCAACGGCCCGGTGAGGAACATCAGCCCGAACGCGGCAGGCAACACCGTGTTGCGGAGCGCCGCGGGTGTGTGCGTCGTGATGACGGTGAAGATCGGCGCGCCGGTCAGCGGGCCGAAGCACCCCTGCAAGACCAGCACGACGGCGACCCCGGCAGCCGGCAGAGGCAGCGCGACCAGCAGCTTCGGGACCGCCGCGAGCACGAGTGCTCCCGCAGCGACGTGGAGCGCCCCGAACCGACGCACGACGCGCGAGACGACCGGCATCCCGAGCAGCGCTCCGGCACCCATCGCGGCGTAGAAGACACCCGCGATGCGGGAGTCCCGGTCGAAGTCGGAATACGCGAACACGGGCAGGGTCGTCATCCACAGCGTGAAGAAGAACTCCATCGTCAACATCGTCACGCACAAGACGACGAGCAGCCTGGTTCGAAGGATGTACCTGGCACCCGTAAGCAGCCCACGCTCCTCGGCGCCGGCCGCCGGCTTCCTCCGCGGCACGAACAGGGCGACCGCGATCGCGGCGAATCCGAAGGTGGCAGCATCGATGTACAGCACGTTCGGCGCGCCGAGCGCGGCGATCAGGACGCCCGCCAGCGCCGGGCCTACGAGGGGCGTAGCCGTTTGTGCACCGTCGAGGTACGCGTTCGCGCGAGCGACCACGCTCTCCTCGTCGCCGGCCACCTCGGCCAGGATCAGACGCTGCGCAGGCATGTGCGCCGCCAGGCAGACGCCCGTGAGGGCGACCAGCACGACGAGCAGCGGAAACGAGAGCGCGCCGAGGCTGTAGAGCGCCGGGATCGCAGCAAGCAGGGGTAGTCGCGCCGCGTCCGCGAGCGCCATCGTCTGCCTGGCCCCGATCCGGGCGATCAGCGAGCCCGCCAGCAGGGGGAGCGTGACGAACGGGATGCTCCCGATGCCCAGAACCAGCCCCAGCTTCGTCACCGACCCGGTCGTCACGAGGACGAACCAGGGCAACGCCAACACCGTCATCGACGAGCCGGTCGACGACACCACTTCCGCGGCCACGATCGCGCGGATCTGAGGCGAGCCGACCCGACTATCCACGACCGGTCCTCCGCGCGGTCGAGCGGGGGAACGCTGCCGAGCCGAGCAGCTCGGAGACTCCACGCTCAGACCGAGCGTGTTCGACACTGCCATGCACGTTGACCTCCAACGACGTAGGAACGAGCCCAACCACGCTCCGGGCAACCGGAGCGCGACGCGTCGCGGATCAGACGGTCGTCAACATCTGGCGGAATCTAAGCGCCCCCACCGTGACAACGCAAGAAGTCCGTCGCCCCGAGGGTGGGGGCGCGGCCGGTTCGCTCAGGTGTCGAGCGCGGTCAGCAGCAGACGCAGCATGTCGTGCGGATCGCGCTCCACGCGAGCGGCCGAGGCGTCGTCCCGCTTGCGCAACTCCAGCGCGCGCGGGTCGGTCAGCGGCTTCAGCCGCCCCTCGCGGATCAGCTCCTCGTCGACGCCTCCCAGCCGGCCGCCGTACGTCGTGTACACGGGAACGCCCAGCGCGGCCGCCTCCCGGTTCATCGTCCCGCCGGCCGAGACGACGACGTCCGAGAGCGCGATCAGGCTCTGCGCGTCGACGGCCCCGTCGGGGACGATCACCGACGGCAGCTCGAGGCCACGCACGAACTCCCGCTGCTCCTCCGTCCGCGGCAGCACGAACGCGTGGACGTCGTCCAGACGCCCGAGATGCTCGAGCGTCTGCGGGAACAACGGGTTCGAGTGCCGGTGGTAGAGCGAGACGTCCGGCGGCGGCCGCAGCACCGCGAGCACGCGCGCCGGGTCGATCTCGTACCGCTCCAGCAGCGAACGGTCGGGCTCGAAGTCGGAGAGGTAGTACTCCTCCTTCAGCCCCGGATACTGGACGAGCTTCGGCGGCCGGACGCCGTAGCGCCGCAGCCGCTCGGGTGGGATCGCCGCCGGCACGACGACCCGCGTCGCGGCCCGGCAGCCGAGCTGGTGCTGGAGGGTGGCGAACTCGTAGTCGAACGTCGTGGAGCTCGGGATGCCGAGCCGCCGCGCCGTGATCGTCAGCTCGTGCGAGCCGTGCGCGAGGGCGACGTCGAACCCGCGGCCCTTCGCCCAGCGGCGCAGCTCGCCCAGCCGGCGCGTCATCTGCCGCGCCTTCTGCAGGCGCGAGCGACCGCCGTGCCGTCCGGCGACCGAGTCCGCCTCGAGCCCGTGCAGCTCGAGCAGCGACAGCGTCTGCGCGTAGTCGCGCGCGGTGATCTCGACCTCGTCGCCCCGCCCGCGCAGGATCTCGATCAACGGCCGGAAGACCAGCACGTGCGCCGGCGCGGTCATGTCGATCCAGACCTTCACGCGGCGAGCGTCTCCATCCGCGCCGAGCTCAGCCGCGGCGGCGGCTGCTCCACGTGCCGCTCGTACCACAGCGTGAACGCGAGCAGCCCCCACAGCTGGCGGCTCCAGTCCTCGCGGCCGGCGACGTGCTCGTCGAGGATCCGCGCCACCGGCCGAGGGCGGAAGAAGCCCTGGCGCTCGAGCGTCGCGGCCGACAGCGTCTCGCGCGCGAACGGCTCCAGCTCGCCGCGCAGCCAGGCCGCCGCCGGGATCGAGAAGCCGCGCTTCCGCCCGTGCGCGACCTCGCGGGGCACGAGCGGCTCGACGGCCTTGCGCAGCAGCACCTTCTTCGCCAGCCCTCGCACCTTCAGCCGCGTCGGCAGCGCGAACGCGAGGTTCGTCACCACCGGGTCGAGGAACGGGACGCGCGCCTCGAGCGAGTGCGCCATCGAGGCCCGGTCGGTCTTCACGAGCAGATCGTCCACGAGGTAGACCCCGAAGTCGACGTCCTGCAGCCGGGCGAGCTCCGGCGCGCCCGTGGTCTCCGCATAGCGCGCGCGGTACACGGCCAACGGATCGAACGAAGTGCGGCGGCCGGTCAGGTCGGCGCGAAGCTCCGGCGAGAAGATCTCCTTCCAGCCGTGATGGCGCTCGAGCGGCGGCAGGTGCGCCGCGCGGACGAAGCGCTTCGCCCTGTAGTCGAGGCTCGCCTTCCGCGTCGACGCCGGCAGCGCCTCGACCAGCGGGCGCGCCAGCCGCGCGAACGGCGCGACCCGGTCCGCGAGCAGGTCGGCGGCATAGGTGTAGTAGCCGCCGAACAGCTCGTCCCCGCCCTCGCCCGAGAGCGCGACCTTCACGTGCTCCGCGGCGAGCTGCGAGACGAGATAGGTCGGAAGCGCGGACGAGTCGGCGAACGGCTCGTCGAACGCCTCCGCGAGCGCGCGCAGAAGCAGCTCCGGCTCCGGCCGCACGAGCAGCTCGTGGTGCTCCGTCCCGTACCGCTCGGCCACCAGCCGCGCGTCGTCGCGCTCGTCGAAGCTCCGCTCCGCGAAGCCGATCGTGAACGTGTGCACCGCTCCGGCCGTCTCCTGCGCCGCGAGCGCCGCGAGCGCCGCCGAGTCGACACCGCCGGAGAGAAGCACGCCGACGGGCACGTCGGAGAGCAGATGGGCGCGCACCGAGTCGCGCAGCCGCGCGCGGAGCTCCTCGACGAGCTCTGCCTCGTCCCCCTCGCGCAGCTCGGTCTCGGACGCCGGGCCAGGCCGCGCATACCGCTCGAGCCGGGCCTCGCCGCGCTCCCAGGCGAGCACGTGCCCGGCCGGGAGCTTCCGGATCTCGCGAAAGATCGAGTAGGGCGCCGGGATCGAGTTGAAGGCGAGAAACGCCTCGAGCGCGTCGGTGTCGATCTCGCCGCGCGGCAGCGCGCGCACCTCCGACGCGAAGCGGAGCTCGCCGCCGACGATCCGGTAGTACAGCGGCTTGATCCCGTGGCGGTCGCGGGCGAGGACGACGCGGCCACGGCGGGCGTCGTGGATGGCGACCGCGAACATGCCGCGCAGCCGCTCGGCGAATCCGAGGCCGTGCTCCTCGTAGAGGTGGACGATCGACTCGGTGTCGCAGCGGGTGCGCAGCTCGTGGCCCGCGCGTTCGAGCTCGCGCCGCAGCTCCGGGTAGTTGTAGATCTCGCCGTTCTGGACGACGACGCAGCTTCCGTCCTCGTTCGGGATCGGCTGATCGCCGTGCTCCAGGTCGATGATCGAGAGCCGGCGCGCAGCCAGTCCGACCGGCCCGTCGACGTGCTCGCCGCCGCTGTCGGGCCCGCGGTGGACGAGCATCTCGCTCATCGCGCGCAGCGACGAGACGTCGACCGCGTCGCCGGAAGTGGCGATTCCGCAGATCCCGCACATGGCTCTCTACCTTAGGCGTCGCGGCCCAGGAGTCCTCGTAGCGACTGCTTCAGCACGCGCCACCCGGTGGCGGCGACGGTGCGGAGGTAGAGGCGCACCGAGCGATCGGCGATCCACTCGAGGTCGTGGGCGAGCTTCTCGCCCATCGACGTCTCGTAGCCGCGCCGGACCTGTGCGAGCCCGGTCAGTCCGGGCCGGACGACGAGCCGCTGCCAGTAGGCGGGCAGCTCGTGGGCGAGCTGCTCGAAGAAGACCGGCCGGATCGGACGCGGCCCGACGAGGCTCATGTCGCCGCGCAGGACGTTGACGAACTGCGGGATCTCGTCGAGCTGGGTCGCCTTCAGCCAGCGCCCGACGGGAGTGAACTCGGCCTGCGTCCGCCGGACGAGCTCCTCGCCGAGATAGGGGCCGAGGCGCTCCTCCGCTCCGCGGCGCAGCGTCCGGAACTTGTACATCGTGAAGATGCGGCCGCCGCGCCCGACGCGCTCGCCGCGGTAGAAGACCGGCAGGCCGCTCGTCACGACCAGGAACAGCGCGATCAGGAGGGAGAGCGGTAGCGAGACGAGCACGAAGACGCTCGCGAGCGCGACGTCGAAGGCGCGCAGAAGCGCGTCGGGGCGGCGCCCCGGCGTCGTGAGCGCGAGCTGCCGGTAGCCGCGGACGAGCGTGTCCTCGATCCGCCCTTCGGGCACCCGGGGATCGTAGAGCGGCGGACGGCACGGCGCTTCCGGCGCGAACGCGGGATAAGCTCCGCTCGCAATTATATACTTGACAAACCCAGGTTGAGCAGGCAGAATCAGAGTTATGGAAGATCTAGCCCTCGGCGTGTACGACGAAAAGTTCCAGGATCCCATCGCGGCAGCGAGCTTCTTGGAGTCGATTCGCTGGCCCAACGGCCCCGTCTGCCCCCACTGTGGCGAGTCTGAGCGGAAGCCGTACCCGCTGAAGTCGAAGACGCGGAAGCTCTACAAGTGCGCCGCCTGCCGCAAGCAGTACACGGTGACGGTGGGCACGATCTTCGAGGGGTCGCACATCGGCCTGCACAAGTGGCTGCTCGCCTTCTATCTGCTCTGTAGCTCGAAGAAGGGCATGAGCGCCCACCAGCTGCACCGGATGCTCGGCGTGACCTACAAGAGCGCGTGGTTCATGGCGCACCGGATCCGCTACGCGATGGAGCAGCCCCCTTTCGCCAAGCAGCTGACAGGCACGGTGGAGGCTGACGAGACCTACGTGGGCGGGAAGGTGCGGCGCGCGAATCGCAAGCCCGTGCGTCCGCTCGACGCGAAGGGGCCGAACCCGCGCCAGCAGACCGGGCGCGGCGCAAACAAGACCCCGGTGATGCTGCTTGTGGAGCGCGGGGGCGAGGCTCGCTCGTTCCGCATGGCATCCGTCACAGGCGACGAGCTCGGCGGCACGATCCGCCGGCACGTCGCGCGTGAGGCTCACCTACGGACGGATTCGTTCCCGTCGTACAAGAAGGTTGGGCGCGAGTACGCCAGCCATGAGACCGTCGATCACAACGTTGAGTACGTCCGTGGTAACGCGCATACCAACACCGCCGAGAACTACTTCTCGATTCTGAAGCGCGGCATCGACGGCGTGTACCACCACGTCAGCGAAGCCCACCTTCCCCGTTATCTCGCGGAGTTCGACTTCCGGTACAACCATCTCGCCCGGGATGGGTGGACGGACTCCCAGCGCACCATGGAGGCGTTGCGAGGCGTTGAGGGCAAGCGCCTCACCTACGGGGGTTCTGCTTTGTGACGGACGCGCAGAATGGGAAGCCGCTAAAGAAGCCTCCCAGGCGCGGCGGTCACGCGCTAAAGATCGACCTGCCGTTCGAAGACGCGATAAGAGCCGCGCTCGAGATTCCGCCGGAGAACGGCCGAAAGAAGCACCAGGGGCCTCCTAAGGCCCCGAACGGCCAGTAACAGCCGGTTCGCCTGCGATCCTGTAATCACTCGTTCCCTAGGGACGGGCACCCCGTCGCGTCAACCAGACGATGATGGGCCGAGCTAGAAGCGGGGCGCTGATCTCTTTGCCGGGTGAAGCGTCCCGCTCTTTTGGTGCCTTGGAAAGCTCCTCCTGCATGAAAATCTCATGCAGTTCGGTGGAGCGCAGAGTATCGTTAGGGCCGGATGGACAGGCTCGTAGCAGCGAAGATACAGCCATTCGTGCGCCCTGAATGGGCTGCGCTGCGAGAAGAGCTTCATGCGAATGGCATGAAGATCTCGAACAAAGACGACATCCCGAACGCGCTGATCTTGGCCGCACGACGGTCTCCGATTGAAGCCGTCAAGGCGGTGATCGAGTCGTACTGGGAACTTGAAGCACGGCACGAAGGGGTGCCCGCGAAAGGCGACTGACTATTGGTGTGCCGGGGGAAGCCTTACGCTGCCGCTTGTGCATCTGGTCTATTTGGATGACTCGCGCGACGAAGAGCGGTGCGTCTTCTCGGGGCTAATCGTTCCTGCGGAACAGTGGCGAGCATCTTTCGAGCAGTTGCGCGACTTCCGGCGCGCCCTAAAGGCCAGCGACGGGATCTTCGTTCGCAAGGAACTTCATGCCTGGAAGTTCGTGTCGGGTCGTGGACGCATCAGTGACCAGATCGTCACCAAGCACCGACGATCAGAGATCTTCAAGGAGGCGCTGGCCATCGCCGCCGGCCTCCCCGAGCTCAAGATCATCAATGGCGTCACGACGGCCGATGACGACGAACGGATCTTTGAATGGATAGCCAACCGCATCCAGCGCACGATGGAAGCATGGGGAAGTCACGCCATGCTTATTTGCGACGAAGGCAAGGAAGCCACCTACACGCGACTCATTCCGTCGTATGGGCGTCTTCAACCCGATCCCGAGCCGCTTAGGTGAGTGGCCCGAGGGGACACGGACGCGCAACATCACCGTAGACCGCATCCTCGAGGATCCGTTCTTCAAGGTTTCGCAACGGTCGTACTTCATCCAGCTGGCGGACTTCTGCGCCTACGCACTTCTACGGCGCGAGCGCCCTATCGCATCCAAGACGAAGTACGGCCTTGATCGAGCCTTTGAGGCCTTAGACCCGGTGCTCCTCAAGCAGGCGACGTACAACGACCCTCAGGGGGTCTTGCGACCCCCTGACAGGCGGAACACTTAGGAAGCAGGGCCTACCCTCACCTCCATGGGTGAGATCGGTCCTGCACACGGAACCATAGGACCCTGACCAGACGTTACGCAACCCTATAAGCTCTGCTGATGCATCAGCGTGCCGTACGAAAAGGGGGTCACGGGGACTACTTGGGTTCTCCAAGTATATAATCCCCGCTCCGCTTATGGACACGAGGCAGCTCGCCGCGTTCTGCGCCGTGGTCGAGCGCCGCAGCTTCTCCCAGGCGGCCGAGCAGCTCGGAGTCACGCAGCCGGCGGTCAGCCTGCAGATCCGCTCGCTCGAGCAGCGGCTCGGACGCCAGCTCCTCGACCGCTCGGGCCGCCGCGTCGAGCCCACCGAGGCCGGGCAGCTCTTCTACCGCGGCGCACAGCGGCTCCTCGCGCTCGAGGAGCAGCTCCTGCAGGAGCTCGGCGAGGAGGGCGAGGGCGAGCTCACCGGCCGTCTCGAGATCGGGGCGTCCACCGGGCCGGGCAGCACCCTCGTGCCCGTCGTGCTCGCGGAGTTCCAGCGGCTCCATCCCGGCGTGCAGGTCGCGTTGACCGTCTCCGACACGCAGGCCGTTGTCGAGCAGGTCGCGCGGCGGGAGCTGGAGCTCGGGGTCGTCGGCGCGGTCAGGCGCCAGCGTGGCGTGACCTTCGAGCCGTTCTTCCGCGACGAGGTCGTGCTGGTCGTCCCCAAGGGACATCGCCGCGCGGGGAAGACGATGACGCTCGACGAGCTGAAGGAGGAGCCGCTCGTCCTGATGCAGGAGGGTGCCGGAGTGCGGCACGTGATCGAGGACGAGCTGCGCGAGCACGGCATCCGCCTGCGCGACCTCAACGTCGGTCTGGAGCTCGGCCTGCAGGAGTCGGCTCGCGCGGCCGCGCTGGCCGGCTTCGGCGCCACGTTCATCTCGCGCGCGGCAATCGAGGGAGAGCTCGCCGCCGGCACGCTGGCGATCGTTCGCGTGCAGGGGCTCGAGCCGTCGCGGGACGTGCAGCTCGTCCGCTCGACGGGCCGCGCGGAGACGCGGGTCAGCCGCGCCTTCCTCGACTTCGCGCGCGAACGGCTCCCGTGATCGTCCGCTGGGGTCTCGGCGAGCTGGCCGCGGTCTGCGCCGAGGCCGGCGTCGCGCGGCCGCTCGTCGTGGCGAGCGCGCGCTGGGACGACCTGGCTTTGCCCGTCGATCCGGCCGGCCGCTGGCGGGAGACGCCGTCCGAGCGGGTCGACGAGGCGCTCGCGGACGCGCCGGGCGCCGACGGGATCCTCGCCGTCGGCGGCGGCAGCGCGATCGACCTCGGCAAGGCGCTCTCGGCCGCCGCGGAGCTGCCGCTCCTCTCCGTGCCGACGACGTATGCCGGCGCGGAGTGGACGACCTACTTCGGCGTCCGCGACGCCGATCGGCGCATGCGCGGCGGCGGCGGCGGAGCGCGGCCGGCGGGCATCGTCTACGAGCCGGAACTGACGCTGGGGCTGCCGGCCGAGACGACGGTGGGGACGGCGATGAACGCGCTCGCCCACTGCGCCGAGGCGCTCTACGCGCACGGCCATAACCCCGCCGCGGACGAGGACGCTCTCGCCGGTGCGGCGCTCGTCTCGGAATGGCTGCCGCGGGTCGTCGAGCAGCCGTCGGACGTCGAGGCTCGGACGGAGCTCCTCCGCGGTGCCTGTCACGCAGGCGCGGCCCTCGCCGGCTCCAACCTGGCTCTCGCCCACGCGGTGGCGCAGGCGGTCGGCGGACGCTACGGGCTGCCGCACGGCACCCTCAACGGCATCTCCCTGCCTCCCGTGCTTCGCTTCAACGCCGCTGTCGTCCCCGAGGCCGTACGCCGCTTCGGCGAGGCGATCGGCGCTCCCGACGACCCGGCAACGCGTGCCGGTGAGCTTGCCGCGCTCGCGGGGCCGACCCGTCTCCGTGAGCTCGGCGTGCCGCAAGCCGACCTGCCCGAGCTCGCCGCCTCGGCCGCCGCACGCGGCGGCAACCGTGCCAATCCGAGGCAGGCGAGCCCGGACGAGATCGAGTCCCTGCTTCGCTCGGTCTACTAGAACAGCTTCGTGACGCCGTGGCCGTCGCCGGCGGCGACGAGCACGAACGCGAGCGCGGTGAGCACCAGCAGTGCGACCCCCACCACGACGATGGTCCTGCGGCTCACCCGCTACCTGCCTCCTTCGTGCCCCCGGTGTCGGTGCGGACGACGTCGACGTGCCGGTTCTCGTGCAGCACGATCCACGGGATCACGGTCGGACAGGCGAACCCGGCCGACGAGCGCAGCGTGAACCACGGGTAGCCGGCGCCGCCGCTGATCAGCTGGCTCGCCGTCCAGTTCGTGGCGCAGAGCGTGCCGGTGCCGACCGGGCTCGAGGTGCGGTAGGTGATGCGGACGCCGTAGATCGCGCACCAGAACGTCGTGTCGGTGACGCGCTGTTGGTACGGCCAGGTTCCCCACTGGTGCCAGAACGCGGTGGCCCAGCACCACTTTGGCGCCGAGAGCGAGTCGAGCGAGTCGGTGGACTCGTCGGTCGTCTCTCCGACCGCCTCCTGCGGCGACATCGTGGGATCGACCCAGGTCGTGGCTCCGGGCGTTGCGGCGGCGGCGAGCACCTGCTCGGGCGTGACGCTCCAGCTCGTCGAGCCGCTCGGGAACGCGGCCGTCGCGTCGGCCAGCTGCTGGGCCGTCGTCGGGTCGAGGGGGCTCGGCGCGCCTCCCGTGTCGGCGAGCGCCGGCGTGACGCACGCCGCCGCCGCCGCGAACAGTGCCGCCACCGTCGCGGCCAGTCGTCTGGACATCGTGACCTCCTCCTGGTTGGGCGATGCGAACGAACACGATCGACGGTAGCGTTGTCTGTCCTGACAATCAAGACGGCTCTTTCAGCCATGTTCCGGGAGGGCATGAATAAGAAATACTGATGTGACTCATAAGGGAAAGCGGGATATACTCGGACTGTGAACAGCGAAGAC
>Ga0209810_1005792_pt1 | contig 11006 bp, 7 predicted proteins | sample Coa_R1_7_FD_187159 | JGI IMG/M metagenome (GOLD analysis project Ga0209810, IMG submission 187159) | Surface soil microbial communities from Centralia Pennsylvania, which are recovering from an underground coalmine fire - Coalmine... | ecosystem: Environmental > Terrestrial > Soil > Unclassified ...
ACGTGATGGTGACAAGACCATCACCACCGGCAAACGGCAGGTTCTTCAGAGCCGGTACCTGCTCCATCTGCTGGCGGATCAAGATACCGCCGGTGGAGTCCAGGCCGCCAAAGTAAATCACATCGGGATGCTTGGCAGCAATCGCCGTCAGCAGCGAGACATACGAGGTGGTCGTACCAGGCTCGCTACTGCGTCCCAGCACCGTGCCGCCCAGGTTCTGCCACTCCTTCTGGAAAGCATCCGCGATACCGATGCCATAGGTCTCTGCATCATCGATAACGTAGACCTTCTTCAAGCCCAGCGTCTTATAGAGGTAGTCTGCATTGGCCGGTCCCTGATGGTCATCTGTGGTGGCAATGCGGAAGTAGTTAACCTTGCCGGTTGGTCGCAAGGTCGGCACCAGGTCATTAGGACCTGAGCAGCCTACATCGGCTCCTTCCTTGGTCAGACAGGGGTTCGTGTTCGCCGGGCTGATCTGGGCGATGGGCGCCTGATTGGTAATTGGCATCTCGGCCCTGGCTACATTACTGTTGAAAGGGCCGACAATACCGGCCACCAGCGCATCGCCAATCAGGGCGCGTACATTCTGCGCACCCACAGCCGGGTCATGAATGCCAGAAGGTCCAACATCATCCTTGGGGACAAATACCAGGGTATAGCCAGGAATGGTGTGATTTTTGTTAGCATCGTCAACGGCCAGGTGTGCCCCATTCTCTGCCGGCTTGCCACTGCTCTCGTCCTTGCCAGATGTCGGAAAGTCGGTGGCAATCTTGATGGTGGTTGAGCCTTTAGGGGCAGAACCACTGCCACCACTCGTCCCGGTGGTTGTCGTGCCAGCGCCACAGGCGGCCAGGGCCACCAGTAAAGGTATGCCTATTATCAAGGCAAAAATGCGTGACCGAGTTTTCTGCATGACGCAGCTAGCCTCCTTCAGAAATACTGAAATATAACTTTAAGAAATTCTATCGGCGGAAAAGGGTGCGTATTGCATCCGTGCAAAAACATTCCCTCTCTGCCTTCTAAGACAGTAATACGTTAACGGCGAGAAAATTTCCCGGCTTGTTATGCAAGTGCGGCGAACCGCTGAAAAATATAGCTCTTCCCGGCCCTGCCATACCTTTCATACTACAAAATGTCAAGTAAAAAGGCGCAGAGATTCCTGTGCTTTCCCTGCACACATACGCAAGAACTACAAGGCGATTGAAGAGATTATATGTGCCGCTCCCCTCTCTGTCAATAGTATTTTTCTAGAGCGTGTCTGCTCTACAAACACCAGCGCGCGCTCGCGCCTGCGGCGCTCGCCTTATCTTGTTGGATGTGAGGGGCAATGCACGCAACGCATTGCCCCTCACATCCAACAAGATTCCTTACGTTGCGCAGCCACGCGAGCGCCCGGCCCGAGAGACGAGGGCTATGCAGGGAATCTCTCCGTGAAGCGTCCAAATGCTTCCACAACCTGACGGCGCGTTTCCTCCAGGGAGCCGCCGTTGTCGATAACTTCATCGACGAGACGCAGTTTATCGGCGATGGGTGGCTGGGCAGCAAGACGCGCCCGGGCCTCCTCGATGGAGAGATGGTTTCTTGCCATCAGCCGCGCAAGCTGCTGCTCCTCAGGGCAAATCACCAGCCACTTGCTCTGACACAGCGCCCCCGATCCTCCCTCCAGCAGTTTGACGGCATCGATAATGGCAATGCCTCCAGCGCTGACGCTCGCCAGTTCGTTCTTCAAAGCCTGCCCCACCGCCGGGTGTACGATACGCTCCAGCCGGCGCATAGCCCCGGCATTCTGAAAGACGATCTCGCCCAGCGCTTTTCGATTAACGCTGCCATCGGGCGCCATTACCGCTCGCCCAAAGCTCTGCGCTACCTGCACGGCAACGGGCTGCCCGCTCTCATAGAGCCGGTGTACCACGGCATCCGCGTCGATATACCGTTCGGCGCCAAGCTCAAGCAGCATTTGACCAACGGAGGTCTTGCCACAGGCGATATTGCCGGTCAGTCCGATAATTCGGGGCATCCTGTCACGCTCCTGCTCAAATTCCATTCTTCCAGCAGTAACTATAGCACATACAGCGCTCATCGTAGTCCTCCAAAAGTACCTCCCTGCCCTTATTTATTACCGCAGCCACAACAGGGTATCGTACAATGATTGAATGGGATAGCAAGCTATGACCTGGAGGAGATTGGATGAGCAGGCGCCTGGGACTCATCGTAGGTGTCAATCAGTATCAAGATGCTTCATTTCAACCGCTACAATTCGCCGAAAATGATGCGCGAGCGCTGGCGCAATGGCTTGTCAACGATAGAGGCGGCAAGTGGTTGCCCGCCGATGTCCAGCTTGTGCAGGGCCAGCATGCCACCCGCGAACTCATCGAATCTCTGATCACTCAGGTGTGCCTGAACATGAGCGAAGCCGGCGACCTTGCGTTCATCTACTTCGCGGGCCACGCCTTCGTCGATGAAAGAAACGGTGAAGGGTATCTTGCGTTCTCTAACACACGCATTCAGGATCCTTCAACCGCGCTGCATCTCCTTTCCTTTGTACGCCATATCACGTCCCGCAGCCGCGCCACGCATATCCTCTGCATCTTAGATTGTTTTCAGACGGGCCTGGCCTGGCGTATGCGGCGCACTTCCCCCTACGATGTCAGACCCCTGCTAGGCCCTACCCTGCTGGGCCTGCTCCAACAGCAGCCGAATCGCCTCTTTCTCTGTTCCTGTCGTGGCAACGAGGCGGCGCAGGAAATGGGCGAACAGAGACTCGGCCTGCTTGCCCATCGCATGATTGTAGGAATGTGCGGCCCCGCCGCCGATCCCGCAACAGGCAATATTACGCTGCGCCAGCTCTATTCTTACCTCTACGGTGTACTGGGCGAACAGCAGCGCCCCCAGATCTTCGGACAGGAGCAGGTTCCGCTTGTGCTGGTAGGAACGCCTGCGACCCCGGCGGAGCCAGCAGTCGCGTCTCCTGTGCAGTCCTCGCCAACATTTCCTACAACCCCGGCCAGCGCCGCCGCCGTCCATACGGGCACAAGCGCCTCCCCGGCTACAGCCTTCGCTCAGTCCGCTGTAGCCACTGCCCAGCCTCCGCCCCGGCCTCAGCCGACTACCGGAACCGCGCAGATTGCCGGTTCAGCAATAGAGCAACGCCCCCAGCAACAGCTCGCAGCCCTGCGTGAACAGGTGCAGTCGCTGCTACAGGCGCAAAATTATCCTGCCGCGCTCGGCATGATAGGGCAGATACTCCAGATAGCCCCCGAGGATAGCGCCGCCCTGACGCTCAAGGGGCAGGTCCTCGGCACGATGGGACGCTTTCCAGAGGCACTCGCCACAGTCGAACAACTACTGCGCGGTGATGCCAACAATGCTATCGCCTGGAGCATGCGCGCGGTCCTCCTCTCCAACATGGGTCAATATCAGGATGCGCTCTCTTCCATAGAGCGTTCCCTTGAGCTTGACGCGAGCAATCCCGAAACCTACACGATCAAAACGACGATCATGGCGCGTATCGCGGAGACGCAGAGCAGTTCCGGCCAGCCACCAGATACGCTTACTGCCGCCAACCGGAAACGGGGAGGGCCGCTCTCTTTCTTCATCGGGATGGTGCTCCAAATCGCGGGGTTCATCGTGGGCGTGAGCGGCCTTACCCTGCTCATCGTTCAGCCCAACCTGCCACCCCTGCCAGGTCTGGCGCTGGCAAGCTTCGGCCTGGCGCTTCTCTGTGTCAACGCGGCGCGCGGAGCATATCGATACGGCTTTATGCGCGTCGTGCTGACGCTTGTCATCTGCGTCCTATCAGGCAGCATCCTGGGCGCCGCATATAAAATTGGCTATACGAAAATCATTGCGGAGATCAATGCACACCCCGCCATGCTGATCCCGGTATTATTTATGGTGTCATGGCTTATTATCGCGGCAACGATACCATTCCTGCTGGCTCTTGGCGGCTTCATCGGCGGCTTCGGCGCGCGCCGCCGCAAATCATAAAGGTGCGTTAACTATCAAGATCAGCAATCCTTTTCGTGCGCAGCCGCGCGATGATGAAGGGTAACAATCAAAAGCGGGAAGTAAGCCTGTCATCCTGAGCGGCGTGAGCCGTAGCCCTGAGGCACGAAGGGCTACGTCACGCCGCTCAGGATGACATGGGGCAGCGCTTCCCGATCCTGAACGTTAAATCTTATCATCGCGTAATATGCCGGCAAGCGCCTGATCGACCACGCGTTCCGGCCAATCCTTTCGGATTGGCTCTCCAGCGATAGAGAGGGCATAGTAGCTTCCAATGAGCTGCGCCACCGCCAGGTCGATATCTACATCGGGCGTAAGCTCTCCTCGCGACCTGGCCCTCTCTAAAATTGAGCGAAGCATCTGACGCCGCGAGGAGATCACGCGCTCACGCAGTACCGCAAGCAAGCTCGGCGTGTTATGCTGCTCAGCTAGCGCAGCCCCAATGATTGGCAGGCTGTAGGACGCGGCCATGCTTTCTTGAAAATGGCGCAACTGCGCCACCAGGTCATAGCGCAAATCGCCGGTCAACGGTGGTAAGGTGAACATGCGTCGAGCATGAATAATTGCCGCCGCCGCTAGCGCGGCTTTGGAGGGGTAGCGCAAATAAATTGTTGCGCGCGTCGTCTGTGCAGCAGTGGCGATATCATCGAGGGACATGTGTGCGTATCCCCTCTCTGCCAGTAAGTGGAGCGTGGCCTGGAGAATACGCTGATCGAGTGCGGCCTGTCGCGGTCTCCCACGAGGTCGTGTCATATGCATATCAATGCCTCTCTCTTGCTTTGTCGAGACTCCTCTCTTTTACTCTGCAAGCTTAGTGTTATGAACTGCGTCCGACTGCAATGGTCCCATTGCCTTGAGCCGGAAAGGGACATTCCGCCTTGACGAAATACTATACAGTATTGTATAGTAATACCATTATGCGGCGCAAGCTGAGCCTCTTTCCACACAGAATATGCTGCTCACAGGGGAGGATGGAGATTATCCTCGAAGGCCGTTGCACGCTCAGCAGTCACCTGATGCGCAGATCCAGAAAGTACGCTCAACTCCTGGGGAGAAACGAATAATCGTTCGTACCATTCCATCAGAATCAATCAGGAGGATCTATGGACGCATTGACACGCAATATGCCATCGGTGGGTGATGAAGCGCAGGCGCAGCCCGTCGATCTGCACCCGCTCTGTTGCGCAGCGGCCACGCCCGCACCTGCCAGTTGGGAAACAAGACTCTCCCATCTCCTTCATGCGGAGCATCATTTCGCGCGCAAAGGCTCCTATATTGGAGTTGCGTATACCATGACCGCAGTAGCGATTGGCCTGAATTTGCTCACACCCTTGTATAGCATATATCGGGTGAAGTTCGCCTTCTCTGCCCTCACCCTGACGCTGATCTTCGCGACGTACATCGTGACGATCATCCCGGCCATGCTCATCTTCGGCCCCCTGGCCGATGCCTTTGGCCGGCGCCGGATTCTGCTCATCTCCGTACTTTGTGCGGCATTCGCTACCGTCATATTGCTCACAGCGTCAGGCACTCCCTGGCTCTTCGCGGCAAGAATTGTGCAGGGGATCGCGCAGGGAGCCATCTCCGGCGCTGCCTCCGCAGCCCTGATTGAGCTTGGCAGCGATCTCAAAAAGACTGCCCTTGTCATCGGCATGACCGTCACCGGTGGAATCGCCCTGGGGCCGATCCTCTCCGGCGTTCTTGCACAATACGCTCCCGGCCCCCTCACACTCTGTTTTATTGTCTATCTGATCCTGCTGGTCCCGGCGCTGCTTGTCACACTGTGGATGACCGAACCGCTGCCCCCGGCCAACCGCCGGGCGTTTCGCCCACATCGCCCCAGCCTGCCAACAAACGGGAAACAGGCATTTCTGATCAGTACAGCGGTGGCCGCCTTCGGGTTTGCAGCCAGTTCTCTCTTCCTCTCGGTCATCCCCAGCTTTCTTGTCGCTCTGCTGCATACCAGCAACATCGCCCTGCTCACGGCGCCGGTTGGCCTGTTTCTGGCAGCCAGCCCGCTCATACAACTGCTGTTGCATAATCTGTCGGCTAAACGTGCGGCGCTGATCGGCCTTGTGCTTGAGATGATCGGACTGCTGGGTACGCTCTATACGGCATCGATTGGTTCGCTGCCCTTGCTGCTCGTCGCGGCGGTCATTGGAGGTGGAGGCGCGGGGCTGGCTTACCTGGGTTCGCTTTCGTTCATCAACCAGATCATCCCGAAAGAGCAGCGCGCCGATGTCTTTGGCACGTACTACGCCCTGAACTATCTCAGTCTCGGCGTAACCTCCATCGTGGTCGGCTTCCTCGCCGCCCCGCTCGGCCTGGCAATAGCCGTGCGCTGGGTTTCTGCTGCGGTTGTGGTCCTGTGCCTGCTCACAGCGCTGGCCGTCCTGCGCCTGTTGCCTGCCCAGAACTGAGCCTGCCTGTTATATTGATGAAGGTTAACCAACAAGATCGGCACTGGGAAGGGATGATGAGATGGGGTAGGGGCGCGGCGCTGGATCGGCTTGTTGAGCGGTTCGAGGCGCGATTCATCGCGTCGCTACGCAACGGACATATTGCCGATCTTGTTGGTTAAAAAGCATAATACGACTAAAATCAGCTTGCAACGTCCGCGAGCCGCTCCCACTCTTCCAGCAATGCATCTACGCGGCGCCTGGTCTGCTCGTAATCCGCCGATAGTTGTGTGAGCTGGTCCGCATCGGCATGCAGCGCGGCCTGCGATAAGGCTTCCTCTATGGACTTCAAATTCGCCTCCGCCTTCTCGATATCGCGCTCCACATCTTCTACCGTGCGCTCTCTGCCCCTATCCCCCCGCCTGTTACCTGATTTCATGGAGGCAGAGGCAGGCTTCATTTCAGTCGGCGCTTTATGACTATTGACGGGAACGCTCGCGGCTACACGCTGCCTGTGGGCGCGATACTCGGTGTAGTTGCCCAGGTAAGGCACAAGCGTGCCATCTTCGATCACCCAGACCTTCGTCGCCAGGCTATCGATAAAGTAGCGATCATGAGAAACGAAGAGCAGCGTCCCCTCGAACTCGCTCAGCACCTCCTCAAGAAACTGGCGCGATTGCAGGTCGAGATGGTTCGTTGGCTCATCCAGCACCAGCAGATTAGGCCCTTGCAGCGCTAACTTCGCCAGCGCCACGCGACTGCGCTCCCCGCCGCTCAATGCGCCGATAGGCTTGAACACATCCTCCCCAGAAAAAAGAAAGCGGCCCAGGAAACTACGCGCTCCCTCCTCGCTCAACGTGCTCACCTGGCGAATTTCGTCGAGAATGGTGCGATCAAGAGCGAGACCGTCGAGCGCCTGCGCATAGTAGCCAATGCGCACGTTGTGCCCCGGCAGAACCTGCCCGCCGACGGGAGGCAGTTCACCGATCAGCGTTCTCAGCAGCGTCGTTTTGCCGGCACCGTTTGGTCCGATCAGGCCGACGCGATCCCCGCGCAGCAGTTGCAGATCACCAGCCCGCACCAGCTCCACCGAAGGCTCCTTCTGCCCGCGCGCGCCCCTTGCCGCCACGCTATAACCGGCCACCAGTCTACGCGTCTCAATGACAACCAGGCCGCTATCAGCCGCCGGCCTTAATGCAAAATGCATCTCGGGAAAATCCTGCGGGCGCTCGACGCGTTCCAGGCGATCCAGCAGCTTCTGCCTGCCGCGCGCTTCTCGGCTGCGCTGCCCGGCTTTATAGCGGCGAATAAACTCCTCCGTATGAGCGATATGGGCCTGCTGCGTCTCGTATTCGCGCAGCCGCCGCTCCATACGCTCCTCGCGCAGATGCAGATATTTCGTATAATTTCCAGGATACTCTTCGATGCGACCAAAGGCCAGTTCTATAGTGCGCGCGACCACCCTGTCGAGGAAGTAGCGATCATGCGCCACGATCATCATTGCTCCCTTCCAGGAAAGCAGATACCCCTCCAGCCACTCAAGTGCGGCAAGGTCGAGATGATTGGTTGGCTCATCCAGCAGCAGCAGGTCAGGCTCCTGGAGCAGCAGCTTGCCCAGCGCGGCGCGCGTCTGCTGCCCTCCGCTGAGATGCATCACAGGCGCATCCTGTTCTTCACGCGTAAATCCCAGACCATCCAGCACCTGGGCCACACGGTTCTCATAGGTATAGCCGCCAGCATGCTCGTAGCGGGCCTGGAGGTCGTCGTAGCGCGCCAGCAGTTGCTCATGCAGCGCGGCATTGCTCAGAGCTTCGGGGGTTCCCATCGCCTGCGCCAGATGCGCCAGTTCCTGCTCCCAGGCGCGCAACTGCGCGAAGACCGTAAGCATCTCTTCGCGCAGCGTATTCTGTGGCTGAAAATCGATGTGCTGCGTCAGGTAGCCGACGCGCGTGGTACGGGCGATGGCTACCGATCCCTCATCCGGCTCTTCACGCCCCGCCAGGATATTCAGCAGGGTTGATTTCCCGGCGCCATTCGGGCCGACCAGACCGATACGATCATGCTCCTCAATCTGAAAACTCACATTAGCAAAGACGCGTTCAGCGCCGAACGATTTCCCCAGTTGCACGACATTTACGATTGACATCTTTCTTCACTCGAATTCAAGAAAAAAAACCAGATTGATACGTCTGGTAGCGTAACACAGACCGCGCAATCTGGCAATGTGCCCCGGCCAGGTGACGCGTCACTTTTTTGCACTCGTCCCCACCTGCGGCGCCGAGGTATTTGGGGAAAAATGCAGCGCCCGATGAAATCTCATGCCGCGACTTTTAAACAGCCCTGTGAATTTTTAGAGACGCTGTATTTCTTGAGCCTGTCTATGCTATACTTAATAGCACAAATCCTCACTTTGCGAGAAAGGACGTTGAGGTGGCAAAAGAGCAGTCTCTGGATAATCTCTGGTTGGCGCAAATACTGTTTGATCTGGGGGGCGTGCAATTTGGCGACTTCACGGTGAGCGAATCAGCCGTTAGCTCACCGGTTTTTGTGAACCCCAAGGTCTTAATCAGTAATCCAACCGCTTTACGCGTTGCCAGCAAGCTGATGCAACAGGAAGTCAGTTTAGCCCAATCATTACGTCGTCCGCGAGTCCATCCTTTTACCCTGGTAGCAGGTGTGCCGGTAGGAGGTTTGCTGCTGGCTACAGCCTATGCGGTAGAGACCAACACTCCTCTGATCTATGCACGTATCCGCCCGGAAGGTACAGGCAAGCGCGGCATCGAGGGCCGCTTTACCAGAGGCGATAGCGTCCTCATCATCGACGATCTTATCACCAGAGGCAGCAGCGTTCTGGAAACAGCCGCGTTGTTGGAAGAGAATGGTTTGCAGGCAAAGGATGTTCTCGTACTCGTTGACCGCGAGCATGGAGCGCAGGAACGCTTACGCCGCCACGGATACAACCTGATGAGTATCTTGAAGCTCGATGTCATGCTCAATCACTACATGTCCAAAGGACTCATCTCGGAGGAAACGTACCGCACCTGTGCGGAATATCTGCGCGGCAAGCAGGGCGAGAACCACACGTCACCACTCTAACGAAAAGAATATCGCCCGGCAAGCAAGAAGATGCAGCAAGAAAGGATGGAGCATGCCCCATCCTCTCTTGCTGCATCTTCTTGCTTGCCATCGCCCTTATTGCATCGGCGTCGGCGAGTACGGTGTCGTCACGCGAGGCCCATCGAAGCGTTCTCGCGCCTTCGCTCCATTCTGATGATCCATGATTTTCATCAACGGCTCGATCAGATCAATCGGCAGTGGGAAGATGATGGTCGAGTTCTTTTCGACGGCGATCTCCGTCAGCGTTTGCAGGTAGCGCAACTGAAGTGCGCCAGGCTGCTCGGCGATGACACCGGCCGCCTGAGCGAGCTGCGACGAAGCCTGCAACTCACCTTCGGCATGGATGATCTTTGCCCGCTTCTCGCGTTCCGCCTCCGCCTGCTTCGCCATCGCGCGCTGCATCGTGGCCGGCAGCTCGACATCCTTGATTTCGACTGCCGTCACTTTCACGCCCCAGCGCTCCGTGTGCTCGTCGATGATGGCCTGCAATTCGCGGTTGATCTTGTTGCGCTGTGAAAGCAGTTCGTCCAGGTCGGATTGGCCCAGCACGTTGCGTAACGTGGTCTGTCCAATCTGCGTCGTCGCCTGGATGAAATTCATCACGTTGACTACCGCGGAGACGGGATCTACAACGTAAAAGTAGATCACGGCGGTAACTTTAACCGTCACATTGTCGCGGGTAATGATCTCCTGCGGCGGCACGGTGAGGGTGACGATACGCAGATCAACCTTAATCATGCGCGAAACCACGGGCGGTACCCAGAATAAACCGGGTCCCTTCGCGCCCCAGAGACGGCCCAGGACAAAGATGACACCGCGCTCGTACTGCTGTACAACACGAATGCCGGACAGCGCCATAATCACTAGAATAAGAATGATAACCCCGATCAGGGCCAATATGACCGCACCCATCGAGAGCCTCCTTTATATTTCACATCTATTCATGAGTAGTCGCGGATTGTGTATCCACAACCTTCTGGGTATGCGCGGGCCGCACATGGAGGCGCAGCCCTTCAACTGAGACGATCTGCAATATGGTTCCGGCATCGACGGAGAGTGCAGGCGGATCGAGCACTGCCGCCCAGTTCTCGCCGCCATAGCTTACCCGTCCTTCCGGCTCAAGATCGGTCAGGGCAGTGACTCTGGCTCCGATCATGGATTCGACTCCCGTTGTGACCGGCTGCCGCTGCGCTCGCACAATGAATGATACCAGTGAAAGTCCTATGAGGCCAACTACTGCGCCCATCGCGTAGACAACCAGCGGGTTGACACGCGGCTCACCATATGCTCCGCCGCTGCCGCTGTTGAAAAAGAGCAGGGCACCCAGAATAAGCGAGATGACGGCGCCAATCGTCAGGACACCATGCGAGGGCAACCGTATATCCAGCACCAGCAGCGCCAGCGAAAAGCCCATCAGCGCCAGGCCCACCCAGTCAGGCGAGAGCGATCCGGCGGCAAAGAGGAAGAGCAGGAGGGCAATGCCCC
>Ga0209810_1005798_pt1 | contig 10998 bp, 12 predicted proteins | sample Coa_R1_7_FD_187159 | JGI IMG/M metagenome (GOLD analysis project Ga0209810, IMG submission 187159) | Surface soil microbial communities from Centralia Pennsylvania, which are recovering from an underground coalmine fire - Coalmine... | ecosystem: Environmental > Terrestrial > Soil > Unclassified...
CCCGCGCCATACGCCGTGACCGCCCGGAAAGAAGGCCGTCCCATCTATCGGCTCGCCGACGCGACGGACGCCGTCCGGGTCCGAGTCGTCGTAGTCGTGCACGACCTCGTCCATCCGCTGCCGTAGCAGCGTCACGACGTCAAGAGTCGTACGCATCCCGCGAACTTCCGGCACGCCATCCTCTGGACCAAAAATCTCCTAGCAATCTTGTTCGCAGACCGCCTTCTGCGGCTCATACGGTACGGAAACTGCGATGTAACGTCGCGCGGACGTCATCCGCGCTCGCCTAGCACGTTGGCAAACCCGTTGTACCATCCCATGCGCCCGAACGCTGTTTGCAGCACCATAAGGTCGTCGAAGGTGAATATCACGCCGACATACCTCTCGCCTCCCATCGCCCGCGTAACGTCCCACGTCATCTCATACAGCGTACCGGTGTCGTCCACGCACCATGCGTGTGGTACGAGCTGGTCTGCGTGCGATGGATGCACGAAGCCCTGTACGTAGCGCAGGTTCGGGTCCCGAACGCTCGCATGAAAGGCGTTGCGCCAGCACTCGCCCTCTTTTCGACGCAGCAGGCGCGGATGTGCTATCGGTCGCGTATAGAGTCGCGCGTGACGGCGGAACCAGGCGACGTCAGCTGCAGTGGGCGATACCTGGTCCGGAAGAACGAACATGCCGCGCAAATCGCGCTCGAGGACGGTGCGTAGTGCGGCCCGGTTTTCACTTATCGACATGTGAACTTTGGCGCGCATGCCGACCCGTGCGAGCCGGTAGCCGAACGGTGTATCGTTTCATCTTTGCTCCTCGATTTGCATCGCAGATGCGCTTTGCGCACACCTCACCGCAAACCGCAGCCAGCGTCCTTAACGGCGCCATGAAGTGCCGGGTGTGTGCCGCGAAAGACAAGGCGTCGACCGATTCCACAACGGGCTTTGCCTGACACCGCAGTGATCGTCGGGATTTCACGTTGGTCGCAGGCAGGGGTTCCTCTGCTTACGTCGCGTCCAAATCGGGTACTTGCGCGCAATTCCTGATATTCCGAGATTTCAGTGCCGCATACGCGGTCCTCACGAGAGCGCGCGAGCGAGCATTTGTGACAGCGCGCCCACCGTTGCGGGATCTCGCGTCTCGAATCGACTAAAGTGCGGCACACCGGCGATGACGACTCCTGCACCGTCTTTGGTCAGGCGACACACTCGGACGACGTATGAACCCCACCCACAGGGCATCTTATCCTCCGGCTCAGCGTGCCAGCCGTTTCGGCTAAAAAGCGCGGATAATACGGCGTACGGGCTCCTGACGTCCGAGTTCCCGACTGCAAGAATAAAGCGCTGCGCGGTTAAGACGTCAAAGTGTCGCTCCCAAAAGGCCACGCTCCAAAGGTAAGCCGCGCGCGGTAACTCGATTGCTCCGCCCGTGCGAAACGGCGAGATATTCGAAGTCAACGAACGCGCGAGAAAAGGGGCGGTGCCCTCTGGCGCCACGCCCCGCAGCATCTTTCCAACGAGGCTGAGGAAGTACGGCTGTGTGTTCGGACTCGGCCAACGTTCGACGGACCGCAGCCAGGCATTGCCGGCCTCGACCGAAGGCATCGGCGGCTCAAACACATCGCCGCCTGGATTGAATCCGAACACGGCGAAGCCGTTCGAGTCTTCGAGCGTCTTTTTTGGCGAATAGAGAAAACGCCAACCCAAAGAGAGGCCGGGCAGATCATCGTAGGCCGACGCGATCTCGGCGGTCATTGTCTCGAACGTTGCCACATCCACTCCTTCCAGCTCGACTTTTAGGACCGTAGCCCCAGGGGCTGCTTTCCGCCACACGGAACGCGCCGAGAAAGACGGCTTCGTGCGGTCTGTGTACGACTGTCTGCCGCCCACCGTCCCGCGCCGGCGACCGAAGCTTGATTGGCCGCGCTGCTGCGCGTCATGGGCCTCGTCTCAGTACAGTCGAACGCCGGTGGTGACGTTAACCGATCACGGGGCAACTCCAAAGGCCGGGCCTCGCTGTAATACCAACGGGCGCACGACGGCCCTTGCAGAAGCCTTCAGACCTCTCCGGCCGTCGGGCGAGCCAATACGCTGGTAGAACGGGCTGCGGGTGACGTTGTCGCCCGCACAGCGCACCACGAGGGCGAAAGGACGACGAGCTGCCCACATCGCATTCGCCGGGATGCAGGACCGGGGCAATGCTGATTCCGCACGCCACTGTTCGGACGCTGATGTTTCAGTGTTCGGCTCGCGGCGACGGTTCGATGGCGAGGACGCTGCAAGTTCCGCAGATGGCCTGATTTATGGTGTCCCGCAGGCCGAGGCAGTCCAGAGCCTTGATCCCCATGTCATTGCGGCAATTGCTCGACTTCGCGATGCGGATCCCAACTCGCTCGCCCAACTTGAAGCCGCTCTCACAACGAAGGCCGGCGTGTATGCGGAGCCCCACCTGCTCAACAGCGTTTCCGGGGTCACAGCAGAAGAAATCGCGGCGCCCGATCTCGGCGGCACGCTGGCAGAGACGACGAACAATCCCGTCTGGGACATCTGCGCCGGTGACTCACTCTATCAGGTGAAAGAGGGCTCGACCGCCGCAGATGCCGTGATCGCGTTTGCGCGCGAGCACGCGGATGTCACGCCGGTAACGGACGTTGCCTCCGCAGCCGAAGCGCATGCGCATGGCGTAGCGAACGTCATCGGAATCGAAGCGCTGGGTCCGCAGCACATCGGGCATGCCGTCGGCGAGACGGTGGACGGCATTGCCGATCTCAGTGACTTTGCGATCCCGATACCGGTTGTTTCAGCGGCTCTCGTCACGATTCGCGAAATACGCCGTGCTCGTGGCGGCGACGTCCCGGTCGAGGAGGTCGCCGCAAACATCGGTGTCCATGTCGCGGGACGCGCAACGGCTATGGCAGCGCTCGCGTGGCTTGGTTCGGCACTCGCGATTCCGACCGCAGGGATCGCTCCAGTCGCGCTCGGTATCACGGGCGCTCTTGTTGGCGGCCGTGGGGCCAAGGCGCTCGTCGATAGCGGCGTCGTGAAGTCCGTGATCAAAGCGGTAAAGGCCCCGTACGTAAAGGAGCCGATTACTGAGGCAGTCATTCGGCGCATGTGCCAGCACGCGCGAACAGGCTTTCGTGACGATCTGGGCCTAGCCGACGAGGCCTTCCAACGTACCGAAGACTTCTTCCGAGGCGCTATGCGAGATGGCATACAGATGAGCGCGTCAGACTGCGGCCGGGAACTCGCGCGTCTAATGAAACCCGTCTTCCAGAAGCGCCTTGAACGAGCGCTCGAGCGCGAGCGTATTCAAGGCGAACGCCGGGCAGCAGTCGTGTTGGCAAAACTCCGGGCCGAAATTGACCGCATGTAAGGTCAAACGCCATATAGGCGTAATGTGCGAGCATGCGCGTCCTTTCGGCGAAACCTATGCAGATGACGCGAGCCGCACTGGCTCACGGCGAGAACCGTGAGCGCGGATGTAGGGCGACGACGCCGGGTGTGGGCCTGCGTCGAGAGACGCGGCGCGCCGCCGCCCTACACCTTTTAACGTGCCCAAACTCGCTGGGAATAGTCACCGCTTCAGGAGCGGCCGCCCTCGGTGTCGTACGGGTTCCGCAGCCCGTGGTGTAGGCTGAGCCGCGGGCCCTTGGGGTGTGGGTCGCTCGGCTTCGGGGTCGGGATGCCACGGTATCGGCGACGAGAGCCCGAGGAACTCGTGCGGCTCCGCGACCGCTTCCACAAGGTCGTCCTCCGATGCACTCTCGAGCCGGGTCAAAACCGGCATCGGCAGCGCATCGACATCCAGGACCCCAAGGAGCGAGGCTTCGGCCAGCCGGCGCAGCTCGGCAAGATCCATTGCGGCGAAGGGGAGGACGGGCGCAACCGGCTGGCCGGCGGCAACGTGTTCTCGCGCCCGGACGATCATGGCCAGGCTGTACGGCTCAAACGGATACGGCGCGCCGTCCATCTCGCACCAGATGACTTCCTCGTCGGCGATGCCCATGCCATTGAAGGTGCGGCATGTTCGGCGTGACTGCAATACTCCAATGGCCGGAAAGTTGGCACAATTGTGCCGCAGCCGGTTATGTGGGCTTGCGGACCGTGTGCGCCGACCGTTCCTCGAGTATCGCGTCGGCGACGACGAAGGCGCCGAACACCACCGCTCGCGCGATCACTTGAGCAGCGAGCAGCGCGACGCGGTCTGACGGCTCAGTGAAGCCGCCCGTTCCGTGCATCGCCCACGTGAGCGCACTCTTGATACGCCGGTCCTCAGCCGGGCTCACTGAAGGCCCACGTCGCGGTATGTCGCGCTCGCCGCGATCGGGTCGGGGATCGCGAACGTTACGGTTGTCGTCACGGTCCCGTGAGGCGGGATAGTGAGCGCTCCGATGCGCCCCATGTCGGCCGTGGGATCCACTTCGTACGCCGTCGTCGGCGTGTCGCCGAGCGGATTGAGTTTGAGATACGTCGGCGCACTGCCGTTCATCGCTTGATACGTCTTCGTAGCACCGTTCGCGAGCGCGACCGTCAGCGTCAGGTCGGACGGGCGCAGAATGGTAGGCGCATCGCGTCCGACGATTGCGAGTGCATCATGGACATAGAGCACACCGGCCACGGTGTCGGTCCAGGCGTTGGTCACTGTGACTTGCACGCGCGCAGCTGCCGGCGTCACACGCTGCGCTGCGGTAGCACCCCTCCCTTCGCCGCCGGAGAACGACATCGCTTCTTTGCGAATCGGAATGAGTTTCTCCGGCCAGCGTTGCCCGTACGTCCAATGCTTTCCGGCCGAAAAGTTCGCGGATTCGATACGACACGAGACACGCGACAACAAGGTCGCTGTTCCCTGGAACATAATGTCGACGCGTGCCGTGCTAACATCTCCTGGAGCCACGGGAGCGGTTAGCGGCAGCCCGATGTCCTCCTGGTCCATCCGTGTGTTCTCGGTATCGAAGAAGACGAACCGCACTTGCGCTGACGCAAGCGTGTGCGTCGTACGGTTAGCGATTACGACGCTGCCGTCGACCCGAACGGAGATGGGGCTTGCGTGCTCGAGGTGGCAGGTGGTAAGCGCGACCGGAGCGTTCGGGACGGCAACAATGGCGGTCGGGAACGGGCCGGACACCTGAGCGGCGACGGCGATCGGAGCGGCGAGCGCGGCAAGGATGGCCGCGACGGTCAGGGCGCGACGGTGGTGCGGTTGGGGCACGGGGACACCTCCTCAGGACCCGAGATCAGGGAAGCCGTCCCGATCATACCGCCACTATAAGTTCTGTTCCTTTAGGCCGCCTCGACGCGACGATGGCGCTGTGCCAAGGGACCGAGCCGACGTCGTGGCGCTGCGGCGTTTGGGGGACGCTTTTGTGCGCCGGCGTATCACCTCGGGCCGCACGCAGGAGGAAGTGGCCGAGGCCGCGGGCCTTTCCGTGCAGTTTCTCCGACGCATTGAGCGGGGCACCGGCAATCCTTCGTACCTGACGCTGCGCGCGCTTGGCTCAGCATTGGACGTGCCGCTGGACCGGCTAATCCGCGAAGCGCAATAGCGCAGCGGCCTTTGGCAGGTCGTGCTCCTCCGAACCGTCAGCGAAGTCCCGATCGACTCATGTCTGCGGGTAACAACGTGGGAGCGACTTTGTCCGGTCCTCTAGCGGGTGCAAACGGCCATCGTCGACTTTTTCCCTCGCCTGGGCCTCCGCCGCACCTGGTCAGCGCAGCGGAACGAGGACCCTATGCGCTACGGCACCTGGCCCGGTGTCGGGAACGGCATTGGGCTCCATGTCGTCGCCGGATCGAATGGGACGCTGTAAGCGGCGTACGCCTGCTCCACAGCACGGGACATTGTGAGTCTCAAGTAGGTGACTTCGTTTGGTGCGATCGCGTGCGTCAAGGTGGGCGGCTGCGTGAACGTCAGCGGCACGAATCCAATCCACTGACTAGGCACTGCTGCCTCGGCGTGAAAAAAATGGGGGCTTGTGGTGACATAGGTATCGTAATCTATGTAAAACGAGTACGACCCTACGGCAACGTCGTTGTGGATCGGTGAATGCGCGATGATCGCCGCCGAGACGGAGTTTGATGCATCTAGTGCGTCCGCTGCCGCCTGCACGGTGCTCGCGCTTGCATGCGATGGGTCCGTGAGTTTGCTGGCGTCCATGATGGCGATCAAGCAGTCGTCGATAGGCCGGCCGCTCTCATCGCGCATGTCGAACACGACGGTCGCGTTGATGTCGGCAGTTCCGGGTCCTGGGTTCGTTGCGCGCTTTTTTCCCATCCAACTCGTCGTCGCTCGGTCCCAAGCGGATAAGACGCCCGCGTACCCTGCAGCGTCAGTGACGCCAAGCGCCTGCGCGAGAGCGGCGGTGACTCGATCACCGCTTGGATCGACCCACCCGTTGATGCCGCTAACGTCGCCGAAGTGGGAATAGCCATCGAGAACCAGATGAGGGACGCGACGCTTCAGCGTCTTAGCGATGACGACCGGTTGATGATTGTCATCGTGTGCTGCATCGATTATGGTATAGTTTAGGTTCGCACCGCTGATGCGAACAGTATTGTCGGATCCGTGCTCATGCGTTGCCCAGAACAATTGCATCGCGGGGTCGCTCCCAATGGAGTCGCCGCCCATGCAGAACAACCACAGGTTATCCAAACTGCCATCGTTTGATCGGTCCATCCACTCCGTGTTGAGTCTCCAGAGGAAATCACTGCCGTAGTCGAGGTCGGTGAGAACTTGCGCGCCGACGGTCAGGATATGCTTTGACAACAGCTTCTGAAGATATCCAAGCGGCGTCTTACCGAGCTGCGCCAATGTTGAGCCATGATTCGCGCCGGCAAGTGTCACGAGGTGCGACGGAATCGGTTTACCACGTGCAAGCCGGTTGAGGATCCAACGACGCGCGACAAGTGCCCCGGTCGAATGGCATATAATTGCGCAGCGCGCCGTGTCCCACGGCGGAGCACCACGCACTTCCATCGCGGTCATCCGGGTTTCCATCGCGTCGGCAAGATCGCTGATCGTCACCGTATCGTCCAGCGAGTCGTACGCCGCAATAGCCACACGCGTGACCGCCGGCACCGCAGCCTGGAGTCGTGCTGGCAACGTGTAGTACGCCCCCAGCGACGTCTCGCTGTAACCATGTATGAATAGCACGTCCATCGAATCCTCGCTCCTGCGGCGTCCTAAGAACACGTTCGGAAGCGTCGCCCCATCGGAGCACCGTCTAGACCGTCCGTCTCATATTGCGCTACGGCACGGCGGCTCCCCCAACTGGCGACGTAAAGAGGGTGGGGCCGGGGTCAAGGCCGGCCGCACCGCTCCCTCATTATGAGCGCGAGCGCGCCTGGCCCGTTGGAGACTGAGACAAAGTCAGTCTCACCGGGCTGCGGAGCCCCGCCCTGCACTGTCAAAAAGGCGAGGAACATCGCTCTAGAGTGCCAGGGAGATACCTGATGTCCCAGCTGATGTTTGGTCCGCACCCAACGGGGTTGAACCTGTTCGGTTTGCACATCCCGCTGGTCAGTACCAGCGTGTACCTAGCAGATGGCGGCTCCATCCCAACCGGTCTGACGGTGACGGGAACCGGCCCTACCGGTCAGTCGCAGAGTTGTGCGGTGGCGAACGGAACGACGATGACCGTCGGTGGTATCGGCAACCTCAGCGTCGAGTACCTCATCAACGACTGCCAAACCATACCCGCATCGGGAAACGTTCCTGAGCGCTTCAGCTTCAAGATTACGCTGCGCGCCGTGGGAAGCGTGACCATCAGACTCATTCCGATTCCCGTGAACGTGCAGGTCGACGCATTCGACGTCATCCTCGCCAAGGACCCGGCGACGCATGCCGACCTTGTAAATTCGCCCCCAGGCAACTCGTCGTAGCGGATCGCTCCGAGTTCTTGCCGCTGGTCGAGGCTCGCGACGGCGCAGTTCTATGTTCTGGCCCGTGGGCCTCGGCACGCCAGCAGTTTGATCAGGGGTTCTCACCTGATGAACGTCTCGCGTTTTGCGGCGGCTACAGCGCCGCAGTTCCGGCCTCACGGCCCTGACGAAAGAGGCCGCACCGCGAAGGCTATTCCACCGAGTCCGCCATCGCTCAGACGCGGCCCGACGCGGGAAAAGATCCCGCTCCATCGCAACGCCTACCGATCTCGTGCCCTTGAGCGGGTGTCGAAGACGACCATTGCCGCCGGTTCCCTTCTTGGGTGCCTTCTTTTTCTTTCGCTCACGCAGCGAGTTGATGGCAGGGAGGAATCTCAAATTGAGAAGTCCTTCGACCAATGGCGTCCGGGTTTCGTCGCGAGGTGGAGCGGAGATCCCGCGTGCGCTCAGCGCGAGGGACTTTCCGAGTACATGCGCTGGGTTCACCGATTCTATTTCGATCGCGACGGCTGGTATTCCAGATCAACTACTATTCTGTCACGGATCGACGCAAGCCATCGCATGACCGTGAGCTCGAGCCTTGAGGCGCTTGGTCTTCGGCTAGCACCCGAATGGGCCAAGCCAAACGACTGCCGAAAGGTCCGTACCTGGGGACGTCCCCCATCGCTCTTGAGCGTCGGCACCCAGTTGGAGGCTGCAATGGCAGCGGACTCCGGAAATGGTGCCGCTATTCTAATGGCGATAGAGTCCCTACAGAAGTCGCTCGACGCTGCCGGCGTCGATAAGTAGCGTGCCTACAAGCCGCTTCTTTGTTGTAGCTTTATTGTGGTATACCGCCGCGTTCATCGTTGCCGCTGCGGGCGCGTACTTTGCTGACTCGCACCGTTTCGTAACAAATGCCTGGCATGTCTACTTCATCGCGCATTCCACAGGGACGCTTACAAGCGATAGTGACGTGATGTGGTCTGAGGTCTATCGCCTCATCATGGCTACGGTTGCCGCTCTTGCGTGCCTCGTCTGCCTCGTACACCGCTTCAATCCGAAGTCGCCGCGGACGGCTTTGACCACGGCCCCCAGCACGTGGGAACGACGATCGATTGTTGTCTATGCTGCGCTGCTTTTCCCGATCGCGCTGCTAGTGCTCCCGGCCAACCTGCATACGCAAATACTTATAGACATCGGCGCATTACCTCAACGGACTTCCCTTCTCAGCACGTCATTTCCAAAGGCCGCCGTGGCGATCGGCGACACGTTGTTAGCGCGATTCCCTGGTGGCGCAATCGTCGTACCGACAGATCCGGCATTCGCGGCTCTCGCGAAGTCGTTCCGACGCCGAAGCGCGGGCACGCAGATCGAAAGCATATCGCTTTGGCGCGACCCGAACACTCGGAACATTATCATTCTGAGCGCTGCGACTACTGATCCGTCCGATGGAAACGATGTCTTAACCGTGCGCTACGCCGCGACGCCGCGCATTAACAGTGCGCGCTATGACCCTATCGCAGCGGCGATAACCCCGTTGCTTGGAGGCGAACCGCGCGATTCATACTTCGCTGAGATATGGCGTCCATATCTCATTCCGTACTCGTTGTATTCGGTGACGCTGTATCTCCTTATTATTTTCCCGGTTCTGTTTTTTCTGATCCGCTCAACGCGCGAAGACATTCGGCGCTTTCGCGATAGCAGCCGTTTGAGTACGCAAGTACCTGGCTCGGCAACCGAGGCAACGCTTCAAGACCTCCAAAAAGCGTCGGAACACAGGCTAGACGCGATTAACGACGTTATCCCACGATACCTCGCCGTCTCTTTGGTCGTTTGCGCTGTCGCGACGGTTGAATTTGGCTTTGGATTCATCCGTAGCTCCTCGACACTCGAGGCAACGACCTTCGGTCAAGTTGCGCTCATCGCCATCTGGCTGACAAGCCTGATCGTGGCGGCAATCCTATTCACGTTCTACTACGATGAATACGGCTACGCATTTGCGGGCTTTGAAGCAATGGAGGACGCTTCGTCGGGCGAACTTTACGACAAGGTCCATGAGAAGAAGATCAACTTCCGCAAGGAGTACCGGTCACAGCAGTTATTGGCGCGAGGCGGCGTCGCGTTCCTTATCCTTGGCGCGCTGCTCGCCCTCATTAAGACGCTAGGCACGGCTGTGCTCGTACCGGCCGTGTGCGGGAACTTGCCGGCGGTTGCGAATCAAATCGTTCATGCCTTATATGCCTCGAGACTTTCCAAAGTGCGTACCTGCGAAGATTACACGAACTCTCTTCGTCCGGGGACTTCGTTCAACTATCGGCACGATGGACTAGATAGTGTATCGTATCTCATTTCGGGTCCGGAACAGCTAGAGCGGCCGGGAGTCGATCGCACTCCGGACGGGGATCGACATTGAACGGCACTACCAGGAACGGCGCCAATCGCGTCTGCGTGAGGACGTACGACACGCTCGACCGCTAGAGGCCTGAGATGTCTTGTGGCGGGGCACGCATCTCGCGATCGGCGTCAGAAACGGGCGCGGGCCGCGCCGCCGGACACGATTGGCCGGTGGGTTGCTGGAAACTAAGCTCGCGTGAACGCAACTCGCCGGCAGGACGGACGAGCAAGATGCCGGAGGCAGGGCGGCGATGATCGGGTCCGTGCGTCGTCGCTTCCAGGAGCGCGCGTAGACAGCGAGGGGGCGCCCGCGTTTGGTGATTTCAGGTCACGCCATTCTGCGCAGCTGGCTCGGCCACCGAGTCGACGGCATGGATCGATCCGCGTGCTGTTGCCGTTAACAGACGCCTACACAAATATTCAACTTGGAACGGTGAGCGGCCTGAGCATCATTGGCCGCCGCGACGAGCCCGAAGTCCAGCGCAAGAGAGCTTGACGGCAGCGACCCGGCCGATCAATGATCCGGGACATCGATGCGGCACTCCACCGAGTTTGCGACGCCCAGGGGTTTTGCGGTAGAATCATGTCGCCAAGGACGCACGGCGTCCGGGGGAACGGGCCGGGGGCCCGGCGATCGTCGTTCCAGCGGCGGCGATCGACAGACCGGCGACAGCCGCACCCCGATGCCGGATGGGACCCGTAGTCGTCGACGTAATTCGGGAGCGTTCTTCGATTCGCGCGCCGATGGTGA
>Ga0209810_1005799_pt1 | contig 10995 bp, 9 predicted proteins | sample Coa_R1_7_FD_187159 | JGI IMG/M metagenome (GOLD analysis project Ga0209810, IMG submission 187159) | Surface soil microbial communities from Centralia Pennsylvania, which are recovering from an underground coalmine fire - Coalmine... | ecosystem: Environmental > Terrestrial > Soil > Unclassified ...
CGGCCATTTCAAACAGCGCCTCGTAGGTGAAAGCGGACCCGGAACCGCCGTCGACCACTACAAAATCGAAGTTGTCCCGCGCAATTCGAAGCAGCTTCTGAACGGTTTGGCGGGCGGGCTGAAAGCTCACCACCGAATCGGGCGCGGCCAGGACCGACAAACCCGAGCTGTGCTTGGTGAACAGGACGTTTAACAAGTCCGCATCCAGGCGCTGCCAGTTATCGAAGGCGTCCATAATGGAAAACTTGGGCGTCAGATTCAGGGCCAGCGCGGCATCTCCCAAATGCAGGTTCAGGTCGACCAAGGCGGCCTTTTGGCCGGACTCCCGGGCCAGTGATAAGGAGAAATTGCTGGCGATGGTGGTGACGCCGGACCCGCCTTTCGCGCCGGCGAAAACAAACAGTTTTCCCGTGGCCTTTTTCTGGCGGCGGACCTCATCGCGGCGTACCGCGGCGCGCACCAACGCTTCCCCCATGCTGGCAGGGGAAACGGGAACTCGCAGAAACTCGCGAGCGCCGGCGCGCATACAACGCACGAGCAGCTCCGGATCCGACTGGCTCGAAAAGATCATGAGCGTCAGCAGGCTGGTGCGGGCGCACGTGTTTTCCACCACTTCGAGAGCCCGTTCGGGATCGGGATCGAGATCGATGATCATGACGTCGTAATCGGCGGCCAGAATCCGGTTGAGATCGTCGAAATTGGGGTACGCGGGAAGTTCTTTGATGAGGTTTACTTGGGAATCCGCTATGGCGGTGGCAAGCGCTCGGCGCCGGTCCTGATCGGGTCCGATCACGATCACCGCAAGCGCGCCCATGCTCAGCGAGTCCGTCTCGCGCATGGATGTAGACATCAAATTCTCCGGGCTTTCACTCATACGGTCAGTGATGCTTTGGATGGGGAGGTTCCCGGTCATAGCGGAGTCGTTCGGATTTCTCACGGTAAGGCAAAGAAGGAAATAATGGTTCCAATCGCGATTGCCGGCGCGTAAGGGATTCGCTTCGCGGCGGGATGGCTCAACACAAAGCGCGGGTCGGGCCGCAGGCCTCTTCTCGCAAAACCGCAAAGCAGGCTGGTTGTACCGCTTAAGGACTGCTTTAGAAATCCTCCCCTGATCGCTTCCGCAATCGCAATCACCCCGCCTGCGATTCCGGTAAGCACCAGCGCCGTCACGAGTTGGTGTGGTCCGATCCACGCCCCGATAGCGGCGCACAATTTAACATCCCCCATGCCCAAGCCGCCCAACCAGTACAAAACTCCCGTCGACACCCCACCCAGGAGCATTCCCAAGACGCTTTGGCCAAACCCAAGCCAACCGCCGGTGATTCCCGAACCAGCCAGCCCCGCGAGCAGGAACGGAATCACGAGCCAGTTCGGAATGCGTCGAGCGCGAATGTCGGCAACAGTCGCGGCTACGACCACGGCGAGAGTGGGCCACCAAGCGATGGAGTGCATGCAGAAGACTCGTATAGTGAGCCGCGCAGGGCGGCTTTGAGTTGTTCCGCAATTCGCACTCCATTCAGGCGGGCCAGCCAATTTTACGTGACGCACGCACTCTTATATGCCACGTCGAGACTCGTCTCGACGATTGGGTGCCCGCATGTGTCCCCCAGTTGTCAACGGATGTTTACAGGGGCGGTAAGTGAGTGATGCGTCGTATACACGGGAGCTACAGGTGGCACCTCGTCCGGGAACAAAAATCGAAGATCTTCGATGGGACCGGAAATGAAGGTGTGGTGGCGGAGATGCGAGATAGTGAGACGGGCTGATGGCGAGTGTAATTGCACTTGCTTCTGAAGATAATCATACTGTTGTTCATCCGAGGGCAGTGGAAACAACATGAAATTCTTGTATTGATTTACGTTTAGCCGAGCCAGCAAGCGGGTATCTCTGTCGTGCATCGCAAAGACACGTTTGCCCTCCCGAAAGGAGAGAGCCGGAAACTGCACAATCGTGTACTCGGGCAGATAGTAGCCGGCGTGCCGATAACCGAAGAAGTGCGAATCAAAGCCGACGAGAAGCGTCGTTTCGGGAGAGGCAAGCTGCCGGGTCGCGGACCGCACCGCGGCGAGTTCCGTCTCGAACCGGCGGACCGAGCGGTATGACCAATACTCAGGCGCTTCGAGGAACATAACTACGTTCAAAACGCACAGGATCACGGCCACGCCCATTTTGACGGGTTTTGGCCAGCGCCCTTCGGTGTACCAGTCCGAAGCCCAATAGCCAAGCCAAATGCAAGCCGGCGGGAAAATGACCAAAAGGTAGCCGCTGTTTATGAGTTTAAGAAAAACAAAGGTGAAGAACAGTAGCGCCGGCGCAATCCAAACGTAGGTGAATAGCTTGGCGCGCTCTGGGGCGTGTGCCTTCACATGGAAAGCTCTAGGCATAATCAGAGTGATACTTCCAAAACAAAAGACGTAGATGGCCACGATCCCACACAATCGGACCATCGACGTTGTAAGCGGCGAATTGACAACGGTTTCCCGGGCCGCCACGCGCCACCAGAGGGCGCTCAAAGAAGACACGTATGCGGAAAGCCCGCCACTCGCATAAATCATCGGAACAAACCAGCAGAGCACCGCGGCGGCGAAGGCGCAAACAGCTTTAAGCCTGCGTTTCCAAGACAACGTTGAAAGAGAAAAAAGGAACAGCGGCGACAGGAACAAAAGTGAGGACGGCCGAATACCGGCCCCGATACCCGCGACCAAAGCCGCCGCAAGCACAAACCGCCGCTCGCCGCAATAAGCACGCCAGCAGAAAAAGCCAAGCAGCGCTGAAAGAAATGCTTCGACAATGTAGGTCAAGGCTACCGTGCCGTGAAACCACGCGAGCGGCGAAAAGAGAAAAATGAGGCCCGCGAAGACGGCCGCTCTCGATCCGAACCAGCGGCGCGCAAGCACGTAGATCATCGCTGCTGCTCCACAACTGGCTGCAACACTGATAGCTACCAACGCATTGTTGTCATTGCGAAAAATCAGGTTCGTAATTCTGGCTAAGCAGATATACAGGAAATAGCCTGGCGGATGAGGCTGATGGATTGTGGGGTCGAAGTGCCGCATCGCGAGTGCGAAGTTAACTGAATCAAGGTCATATAGCACTCGGCTCCTGAATGCGATCCGCGTGAGCGCGACCCCCGATACCAGAAGCACAAGTTCCACGTTGCGCTTGAAATTGGGGACACTGATTTTGCAAGTGGGATCGGTGGTCGATTCGACAGTAGTCAAGCAGCACCGTCTTTGCACTTGGGATACCAAGCATCGAGAACATGTTCTTGTGTACTCGCAAGCTCATCGGAATTGGGAGCTGTATACTTCCGGTGACATTTTTTCGCGCAGCACACCGGGAATCAACAACTTGAAGTGTTCCAGGCAGGTTCGAATTATTGGCCACCGACTTGCCCATGGTGGGTGTGCGCATGACTTATGTTTGAGCCATGCTGCCAAGGAGATTCGCTCATGGAAGATTTGTTTTTGCAGCTTTATGTCAGAGCAAAGGCGATTATCGAAAGCCTGAAAGACGAGAGCGGGCAGGACCTTATTGAGTATGCGCTTGTGGTGGCATTAATCGCTTTAGGGGCAACGGTTGGCATGAACAGTGTTGCAACTGGCATTAATACCGCGTTCAATACTTTAGCGACGAGATTGAGCACTGCAATGAACGCTGGGGGCTGAGGCTTCTTGGCACCCCGCCTCTTCTGCCCACGAATCGTGACCAACGCTGCCTCAACGGTGCGAAATGGTGTTGGTGTGTTTGTGTGCACCGCCCATGCGTAGCCACAGGCACACCTTCAATCTGGGCAGCTACGTCTGTTGATTCTCCCGCTTTTTTCGCCTATACCCGCAGCCCTTTAATTCACGACGATTCTAGTTTTCTTTGGTGGCACATACGTTTGGCTAGATTGGCTCAGGGACGCCACTCCGCCCCGAATCACACCGCTTTCGGCAAAAAAGGGTTCACGGAGATTTCACAAACAGGACAGCAAGATTGTCCGAATAGACGCGCTTCCAGCCCGGCAGTAATGAGACAACGCGAGTCATTGGCGCGCTGGGCGACAGCAGGCAAACGCCTATACGATATTTGGCCAGAAAAAGCTTTGGGTCGGAGCGAAGGCGGATCCAGTCCTCGTATTCGCTCAGGACGCCTGCCTTCTCGTAGATATCGGCGCGCCCGTCGATAAACACCTTCCGCTCCGGAGCGGCCCAGATCAAATACCCGCCGTAAACGTACTCATTGAGCAAGTTTCCTGGGATGCCCGAGCGCTTCAGGAACTCGACAGCTTGGACCGGACTGGACTTGCGGACCAGTTTCTTAAGCTCCCTCGTGTTTGGAAAAGCAAACACGACAACTATGGCGGCAACGGCCATAAGAGATGCGTTCAGCCACATACGGTCGCGGTCCGGCTCATAGCCGCCCCAGAGATCGGCGGCCAACCGGCACAGAACCGGCGCCGCGAGTAGTCCGAAAACAAACAACATCCGTTGATGCGAGACCGCCAGTTCGAAACCGATCGAGACAAGCAGGAATTCTTCCATCCGGAGCGCCGTAAACCGCAGCAGCGGCAACAGGAGCACCGCTCCTGCCACCAACAACAGCGCCCAAAAGCGCAAATCGTCTGGAGCCGGAGGGCGCCATTCGGCAACGGCGGCCAGATTCACCGGTTGCCGGAAGAAAACGTCCAGTGGATACGTAACCAGCCGGGGACCAATCGGATTCAGGAATAACGCCGCAACCGAAAGCGCGGCGCAGATCGCGAGCGTGTTCCGCCGCGCCGGCTCCCAGGGCGTTGAAACCAGGAGCCCCCAGCGGATCTCCGGCAAGAAGGCGCACAACAGCACAATCGCAAGAACAATCAAGCCGAAGAAAAAAGAGGCATGACAATTTACCCAGAGGGAAAAGAGCGGTACGAGCGCGAACAGCCACTGCCTGCGCGAACGGCTGAGATGAAGGATCAGCAGTTCCAGTACAAGCAGCAGATAACCGATCATATGGGGCCGCAACGCTAATCCGATCGTGGAAAACAGCCAAAACGCCAGCGCCCCCCCGAACCCGATTTTGCAGTTCGCGGAATACTTCGAGCACAAAACGTAAGCAAGAATCAGCAGAAGCGTTGTAAGGACCGAGAAGCCCAGCATCAGCCCGGTGTAGGCGCCGGATTTCCACATCGCATAAATTGCGAGTTCAGAAAGCCACTCTTGAGCAACCCAGGGCTGCCCGCCGGCCGTAAAGGAAAACGCGTCCACACGTGGGATGGAGTGAGTGTTCCAAATGATCTCGCCCGTTTTGAGGTGCCACCAGAGATCCGGGTCGTCGAAGCGCGATCGGATCGTCAGCATCGCCAGCGCCACCAGCAGGACGGCCAGCATCGCGGGAAAGGAGAAAACTTTCCGAACGAGCGGCCGCTCCTTGGCAGTCGCGGCTCCGTCACTGGCCGTAAGCATCAAAACGCCGATTCTGAACCGAGCACGTAAGTAGCCGGAGCTAAGCTGCGTCGACCTTCTCGCCCTCGGCAAGCCGGATGAGCCGGTGCAGATAGGCGCGCGATATGTTCAAGCTGCGGGCCGCGAGCGTCTTGTTGCCGTTGCAGTCTTCGATGGCTTTGGTCGCGAGCTTCACCTTGTAATCGCGCAACAACCGCTCGAACGAACCCACCTGCGCGACGTCTCCGTCCTCCTCGATTTCCTGCTCGCGCAGCCGCTCTGGCAGATCCTCGGGCTCGATGGAGTCGCCGTCGGCACAGATGATGGCGCTCTGGATGGCGTTTTCGAGCTCGCGGACGTTGCCCGGCCAATCGTACTGCTGCAGCATAGCCAAGGCGTTGGGAGCGATGCGGAGAACGCGCTTCTGATACAACTCGGAATACTGCCGGAGAAAGTATCTCGCAAGCGCGGGAATATCTTCCGGCCGGTCCGCCAGCCCCGGCGCATTGATGGTCATCACGTTGATGCGGTAGAAGAGGTCGAGCCGGAAGGTCCCTTCCGAAACCATTCTTTGCAGATCCCGGTGCGTGGCGAAGATGACGCGGGCTTTCAGCGGAATCGCCCGGTTACTCCCCAAACGTGTGAATTCGCGCTGCTGCAGGACGCGCAGCAGTTTTACTTGCGTTTGCAGGCTTAGTTCGCCGATCTCATCCAGGAACAGGGTTCCGGTCCCGGCCTGTTCGAAGAATCCCGTCCGCGTCCCGGTCGTGCCGGTAAAGGCGCCTTTTTCGTGGCCGAAGAGCTCGGATTCAATCAACGTCTCCGGGATTGCTCCGCAGGAGACAGCCACGAACGGAGATTTCGCGCGATTTCCCAGGTTGTGAATGGCGCGGGCAATCAGCTCTTTACCGGTTCCGCTATCACCGGTGATGAGAACGGAAGCGTTCAAATCGGCTACCCGGCGCACCAGTTCGTAAACGCCAAGCATCTGCGAACTGGTTCCAATCAGACCATCGCACACTGGCACCGGCCCGGAGTCGTCATCGGGCAAGTCCTGGTCACGCTTCCCTTCGAGCTCCCGTTTCATCGCGGAATGCTCGTAGGCGCGGCGAAGGGTGGCTTTCAGTTCCCGCAGGTTCGGCGGTTTGCGGCAATAGCTGTGGGCGCCGCGCTGTACCAGTTCCACAGCCGCGGAGCGCCCGCCGTCATCGGTGATGAGAACCACGGCCGCCCCGGAATCACTTAACTCGTTATAAAGATCAATACTCGTCTGGAGCGTGGAATAGTTCGTGTCCAGATCCAGAAGCAAAACGTCCGGCGAATTCTCCTGCAGGCGCTCCTTCAAACCATCGGGATCGGTATCCACGGTCACCGCGAAGTCCTTTCCCAGAGCTGGAGCAAGTAACGGCTGGAGTTTCACATCCTGTGAAAAAAGGCCGACACGTATAACGGACGGATGAGCTGACATCACCCTCACTCGATGACAGATAACTTACTTAGAGAGTTTGAGGATACCTTGGTGTATAACTTTGTAGCAATAGGTCGTAGTACTGGACCGGGTTAGGACGGCCTAGTACCTACGTCCCTCCGGCACCGGTGAAGCTGAAATAGGGCAGGCGAATTAGCGAACTGGCCCGACGGCCGAGACGACGCGGCCGTTTTCGAGTGTTGCCATGGTGAACTGCGTTTGATCGCTATTGAAATAGTAGTAGCGCTGGATGAGGTGGCCGTCGCGCAATAAAGCGGTCTCCAGCATCGGGTCGCCGAAGCTGCGGCGGAGTTCGGAGCTGGTTGCGCCAATCATCATCTGTCCGGCCCGTGGAATCGAAGCGGCCCACAATACTGGGACGACGGTTGTGCTGCCGGAGTCGATTGCCGCGCGCAAAACAATGTCTCTATGAGAGGGCAGTGGCCGGATAGGAGCGCGCGTTCCCTTGAGCCAGACCGCTCCGCCTGTCTCGACAGAGGCGGCAGCCGGACGCACGGCTTCGGGTTGCGAGTTCCATGCCGGGAACAAGGGCTGGGCACGCCAAACCCCCACCCCGAGGAAACCCACGACAATGGCGAGAATTACAGACTCAATCCGTCGCATCGCGAACCTCGCTTATCCCGAACCTGGCGCCGTGCCTGACGGCTTGGAGCATCCGGTATGGGTGATCTTACCATGATTTCGACCCTGCAAGCGGCTGGCCAGAGTTAGTGCCTCTTCGGGTGTGCATGTTTGCGAACATTGTGTACGTGAACCTTACGGGCGTGAGGGTGGCTCGCCTTCGGCCGTCGAACAGGGCTGCGCGCCCCGGCGGCAGCGGCAGCCGCCGGGAGAACGCCAATGATCAGGACCGCGGCCAGCAACAGCCTCATACGCTGCTAGGCTCTGCGGGCAAATAATCCGCCCTTTCGGGGGGCGTAGTCTGGTTGGCGCTTCGGTAGTTTCTGGCCCTTGCAGCGTGGCCCTCTACCGCGGCCTGAGCCGCGCGCAAAGACCTGAAGACGCCAAGCGACCGTTTCCCCGTCTCGGTTGTTTCGAATGCTTCGTAACTGTATATCCTGGCAATGTCTCCGAGGGGGGTATAACTCGGCTCCAATGAGCAAAACTCGAAGTTATCCGATCCCACTCGCAACCATTCAGGCTTTTTCACGGACGATATCCTCCTTTTTTCGCCGTTATACTCATCGGCATTCCTCAACGCAGTTTGAGTACCATCTGTACTTTGCTGATTAATCAGGGGATTGCCGGCGTTTGACTGACAATTTGGATAGCGGCTGTTAACACACGTCGACGAGAATGTGTACAGGTGTACGCGCGGTGTCAGCGGGTGTAATCGAAGGGGACGAAGAAACGGCTGGTCACCGGTGCTTCCGTTGATGCGGCTTCCCGTGCTTACTCAAATACTCCGCCAGCGCCACCCCGTTATTGTGCTCGGCATCGTGCGCGCTGTAGACGAGCGTCACCGCCCCCTTTCGCCCGGCTTCGAGCAGCGGCTCCCAGGCGTCAGGCTTCGAATCCAGTTCCGCGAAATAGCGCTTCCGGAACTCGTCCCACTTCTCTGGATCATGGTTGAACCATTTCCGGAGCGCATCGCTCGGCGCGACATCTTTCACCCAGCCCTCAATCTTCAGCGCGTCTTTCTTAACGCCGCGCGGCCAGAGTCTGTCTATCAGATACCGGGCTCCGTCGCCGTGGCTGGGCGCATCATAAGCCCGCTTTAGTTTGAACATACCTACTCTGTGACACTACAGTCTTGCTCGTTCACCTACTCGTACCGAAGCGCCTCGATCGGATCCGTACGGGCTGCGCGCACTGCCGGCGCCAAAGCCGCCAAAGCAGCAATCACACACAAAAACAGAGGCACGCACACAAATACCGATAGGTCCGTCGGTGCCACTCCAAAAAGCATGCTCCGTATCAGGCGTGTCAACGCAAAGCCGCCTGCCACGCCGATTGCCGTGCCCGCAAGCCCTACCGATACCGCCTCACGAACTGCGTTGCCGGCTATGTCTCGCGCGCTGGCGCCCAGCGCGATGCGAATGCCTATCTCCTTTCTCTGCTGCAGTACCGTTTGCGAAACAATGGCATACAGCCCCACGGCCGCAAGAAGCAGCGCCACACCGGCAAAACTGACGAAGATTCCGGTGGTGACCTTTGTCGGCAACTCGCTCGCGGCAACCACCTCGCCCATCGCCATCGTGTCCACAATCGGAATGCCACGGTCGAGTGACCATACCGTTGCGCGAATTTCGTTGTTGGAAGGTGGCCTGTTTCGGCTGCGAACGGCGAAACACATCTGACCGGCGAGCATCTCGAAGCCGGATGGAAGCTGCCGGTATGGCACATAGATATCTGGCAAATAGTCCCACTTAAGACTCGCGTGTTTTACATCGCCAGCGACGCCCACAACAGTCATCCACGGTGCCCGGCTCTCTTCACCGCCTAGCCGTATCCGCTTCCCGATGGAGCTCTGGTTCGGGAAGTATCGATGGGATAGCGTCTCGTTGATGATCGCAACACGTTCCGAGCGCTCGGAAGAATCGTGTTCGTTGAAACTCCTGCCGGCCAGCAGCGGTATTCCCATTGTCCGCAAGTAGGTTGGGCTAACTGCTTCGCCCGCGGCAAGTTGCAAATCGTTTGCGCGGCTGGGGCGCCCCAAAATCGTGAACCCCAAGACGATCGTCCCCCTCAAGGGGAGCGCCGATGTGGCTCCAACCGATTGCACACCGGGAAGATGAGTCAACCGCTGGATCAAAGCATCGTAAAAGTTATATCTTCGAATTGCGCTCTTGTAACTGTCCCCGGTCAACTCCACTTTGAAGGTCACCGTACGGCCGGCATGGAAACCCAGATGTTGCGTTGTGAATTCGGCCAGCGACTTCAGCAGCAGCCCGGCGCTGATCAGCAGAATCGCGCAGATGCTGACTTCGGCAGTGACCAGTGCCTTTCGCCAATATCGCGCCCGCGCGTTCGACATCAAGCTTCGACCGGTTTCCTTTAGAGTGGCCACAATATCGAGTCGAGAACTCTGGAAAGCGGGTACCAACCCGAACAGCACTCCGGTGATCAGAGTAACTGCCACCGTGTATGTAACCACTCGCCAATTGATTACGATGGCGTTTAATCGCGGAAGTTCCTCGAATACCTGACCGGCAAAGGGAAGCAGTACCTTCAGCCCGGCGGTAGCTAACAACAGTCCTATTACGCCTCCGAGCACCCAAAGCAGGACATTCTCCGTCAGGAGTTGTCTCACCACTCGGGATCGGGCAGCACCCAGCGAATACCGCACTGCCATCTCGTGCCTCCGCTCGGAAGCGCGCCCGAGTAGCAGTCCGGCAACATTTGCGCACGCGATGAGAAGCATCAACCCGGCCGCACAGTACAGCGCCGCCAGCCGTGGAGCGCTGAATGCTGCACGGTCGGCCTGCAGGTCCCTGACGATCATTCCTTGCGGGCGATCTGAGAGTGGAATGCGCTCGTGCGGTACGCGCAGCAGCGCTGCTGCCTCCGATTCGGCCGCTTTGGGAGAGGCAGAGGCGCGCAACCGGCCGACCACACTAACTCGTCTTGCTTTCGCCAAATCGCCGGACGTCAGCAACGTCCAGAGTTCAGGATCTCCTTCTTCGAGGCTAGGGAAGGCAAAAGCCGGTGGCATGACTCCGATGATCGTGTAGGATTTCGAGTTCACATTCAATGCCTGTCCGACGACATTGCGCGACCCCCAAGCGCGTGACCACAGACCATAACTGAGGACAACTTCCAGCGCCTCAGGATTTTCATTGGTTGAGAATGTGCGGCCCCGCAGCGCCGGGATACCGAGCATCGCTAGATATCCGGCAGTAATCCCCTCGCCTACAATGCTCTCCGGTTGGCCGTTGATGATAACCGTATCTTGCTGCCCGGCGGCTGCCGCTAATGCATCGAAACTGCGGTTGTTTTTCTGAAGATCAAGAAAATCCGTAACCGGGAGCGTCTGCCGCGTCCACTGAACGTCGCGGGGCGCCCGCTCCCAAACCGCCACGAGCTTCCCGGGATCGCGAAACGGCAAAGGCCGGAGCCACACGGCATCCACTCCGCTAAAAAGTATTGCGT
>Ga0209810_1005802_pt1 | contig 10992 bp, 10 predicted proteins | sample Coa_R1_7_FD_187159 | JGI IMG/M metagenome (GOLD analysis project Ga0209810, IMG submission 187159) | Surface soil microbial communities from Centralia Pennsylvania, which are recovering from an underground coalmine fire - Coalmine... | ecosystem: Environmental > Terrestrial > Soil > Unclassified...
GCGCGCGATTAATGCTTCGGGCGCCAAGGCTCCCTCCGAAGGCACAAACAACCGAAGCATCGTTCGGGATGCCCAGCCGCTCCCGTGCCACATCCCGGTTTACGGTGGCAAATGCCTCGCGGACGGGATAGCCGGATACAATGCCCTTATCGCCCGGAATGTACGCGAGAGCGTCCCCGGTACTGACGGCAATCGCGCGAGAAAGTGGTAAGAGGCGGCGAATGGCTTTGCCCGGGACGACGTCGGGCAGAAAGAGAACGACCGGGACTCGTAGCAGCCACGAGGCCACGACCGCGGGAGCCGAGACGTACCCGCCAGTTGCGAACGTCACGTCCGGGCGGTGGCGGGCGATGAGGGCGAGAGATCGCATCGCTGCGATGGCCTGGAGCAAGATACCCCGCGGAGAATCCGGCGCCGCCATCGGAAAAAAGTGCGACGGAATCCCGCTCTGGGCCAGTAATGTCCGCTCGAGTCCGCGGGAGTTACCGACGTAGCGGAGGTCGTTCGTTCCCCGGTTACCTTGCAGAAATCGGATGATTGATAGCGCGGGGTACACGTGTCCGCCCGTCCCCCCGCCGGTGATTAATGTTTTGACGCGCGCGTCCTTCCCTTCCATGCCGGGAGATACTGAGCAGAATCCCCACGGCGGTCATGCTGATGATCAGCGAGCTGCCGCCGTAGCTGATGAACGGCAGCGGAACGCCGGTGAAAGGAACCGATGACGTGATGACCGCGAAATTCATCAGGGCCTGGATCGTTATCCAGCTTGTAATGCCGGTCGCCAGGTACCGGCTAAACGTATCGGGAGCATTGGATGCGATCTTGATTCCCCGATACGCGATGATGACGAAGAGAAAAAGCACGACGAGCGACCCGAAGATTCCCCACTCCTCTCCTATAACCGCGAGGATACTGTCGGTATGGGGCGCCGGTAGAAGGTATTTCTGCGTGCTGTTGCCAAGTCCGCGGCCGAAGAACCCTCCGGACCCGAGCGCGAGCAGGACCTGGATCGTGTGATAGCCGGCTCCGCTGGAGTATTTCCAGGGGTTCATGAACGCAAGCAAGCGGCCCGACTCGTAAGAGGAATGGTGGATGAGGATCCAGGCGACCATCGCCGCCCCAGTGCCGGAGCCTGCCAGGTACAACAAGTTCGCACCGGCCACGAAGTACATCGCGCCCATGGTGAGCGCCAGGACCATCGCCGTCCCGAGGTCCGGCTCCAGGAAGATCAAGGAGAACGCTGCCCCGACGATGATCGAGAACGCGACAAAGGTCTGGCGCTCAGCGATATGCTCGCCCTTCGTCCTGAGCCACGCGGCCATGTAGACGACCAGCGCCAGCTTGACGAGTTCGCTTGGCTGAAGAGAGAGGCTACCGAGGGTAAACCAGCGGCGCGCGCCGTTTGACACCGTCCCGATGTGCGGGATCAACACGACCGCGAGGAGGAAGCCCGATACGGCGATGAATGGAAGCGCGATGCGATCCCAGCGCGAATAGTGGACACGCGACGCGCCGATCATGGCAGCGAACCCTATAACGGCCCAGATGACCTCGCGCTCCGCAATGTAGTACGGCGAGTTATACAGGCGGTATGAATCGGCAATGCTGGCGCTATACACCATGATGACGCCAATGCAGGTCAGGGCGAGGAAGGCGAGGGCGAGCCAGGCGTCAATTTCGCCGACCAGCGGGACGATACGACTACGCTGCATAGACTTTTTCCACCGCCCGGGTGAAGGCAGTGCCTCTCTCCTCGAAATCGCGAAACATATCATAGCTGGTGCAGCCGGGAGAGAGCAGGACTACGTCCCCGGGTCGAGCGGCGACGCACGCTCGGTCAACCGCTTCGTCCAGCGAATCACAGCCAAAGATATGAGCACGGTCGAGCGTATCGTGGTGGCCGCCCATCGCGCGTTCTACGGCCGCCCGAATTAGCGGCGCCGCCTCGCCAATGAGATACATTGCGCGGACGCGCTCAACCGCGACACGGGCGAACTCCTCCCAGGGCAGATTCTTGTCACGTCCTCCCGCGATCAAGAGTACCGGTTGAGAGAGCGCCCGTAGGGCGACGACGGCGCGTGCCGGCGATGTGGCTATCGAATCGTCGATATACGTGACCCCGTCCCGGTCGCCCACGACTTGGAGACGGTGCGGAGCCGGGTGAAACGAGGTAATCGCTTCGCGTTGCGCGGCGACGTCCACGCCGAGCGGCGTTGTCGCCGCGACTGCCGCGAGGACGTTTTCCAGATTGTGCTCGCCCAGGAGTGGAACGTCGTCCACTGGCATGACCTCCTGTTCCGAGTTCCCAACCGCTACGATCCCGCCGTTGCGTACGTACGCTCCCCGGCCCAGTGGTCGGCGGCGCGAGAAGAGGCTGATCGCCGCGGGGGTCGCCCGGCTGAACGAGGTGACGGTTTCATCATCAGCATTGAGAACCGCCAGGTTGACCCGGACCTGGTGCTCGACTATGTGCCGCTTGGCGGCAATATAGGCGTCCATCGTCCCATGCCGATCGAGGTGATTCGGTGTGAGATTGGTGACTACCGCTGTTTGCGGACTCCGGCGGAGCAGAGCAAGTTGGAAGCTGCTCAGCTCGAGGACAACGAGGGTCGTAGGCCGAAGGTGGGGAAGCAGGTCGAGCATCGGGTCGCCGATGTTTCCTCCCACCCGGACGTCTACTCCGGCCGTGCGGAGAATATGTCCGATCAAGCTGGTCGTGGTCGTTTTGCCGCTGCTACCGGTCACGCCGATGATCGGACTCGGGCAAAGGTCGAAGAACAGGGTTGTCATGCTCTCAAGCCGGAGCCCTTGGGTCTGAGCCGCCAGGTAGACAGGGTTATTTTCCGGAACGCCGGGGCTGACAAAGAATCGGTCGGCTTTCGAGACAAGGTCGGGGTGGTTGCCTCCAACGACGACGCGAACGCCTAACGATCGGAGGTCCGTGACCCGCCTTCCGAGCACACTCTCCGTTGCCGAATCCGTCACCGTGACCTCGGCGCCTCCTGCGAAGTAGCGCGCGAGAGATAGGCCTTCACGCGCGACACCGAGGATGAGTATTCGCTCTGTCATCGAACTAGCTGAAGGCGAGCGCGAGCCCGGCGACGCCCGCCAGCATACTGACAATCCAGAAACGCTGCGTGATCTGACTCTGGTGCCAGCCGATCAGCTCGAGGTGATGGTGGAGAGGAGCCATACGGAGCAGGCGCCGTCCCCGGGTCGCCTTGAAATAGCTAACCTGCAGAATATCGGAGACAACCATGATCACGAACACGAACCCGACCACGGGCAAGATAAGGAGTTGGTTCAGCATCAGCGCGACGGTTGCGAGACAGGCGCCGATGGCCAGGGACCCCGTGTCCCCCATGAAGATCCGCGCTGGAAAAATGTTGAACCACAGGAATGCCAGCAGCGCGCCGACCATCGTGAAGCAGAACTCGCCAGTGAACTTGTAGTTGGGTGTGAGCAGGGCTATCGCGCCGAACGTGCCGAACGCGATAGCGCCCGTACCGGCGGCAAGGCCGTCCAGCCCGTCGGTGAGGTTGACTGCGTGGGCGGTTGCGACGATTGCCAGCACCGCCATGGGCCAGTACGCGAGACCGAAGTCGACATAACCCTGGGTCGGTACCCAGACGTCGTTGGGATGGGACAACAGGCGGGGAATGTGGAGGATCGTCACGATGATGATCGCGATGACGAACGTCCAGGCCAGTTTGAATCGCCCTCTGAGCCCCTCACTCCCGACGCGCATCGTCTTCAGAAAGTCGTCCACGGCACCGAGCGTACTCGAGCTGACCAGGGCGCCGACGGTGAGAAGCTGGGAGTAGTGACCGATGAGGTTGTAGGCGATCGTCAACGCGGCCGCAACTCCCGTGAAGAGAACCCCCCCCATCACCGGAGTACCGGCTTTACTTTGATGCGATTCCGGCAGGTCGCTACGGATTGTGGTGCCGGCTCGCGCCTGGCGTAGATACCGAATAACATACGGGCCGGCAAACATGGCCAGCGTGAACCCCGCCACGCCGAACACCATCGCCGGGAGGAGAATGCGGGCCACGGTATTGTGGGCCAAAGCCGGTTCCAGAAGGAAGTCCAGGGTCACAATAGAGCCTCCAGCTCTCGAACGACGCCCTCCAGCTCGAGCCCCCGGGAGCCCTTCACGAGCAGCGACCAGTGTGCGAGACTCGCGGTGACCGTCCGAACGTCCTCAACGACCTCATCATTGGTGTCGGCGGACAGAATCCGGTCGGCGGGAAGTCCCGAGCGCTGCGCGGCTTCGGCGATCCAGCGCGTTCGGGGGCCGCGGATGATGAGCCATTCGGCGACGCGGGCGGCCTCTTCTCCCACCTGGCGGTGGGCTCTCTCCTCGTCTGGCCCAAGCTCCAGCATGTCTCCCAGGACGGCGATCTTGTGGCCGGGGGCGGCGCGTAGCAGTTCCAGGGCCGCGCTCATGGACATAGGCGCGGCATTATAACTGTCGTCGATGATGAGCGAATCCCGGCCTCGAAGAAGGCGCTGGCGCACATCGAGCGTGACAGCGGCAATTGCGTCCCGGATATCCGCCCAATCCATACCGAGCCGCCGAGCGGCGGCGATCGCGGCAAGGAACGCGTGGATGTTGTGCGCGCCTGGTACCCGGGTGTGAAAGCGCTCCACACGTCCCTCGGCCACGACTGTAAATCGCACGCCCTCGAGTCCAAGCGCTTCAACGTCGGCCGCACGATAGTCGGCGTCACCGGCGACGCCCGCCAGAACGGGGCGCGCGATTCCACTACTGACCGCCATCGCGCGCGTCCACGGATCGTCGGCATTGAGTACGGCAAGTCCGCCCGGCGGCAGAGCCTGGACGAGCTCGCTCTTGGCGCGTGCGATGCGCTCGATGGTCCCCATTCGGCTGAGATGAATCGGCGCGACCATCGTTACGACGCCGATTTCCGGTTGCGCGATATCGGCGAGGAGTGCGATATCACCCGGTTGGTACATTCCCATTTCGAGGACTGCCACGTCATGGTGGTCGTTCAGTTCGAGTAAGGTAAGCGGCATGCCGATTTCGGTATTGCGATTAGAGGTATTGCGCAGGATGTGGAATTGAGTCCCGAGGATCGACGCCATGATCTCCTTCGTGGTCGTCTTCCCGATGCTGCCGGTAACGCCGATGACGGTCGCCTTATGGCGGGCGCGCTGGTAGCGGGCGAGATCGTGGAGCGCCGTGAAGGTGTCGGGCACGACGAACTGCCTGATGGGCTGACTGACCGTTACCGGGTGAGCCGCGACGAGGGCCGCGGCACCCCGGTTCGCGGCGTCGGACGCGAAGAGGTGCCCGTCCGTTCGCTCTCCCGGCAGCGCGAAAAACAGGTCTCCCGGCGAAACGTCGCGTGAGTCGACCGCGATTCCGCTGAATGGAAGGCGCAGCTCCGACGCCGTCAGCGAGACATTATGCCCTTCTCCGTCGACCGCCCGCGCTCCGGTTCCGTCGAGAACCGACGCTACATCAAGACTCATTGCTCCGGATGGGCAAGCGGCGCGATATGGTACTTGAAGAAGAGATCCTGAAACAAAGTACGGAGAATCGGCGCGGCGACAAATTTCCCCCAGGGGATGTCGCGTGGGTGATCGATGATAGCCAGGATCACAAACCGTGGATGGTATGCAGGCGCGTACCCGACCGTACTCGCGATCGTGTCGTTCGGCAAATACGACCCGGCCCCGGCCACGTTTGCAGTTCCGGTCTTGGCGGCAATATTGTAGCCCTTGACGAGAGCCTCGGACGCCTCCCCTCCGACGGCCGACTGAACCAGCATGCTGGTAAGGGTCCGAGCGGCGCGAGGTGAGATGACCCGTCCAACGCGAATCGGGCGATGCATGATGACCCGACCGCCGTAATCAACTTCCTTCACGATCTGGGGTTTCATCATTACGCCGCCGTTTGCGACGGCAGCCACGGCCCGTATCAATTGCAGCGGCGTGACGGCGATGCCCTGTCCAAACGCATTGGTGTATTGATCGACGACGTTGTAGTTCTTGTGGCCGGGCCAGTTGAGGAAACCGGGAACCTCACCCGCCATGTCGACGCCGGTCGGCACGCCGAAGCGGAAGCGCTTGACATATTCGTAGAACCGCGCCGCCCCGAGTCGTTGCGAGACCCACGCGGCGCCGACATTGGCCGAGTGCTGGAGAACCTGCGTCATGGTTTCCATTCCCCAGCCGCTCATGTTCCAGTTGTGTAGTGTGGTCGTCCCGACGTGGAAGGCGCCGGAATCGTAAAACGACGTGTTGGGCGTAATCGTCCCCGTGTCAAGCCCGGCAGCCATGGTAATGATCTTGAAGGTTGATCCGGGCTCGTAAACACTCTGGATTGCCGGGTTTGCGAAATCACTTGGGGCAGATTTCGCCGTTGCCGCGTAGTTATCAGGATTGTACGTTGGGTCGCCGGCCATGGCCAGGATATACCCGGTGCGCGGATCCATGATCGTGACGCTGCCGCCGTCGGCGGAATGAGCCCGCACGGCGCTATCCAGAGCTGCCTGGGCAAGGCTCTGGATGGGGCTTGAAATCGTCAGGTGGATGCTGCCGCCTCCGATGGCGCTGGTTGTTGGCCCCGAACCCACCCTGATACTGTGCCCGGCCGTGTCGGTCAACACGCTACGCATACCTGCCGTGCCGGCAAGGATGGAATTGTAGTACTGTTCAACACCGTACTGGCCCGAATCCGTCGCATTGACGAATCCCAGGACTTGCGCCGCCTCATTCCCATTTGGATAGTCACGCTGCACGAGCGGTGTCAGAAATATTCCGGGCAAGGCGAGGTTTTCGACGCGCCGGCTGACACGTGGTCCGGCGTCCTGGTCGAGGACTACATACTTCGGATTCTGAGCGAATATTTGGTCGAGGTACTTCGGCGTTGTGCCGAGAGCGCGCGCGAGGAGCACCGACGTTCGCCACGGATTGACGATATCGGCGGGGTCGGCATAGACCTCGTTGGCGCTGATGTCGGTGGCAAGCGTCGCGCCCGACGAGTCGTAAATCGTCCCGCGCGTGGGAAGCAGGGTGGTCAAGCCCGCCTGTTCCATCTCTGCTCTGGCACTCAGATAGCCCTGTCGTACGACTTGCCAGTAGACCAGGCGGGCGGAGATTGCGCCGGCGAGCAGGATCAAGACCACCAGCAACACCTGCGTTCTCGCAGCGGTCGGGACCAGCTGTACAGGGACCTGGGTTCCTGATGATCGAGGGCGCCTGGCCAGCGCCTTGGGCCGGGTGATCTTCGTCGGGTTACGGCGCGCGGGACGGGACTGCAGCATCTAGAGCGACGTCCGAACGAAGGTGATGAAGGTCTCAATCTCGGCCAGCGGCGACGAGGCGCGGATGCCGGCATTGACATTGCCGGATCGCGGCGCGACACGGACTGGCGGGAGATACGATTGAACCCATACCGTGTTGCTGCTCGTGGGCGGCCCCATGTGGAGCTGGTCGAGGGCAATCGACTGGACGCGCGACGGAGCAATGAGGTTGGCTCGCTGGGCCTGTAAGGCGGCAACCTGCGCGTTGAGCTGAGTTTGTTGCGCCTGGAGCTCGGAGATGTTGAGTTGAATGACCGAAACTTTCCCGGCTTGCATCAGATAAATGAGGAGCGCGCCGGCGAAGAGGCTCATCGCCAGCATCAGGTGGACGAGATCCGAGCGCCCGATCGACGAGATGAGCCGCTGAGGTCCGGCGGCAATCGGCAGAACGATTCGCTCGACGACGTTTTCCTGACGCCGCGCTGAGACACGGCGCGCAACTGCGTACTGATCTCCAATCACCCCAATCTCCTCCCGTGATCATTCGATAGTGCTTCGTAATCGGCAATTTTTTCGGCAACTCGGAGCTTTGCGCTCCGAGCGCGCGGATTGGCTGCCACCTCGTCGTCACTTGGCACAACGGGCCGCGGCGTCAGGATTCTTACCGACGCGTGATGCCCGCACACGCACTCCGGGAGACCGGGCGGGCAGATACAGTCCCGCGCCTCTTGACGCATAAACTGCTTGACAATGCGGTCTTCGAGTGAGTGAAAGCTGATGACTGCCAGCCGTCCTCCGATTGCCAGAACGTCGAGCGCCTGAGGAAGGGCTGCGGCGAGCCGGTCAAGTTCGTCGTTGACGGCAACCCGAAGCGCCTGGAAGACACGCGTCGCGGGGTTGATTCGCTCCCGGATATTGGGCTTGCTACGCGCGATCAGGTCGGCGAGCTGGCGGGTTGTGCGAATGGGGGCTCGGCCACGCTCCTCGACGATGCGCCGTGCAATCCTGCCGGCATACCGTTCCTCGCCGTACTCCCCGAAGATGCGCCGCAGTTCGGCTTCCGGCAGCTCATTAACCAGGTCGGCAGCCGTCCTCCCGGCAGACGGGCCGAGACGCATGTCGAGGGGAGCTTCCTCCGCGAAGCTGAATCCACGTTCGGAACGGTCGAGCTGCGGGGAACTGACCCCGAGGTCAAACAGTACCCCAGACGGTTCGACGAATCCCGTTCTCTCGACGATAGCTTTCAGGTCGTCAAAGTATGACTCGACGAGTACGACGCGATCACCAAAAGCCGATAGCCGCTCCTCGGAAGCCGCGAGAGCCAACGGATCGGCGTCGATACCGAGCAGGCGACCGGATGGGGACGAGAGAGTCAGGATTGCCTCCGCGTGGCTGCCGCCTCCCAGGGTCGCGTCGACATACGACGCGCCGGGGCGCGGCTGTAGATAGTCGAGGACGGGGGATAGAAGGACGGGGGTATGGGCGAAGTCGCGAGTCACGCCCGCGAGGCGGCTAGGGCCTCCGCGAGCTGCCGTCCCTCGGACTGCAGCGCCTCGTGCTGGCGGAGCCAGGAAGACCGGCTCCAGATCTCGACGTGGCTGCCTACGCCGACGACAACCGCGTCGTCGTCGTGCAGACCGGCATGATCGCGCAGGAACTCGGGAATCGACACGCGGCCCTGGCGGTCGAACGTGCAAGGGACAGCACTGCTGAACAACGCCCGCGCCGTTGCACGGGCTTCATAGCGCATGTCCGGCAGGTCGTCGATGGATCGCGCCATCGCGTTCCACTTTGACGCCGGGTAAATCGACAGGCAGCCGTCGAAACTGCGAGTCAGTACCGATCCCTGACCGAGGGCGGAGCGCAGATCCGTCGGGATCGCGACCCGGCCCTTGTCGTCGACGCTTCGATGATACTGCCCGAGAAACAAACCGTTCATTCTTGCTACTTGCACCTGCGATTGCCTACGATGATTTCCACCGGATCCGCTTCGGGGCCCGGCCTCCACCTTGCCCCACTGTTCACCACTTTCTCCCACCTGGCCCCATTATACGGGTCTCAGCCGAGAATGCAACCCCCAATTTTCGGCATGGAGCCGCTCAATTCGTTCTGATGGAGCGGAATCGATGAGACGCGCCCCAACATCAGCCCGGTGCTGGACGTCCAGGCTGGACCGAGCGCGAAGGACGACCCGTCAGCGCGAGAAGGTCAGTGCTTTGACTTTTGCGGCCGGATTCGCGCTACCGGGCGCGGCCGTCGAAGGGATATCGGATGGTGCCCGCACATGGCGACGGTAGGTGAGCTGCATCTCGCCGCAATTCGGACACGAGAACCAGCGAAGTGTGTATTCCCGGTTTCCGCGAACCGCGGTGGACTCTCGGATAAGTTCCACCGGCGAAAAGTGACATCGGCGGCAATCAGACACCTGTTTCGCGACCTCGCCCCATCCTAGCCCATTTAAGACCGCTGATGCGGGATCTGTGCCCTCGACGGCGTGAACAGTCGCGGCGAGTATGTCGATTAGCATGGAGAAAGCGTGAGTAACGGATCGATGCAGGAATTAATACCCGAGGCCGCGATCCAGCGCCGGATCGAAGAACTGGCCGACGATATCAATCGGGATTACGCCGACGTTGGATTGCTCTACCTCGTTATCGTGCTCCGTGGGGGCTGCTTCTTTGGTATCGATCTCGCCAAGCGGCTCAAAATGCCGGTGCGGCTGGACTACATTCGCGTCACCAGCTATAGCGGGGACATGTCCACCGGCGTCGTCAGCCTGGTCAGCGACATCAAGACCGACATCCGCGATCACCCGGTCCTTGTGATCGACGACATCGTCGACACCGGGTTCACAATGGGGTGGATCCTGCAGTTTTTGGCGCTAAAGAGACCCGGCAGCGTGCGGGTCGCCGCGTTCCTCGACAAGCCATCCCGGCGCGAGTACGACGTTCGACTTGACTACGTTGGCTTCGTCGTGCCGAACGTCTTTGTCGCCGGTTACGGTCTCGACGGTCTCGATGACACGATGGCGAACATTCCCCGCATCATGGCGTTAGGCGAGTTCGAGGGTGAGGTTCGTGTGCCGACGCGACAGGAGTCATTCCCCTCCGCGCCCGCCTGACCGGCTTACGCGGTCTGAATCTGCGCCGCGGTGTCCAGCGCTTTCCGGTTTTGCCAGCGCCAACGCCCGTAACAGCTCACGCACATTTCACGCGCTTTGTGCAGCTTGATCTCGTGGCAGGAAACGCACTCGCGGAGCCTCGGCTTGCGCGGTTTCTGCTCGCGAAGCAGCCGCATCTTGGCTCGGCAGCGTTCCTGCGATGCTTTGTAACGCTCGGGATACCGTTCGCGCCACCGCCGCGCCGAAGCCGCGTTCTGCTGCAGCTTGCGCTCCCGATGAGCAAGATAATACTGGCGGTTGTATTCCCGCTGCTTTGCCTTACGTTCCTCTTCACTGAGTGCCATGGCAACCCTCCCGGCCCTCGTACTACGACTAACCTGGACCTAACTATAGCGGAATCTGAACTAATGTCAAGCGATGCGCGAAAAACCGTCGCTCCTTCGGCATGGCCTCGATGATTCTAGCCGGAGAGTTCCAGTCAAGCGCAGGGGACCCGCGGCAACTGTGATCGCGGTCGCCGGTGTGATTCTCGCGTCGGGCGAGTCCCGCCGATTCGGCGAGGCGAACAAGTTGCTGGCTGGGGTCGGCGGCGAGGCT
>Ga0209810_1005804_pt1 | contig 10989 bp, 11 predicted proteins | sample Coa_R1_7_FD_187159 | JGI IMG/M metagenome (GOLD analysis project Ga0209810, IMG submission 187159) | Surface soil microbial communities from Centralia Pennsylvania, which are recovering from an underground coalmine fire - Coalmine... | ecosystem: Environmental > Terrestrial > Soil > Unclassified...
GGCCGTGGGACCATCCGCCCGTGCGCATTGAGCTGCGCGATTACCAGATCCGAGTCTGTCAGGGCGATCACGAGGGCCAATCCGGCTTCGTCCGCCGCGGCGACGCGATTGCGATGGTTTCGCGGCAGGATCTCTTTCACGCACTCCGCGTTCGCGGTGCCGCCTTCTTCACTCGCGCTTTTCCCGACGCAGATCAACCGACCAGTCATCGGCTGGATCGTAGCGGCATCGTGGAGTTGAGCAGCGGCTGCGGCTATTTTTGGATGCGTGGCTGGCTCTTCGTGGACGATCACCCGTACTACACCCACACGGATGCGGAAGGGCGCTTTACGCTGCCCCAGGTGCCGCCGGGCCGCTACGAACTGGTCTGCTGGCTACCCGATTGGCACGAGGCCTTCCGCGAGCTGGACGCCGAAACCGCCCTCATCTGCCGGTTGACGTTTTGTCCTCCCGCTGAGATCGTGCAGACGGTGCAGCTGGCACCACGTCAAACGCAATCCGTATCGATCCAATTGGATGCGGACCGCTTCGGAAGTCAGGCGAACCGGCAGCGGAGGGAACAGTAGAGTGATGGAGAAGAACGCTTACGATCGATTGGCAGACGAGTGCACCGAGTTGCGCCGCCTCAACAAACGTCTTCAACAGCTCCATCAGCAGATGGATTACGAACTGCAATTGGCCCAGCGTATCCAGGCGAGTTTTCTGCCGCGCCGTTTGCCCGAGGTGCCGCACGCTCGTTTTGCCGTCCACTATCTGCCGCTTGATCGCGTCGGCGGCGACTTCTACGACGTGTTTCGCCTCGATGAGAATCACGTCGGCCTATACGTCGCCGACGTCATGGGCCACGGCGTCCCCGCCAGTCTGCTGACCATCTTCGTCAAGAAGGGAGTCCAGACCAAGGAAGTGTTCGGCCACGATTATCGCCTGGTGCCGCCGGAAGAGGTGCTCGGGCGGCTCAATGACGACCTCCTGGATCAGCATTTGTCCGAGCATCCATTCATCACCATGACCTACGCGCTGTACAACCATCGTGACGGCGTCTTTCGTTTTTCCCGCGCGGGACATCCCTATCCGTTGTACGTTCCTCGAGAGGGCGAGCCGATTTTCTGGCGTCAGGAGGGATTACTGCTCGGCGTGACGAAAACTACCTTTCCGGCTCGTAGTTATCCGCTAAAGCCAGGCGACAAGGTGCTGCTCTACAGCGACGGCATCGATGGGGGCTGCTACGAGGATCATCCTCCAGGGGCGGACAGCTTGCTCGCCTGGGCTACATCCCATCGGCCTTTGCCTCTCCAGAAATTCATGGATGGCTTGGCCCGCGATCTCTTCGCGGCCGGAAAGCAACAGGACGATGTGACGTTGCTTGGGCTGGAAGTGCTATAATGCCAATCATAAGCACTGCGGAAGGAGCAGCCCTATGAACACGACCGAAACCGCCTATAGTATCCCACCCGATGTAGTCGCGGAGTTCCAGCAAGCCGTGGATGATCTTCTCAAGGGCATCCGTCGTCCCGAGAAAATGCGGGCCGCGCGTGAGCGAATGGACCGTATGCGTGAGGAAAATCGCAAACTCTTCGGCGAGCAGAATATCGCGGTCGAGTTGATCCGTCAAACGCGCGATGAGGCATGAAATACGTCCTTGATTCTAGTGTCGCTCTCAAATTCATCGTCTCGCTGACAGGACTTCCCTGAATCGTCTTTGCCTCGCCGGACAAGCAAGTTACTGTCTATAATGCCGTCCATGACCAACGCATTCACGGCGGAACTGGCTCGTTTCGGTCCTCAACGTCCCTACGCACCGCCGTCGCGCGCTGATGCCCAGGTCTATTGCAGTCGCTTAGCACGTACGCACTACGAGAACTTCACCGTTGCCTCGATGCTGCTGCCTCGGCATCTCCTACGTCATTTTCACTCGGTTTATGCCTACTGTCGCTGGGCCGACGACCTCGCCGACGAGGCAGGCGGGGGAGCGCATGCTCTGTCGCTGCTGCGCTGGTGGCGCGAAGAGCTGCTCGATTGCTACCAGGACCGACCGCATCATCCCGTCTTCGTCGCCTTGCAAGACACTATTCATCGCTTTAACATTCCCCCGCAACCGTTTCTCGATTTGCTCTCTGCTTTCGAGCAGGATCAGCGCGTCAAGCGCTATGAAACCTTCGCGCAGTTGCTCGATTATTGTCGTTACTCGGCCAATCCCGTTGGCCGGCTTGTGCTTTACTTGTGCGAAGCATTCGATGACGAGCGTGCAGTTCTGTCGGATCATATCTGCACGGCGCTGCAGTTGGCGAATTTCTGGCAGGACGTGGCGCGCGATTTCGCCATTGGCCGTGTCTATCTGCCGGGTGAGGACCGCAAACGATTCGGTTATAGCGAAAGCGATCTGGCCGCACAGCGCTTCACCCCTGCATTCGCCGAACTGATGCGATTCGAGGTGGACCGTACACGCGAGTTGTTTCATCGCGGCATGCCGTTGGCCGAGCGGATACCGGAAGCGATGCGGGCCGACATCGAGCTTTTCGCGCAAGGCGGTCTGGCCATTCTTCGCAAAATCGAGCAGCAAGGCTACAATGTGTGGGCACGGCGGCCGGCGTTGACGAAGTGGGAAAAGGGAATGCTCCTGGCGGGCGCTCTCTGGCGACGGCTGCGTCGGAAGATGACAGGGTAGTTGCATGAGTCCGGCAAGCAATGAAATCGGAGCCGCACACGCAGCGCAGCGGAGTAAACCGCCAGATGGTACGCCACTTACTCCGCTGCGCTGCGTGCGCGACTCGGACTTTCTCCGCTTGTCTTCATCCTACGCCTGGTGTGAGCGGCTGGCGCGGCGGCAGGCCGGCAATTTCTATCATGCCTTTCGTCTCCTGCCTGCGCCGGCGCGGCGAGCCATGTGCTCCCTCTATGCTTTCATGCGCGTGGCCGACGATCTGGTTGATGGTCCACAGGAAATAGCCGACAAACGGCTGGCACTGGCCGACTGGCGGCAGCAACTCGATGCTGCCTTGACCGGCGTCTATTCGCATCCCTTGCATCCAGCGTTTCATCACACCGTCAAGCAATACGGCATTCCCCGCCGCTATCTGGACGATGTACTCGACGGCGTAGGCATGGATCTGGAAAGAGATCATTATGACACCTTTGCCGACCTTTATTGTTACTGTTATCGCGTGGCCTCGGCCGTCGGTCTGGCGTGCATTCACATCTGGGGCTTCCACGACGAACGAGCGCTCGTCTTCGCCGAATCAGCCGGCATCGCTTTGCAATTGACGAACATCTTACGCGATCTCGCTGAAGATGCGGCGCGCGGTCGAGTTTATCTGCCGCGTGAGGATCTCGATCGGTTTGGTTACTCCGCCCAGGATCTGGAGCATGGCCGCTATGACGAGCGTTTTCGAGCCTTGATGCAATTCCAGGTCGAACGCGCTCGAGGTTATTACGAAGCTGCGGTACCCCTGGCGGAGTTGCTCGATCGCGCCGGGCGGGCGGTGTTCCTGGTGATGCTGCGCACCTATCGCGGATTATTAGAGGCGATTGTGCAGCGCGATTACGATGTGTTCCACGGTCGCGTTCGCTTGAGCCGCCTGCGCAAATTATGGCTGGCAGCGCAGGTTTTGCCCTTGCGCTGGGGGTGGAAGTAAGAACCATTGTGAGCGGATCATCAAGGCGATACACGACTGATGATGCATTGGTCTCCTAATTGCACGTCGTACACCACATCCTTCTCCCATCTTTTGCCCTTTTTATCCTGGAGGGCAAGAGACACGCGGCAGCGGACGTGATCCGCTGTTTCCTCGCTCGGCTTGGCCTCGGCACATAAGAAGCTCAACAGTCGATGTCCCGCTTTCCAATCGGGATCGGTGCCCTGGACAGAGCGATTAGCGCCGGCAAACTTGTCCGGCGGCTCCCCTCGACTCCAAGCGTCAAGAAATTCCTCCACGTTTCTCTCGGCCTTGTCCGTCGGTGGCGGTGGCTTTCCGCAGCCGGGCGAGATCAAGGCCAAGAAAATCATGCTGGCATAGCGTAAATTGCGAAACCACTTCCGGTACATGAACCTCTTCCCTCAAGAAAATAGGGCGAACGGCCGGCGCGGCCGTTCGCCGGGGCGACGCCGAACGCTCCAATCATTCGTCGGGAGCCACCAAGCCATCGTCTTTACAAGCCAGGAGCTGGAGGGTCGGGATGTCGGTCGTGTTGGAAAGCGCGACCACATGCCCATCGCTAAAGAGGAATTGACAGATGCCCGTGTGCCAGCTGCCGAACTTGCAGTGCCACGGGCCTGTCAGATCATTTGGCCCTTGACCCAGGTTCCATCGAGGGGGACCCGCGATTCGGGAAAAGTTGCGGGGAAAGTCTCCGTTCCAAATCGCGCCCTCTCCCCACGACGGACCACTCTGACCCCATTTCGACAGAACGGAATGTTTTTCGCCAACCAGAAATGTGTGACTTGTGCCGTCTGTAATATCTTTCAGGGCGGTCTGCGATTTCGAGTAGACAACTTGATCGTTGGCGTTGACCTGCGAGTTGGCGTAGCACATGGCTCCGCGGCATAGGGGATTATCCACGATGGCGTTGTAGAACTGTCCGCCATTGCAAGCGTAGTCTCCTTGCGTTCCCGGATGCTCCGCCGAATCGGGAATGCCGGTACTGGACACTTCGAACTGCGTGCTGGGCATCGGGTCGCCTCGACGCGCTGGGCAAACATACTGCTTGACGAAAGCATTCTGCACGGCCGGCGTCTGCTCGTAATAGTTGTTGGCCAGGTTCCACTGCATGTACAGGTTGTTCTGCTCCATAAAGGGGAGAATGACCACAAACCAGGTGGCATGTTGGGGCCCGATGCGACTGGGGGGCAGAGCATTGTACACGTCGTGGTAGTTGTGGATGGCCAAACCCATCTGGTGCAGATTGTTGTTGCATTGAGTGCGTGCGGCAGCATCGCGGACTTTTTGCACGGCCGGCAGCAGCAAGCCGATCAGAACAGCGATGATGGCGATCACCACCAACAGCTCGATCAGGGTGAAAGCGGTGCGACGTTGTCGATACGGGGTTATCATGGCGAAACTCCTTTAGTTGAAACACAAACTTTCAATCCGGTGAACATTCGACACCTATCCTCAAGTGACCGCACGGAGTCAGCGTCGGCAGACCGGCGGCAATGCAGGCAGTCCGCATCTGCCGAAGATCGTCGTAGTCTTCGTCGGTGATGGCGACGAAGCCCTGCACCAACCGACTAACCAACACGGCTTGCGCCCCGGTATCCGTGTTCATCTCCAGTAAAACCGCGAGCAGATCATCCTTGAGTCCCTGCTCCAGCCATGACACAGCGACGATCGGCTGCACGGTGGATGGCCCCAAGCTGTCGAGGACGCGCAGGCCTTCGGCCAGCTCAGGATGATCGTGCAGCGTCAGCGTGAGAACGTGAGAATCGATGGCCGAGGCGTCCACTTTGCCCTCATGAACCAGACGAATGGATTTCTCATGCCAGCCAGCCTGAATCACTCGACCAAAAAAACGCTCCGTCTCTCCTAGCTCGACCAAGCGGTAGCAGGTGATGCCAGGGCCGGAGTGGGAGTACGGCTCATTGAAGGCCCAAGTGCAGCCGCGCAAATCGGCGAACGAGCGATAGGGACTATCACGGTGAACAATCACATCCGAGAAATAGATGGGCCGGCCGCCGTAGCGTGCGCCTTGCAGCAGGGGCGCCGCCAACGGCTCGATTGGCTCGCCCCGGCGTCGCAGCTCGATGTAGGCCAAGCCGCAAAGAAAGCTCACATCCGCTTGTTCGCTGACTCGCTCGTAGGACGAACCGACGACCAATTCCGTAGTGACGCCGAGCCGGGCCTGCACGTAGCGGGCGATGAACGCATAAAGCCCAAACATATTGGGTGCCAGGAACGTGGCGAAGCGGAGGGTTCGCGAAACCATGTCGGGACTGCCTCGTTGCTCGCAGAACACGAAATTTGGCGCGGGGTAGGATACAGCAATGCGCCTTTAACACACCGTATCAGTAGGGAGCAAATATATAGAGGGCCGGATGCCAAAAAGGACCGGGCACGCCGTCACGATTAGGCGTGAACTCAGGAGAAGCCGGGAAGAAGCGAAGCAACCGAAGGCATGAACCAACCTACGTACACCGAGGATTTCGAGGCGGGGTGTTATCTCTCGTTCTCTTCTACGTTAGGAACCAAGCCAGGCAAAGTCAAATACATTTTTTTATGCGCCGATTTGGGCCTAGAAACGCCAGCTTGCTGGGGGTTCTTCCCTCGGCAAGGCGGGAGCTATATGTCCGTTTGTTTCCGTTGTCTCAGGCAAAGCTCTGCTGCTTGCTGCGCAGCGGATTACTCATCCATTTGTCGCTCTCTGTTCTCCCAAACACATCCTCTCGTATATGGCTGTGTTTTCTCCGTCGGGGTCTCGGCATGGCAGTTGCTCACTTTACGGACTTGGAAGATACTGTTTACTGAGGATGGGGCAATGCATCTACTTTATCGATCCAATTTTTGCTGTATTGCCTCACGCTCCGCCGCGCCGCTCATCGTCCTGTTTGCGCTCCTGACCGGGCCGGGGTGCATGCCGCCGGGAGAAGAGCGCGGTTCAGGACCGGGACATCGCCAGCAGCAACTCGGTCTGACCCCCGAACAAGAATATGATCTGGGCGAGAAAGCATACCGCCAGGTTCTCCGTGACGCGCAGCAGAAGGATGCATTGCTTCCCCAAGATTCGCGGCTCGTAAACGAGGTGCGGAAGGTCGGCGAACGCATCGTCAAGGCTGTCGAGATTGAACCGCTCCGGCGTGAGATCAATCTGAATTTGAAGGGTTATCGCTTTGACTGGCAGTTCAACGTCATCCGCAGCAATCAGATCAATGCCTTCTGCCTTCCGGGCGGCCGAGTGGCCGTTTTCACCGGCTTGATGCGGATCGTGGACAACGATGACCAACTGGCAACTGTGCTGGCACACGAAATTGCTCACGCTCTCGCCCATCATGCCAACGAACGCGTCACCATAGAGGAATCGGGCCGGGTCAACTGGCTGTATCGCCAGGCCTACGACCGCGAGCAGGAATCCGAGGCCGACCACATCGGTCTGTTTCTGATGACCTTCGCCGGGTACGACCCGGATGAGGCGCTGGTTTTCTGGCAGAAGATGGAGCGATTGCAGCGCGGCGGACAGCTGCCGGAGATTCTTTCCAATCACCCCAGCGACAGGCGCCGCATTGACCAGATACGGCGCTGGATTCCGCAGGTGAAGGCAGGCAAGCAAGCATATGAACAGCACCGCATCGCGCCGGCGCGTTGACGGCGCTCTCGCGGAGTCAACATTTTTTGGGAGAATGTGTCATGAGTATCGGCGGAGGTCCACTGTTCGGCAGCGGCGGCTATTACAGCCCGCAGGGTCAGTACGGCCCTTGGGCGGGCTGTGGTTGCAGTAGTTTTCTGATGATCCTGGCGGGCGTTCTTCTCATCATGGGCGGCTGCGCCCGACAATTTGGTTTTTGATCCTCAACAAGCGGGCCATGGCTCGCTCATTGTTTGGGAGGGAATATTCATGCGCGCACTTTGTGGAGCCATCATCACCGCCGCTGCCCTCATTTCGTTGGGCTTGACCGCCCAGGGCATCGGCACTCGCTACTCTTGGGTTGGTCAGTACGGGCCGGCACCCTCCCGAGAGGGGGCGAGCGAGCAGAACCTAAAAACGAACCCGGATTTCGAACGATCGCATGTCAAAATCCATAACATGGATAACGGTCTGATACTGAGCCTGTTCCTAGCGGCCGCGTCCTTGTTGGTCGGCCTGGGCATCACCTTCGTGGGTCTGATGTATCACCATCATCGCCGCTATCACGAACACTTGCGTCTGCATAGCCAGCCAGGCGCGGCAACGAGCCATCATGTCAGTGCATAAATCCCAACGAGCCGGAAGCGTAAGCGACGGATAGAGTCGTCCGTCGCTTACGCTTCCGGCTCGTTGGCTTTTTTTGCCCGGTTTTACTTCAATTTCACCGTCACCGTCTTCATTTCGGTGTAATGCTCCAGCGCCGCTTCACCGTTCTCGCGACCCTGGCCGGACATCTTGAAGCCGCCGAACGGCGTCGTTGTATCGACGACGTGATAGCAGTTCACCCACACCGTACCGGCCTTGACCTCCCTGGCGAATAGGTGAGCTTTATCGATGTCGCGCGTCCACACCGCCGCGGCCAGACCATAATAGGTCCGGTTAGCCCGGTCGATCACTTCCTCGACTTTCTTGAACGGCATCACGCTGACGACCGGCCCGAAGATTTCGTCCTTGGCGATGGCCATCTCGTCCTTGACATTGTCGAAAATGGTCGGCTCGATGAAGAAACCCTTGTCACCGAAGCGATTGCCGCCGGTCATGAGGGTTGCGCCCTCTTTCTGGCCCAGATTGCAGTAGTGAAGGATCTTATCCATCTGCTCCTTTGACACTTGCGGACCTTGCTCCGTTTTGGGATCGAGTGGATCGCCGATCTTGCGTTCCTTGGCCCGCTCGGCCAGGCGCTCCACGAATTCCTGATGAATCCGGTCCTCGACAAAGAGCCGGCTGCCGGCAGTGCAGCACTGTCCGCCGTGGAAGTAGATAGCGTGGAATGCGCCGGCGACGGCTTGTTCCATATCTGCGTCGGCAAAGATGACGTTGGGTGATTTGCCGCCCAACTCGAACGTCACGCGCTTGAGCGTGTCCGCCGCCGCTTTCTGGATGATCTTGGCCGTATCGACGTGGCCGGTGAAAGCAATCTTATCCACATCGGGATGAACCACGAGCGCGGCGCCGGTGGTTTCACCCATACCGTTGAGGATGTTGATGACGCCGGCCGGGAAGCCGGCTTCCATCGCCAACTCGCCCATGCGCAGTGCGGTCAACGGCGTCTGCTCTGCCGGCTTCATGACAACGGTGTTGCCGCAGGCCAGAGCCGGTCCCCATTTCCAGGCCAGCATCAAGAGTGGGAAGTTCCAGGGAATGATTTGACCGACGACGCCGACCGGCTGCCGCAAGGTGTACGACAGGAAGTTGCCGCGCACCGGCACGGTTTTGCCCTCGATCTTATCGGCCCATCCAGCGTAGTAGCGCAGAGTGTTGACGACGCCCTGCATGTCGGACATCGAATCGTTGATGGTCTTGCCGGCATTGAGCGATTCCATGCGGGCCAGATCTTCGGCCTCTTTTTCGACGAGATCGGCGAGCTTGTACATCAGCCGGCCGCGATCCGCGGCATCCATCGTCTTCCACGGGCCGGACTCCAGCGCCTTGCGCGCGGCCTTGACTGCTTTGTCCACGTCCTTGGCCGAGGCCGCCGCCACCTTGGCGATCACCTGCCCGGTCGCCGGATTGTACGTGTCGAAGGAGCCGCCCTCGACCGGATCGACCCACTCATTGTTGATGAGCAGTTTCGTTTGACGAATGGCTGGGGGAGCCGAGCGTTTCATCGTCGCTTGCGCCATGGCATCACACCTCTATGGGATACGAGAAAAGGGTAATATCGGACGCGCCTGCCGCGGTCCGTGCATGCTGGACGTCACGCGGAGAGATTCGACAGAGGGAATCATAGATGCCTGGATGCCGAGGTCAAGTCTGCGACAAATGTGCGGCGAGTCGAAGACAGCAGCACCCGAATGGACTTTGCCGACTCGGCAGGCTCCGCTGGCTGGGACGTTGATATCGAAAGGCCTGCATCGAAGCAATTTCAATGGCCGGCCGACAGCTACTTGAGTAAAGCCTGGAAGTCTGACCGGCCTCGCAGCGGGTCGAAGTGCGGATTGGTACGCAGGGCCGCGATATTCTTGAAACCGCGCGCAACAGCTTTCTCCAGGAAGCCTACCGCGGCGCGGGCAAAACCTTCCTGGAATATTTGTTGCTGATCGGTGGGTTTTTTGGCGGCCTGTTGCTCTGCAACCTCCGCCATGCTTTGCACCGCCTGCTGGGCTGCCGTGTAAAGGTTGTCGGCATTCCACTGCCACTTAGCGGCGCGGGAATAGCCGCTCAGGGCTTCAGAGAAACATTTGCGTCGGGCCAGGAGGGCGGCGTGATTGGCGTACAGGGTGCCCAGCGTTGCGGCAAGCCAGACGTTGTCCGGGTGATCTTCCGCGAGCTTGGCGATCGCCCGCTGTCCGGCCTCGTAAGTCTCCAAGGCCTCCTTCTGCTGGCCGAGCTTGTCCAGGGCCTCGGCCAAGTTGTTGCAGCTGCTGGCCAGCGTGAGCTGAAAGTCGATGACGTCCGGGTTCTGGCGGGCAACCTGATCGACGACCTCCCGACCTTGCCGGAGATAGACAAGCGCGTCCTTGAGCTTGCCCTGTTCGGACAACTTGTTGCCCAAGTTGCCGCAGACATCCGCCAGCGTCTTTCGGTACTTGAAGATCTGGGGATGCTTGCGGGCCAAATCGTGAAGAATCGTGTAGGCTTTGTCAAAACATTCCAGTACGGATTGATCTTTCCCGGCGCCGAACTCCCCCAGATTGATCCAGCTGCCCGCGAGCAGATAACGGTACTCCGACTCTTCCGGCTGCAGCCTGACCAGTTCTTGTCGCTGATCCATTCCCTGGCGCAGATAGGTATCGGCCTGAGCGGTAGGCACTTCCGGCCGCATTTGTCCCATGTCGTCATAGCTGGCGGCCAGGAATTTGCGCGCGTCCAGGTTCGCGGGATCCTCCGCTACAAGCTCCTCCAGTAGAGGCACGGCTCGCTCAAACCAGGGCAGTGCCTTGCGATTGCCATCCTCCTCCCACCAGCGGATGAAGCCGATGTTGCCGTAGTTCTTGGCCAGCTCCAATCGCAGGTTGGGATCGGTGGGACGCGCCTGCACGAGCGGTTCGAGGATCACTAGCGCTTGCTCATGGGCTTGGATCGCCTGAGCGGTGTTGCCCAGCTCCTGTTCGAGCACCCCGACGCGGAACAAGGCCCGCGCCACCTCCGCCTGGACCTTTGAGTCCTGCCGGTGCCGCTGGGCGAAATCCTGGTAATAGGCTAACGCTGACTTCA
>Ga0209810_1005806_pt1 | contig 10989 bp, 12 predicted proteins | sample Coa_R1_7_FD_187159 | JGI IMG/M metagenome (GOLD analysis project Ga0209810, IMG submission 187159) | Surface soil microbial communities from Centralia Pennsylvania, which are recovering from an underground coalmine fire - Coalmine... | ecosystem: Environmental > Terrestrial > Soil > Unclassified...
GCCGCGACGCCTTGCCCCGAGCGGCTCGACGTGGCGACCAGTTCCAGCCGGGGATTGGCTTCGATTGAGGGCACGTGCTGGTCTTCGGCGATCTTGCCGTATCCGATGACCGCGATCCTGATCGGCTTCACCGTTTCACCCCCGCGACATAAGCGCGCGCCTTCTCGAGCGTCTCCGCCGCAGACTGGCCCGGCTTGTAGAGACCCGAGCCGAGCCCAAATCCGATTGCACCGGCGTCGAGCCACGGCTGCATGTTGTCGGGCTTGATGCCGCCGACGGCCATCACCCTCACGCCCCTCGGCAACACCGCGAGTTGCGCCTTGAGCACCGAGGGGCTGGCACCCTCCGCTGGGAACAGCTTCAGCACGTGCGCTCCGGCGCGCAGCGCGGCGAATGCCTCGGACGGCGTGAAATAGCCGGGCGAGGATACCAGCCCGGCCTCAGCGGCGGCTGCAATCACTTCGATGTTCATATCCGGGGAAACGATGATCCGGCCGCCGACGTCCTTCACCTTGCGCACGTCTTCGGCTGTCAGCACCGTTCCCGCGCCGACAAGCGCGCGATCGCCAAACCGGCGAGCCAGGAGCCCAATACTCGTCAGGGGGTCGGGCGAGTTGAGCGGCACCTCGATGATCCGGATTCCCCCCTCATAAAGCGCGTCGCCAATCGCCTCGGCGTTATCCGGCGTGACGCCGCGGATGATCGCCACGAGCGGGCACTCGTCCAGATAACGCTGAAGCAGCTCGCTGGCGCTCACGTGCCGATCCTCTTCGCAATCTCATGAATTCCGGCGAGAAAACATTGCTCCCCGTCCAGCTCCGTCGAGCGGCGGTTCGCCTGGTCAATCGCGGTCGCATAAAGATGCGTGAGATCGGGCCGGCCAATGATGACCACTTCCGCGCCCGTCGGAATCGAGAGGCCGATCCTTACGTCTGAACCGATCAGGAGCCCGCTGGTCCACGACGCCGCATCCTCTTTCTTGGCCTGACCGAGAAGGACGCGCGCGCGGACGGTGAACAGGTCCGCAGGCAGCTGCTCGAAATAGATCGCGTGGTGCGCCGCCTGTTTGAACGAGTCGTTCGCTTCGACTTTGCCCTGGAGCAAATCGGAAAGAATGCTGTGATCCTTTAGCAGGCCGAACAGCTCACCGGTCATCACTGTCCGGAAATCGTGGATACTCCCGCGGCGCAGAAGCGCCCACTTGTTGTGCGTGCCGGGATGGCAGACGAGCGCGTTGGGATCGACCAGGCCGGCTGCCGCGGCACCAAGCAGCTGGACCTCTTCGCCGCGCATGACATCGGCACGGCCATCGCCGACATATGACACACCAGGTACAATCGCTTCGCGATCGCCGACCCAGACGAGCTTCTCGACCAGATCGTCGATGCCTGCCGGGCACGCGACGTACGGCACCTCCTTCCAGCCACGGTTGGAGCCGACCATGCCGGCCAGCAGCAGCGGCTTGTCGCCGAGCCGATTCCTGATCTCGGCGACGGCGGCGGGAAAGCCGCCCGACGGCACTGAGAGAATGCCCTTGCCGTCCTCGAATTCGTCAGTCCGTTTGCCGGAAGAGTCGATGAGGTAAGCGCGGCGGTTGGTTGTGCCCCAATCGACGGCGATGAATCCATCAGTCCAGCGCATGCCTGTGCCCATGGGGTGAACAACAACGGCGGCGCAAGCTGGCTCCCGGTTTTCTTTTCGGCTCACCAAGCTATCCCGCGGGTCGTGCCTGCCGACTCACCTGTGCAATGCGTTGCCGACGTTCACGCCGTGCTTGGCGAGGGCCCAGTCTGGGTCGCTCGAGAGACGGCGCTTTACTGGCTCGACATCAAAGGGCTCAAAGTCCGACGGCTGGATGCCCAGGGCCACGTCAGCGAATGGCCGACGCCGTTCCGCGTGGGTTCGATCGCCCCGCGCAAGAGCGGCGGCTTCATCGGCGGCACTGAAAAGGGGATTGCCGCAATCGACCCTGCCGCTGGCCGCTTCGACATCCTCTTCAATCCCGAAGAGGACAAGCCCGGCAACCGCTTCAACGACGGCAAGCTCGACCGGCAGGGGCGCTTCTGGGCCGGCACGATGGACGATGCGGAAAAGGCCGAGACCGGCACTCTCTATCGGATCGACGCCGATCTCAGCTGCCGCGCCATCGACAGCGGTTACAAGGTCACCAACGGACCTGCGTTCAGCCCGGACGGCAAGCTCATGTACCACAATGATTCTGCGCGGCAGGTCACGTACGTCTTCGACTTGAACGCCGACGGCAGCGCGACCAACCGCCGGATCTTCCTCCAGTTCAAGGAAGGCGAAGGCCATCCCGACGGAATGACCGTCGATGCCGACGGCTGCCTTTGGGTTTGCCTTTGGGACGGCTGGTCAGTTCGCCGTTACTCGCCGCAGGGCGATTGGCTCGAAACGGTCAAGATGCCGGTTCAGCGCCCGACGAGCTGCACGTTCGGCGGCCGCGACCTCGACCGTTTGTATATCAGCTCGGCAAGCAAGGGCCTCGATGACGAGGCCCGCAAGATGCAACCAAATGCCGGGGGATTGTTTATGATTGCTCCAGGGGTACGAGGCCTAGCCGACGTCCCCTTCGCGGGCTGACGCGTGACGAGAGCTTCAGGAGACTGAGTCATCGCCAACTTCATGTTCGCCACGGGGATCGAGAACAGCTACCCCACGATCAATCACGGCAAGACCCGCGTCGACGAGATGGAGGTCTGCGGGCATTACGAACGTTGGCGCGAGGATTTCGATTGCGTCCAGGAGATCGGGATCAACTATCTCCGGTACGGCCCGCCGATCCACAAGACCTATCTCGGGCCCAATAAGTTCGATTGGGATTTCGCCGACATCACCTTCGCGGAGCTGAAACGGCGGGAGATCACGCCGATCGTGGACCTTTGCCATTTCGGCGTTCCGGACTGGATCCAGAACTTCCAGAATCCCGACTTCCCGCGCCTGTTCGCGGCTTACGCCGGGGAGTTCGCCGAGCGCTTCCCGTGGGTGCAGCTCTACACCCCGATCAACGAGATGTTCATCTGCGCCGTCTTCTCGGCCAAGTACGGCTGGTGGAATGAGCAGAAGAAGGACGACCGCTCCTTCGTCACCGCATTGAAGCACCTCGTCAAAGCGAACGTCATGGGGATGATCGAGATCCTCAAGCGCCGCCACGACGCGATCTTCATTCAGTCGGAATCGTCGGAATATTATCACGCGGACTCGCCCGCAGCGATCGGCCGCGCCGAGGTCCTGAACCAGATGCGCTTTCTCTCGCTCGATCTCAATTACGGACGGCGGGTCGACAGCGGCATGTACCAGTACCTCTTGGACAATGGCATGAGCCGCGAGGAATATGAATGGTTCCTCGCGCACCGGCTCAAGCAGCACTGCATTCTCGGCAACGATTATTACCAGCTCAACGAGCACCGCGTGTTCGCGGACGGGCACACCGTCGCTGCCGGCGAGACCTTTGGTTACTCCGAGATCACGCGGCAATATTACAACCGCTACCGCCTTCCGGTGATGCACACGGAGACTAACCTTTGGGAGGGCCAGCATGGCGACGAAGCGGTCAAATGGCTGTGGAAGGAATGGGCCAACGTTCTCCGCCTGAGGAACGTCGGCATCCCCACCGTCGGCTTCACCTGGTACTCGCTGATCGACCAGATCGATTGGGACACGGCGCTTCGCGAGCAGAACGGCAACGTCAATCCGCTCGGCCTGTTCGATCTCGACCGCAAGATCCGCAACGTCGGCAAGGCGTACAAGCAGCTGATCGCCGACTGGCGCAACGTCCTTCCGGCCCAAAGCGTGTGCCTCGTCGTGCCGATCAAGAAGATCGGTGAGCATGAGGAGGAGGACGGCGACGACGCTGCTGGCCGCGACCTCAATCAGACGAGGCTCGCCGGTGAGTGACCGCAAGATCGCCAGGATCGAGACCTTCTACGTGCCGCCGCGGTGGCTGTTCGTGCGGGTCGAGGCCGACGACGGCCGCTTCGGCTGGGGCGAAGCGAGCCTCGAGGGCTGGGCCGAAGCGGTAGACGGCGTCTTCGAAGCTTTTCGCGACCGCTTCATCGGCTTCGACCCCTTCCGCATCGAGGACATCTGGCAAATCGCCTATCGCGGCGGCTTCTATCGGGGCGGACCGGTGCTCATGTCCGCGCTCGCCGGGCTCGAACAGGCGCTGTGGGACCTCAAGGGACGCGCCGTCGGGCTGCCGGTTTGGCAGATGCTCGGCGGCAAGGTGCGGGACAAGGTCCGGTCCTACGCGTGGATCGGCGGCGACCGGCCGCACGAGATCGCTGAGGCGGCGGCGGTGCGGAAACAACAGGGCTTCACCGCGGTCAAGATGAACGCGACGGCCGAACTCGACTGGATCGGCACGCCCAAGGTCTTCGAGGAAGTGGTGAACCGCGTCGAGGCCGCGCAGGCGCAGGGGATGGATGTCGGCCTCGACTTCCACGGCCGGGTCCACCGGCCGCTCGCCAAGCAGCTTGCCAAGGCGCTGGAGCCGCTCGGGCTGCTATTCATCGAAGAACCTTTGCTGTCGGAAAACCCCGAAGGGCTCGCGCAGATCGCCTCGCTGGTCTCGACCCCGATCGCGCTTGGCGAGCGGCTCTTTTCGCGGTGGGACTTCAAGCCGTTCTTTGAGAACCGCTCGGTCGACATCATCCAGCCTGACCTGAGCCACGCGGGGGGCATCCTCGAGGTGCGCAAGATCGCGGCAATGGCCGAAGCCTATGATGTCGCCGTGGCGCCGCACTGCCCGCTCGGGCCGCTCGCGCTCGGCGCCTGCCTGCAGATCGCGGCCTGCACTCCCAACCACGCGATCCAGGAGATCAGCCTCGGCATCCACTACAATACGGGTGGACACGACCTCCTCAATTTTTGCCTCAACAAAGAGGCGCTGACCCCAGTCGATGGCTATTTGCCCGTGCCGCCAGGGCCAGGGCTCGGCATCGAGATCGACGAGCCCGCGGTGCGCGCCGCGGACAAGGAACGCCACCGCTGGCGCAATCCGATTTTCCGGACCAAGGACGGCAGTTTCGCGGAGTGGTAACTTCTCAGCGCGTCAGTGGCACTTGAAGCGCTCGAACGGCTCGAGACAGGCGTTGCACCGCCACTGCGCCTTGCACGGCGTCGCGCCGAAGCGGCTGACTTCGACAGTGTCGCTCGACCCGCATTGCGGGCATTCGGCTGTCGCCGACGGACTCGGCGGCGCGATGCCGTAAGCCTTAAGCCGCTCTCGGCCGCGCTCGGTGATCCAATCGGTACTCCACGGCGGAAACAGGACGCGTTCGATGTGTACGTCATCGAATCCGGCTCGATCGAGCGCCTCGCGGATGAGCATCTCGATGGCGACGGTTGCCGGGCATCCGGTGTAGGTCGGACTGATCAGCACCCGCGGAGGGTTGCGGGCAAAGCCCCGGACAATGCCGAGGTCGGTGATCGACAACGCGGGAATCTCCGGATCCGGCACCTTGTCGAGCACGGCCATGATCGCCGCCTCGTCGATCGTCGCGAGCTCGCTCACGCGCAGCAGCTTATACCTTCTCGAGAGCGAGAGCGATTCCCTGGCCCACCCCGATGCACATGGTCGCGAGCGCGAGCTTGCCGCCGTTCCGCTGCAGCTCCTCGGTCGCGGTGAGCGCAAGCCGCGCGCCCGACATGCCGAGCGGATGGCCGAGCGCGATCGCACCGCCGTTTGGGTTCACCTGCGGCGCGTCGTCAGGAAGTCCAAGCTGGCGAAGGACGGCCAGCGCCTGCGCCGCGAACGCCTCGTTGAGCTCGATCACGTCGAAGTCCTGCACCTTCATGCCGAGCCGTTTCGTCAGCTTTTCGGTAGCAGGAGCGGGACCCATACCCATGATGCGCGGCGGGACGCCGGCGACCGCGGCTCCAAGCACGCGTGCCTTTGGCGTGAGGCCGTTGCGCTTGGCGGCCTCTTCAGACGCGACGATGATCGCGGCCGAGCCGTCGTTGACGCCGGAGGCATTGCCGGCGGTCACGGTGCCGTCGGCGCGCACGATCGGCTTGAGCTTCGCGAGCGCCTCGAGGTTGGTCGCGCGGGGATGCTCGTCCTTTTCGACGACGACGGCCTCGCCCTTGCGCTGGGGGATCTCGACGGGGACGATCTCCGCCCCAAGCCGCCCATTCGCCTGGGCCGCGGCCGCCTTCTCCTGGCTGCGGAGGGCGAACGCGTCCTGGTCCTGGCGGCTGACCTGGAACTCCTGCGCGACATTCTCCCCAGTGCTCGGCATCGTGTCGTCGCCGTACTGCGCCTTCATCTTCGGATTGACGAAGCGCCAGCCGATGGTCGTGTCGTACATTTCCGCGTTGCGGTCGAAGGCGCTTGTCGCCTTGGCCATCACGAAGGGCGCGCGGCTCATGCTTTCGCTGCCGCCAGCGATGATCAGGTCGGCTTCGCCGCCGCGGATCGCGCGCGCAGCCATAGCCACGGCATCAAGGCCGGAGCCGCACAGACGATTGAGGGTCACTCCGCCGGAGCTGTCGGGGAGGCCAGCGAGCAGGCCTGCCATCCGCGCGAGGTTGCGGTTGTCCTCGCCTGCCTGGTTGGCGCAGCCGAGGATTACATCGTCAAGCTCGGACCAGTCGACGTTCGGATTGCGGTCGATCAGCGCCTTGATCGGGATGGCTGCGAGATCGTCGGCGCGGACGTGTGCGAGCGCCCGGCCATAGCGGCCGATGGGAGTACGGACGTAGTCGCAGATGAAGGCTTCGGTCATGTTTTCCTAATTCCGTTCGTGTCGAGCGCAGTCGAGACGCGTCCCTCGACTTCGCTCGGGACGAACGGCTGTTGAGGCCGATTTAGAGAACGCCCCTGCGCATCTGGTCCAGCTCGATGCTCTCGAACAGCGCCTTGAAATTGCCTTCGCCGAAGCCCTCGTTGCCCTTGCGCTGGATGATCTCGAAGAAGATCGGGCCGATCACGTTCTGGGTGAAGATCTGCAGCAGCAGGCCCTCACCCTCGGTCGGCGCGCCGTCCATCAGGATCCGGCGCTTCTCCAGCTCGGGAATGCTCTCCTCATGCCCTTTGATCCGCTCGGGGAGCAGCTCGTAATAGGTGTCGGGCGTATCCTGGAACGGAATGCCGCGGGCCCTGATGATGTCGACCGCCGCGTAGATGTCGCTTGTGCCGAGCGCGATGTGCTGGATGCCCTCGCCCTTATATTCGCGCAGGAACTCCTCAATCTGGCTCTTGTCGTCCTGGCTCTCATTGAGCGGGATGCGGATCTTGCCGCAGGGGCTCGTCATCGCCTTGGAGAACAGACCGGTCTGCTTGCCCTCGATATCGAAGTAGCGAATCTCGCGGAAGTTGAAGAGCCGCTCGTAGAAGTCCGCCCAGACGCTCATCCGCCCGCGGTTCACGTTATGGGTCAGGTGATCGATGTAGGTGAGCTTCGAATCCGCGGTGGCCATTCGCTGCTGCCAGTCGGGATGGAAGTGGAAGTCGACGTCGTAGATCGAACCCCTCTCCCCATAGCGGTCGACGAAGAAGAGCCGCGAGCCACCGATCCCCTCGATTGCTGGAATGTCGAGCTCGCCTGCGCCCTTCTTCACCTCGACGCTCGCGGCGCCGAGCTTCAGTGCGCGGGCGTGCGCCGCAGCCGCGTCCTTGACGCGGAACGCCATCGCGCAGGCGCTCGGGCCGTGCGCCCTGGCATATTCCTCGGCATAACTTCCGGGCTCGGCATTGATGATGAAGTTGCAGTCGCCTTGCTTATGAAGCGTGACGTTCTTGCTCTTGTGCCGGGCCACTTCCGGGAAGCCCATCTTCGTGAAGAGCGAGCGCAGCAGCTCGATGTCCGGCGCCGTATATTCGACGAACTCGAACCCGTCGGTGCCCATCGGGTTTTCGAGGCCGAAAATGGTTTTTTCGGCCGCCTGCGTGGCCATCGGCAATCTCCTTCGCGGCTCAACTGCTCTCGGCTGAGGGGTATTTCAAGGTTGCCCGTCATTCCCGCGAAAGCGGGAATCCCGCTTTCCTTCGAGACCGCGCCGAGTCAAAGGCAGCGGGACCCCCGCTTTCGCGGGGGTGACGAGAAGGAACTACGATGGACGTTCCGGACGGCTGGACGCTCGAGGACGGCGGCAAAGCGCTGGTCCGCACCTTCAAGTTCAAGGATTTCAACGAAGCGTTCGGCTTCATCGCCCGTGTCGCGCTGCACGCGGAGAAAGTCGACCACCATCCGGAGTTCACCAGCGTCTGGAACCGCATCGATTTTCGCGTGACCAGTCATGACGCCGGCGCGGTGACGGATCGCGATATCCGGCTGGCCGCCGCCATCAATCAGCTCGAACGCCGGTAGATATGGGTTTATTCCTGCGCTCGTAACTAAATGTAACGGCACGAGAATTCCCTGCTGTTCCACTATGGCACACGCACCGCCCCGCGTCATGCACAGCCTGCCGCGACCAGAGGTGAGCTGCTCTTAAACTTTGGTCGCCTCTTCGTAACCTTTCATTCGAGTCGAGAAGTCGCGGACCGGTCAAACGGCCGTCCGCTCTTGGGGTGGGGAATTGATGTCACTGACCTGGGGGGCTTTGTCCCTCCGCGATCGCAAGTCGGGCGGCGTGGCCGATCACGCGAGTTCCGTCGCGCAGCTTCATACAATTCTGCTTCCAGGCGAAACGGGGCAGCCGCGGGACTCGATGACGATCCGGCTGGCCGATTGCGACGGCCATAGAAACCGCGCGAACATGCTGCTCAACCGCATGTATTCATGGCGCGGGTACGGCTGCAATCACGTGCTGCCGACAGCGCCGAATTGCGTAACCTTCACCGCGAGCTCGGGCGAGGATGTCATCGGCACGCTCACTCTCACGGTGGACTCAAGCGCGGGGCTGGCTGCGGACCACACCTTCGCCGATGAAATCGACAAGTTCAGGAGCGCGCCGGGAGCGAAGTTGTGCGAGCTAACCAAGTTCGCGTTCGATACCTCGGGTCCCTCGAGACCCCGCCTCGCGGCCTTGTTTCACATCATCTTCATCTACGGTTCGCTGCATTATGCCTGCACCGATCTGTTCATCGAAGTGAATCCGCGCCACGTCCGCTTCTACGAAGCGATGCTCGGCTTTACACGGGTCGGGCCACCGCGAACGAACGACAGTGTCAATGCGCCTTCCCAGCTGATGTGGCTGAACGTCGGGGACATCCGCCGACGGATCGACAAGCATGCCGGCACTTCCAACCGCTCGCTTTACGCTCATTTCTTCTCAGCCAAGGAGGAGGCCGGAATCTATGGTCGCCTGGCGGGTCATTCCGGCGAGTCAGCCGCCATTCCGCTCGCGGCCGATTCGCCAGAGCAGGAGACGCAGAGCGGGCTCTCGACCGAGGCGGTTACCGACTTGAAACTGCTAACACACGAGCACCGGCGGACAACCTAGTCTCCGGCCGGACGTCTCTGAACAATAAAAAGAGGCGGCCGAACCGGCCGCCTCTTCCATTTACCAGGGCCGGGGAGCCTGTCAGGCGAACTGAGCGAGCGCCGCGTTGCTCCGCTTGCGCCGCAGCTGCCAGCCGATGCCGGCAAAGCCCAGGAGCATCATCGCCCACGTCGCAGGCTCCGGAACTGCCGGTGTCGGCGTAAAGCTCAGGTGGCCGCCATAGGAGGCGACGTCGCCATAAGACGTGCCCGTGACGGTCAGCGTGTTGAGGTTTCCGCCAATGATCGGAACGCCGGTCAGCGCCCATGCTTCGCTGATACCGCAGTCATTGGGACCGCCGCGAGCAGCATTGGAAGTGCCGCAGATAGCATTGTTAATGTCGTACAGCGTGAGCGTTGGGAAGAAGTCCTGCACGCCGTTATTGAAGATGACCGAGGTGAGATCGAGGTCATCCGAGCCGAGGAAGATCGTCGCACCGGTGGTCAGCGAACCGCTCCCAGTGCCGATGTTGCCCATGCCTGTACTGCCAATCATGAACTGAAACAGATCGGTGAACGCGCCGGTAGCAATCCCGGTGTGACCAATCGTTGCCCCGATCGGTCCCGTGTAGGACGGCGTGATGGTGGTGTAGGCCGGCGTCGTCAGAAACGACGTCGAAGGGTCACTGCCGGACCTGATAGGCGCACCAGGCAGAATGACGACGGCGCTTGCGGCCGAGCTGATCGCCAGCGCGCTAGCCCCGACAAGGCTCAAAAGCAGCTTTCGCATAAGACACTCCCACGTTTTCCCCGGCCTTGTGCGGCCGCGTTCGAGTTAATTGCTTATTAACCCCTTTGTTCCCACGGCTGTGAGGAAAATTTTAACCTGCTCGTCCCGACTTGGGACGACTGCGGGCGCTCCGAGCGACCGCCGAGGCGCTCGCATTCAATTAACCAAAGCGTGCAACACTTCAGCAGGGAGACCGCGGTCAGGGTCAGCCGCAACGAGCTGAGTTCATGGCGAATTTGTTAACTCGGAGTGGGCGATGCGACAGTTAACACGGTTAATCCGCTGCCAGAAAGGGGCGACGGCGATCGAATATGCGCTCATCGCATCGCTGATCTCGATCGCCTGCATCGGTGCAATGGTGTCGATGGGGAACAAGATCGACACCATGTTCAACAATGTCAGCAACCATCTCGGGTGACCTAGAGGAGCTGCGATTCGCTGAACTTGGAGGAATACGGCAGGGCCCGGATTGCGGATGCTCCCCAGCCGGCGCCGACTTCCATCAGCCGCGAGCAACTGGTCGCTTCGAAGATCTTATGGACGACGCGCTCGAAGGATCCGGCGAACTCTTCGCGGGAGACCGCGAAGACATGCTCGCGCGAGAAGATGCAGTAGAGGAGCTCGCCCGCATAGGAGAGTTCGAAGATCTGCTCGACGTCCAACACGAAATGGTCGAGCTTGCCCTCGCGGACGAGCTCGGCGTCGAGCAGCAGCTCGCAGCAAGCGCTCCACAGGTCCGGGAGCGCGAGACCCGCGACTTGCCCACCGAAGCGCAACTGAAGGATGGCTCCGGGAACCTGCTCGTTGTTCTCC
>Ga0209810_1005811_pt1 | contig 10977 bp, 10 predicted proteins | sample Coa_R1_7_FD_187159 | JGI IMG/M metagenome (GOLD analysis project Ga0209810, IMG submission 187159) | Surface soil microbial communities from Centralia Pennsylvania, which are recovering from an underground coalmine fire - Coalmine... | ecosystem: Environmental > Terrestrial > Soil > Unclassified...
GGCTTCCCGCCAGTCCGCCTCTGCACGCTCCATTTCGGCGCGCGCCTTGTCCACCTCCGCCGAGAGGTTGCTCATGCTGTCGCGGTCGACGGAGATGGCGTGTTCGCGGCTTTCGGCGATGCTGCGTTGTGTAATGAACTGCGCCAGCTTCCAGGCCGTCTCGGGATCGCCGAGAGTGACGCTGACCTCCAGAATTCTGGTCTCGTGCTGCTGTTTGACCTTGAGCACGCGCGCGCGAACCCGGTCGATGTCCTGGTTGCGGGTGTCGAGATGAAACCGCTGCGCGGCGTCCTGGAACAGCGCATCGCTGGTGAAGAAGTGCTCGAAGGTGCGAAGGGAATCGAGGTACGCCGGATTCAGCATGGAGCCGGTTCGGGCGTCGCTGGCGGCAGGGGGGTCAATGATGACCGTGGTCACGGCGGTATAGCGGCGCGGCAGCAATTCGCTTACGGCAAAGACCAGGATCGCCGTGGCGCCGATCACCGCGGCGAGAAAGCGCCAGCGCGCCGCAACGGAGGCGAGTGTCGATGCGGGAATTCCCTCTCGAGGCATGGCTCGGCTTCGATAATCCCCCGGAAACCGGTGCGCTGATGTGTTCCGGCCGTAAAGTTTGTGTGAAACCGTTGTTTCACCTGATATTTACGAGTCTGGTGCAGTTGCCGCCGGCGGCTTGTCCGACGATGAGATGTGCTCCAGCCGGCCCTCGTCGGCGCTCAGCGGATGCCGCGGTGCGGCGCGCCTCCACGATACGTATTACTGGCCGCCTGGGGCTGTGCGGTTTCGATTCTGTTTTCGATCGCGGTTTCGCAGATTCTGCTGGGCGCCGGGATCATCGCTCTGCTCGCTTCGCGCCAGCGGCTCGAAGGGCCAGGGCGTTTGAAATGGCCGGTCGCGGCATGGTTCGCAACGACGATCATCGCCGACCTGCTCTCCGGCGATCCGGCGCACGGGCTGCCGCAGATCAAGAAGCTGTACGTCTTCCTGGTGCTGGTGGTGATCTACAGCGCGTTCTGGACGGTGGCGCAGGTGCGCGCGCTGGTGCTGGGCTGGGCCGCGCTGGCGGCGGTTTCGGGACTTTGCGGCGTCGTCCAGTTCGCCCTCGTCCGCCGCGAAGCTTTCGCCGAAAACGCCAACGATTACGAGTTTTTTCTGTATCACCGGATTACCGGGTTCGCCAGCCACTGGATGACGTTTGGCGGCCAGGAGATGATCGTGCTGCTGGTCGTTGCGGCGTTGCTGCTGTTCTCACGCGAGCGCCGCTGGCGCGTGTCGTGCATTGTCGCGGCGGCGATCATTCTGCTGGCGATGGCGCTTGGGCTAACGCGGAGCGTGCTGCTGGCCGGGCTGCCGGCCGGGGCGGCATACCTCGTGTGGCAATGGAAGAAATGGCTGCTTCCCGCAGTCCCCGCGCTGGCGATCGCCGCGTTCCTGGCCGCCCCGTTCCAGGTGCGCGAGCGGGTGGCGTCGGCGGTGCGGCCTCATCCTCAATACGATTCCAATGTGCAGCGGCTGATCATGGCGCGCACCGGCTGGGCGATGATCAAAGCGCATCCGTGGTTCGGTGTTGGGCCGGAGCAGATCGCGCCGCAGTTTGATCACTATGTTCCGGCCGATATTCCGCGGCCGCTGCCGCAGGGCTGGTACGGCCACCTGCACAATATCTATCTGCAGTACGCCGCCGAGCGCGGCGTTTTCGGAGTCGCCGCCGTGCTGTGGTTTATCGGCACGGCGCTGTCTGATTTCGCGCGCTGGCTGCGCGTCGCTGCGCCCGAATCGCGGTTCGTGCTGCACGGCGCGCTTGCCGTGATTCTCGCGATTCTGGCCGAGGGGCTGTTCGAGCACAATCTCGGGGACAGCGAGATACTGACGATGTTTCTGATTGTGGTGGCGTGTGGGTACGTGGCGATTCGCCGAGAGGACGAGGCGGGCTGAGAGCCCGCCGCAGGGCGAGGCCCTGCCCCCCATCGAGCGAGTAGTTTTCGGGAAGCCGCCGTGCAAGCCAATGGCTTGCACCACAAACTCAGAAGGACCAGGCGAGGCTCGTATAGGCCGTGTTGGCGTGGTAGTCGCGCACGCTGAAGAACTGCTCGTTGTAGCGGTAGTATTGCCAGCCGATGTTGAACCGGATGCGCGGCGCGATCGGGACCGTCAGGCGAGCCAGCGGCGTGTCGTACAGCAGTGGATAGGTCTGCGCGGCGTTGAATGCCGGCACGGGGTTGGTCCCGTTACCCTGGATGTTCGACCGGCCATCGCCGAGGTCCTGCACGCGGCTGTAGCCGAGATACAGCTCCGCGCGACGGCCCGCGGTGAGGCGGACGCCCAGATTGCCGAACTGGATGTTGCTGATGTACAGCGACTGCGTCCCGGCCACGGGCTGCTGGTTGGCAAAGAAAAAGAGCGCCCCCGCCGCATTCAGCGCCAGCTTCGACCAGCTCGCATCGAAGCTCAGCCACGATTGAGGAGCCCACGAAGCGTCGGCGCCATAGCTCCGGGAATGCGAGCTGAAGTAACTCAACGAGACATCGTTGAGGTTGTAGTCGCGACGCGCCGTTGCGCCGAGGGTGAGCGAGCCCACGCGATATTGCGCGTGGGCATCCAGGCTGTAGTAATTCGCTTCGCTGACCGGATACACAGGCTTACTGTTCTTACCAATCTCGCCCTTGAAGGTGATGGACAGCGGCTTGATCGGCCGCACGCGGAAGCCGAACCTGCCGGCGTTGAGCTCGTTATTCTGGACAAACCGCCCGGGCGCGGGTTCCTGGTTGTTCGTCTCGGCGGCGATGGACTCGAAGCGCCGGGTCGTGTACTGATAGCCCGCGTTGAAGCCGAGGACGCTGTTCAGCTGATAGCTGGCGTCGATGGCCTCGCTGGTCCGCCGGATGGCGAGCAATTGGAAATCGACCGCGGTGGCGTCGAGCGTGCCGTTGTCGAACTGCGTGTACACGTCGTTGCCGTTCATGCGGACCTGATCGAACGAGACCTGATCGGTAACGGAGAACTTCTCCGTCGGCGACCAGGTGAGGTTCCCATTCACGGCGGTCGCCGGACGGCTGGCCTCTCCGGACACGATGACCTGCCGAGTCGGGATGCTGGACGGGAACAGCGGCGCCAGCTCGTCGTAGGTGGAACCGCGGCCGGAACCCTGATAGGCGAGGCGGCCGTTGAATGCCAGGTCCTGGCCGAAGTTCTTCGCCAGAAACAGCTGCCAGCCGGGCGTCTCGCCGTGATTCGGCTGAGTGCGGTGGAACTCACCGCCGAGCGGGGCCGAAGCGGGCGATTCGGTGTCGTCTCGAAAGAACTCCCAGCTGCGCAGGATGTTTAGCCGAAAGCCGGCGAAGGTGGCGTCCACGCCCACGCGATATTCGTCCATGGTGCGGCGCACGTTTTCAAATAGCGGAGTCGTACCGGCGCCGACCTCATCGAAAGTGCTGAGAGCCGGGCCATCCTCGGCGCTGCGGCTGTAGCCGAACAGCAGCTTCACCTTCGAGTGCGGCAGGAGCGTGAGGTCGTGATCCTGCAAGCGGTGCTGCAGATTTTCCAGATGCACGCCGTTGGTGGTGGTGAGGCCGGGATTGAAGTAGTCCTGCAGGCGCCAGTTCAGATCGTACTCGTACCAGCCGTTCTTCTCGACACGGAACATGGCGGATTCATACGGGTCGTTGCCGAGCCCCTGGGTGCGCAGGCTGAGCTGGTCGAAAGCGCCACCCTTGCCGTCGCGCGAGCTGGCTTCGAGATCGCCGGCGAAGAGACGAATGCCGTCCTCGTAGTTGACCTGGCTGCGATACGTGCTCTGGTCGCCCGACACTCCCACGGCGCGGTAGCCGACCTCGAACGACTGGATGACGTTATAGTCGCCGATTTTGTCGGTTGGCGACGGCTCGGAGACGGTGGACGGCGCGACGGTCTGCTGCGCCATCAGCATCACGGTACCCGAACACAGCAAGATGATTCGTGACAGCATGGGCGCCCTCATCGCAGGAAGAATGCGCTCGCGTTCGATCCGTGGATCCGCACGTGACAGCCGGTGCAGTTCTGATACAGCGGATTGGCGAGGTTATGGAACTTGACCGGGAAGGGCTCTCCCAGCCCGGTTCGGCCGGAGCCCGTGCCGTTGTGGCACTGAAGGCAAAGCGTGAACACCACCGGACGCTTCATCATGCGCGGGTTCGTGGAGCCGTGTGGGAAGTGGCATGTCTCGCAGCCGTCGACACGAACGGAGGTGTGCTCGAAGACGAAGGGGCCGCGCTTCTCCACATGGCATCCCAGGCAAGCCTCTTCGTTGAGCAGGCGTTGGGAGACCATGGCCGGGCGATCGGCCATGCGCCAGGTGGGCGCAAAGGCGCCGTGCGGATTGTGGCAATCGGTGCACTTCATGAACCCTTCGTTGACGCGATGTTTGAAGGGCATCGAGAACTGCGCGCGGATGTTCGGATGGCAGCTGTAGCAGAGGTCGCGCTGCTCATGAGCGAGGAGCCTGGTTCCGGGTGCGGAGGAGTGAATGGAGTGGCACGACACGCAGGCCATGCCGGCCTTCGTATGCTCGGAGCGGCGGATATTGGCGCGATTGAAATCGGTTCCGTGGCAGGTGAGGCAACGATCGAGAATCTCGCCGGAGGGACGGTCGGAGAAGGCGAAGATGGTCTTCTTCGAGGGGTGCTGGACATGGTCGCCGGCGGGCCCATGACAGCCTTCGCAGCCGGTGTTCGGTTGCTGGCCGTGCGCCGCGAGGGTGCGGAAGTGCGGGTTGGCGTTGAAGGTTTTCCAGACGTCCGGGTGGCAGCGGCGGCACGGCTCGCTTCCGACGTAATCGGCCGCGTGAGCGGAGATGACGGAGAGGACAGTGAATAGAAGGATTCGCGCTAACACGCGATGGCAGGCGAAACCGCCTGCCCCACATGAGACGGCGAGTACACAGAATCTTTTTTCCTGGTCAATCATCGGCGCTCCGTCTGCGCGTGGATTTTGCGCCGCTCGGCCGAAGTCCATTGCGTCAGCCGCCGGATATCTTCATCCGACAGGCGCGCTCCGGGGTGCAGCAGAGTGTAGCGGCTGGGCGGCATCAGGTGATTGCGAACGAGAGCGGCGATCTCCGCCAGGGCTTCCTCTTTCTGTTCGGGCTTGTATTGCGACCACCGCGAGAGGTTGAGCTGCGCACGCCCGGCGCTGACGTCGTTGCGGATTGCGGCGCCGACCGTGGGCAGGTGGGAATACCAGGGCCACGCTGTGTTATCGGAGTGGCAATCCTGGCAGGCGCGGCTGAGTATGGCGTTTACCGACGCCTCGTCGCTGACGTTCGCGAGCGGGTCCGAAGCGCGGACCGTGTTGGCGCCCACGGTTAAAAGCACAGCTGCCGCGCCCAGCAGGACCGCGGTGATGAAAGCTCGTCTCATGGGAAATTCCTTACTTTCCAGACAGGCCGCGCAGATAGTCGATTACCGCCTGGCGGTCGCGCTTGTTACTCAGGTGGAACGCCATGTAGGTGTCCGGCACAAAGCCGGACGGATCGGTGAGCCACTTGTCGAGCGTGTCGTCGCTCCAGGTGATGTGCGATTTCTTCAGCGCATCGGAATACTGAAACGAGGCTACGGATGCGGCAGCGCGACCGTACACCCCGCGCAGCCGGGGACCTTCCTTGTCGGCGTCGAGCGCGTGGCACTTGGAACACTGCCGCTCGAAAATCTGCTGGCCGCGAGAACTGGAATCCGCTCGCGCCAGCAACACCGCGGAAGTCAGGATGAGAACGAAAACGAGGCAGAGCCGTTTCATGTCGTTCAACCGGAGTTCCTTCCGGAGAGGACAGCGCGCCCGGTGGAGCCCAGGATAAAGAGATAAAGCCGGGGCGACCAGTTGCGGACGAGGAACACGTCGAGCCGGCGCCTCTGCCGATATGTGAGCCGGTTCCTGCCTTTGACCTGCCACAGGCCGGTGATGCCGGGGGCAACACTGAGCACCTCCGGCGCGCTGCGGCCGTAGTGATGGCGGAGTTCTTCGGCGGTTATGGGCCTCGGGCCGACCAGCGCCATTTCGCCGCGCACGGTCTGCCACAGCTGCGGCAGCTCGTCGATGGAATAACGGCGGCAGAAGGCGGCAAAGGTGCTGGTGATGCGTGGGTCGGCGGCGGATTTCAATTCCGGTACGTAGGTGCTCTCCAGATCTTCGATGAGCGCTCGCCCGCTGCGCGGAGCCGTGCCCCACATGGTGCGGAGCTTGATGACACGGATTGGCCTGCCGCCACGCCCCACGCGCCTGTGGGCCACAAAGGGGCAGTCCTTCGACAGAAGAACGATAGTGGCGGCAGCGATGAGGAGAAGCGGCGAGAAGAGGATGAGCAGTACAAGCGCGGCGCCGCGTTCAGCGACGGTCACCATGCGCCATGAAAGCGGCCGCCTGCTTACATCGACGACCGTTTCTTCAAGTCTTCCCGCAACGCCCGTAGCGGCCATGTAGCTCCTCGCCTGCAAGCGTAGCGGGGATCCATGGTGCAAGTAGTCAGGCTGCGGTCAAAAACTTGTAAACACGTAAGTGGAGTGGCCAGAGCGGGTTACCGCGCCGTCCAGCCACCGTCGATCAGCAGCGTGTGGCCGGTGATCAGGGAGGCCGCGGGCGAGGAGAGGAACACCACCGCGCCGGCAACATCCATCGGTTCGCCGATGCGGTGCAGGGCGGCGATCCGTTCGGTCACATCCGCTCGGAACGCGGGATCGGCGAGGCACTGCTCGGTTCCGGGAGTGTGGATGAAGGTCGGGGCAACGGCGTTGACGGTGATGCCGTGCTGCCCCCATTCCACCGCCAGGCACTTGGTCAGGTGTGCGATGCCGGCCTTGGTCATGCAGTAAACGGACTCGGTCGGCAGCGCGACAAACCCGGCCTGCGAGCTCATGTTGACGATACGCCCGCTCTTTTGCCGGATCATGACGCGGCCAGCAGCCTGAGCGGTGAAGAACGTGCCCTTTAGATTGACCGCGAGCGTGGCGTCGAAGTCCGCCTCGGTGACGTTCTCGGCGAGGTTGTCAGGCGCAATGCCGGCGTTGTTTACGAGGATGTCGAGACGGCCGAACTTTTCCGCCGCCGTGTTGACAGCCGAATGGATCTGATCGAGGCGCGAGACGTCCATCTGCAGCGGGAGCGCGCGGCGGCCCAGACGCTGGATCTCCTCGGCGAGCCCACCGTCGGCGTGGAGGTCGCGAAGGCCCAGGGCGACGTCCGCGCCCGCGTGTGCGAGGGCCAGCGAGATGGCGCGGCCGAGACCGCGAGCCGCGCCGGTGACCAGCGCGGTCTGACCGGTCAGGTCGAAACGGGGGAAATCGTTCATGGGATCAGGATTTCACGCGCAGGCAAAGGACGGGGGCCGTGAAGAGGTTCAGAGGCTATCGGGCCGCAAATAGCGCGGTGATAAGATAGCGGCTTCATGGCAGGCGTCAAGGTGGTGGTGATCTATCCCCGACCAACCGACGAGCAGCGGTTCGAGCGGGAATACAAAGAGAAGCACATGCCCATGGTGGAGCAGAAGATCAAGGGTATGAGCCGCTTCGTCGCCTCGCGGGTGCTTGATTCGCCGCAGGGTAAGGTGAGCGCGTACCGCATCGCCGAACTGCACTTCCCGAACATGGACGAATTGAAGAAGTGCCTCGATTCGGACGGCGGGCGTGAGGTGGCGGGCCATGCGAAGGAAATCTCCACCGGAGGCGAGCCGCTGATTCTGATCTGTGACGAGGAATCGTTCGTCTACTGGTAATCGAAATTCTGAAGCCGCGGAACAGGGTTCCGCGGACTGTTTACGATTCCTCGATTGTCACTTTGTTCAGCTTGTCGCCCTGCTTTACGGCGTTGACCACATCCTGACCGCTGGCCACCTGCCCAAAGACGGTATGTTTGCCGTCCAACCAGTCGGTGGCCACATGCGTGATGAAGAACTGGCTGCCGTTGGTGTTCGGTCCGGCGTTGGCCATCGACAGCGAGCCGACCTTGTGCTTGTTCGGGTTGTTCTTCGTCTCGTCCTCGAAGCGATATCCCGGACCGCCGCGGCCGGTGCCCGTGGGATCGCCGCCCTGGATCATGAAGTCGTTGATGACGCGGTGAAACGTGGTCCCGTCGTAGAAGCCCTCTCGCGCCAGGAACACGAAGTTGTTCACCGTCTTCGGCGCATCCTTCGCAAAGAGATCGCAGACGATGGTTCCGCGCGAGGTGTCCAGCGTCGCCCTGTACTTCTTGTTCGGGTCGATCTTCATTTCCGGCGGCTTGGAATACTGTGTGGCCATAGGTCCAGTGTAGGGGACGACGTCTACTGACCGAGGTCGGTGCGCAGGCGCGCCAGGAACTCGTCGCGCACGTCATTAATGAAGAGATGGCCGCCGGGAAAGGTCGCGGCATCGAACGACGCCACAGTTTGCTCGCGCCAGGCCTCCACCTGGGCCGGCGTTACTGTTGGATCCCTCGCGCCGGCGTAGGCGTGAATCGGCGTTTCCAGCGGCGGCTCGTCCTCGTATGTCCACGTGCGATAGAGCTGCACGTCGGCTCGGAGCGCCGGAGTGACGGGGCAGCCGGCGAACGCTTCCAGTTCGGAATCCGAGGGCTGGGGCGGCGGCGTCCAGCCTTTGCGCAACTGCGGGGCGCGAGCGGCGGAGACGAGCAGCGCGCGCGGCGCCGGAAGTCGATTGCGCCGCAGCCATCGCGCCAGCTCGAATGAGATGCCCGCACCCATCGAGTGGCCATAAAACGCGAACGGGATTTCCAGGCGCCCGCGAATTGCCGGACCGAGCGCCGCGATGAGATCCGCCATGCGCTCGAACGGCGGCTCGGAAATGCGCGTTTCACGGCCTGGCAGCCGCACCGGACAGACGGCGATTGCATCGCCGAGCGCCGCAGCCCAGCCCCGAAACGAGAGCACGCCGCCCCCGGCAAATGGAAAACAGAATAACCGGAGCGGGGCCTGCTCGGCCTGGCGAAGCGTCGGAAACCAGGGATCGACGGTCGAGGCCCTTTTCGCGGCCGACTGCCTTTGGAGCCGCAAGGCCAGCAGCCTGTGCTTCTCCGGCGAGAGCGAACCCGGGCGATGCTCCGCCGCCGCGGGCTGCCGCGATTTGGGCGGGCGCGCGACGACCTCCTCCAGATGCTGCACCAGAGGACGGATGCTCAGCGCCTCGACGTAGGCACGCGCGGTCCGCTTCCCCAGGCCGGCGATCTCTTCCCAGTGCGCACGGCTGGTGAGCAGACGACCGAGAGCATCGCGCCAGGGTCCGAGATCCTGCGGCGGAATGACCGGCACCGGCACCATCTGCTCGTTCACCCGCGGCTCGTAATGGGTGATCATGTTCACCGGCAGAAGATAGGGGACGCCCATCATCGCCTCGGGAATTCCGCCGACATCAGCGGCCAGCACCGGCACGCCGCGCAGCATCGCCTCCACGACGATGCGGGCTCGCGCCTCAGCCCAGATCGAAGGCAGCAGCAGAACGCGGGCGCGGCGAAGAATTCGGTCGATGTCATCCTGCGCCTCGAGCACGGTGACGTTCGGATGCGCGCGCAGCGCGGCGATGTCCTCATGTGTGGTTCCCCAGGTGGGAACCGCCGCGAACCGAACGTCCGGGAAGGCCTCGGCGAGCACAAGAAAAATGGGCAGACCCTTCACCGCGCAGGGATTCACCATGAGCACGAACTCGTTATCAAACCCGCCAAGGTCCTGGAACGGCCCTTTGTCCTGCATCGAGATGGGCAGCGCAACCGCATCGATGGCGGCGTGTTCGCGCACGTAGCGGGCCACGTACTCGCTCACGCAGACGATGCTGTCCACGCGCCTGAGAACATCGGTTTTGTGCTCGCTCGCGAACGCCGCGTCGGGTCCGAAGGGCAGCGCGATGGTGGCTCGCACCATGTAGACGACGCGCGCGCCGGGGGCGCGAAGCGCCGGCTCCAGCATCAACTGCGCGGGATCGTCCGTCGAGGTCAGGATCACATCGGGATGAAAGGAGGCGACCTCGGAGCCGAACCATGCGCGCAGGTTGGAGAGGTTGGCGGCCGTGCGTACTTCCACGCCGCCGAGCCGGAAGGACACTACGCCGTCACCCTGCGATGTGACGGCCGTTCCCCGGCCCTCGATCTCGGCCACGAACTTCTCCTGCTCCGCGGCGCCGAAATTGACGATGCGCGCCGCAACCCGACAAACATGGCCGGCTTCGGCGAGCCCCTGCATGAGCAAGCGGTTGGACTTGTCGCCTCCGCCGTGCGAAGGGAAATACAGCGAGTTGTGAGCCAGCAGAATGCGCACGAGGGTTCAGCCGCCGTATTTCATACGATGCAACCGGCGCAGCAGCAGTGCGCGCTTTTCCGGCGACAGAGCCGCGACGCCGCCCACCGGCTCGGGTGAAGGCCCGGCCGGCTCGAGCGAGGTCAGCAATTCTTCGAGCGCGTTCGCGGGCTGTGCGGCAACGAACTGCGTCGCTGCCCGGAACGACTGCTCGGATTCACGCTCCCATTCAGCGGAGTCTCCGGCCAGGGTGCGCACCGCCGCGACCCACGGTTCGACGTCCTGCGGAGGGACGATGGCGCAGGGCATGCGGCGGTCGTCGTACTGGCGCTCGTATCGCTCGATCGGCCGCACGGGGAGCACGTAACCTGTGCCCGCTTTGGCCTCCTTCAATCCTCCGGAATCGCTGGCTATCACCGGAATGCCCCGCAACATCGCTTCCATGATGATGAGCCCGAAGCCCTCATACCAGAGTGATGGCATGAGCAGCACGCGCGTGCGCCGCAGGAACTCGTCGATACGCTCTATGGGCTGAAGCATGCTGACGTTTGCCAGAGCGGCGAGTTCCTGTCGGTCGGAAACGTTGGTGGCCCAGCCCGGCAGCGCGGCAAACAGCACTCCCGGCAGCACACGGGCGACGGCCAGAAAAATGGATATGCCCTTCACCGCCGACGGATTGATCATGGTGACGAACTCGCCGCCGCTGTAGCGCTCGAATGGCCCGCCGCCGTAAA
>Ga0209810_1005814_pt1 | contig 10972 bp, 8 predicted proteins | sample Coa_R1_7_FD_187159 | JGI IMG/M metagenome (GOLD analysis project Ga0209810, IMG submission 187159) | Surface soil microbial communities from Centralia Pennsylvania, which are recovering from an underground coalmine fire - Coalmine... | ecosystem: Environmental > Terrestrial > Soil > Unclassified ...
CGAGGTCCCAGCGGTCGCACGGGTCGATGTTCCAGCCACGCACAGCGGGCGAGAGCTGATACGCGACGGGCAGGTGAAACAACGGAATGACATGGCGCGCGGCGATCAGCGCGCGCTCGGCCTGATAAAGGCTGTTGGGATCGTCGGTTATGGCCGGCGGCAACGACCCGCCCAGGGCTGCAGCCATGTCGCCGAGGGCCTGTTTCGGATCCGGCGACGCGATGCGCAGCGAGACCAGCCGCACATCCGGTTTGTCGGCGCCCGCTGGACGGAGCGTCAGGCCGGCTTCCGCCGCGTTCAGCATGATGCGCTCGGCGATGGGACGCAGCAGCGGCGACTGCGCATCGAAGGCGAAGGCGAGCGCTGGGACGCCTGCGGCCAGCTCGCGCGCGCGGCTCACGTTATGGTCGGAGGGAAACAGGAAAGCATAACCGGTGAGCCATTGCGGCAAGAGCGCGCCTGAGATCTCGCCCTGCCGCTGCAGCAGAACGTTCCGAATCGCCGAGCGGTCGATGGCGAGCGCGAGCGCTTCCCGGACGCGATCATTCTCGAGGACAAGGCCGAGGGTTCGGATGGGCTGGGTCTCGACGACGCGCGCACCCTGCTGCTGGGCCCGGCGCACGTCGGCAAGCGGCACGTCGATGATGTCAGCGCGGCCGAGCTCGAAATCGAGGGCCTGTTCGCGCGCGCCGCGGCCGAGCCGAATTTCAACGCGATCCAGATAGGGGCGGCCGGCCCAGTAGTCGTCGTTCGCTTCGAGGCTGACGGATTTCCCGGGTTCCTCGCCGGCGATGCGAAACGGACCCGCGCCGGACGCCGCGGCATCGGGCGCGCGCATCGGCTTCGCGGGTTGCCAATTCAGCCGCGCCAGCATCTCGGATACGTTCACCGAAGACGTGTCGATGCGCAGAGTTCCGCCGTAGTGCGGCCGGCGCGCGGCATGGGCGGAGAGCGCGGCCACCAGCAGGCTAATGGCTGCAATCGACGCTGATGTTGTAAGCCGCATATCGCCGCGACGCGGGGTCGCGAATGATGGCCAGCGCGCCGTCTTCGGCGGGCCACAATGCAAGCACAGGACCGGGTAAGTCGGCTGGCTCGCTGGCGGCCGAGGGCTGGCGCGGGTCGCTCGTATCGTATGCCGTGACGGAATCCGGCGAGGCGCGATCGCCAGGAGCAGTGGCCAGCACCTCGCCGCGCGCACAGCCGCTCCCGATTTTGATGAAGTCGTCGCCCCACGAGTCTGGTGGATCGAAAGGAACCGCGCGCGGATGCACTTCCAGCGTGTTCCGGCCGGGCGTGAAGCGCGCCTCCGCACCGCCCACAGAGAAAGCGGCGGATCCCGGCTCACAATGCGCGTCGAGCGATGGACTCCATGAGCCGTGGCAGGTGGCGCCCGGCAGGAAAGCCGTGAAGGAATCGCCGCTGATCTGAAGCCGGCCGCGCGGATCGCGGATGACCGGCGCTCCGTCGAGCGCGCGCGAATCGGGCCGCTCCCAGCCCGCCGCGCCGCGGACATAAACGACAATCGCCGAGGGTTCGAGAATCAGCATGCGATCGGCGGCGATGGCGAGGTCGAGCATGGGTGTGTCCTGCTCCCAGCCGATCCGCGCCGCCAATGATGTGTGCATGGCCTGCGGGGCGGGCGCGTCCGGCTGCCAGGGCTGCATGTCCTCGACGCGTTCGCCATTGCGTTCCAGCTCCGCGACGAGAAGATACCCGCGGATGTTCCGCGAAAGCGTGAGGGTAATGTCAACCGTCTGCGCGGCGCGTTTCGAACCGGAACGAAGCGCGCGCTCGAACGTGGTCCGCGCCCGTGCTGCATCTCCGCCGCTGAGGGATGAAATATCGTGCAGGATGACGTGCGGCGCCTCATTTGCCGCAAGCCGAGCCGCCACCCTGCGCGCCAGCGTATGGACTGCCTCATCAAGCGTTTCGCCCGAAACGGCAAAGGCGAAAAGGAGGCAGAAGACGACTCCCCGGAACACCGCTGGAATCATATCAGACCGAAGCCGCGCGGCCGGTCACTGACTGCTCTGCGCCGCGGCCGGCACGCCCTTCAGCACATCGTTGGCGAAGAAGAACTTGCCGTCGCTGGGCACCATCATGATCTGCACCTTGTCGGACAGCTTTTCGGCGATGATTTTCTGGATCAGCATGGGGTTTTCCTTGAGCGCCTCGGCTTCCAGCTTCATGCGCGTGGCGTCGGCGACGGCGACGTGGCTGATGCGGTCGGCCTCGGCCTCGGTCAGCAGCTTGCGGCGCTGCAACTCGGCCTTGCTGTCGATCACCTTGGCGTCGGCCATGGCCTCGGCGTTTTTCTCGGTGGCTTCCTTGCGCGCTTCCGCTTCCAGCCGCGACTGCTCGATCTGCTTCTGCTTCAGCGGCAGCGTGTACTGCATCGCGTCAGACTGCGCTTTGGCGTCGATCACCGTGGTTTCTGCGCGGGCCTCGGCGGCTTTCACGTCGCGCGCCTTCTGCGCCTCGGCCTCGAGGGCTGCTTCCTTAACCTGCTTTTGCTTCAGGTCCAGTTCGATGGTCATGCGGTCGTTCTCCTGCTCCTTGAGCAGCAGGTTCTCCATTCCTTTGGCGTACTCTTCAGGGAGTTGCACGTCGCGCAGCATGACTTCCTTCACCACGATCCCGTCGGGCGCGAGTTTGCGGACGATATCGCCGGCTACAGTCTGGCGGATCTGCTCGCGCTTCGTCGCGAACAGTTCGCGGACCATATAGTTGGGCGTGGCCTGGCGGAAGGAACTGGCGATGACCGGGGGCACGACCTCCTGCTCCACCGGCTGCGGCACGTTGCTCTCGATCCACGGCAGGCGGCGCGGGTCGAGGCTGTAGCGGACGGTGACGGCCAGGCCGACGGTCAGGCCCTCCTTTGTCTGGACCGTGAGCACGTCGGTCTTGGGCTTACCCTCTTCGGCGGGGGCCCCGGTAGAGAAGACGCGATCGCGAATACTGAACAGCTCCACGTGATCGATTAGCGGAGCGACCCAGTGGACGCCGGGGTACAGGGTCGAGGGCAGCGCGCCCTGAAACTGGCTGACCTGAACGCCCGCGTAACCGCTCGGCACCAGCACGATGCTGAGCGCCAGCAGGATGGGCAGCGCGCCGATGAGCGCGAGGCGCAGGCTCAGCGGCCAGCGGAGCGTCACCGGTCCGGGCTGATCGGTCGTTTCAGGCGGCTCCTGGTCCGCGCCGATCAGCGAAGAAGGGCGGCGCTGGCGGATGCGGACGGATTGATAGAGATCCCAGGCGAGGATTCCCGCTGCGGCGAGCAGGAAACCGACACCGATTGCGCTGAGAAGGTACTTGATGAACAGCATGATTTTTTCCTTTCCTAATCTGCTTCGGACAGAAGTTTCCTGAAGTCGGCTGAAGGCTCGGCGAGGAGTTGCACGGGAACGCCGACGTCAACGAGATCGAAGAGATTTTCCACGTCGGCGTTGCGCATACGGATGCAGCCGTGTGAGTCGCTGTGGCCGATGGATTTCGGCGCATTCGTTCCGTGGATGCCGTAACCGCGAACGCTGAGGCCCATCCAGCGCGTGCCGAGGGGGTTGGAAGCGCCCGGCCGCACGGCGCCGTGGGGACCGTACCACACCGGATGCGCCACGCGGTTGACGATACGGAAGTCGCCCCGGGGCGACGGTGTGGATGGTTTGCCCGAGGCGATTTCGTACGCGCGCAGCAGGTGATCGCCCTCGAGCAGCACCAGCTTGTGATCGGGAATGCTGATCACGATACGGCAGTCGCCGCACTGCTTATCGCGAGCAAGGGCGGTTGCGGCGGCGAGGAACAGCGCGGCGACGAACCGGTGCGTCTGATGGCCGGAAATCGGTAAGCCGTTCATGCCACGGTGAATGGCAGGCGCGGGGCCGTGAGAGAGAGCGTTGATTCGGAACGGGTTGCCTCGTGTGGAAGTCAGCGGCGTGTGTGCGCGGTGACACGATGGCTGTCAGGGCACACACGAAGTTCGCAGCTCCGGAGCACTCCATCCCCGCACGGAGGAGATTCCACGACCCCGTTTCATACAATGAAAGTACATGGAAATCATAAAGATCGTTGGGCGGGAGATCCTCGATTCCCGCGGCAATCCTACTGTCGAGGCGGACGTTCATCTTGCCGACGGCACCATGGGTCGCGCCGCCGTGCCATCCGGCGCATCCACCGGCGAACACGAAGCGGTCGAGCTTCGTGATAACGATAAAGGCCGCTATCTTGGCAAGGGTACGCGCAAAGCGGTCGACAACATCAACTCCAAAATCGCGCCCGCCGTAACGGGCATGGAGGCCGAGGACCAGGCCGCGATCGACCGCAAAATGATCGACCTCGACGGCTCAGCGAACAAGGGCAAACTGGGCGCAAACGCGATTCTCGCCGTCTCCATGGCCACGGCCCGCGCCGCGGCCGCCTCGCAGATGACGCCGCTTTATCGTTATCTGGGCGGCGTGTCCGCCAACCTGCTGCCCGTGCCCATGATGAACATCCTCAATGGCGGCGCGCACGCGGACAACTCCGTCGACCCGCAGGAATTCATGATCGTGCCCTACGGCGCATCGACGTTCGCGGAGGCGCTGCGCATGGGCACGGAGGTGTTCCACACCCTCAAATCCGTTCTGAAGAAGCGCGGGTACTCGACCGCGGTCGGCGACGAAGGCGGGTTCGCGCCCAACCTGAAGTCGAATGAAGAGGCTTTGGAGGTGGTGCTCGAGGCCATCAACAAGGCGGGCTACAAACCGGGCCAGGATGCCGGCATCGCGCTCGACCCCGCGGCGAGCGAGTTCTACGATGCCGAGAAGAAGAAGTACGTGTTCAAGAAGTCCGATAAGAGCGAGCGCGACTCCGATCAGATGGTTCGTTTCTGGGCGGACTGGGTGCAGAAATACCCCATCATCTCCATCGAGGACGGCATGGCCGAAGACGACTGGGAAGGCTGGAAGGCGATCACCACCGCGCTGGGCAACAAGATCCAGCTTGTCGGGGATGATCTGTTCGTCACCAACACCGAGCGCCTCGAGCAAGGCATCAAGCGCGGGATCGCGAACTCGATTCTGATAAAGGTTAATCAGATCGGCAGTCTGACAGAGACGCTGGAAGCCATCCAGATGGCAACCAACGCCGGTTACACCTCGGTGGTGTCGCACCGCTCCGGTGAAACCGAGGACGCTTTCATCGCGGATCTCGCGGTGGCTACCCGCGCGGGCCAGATCAAAACCGGTTCGGCGAGCCGTACCGACCGTATCGCCAAGTACAATCAGCTGCTCCGGATTGAAGAGGAGCTCGGCCCCGCCGCGAAGTTCCCGGGAAGAAAGGCATTCCACCAGTAAATGCCGGATAAGAAACCGCTTGTACTTACAATTCTCGACGGCTGGGGTTACTCCCCGGCCGTCGAGGGCAATGCGATAGCAGCAGCGAGAAAGCCGACCTATGACATGCTGCTGCAGACTTTCCCTCATACCCTGGTTCATACCTCCGGCCCTTATGTCGGCCTGCCGGAGGGGCAGATGGGGAACAGCGAGGTCGGCCATTTGAATATCGGCGCCGGCCGGGTCATTTACATGGACGTGACCCGGATCGACCTGATGATCGCCACCGACGACTTACGCAATAACGCTGTAATCCGCGATCTGATGACTTACGCCCGCACGCATCGCCTGCATCTGATGGGGCTGCAGAGCGACGGCGGTGTGCACTCCATGAACACGCACCTGTACGCGTTGCTGAAGATCGCGAAGCGAGAAGGCGTGGAGGATGTCTGTATCCACTGCTTCATGGACGGCCGCGACACCCCGCCCGAGAGCGGCGCGGGGTACGTGGAAGAGTTGCAGAAGCAGATCCGCGAGATCGGCGTGGGCCGCATCGCCACTGTCGCGGGCCGCTACTACGCCATGGATCGCGACAAGCGCTGGGAGCGCGTAGAGCGGGCGTTCGATGCCCTGGTGCACGGCAAGGGCGAGAAGGCGACCGACCCCGTAGAAGCCATCCGCCGCTCTTATGAGAAAGGCGTTACCGACGAGTTCATCGAGCCGGTAGTAATTGTCGATGCCGAGAACGAGCCGGTGGGGCTGATCCGCGACGAGGACGCCGCCATGTTCTACAACTTTCGGGCGGACCGCGGCCGCGAAATGAGCATGGCGCTTAACGGCGATCCGGCAGTTCCGTTTCACTCTGCCGCGCCGAAAAGCCTGAAGTACGTAACCATGACGCAGTACGACAAGAGCTTCCCGTTTCCCTTCGTACTGCCGCGCGAGCACCCCAGTAATATTCTCGCCGACATCATGGCCCAGCTGAACTGGCATAATCTGCGGGTCGCCGAAACTGAGAAGTACGCGCATGTGACTTACTTCTTCAACGGCGGCAACGAAAAGCCGTACCCGGGGGAAGAGCGTGAGTTAGTGGCTTCGCCGAAGGTTGCCACTTACGACCTCAAGCCAGAGATGAGCGCCCAGGGCATTGCGGATCTTGTGGTGAAGAATATCGAGCGCGGCGGCCTGGACGTCATCGTGATGAACTTCGCCAATGCCGACATGGTGGGGCATTCGGGAAAGATGGCGCCCACGGTGACCGCGGTGGAAGCAGTGGATTCCTGCCTCGGGCAGATTTACGCGGCCCTGCGGCGCGCCGGCGGGTCGTGGATCATCACGGCCGACCACGGGAATGCCGAGACTATGATCGACCCGATCACGAAGGGTCCGCACACGTACCACACCACGAATCCGGTGCCCCTCATCGTCGTGGACGAGCAACGGAAGGTGCTGCAGCCGAACGGCGCGCTGCAGGATATCGCCCCGACGATTCTGGGCATGTTAGGGGAAAAGCAGCCGGCGGAGATGCAGGGGCGCGATCTGCGGACAGCATAAGCGCGGGCCGGTGGCCGCAGTTGATCCCGATTTACAGGCGTTCCGTTACCCACGAGGCCAGAGAGGCAGACGCCCTGGCACCACGGCGTGGAGTTCTTTTCCGTGTCTGGATGGTACAGCGGCTCACCGCCCAGTTTCTCGCCGATGGTCTGCTCAACCACGTTGCGGGCGATTCCGGCGTATGATTATACGTATTCTGGAGAACTGGTACTCTTATGAAACGTGTCTCATTGACCGAGCATCCAACAGTTGCGTACAATCGTACGTATCGGCCGTAAAGGTTCCTGGCCTTCGGGCCGATGAGCGTAGAGAGAAAGACACTATGGCAACGCCAACTGCAGCTATCGAAGGATTGTTCTCGGATGAAGTGTTTACCGCGACCGATCTGAACCGGCGTGCGGGAACCGTCCTGGATCACGCCCGCAATCGCCCCGTGACGATTTCACGCAACGATGAACAGTTCGCTCTACTTCCAAGGGAGCAGGCTGGCAAGCTGTTTCGCACCGTAACGCGGATGGCGCGAGCACTGGCGCTGCTTTCGGATGCTCATTGTGCGCTCGCCGGAGAAGCGCCTTCCGCGACTTTTTCCTGGCTGACGACATACGACAAAGGCGACCTGAAGAAGCTAACATCTGAGGTGTTCAGCGCAGTTAGAACGGCCACTCTGGGCGGTTGTGACTGGGACGTTGTCGATGCTGTAATCCATGAGTGGCGCGAGAGTGCGATGGTTGCCCAAACCGGCGTACTTGATTCGGCGATGTATTTTGACGAGCTAGAAGAACTCGAACTTCCACATCCGCTTGAAGTCGTGCTGGCGGAGGGGGGGCAAGAACCGGAGCAAGGGTGTCCGAAGAAGGTGAGAGCGATCGACTAGATTCAGAGCAGCCTGCGGTGCGGGTTCTTGATCTGCCAGCACCGCCTGATTCCGCCTCGGAAGAACAGCCGCCCTGGCGGGTGGTCGCCCATAGCAAGAAGGTCGTCCAAGGCTGGCTGGATCTATGCCAACAGATACCCAATAATGCCGTCCGCTGCTACGAGTGGCTGCAGGCACACCCGATGAGAAGAATACCGGGCCGCTGTTACACCCTCAAACATAGCCGTTATGCAGGCTGCTGGGCGTTTGAGATTGGCTCTGGGCAGCGGGTCTACTATAAACCGAAAGAGGACACGCGTGAGGTTCTCGTCTTTTATGCCGGGCCGCATCCGATCAAGATTCCTTCTCCTCCGAAAGAGTAAACAGGGGCATTCACAAGCACACCGATTCCGCTCATGGCAGCCGACAGCAGAGCGGGGACCGACGGAGAGTATGTCGATGTTCCATTTTTCACGTTCCGATTCCTCCCCCAAAGAGTAACCTGTCATTTGGTTTGAAGAGTACGACACTTTGCGATCAGAAATCAGCGTCCGCACGGCAGAGGGATACCACTTGACCGCAATATTTGGGGCGATTCTGGCTGCAATCCTGGTAAGCAAAGGTTTCTAGCGCGCCGCCCGGACCGGCTGTCCGGAGCCCGGATCCAGGGCACCGTCCGGCAGCGTGGACGAGCGAATCACGCTGATCACTTCTTGCCGCCAGCGATCGATGTTCCAGTGGCGCTCCCATTCGGCGCGGGCGCGCGTGGCGATGCTCAGCAGCTCGCCGGGGTCGCCGGTCAACGCTGTTCGTAGAGCGCAGGCCAGAGCCGGCGCCGAACTGTCGCGAGCCAGGAAACCAGTGTGGCGATCGTGCACCGCTTCGGGAATTCCGCCGGTCGGGGCGGCGACAACGGGAACGCCCGCGGAGAACGCCTCGAGCACAACGCGCGGCAGGCCCGGCTCGGCCTTGGAGGGAACCGCGAGGATGTCGAGGTCCGCCAGCAGCGATGCGACATCGTCGGTCCAGCCTGTGAACCGAACCGGCAAGTCAGCCGCGCTGCGACGTACGGCTGACTCGTAGTCCACGGCTGCATACTGCGCAGCGCCGGCGGCGACAAGTTCGATCCGGAGGCCCTCGCGGATCAGCATTCGAACGGCCTCGATCAGCTGCAGGTGACCTTTCTCGGGGGCAATGCGCCCTACAATGCCGACGCGCCATTCCGGCAGCGGGTACTGCCGAACGCGGAAGCGAGCATCGGGCACGCCGTTCAGGATTACGCGCGCCGGGCGGCCGAGCGACCGCGCCACATGCTCGCAACAGGCGATCGCAGTTCCTTGGCGCGCCAGAGCGAATCGTACGATGGCGCGGTCGCGCCACGCCGTCAGGCAGTTGTGGGCGTGGAAGATCAATCGGCAGCCGCCGCGCGCGGCGAGGGCCGCTCCGGCCAGGACGCGCGGACCATTCACGTAAATGACATCGATCTGCCGGCGCGCGATGATGGACCGCAGCAGCGCGGCCTGGCGCGGCGCGTCGCAGCAAAACCTGAGCACGTCCGCGGCGGTTTTGCGACCCAGCGCATAGGGCCCGCAGGATATGGGAGTGGTGCTCACCCCGAGCTCGCGCAGCGCGCGCGCAAACCCGCCTTCGGGAACGGCGGCCCTCAGGGTTCCCGAATCGGACCATCCGGCGATCAGGTCGAGGAGGCATTTCTGGGCGCCGCCGATCTCGCCGAACTGGTCGACGAACAGGAGGTTCATGCCGCGTCCTGCCGGGTGGCGATGGTGGCCATGGCTATGACAAAGAACACTACCGGCAGCAGGCGCCACCATGTGAGCAGGTCGGCGGCGCACATCTGAACCATTTCGCCGATCCAGAAAGCGAAGGCCCATGTACCGTAGAACGCCGCGCGCGGGTTGCTCGACCGGGCGGCGCGAAATGTGGTCCACAGGATAGCCGCGTTCAGCGCGAGGAGGGCGGCCACGCCTGCGATACCCGTCTCCACCAGGACGCTGAGCCAGGTATTGTCGGCGATCAGTTCGCGGCCGAGGACATCGGAGTACGCGATCGTCTTATAACCAACCCCCACAGCAACGCGCAGGGGATGAGCCACGGCGAAAGCCGCAATCGTATCCCAGCTCGAGAGCCGGCCCGATACGGCGGTATCCGCCGCCGCCGACGCGAGTTCCACGGTGCGGGCCAGCCGCGCGGCCCAGGCCTGGGTGAAGACGGGCGCCATGACGAGCGCAATGGCGCCGGCGGAAACGACCCCGGCGGGAAAGACAACGGCGACACGAAACCATCGCACGTCGCGCCAGCGAACGATCAGGAGCGCGATGACGGCGGCGGCGACATTCAGCAGAGCGGCGCGGGAGTAGGAGAGCACCAGCGCCGCGCCCAGCGGAATTGCGCCCAGCGCTGCCAGCCACGGGTTCACAGCAGGCCTGCCGCGCACCACGATGCAGACGGCGGCCATGACGATAAAGAACGCACAGATGTTGCCCAGAGCGCCGGCATCGTAGAAGAGCCCCTGCGCGCGGCGGAGCACCCGATCCTCCAGCCAGATGTATTGCGGGCTGTAGCCCGACGGCGCCGGAAACTGGTACACAAAATCGAGGCAGGCGAATACGGCCGAAGCCACGCCGCAGGTAAACAGCATGCGCGCGTGCCGCAATCCGCCTTCGGCCAGGACGCGCCCGGGACCGGCGGCCATGTACACGAAGAGCCACGGCGTGACGGCAAACAGGAGCACCCGCGCGGCGCTGCCCGCGGCGATCGCCAGACCGGAATAGACCAGCGCCATGGCGACGGAGGCGAACATGACGACGGCGAGCGCTGTCGCGTACCGGCCGACGGGGCCGGCATCGCCGCGCCATCGATTCCGCCACAGGACGCCCGCGTAAACGCCGACCACGGCCAGAATGAGAGCCGGATGTACGCCGGAGTTGCCGATATCGGCGGGCAGTGGAGGCACGATCAGGACCGCGGCGACAAATGCGAGAACCCATCCCGCCTGGCTTGTCGCCGCCCAGGCGATCAGCAGAATGACCGCGAGCAGACCGGCGGCAATCAGCTTCGATTCGGAGGGCAGCAACGCTATCGCGGTTGCAAGCACACAGACGGCAACGCCAGCGCCGGTTTCCGCGCGAGTGAAGGCGCGGGTCATGCCAGCCGTTTGGCGGCCCGAACCATGGCGGGTTGAGGCCGCGTTTCATCGGCGCGCAGCACCACCCAGCCGATCCCTAAACAACCG
>Ga0209810_1005819_pt1 | contig 10966 bp, 7 predicted proteins | sample Coa_R1_7_FD_187159 | JGI IMG/M metagenome (GOLD analysis project Ga0209810, IMG submission 187159) | Surface soil microbial communities from Centralia Pennsylvania, which are recovering from an underground coalmine fire - Coalmine... | ecosystem: Environmental > Terrestrial > Soil > Unclassified ...
CGATCAGCACCAGGCCGGGGACCGACCAGCGCGGCACGACGGTGGTGAAGATGTCGAGCATTGACGTGCCCGACCAGCTCGTGACGTGCTCGCGAACCGCCTCGGACAGCTCGGGCGCCAGCTCGTCGATCCGTTCGTGCAGCGCGACGATCCCCCGCCGTCGCAGTTCCTTGAGTTCGCCCTTGGGGATGTTGAACCCGATGCGGATCTGGTCCGGGACCGTGGGCATGAAGACGCAGTGACGGCCGGCGAGGAGGCTGACACGGTATGTGTGCGGATCCCACGAGGACGGCAGCGGAATTTTGAACCAGATGAAGTCGCGGTCCAGCGGCAGCTTCTGGTAGGCGATGCCGGCGAGCTCGCGGACCTTGCTGAACCGGCCGTCCGCCGCCACGGTCAGCGCCGCGCGGACCTCGACCGGCCCGTCAGGCCCCTGACAGGAGGCGCCGACGACGCGGCCGGTCTCGTCGCGCAGCAGCTCGGTGGCGGTGGTGCGGCGCAGCAGCGTGAACGAGGGCAGCCGAGAGGCATCCTCGGCGAGCGCCTTCAGCAGCGGCGGCTGCGGCAGCTCGGTGGGGTAGGGGCAGGGGAAGCCGATAGTCGTGAAGTCGGTGGCGAGCACGATGCTGCCGCCGTCGCGGACCTCCATCCGCCGGGTCGGGAGGGTGTGCTCCTTGACCCGGTCGAAGATGCCGAGCCGGTCGAGGATCCACACCGAGTCCGGGGAGATCGCCTCACCGCGAAACGAGCGCTCGAAGTGGCCGCTTTGTTCGAGCACGACCACCTCGCAGCCGAGCTTCGCCAGTTCGAGGCCCAGCGTCAGTCCGGCGGGACCGGCCCCGACGACGCAGACCCCCGTGTGAATACGCGTGCTCACTCCCCGCTCCTCTCGCTACATACAGTCCTTGGGCAGAGTGGATTTAGGGGCTAAAGCGGCACTTGCTCGGTTGGTCCGGCTTGGTGCAGACCGCCGAGTGTCTCAGCCGTCGAAGGAGCCGACGACCCAGATGCCGGGACGCGCCTCGACGGCTTGCGGCGACCACGGTTCGCGCGGATCGGACCAGTCGACGGCGCGCTCCAGGATCCAGGCCCGGGTGCGGTGCGCGAACTGGATCCAGCGCCGGTCGCCGAGCTGTTCGGCCGCATCCGCGAACGCGGCGAAGATCTGCAACGACTCCTCGGCGCGCCCACACTGCAGTTCGACCACGGCAAGGCCGCGCAGTGCGTCCGCCCGCCCGCGCTCGTCTCCGGCTTGTGCGCACTGGCCGAGCGCGTCCGCGTAGGTCTTCACGGCCGACCGCGGATCGCCTTCGCTCAGCTGCACGTCTCCGAGGCCGATGACGCAGCGCGCCGCGCCGCCGTAGTCGCGCGCGGCCAGGAACAGCAAGCGCGCGTCCTCGTAGTGCATCGCGGCCTGCCGCACCCGCTGCTGCTGCCAGGCCAGATCGCCCAGTGAGCGCAGGATCGCTGCCTCGGCCAGCGCGTTGCGTTCGCGCCGCGCCGCGTCGAGGGCGAGCGCGTGCGTCTCGGACCAGTCCGGCCAATCCGCTTTCGCGTCGAAGTACCCTGACAGGCACTCGGCCAGCTGCCAGGTCAGCGGCCACAGTCCGGCGGCGTGCGCGCGGCGCACCGCGTCGACGAGCCCCGGCCCCTCCTCCTGGAACCAGTGCACCGGCGTCGCGCCGACCAGCTGCGCGACGTTCTCGAAGGAGTCGGACACGACGGTGCCGTACCGTGCCTCATATGGCACGCGGCCCGGAGTGAGCATCGCGTCGGCATGCCTGGCGACGGCGAGACAGGCGGTGCACAGCCGCTCCACGGCCGCGGTGACCGTGATCGGATCGTCCCCGTCCAGCAGTTCCAGTGCGAGCGCTCTCAGCAGCCTGTGATAGCCGTAGCGCAGCGGGTATTCGCGTGCTGACTGCCGCACCTCCAGCAGATACGACTGCAGGAGCTGATCGACGATGCGTTCCGTGCGCGGCAACGTGTCGTTGAGCAGCGCGGCCGCGCTCCACAGCGCGAAGCTGGGCAGCGGGGCGAGCGCCAGCAGCCGGAAGGCCCACTGGTGCGCCGGATCCGCCTCGCGGTAACCGACGAGCAGGCTGGCGCGGACGTCAAGATCCCCGGCCACCAGCTCGGCGAGCCCGGCGCCTTCGCCATCGAGGCGCTGCGCCAGCGCCGCCGCGGTCCAGTGCGGACGGGCCGCGAGTCCGGCCCCTGCGACGCGCAGGCCGAGCGGCAGGTAGCCGCACAGCCGCGCGATCTCCAGTGCCGACTCCGGGTCGTCGGTGATGCGCGAGCCGGCGATCTCCTCGAGCAGTTGCTGCGCTTCCTTCGGCTTGAGCACGTCGAGCACGAGGTGCCGCGCCCCGTCGAGCCCGGCGAGGGTACGGCGCGTCGTCATCAGCACGAACACACCGGGAACCGCCGAGAGCAGAGGCCTGACTTGTTCCTCTGAGGCCACGTCGTCCAGGATCAGAAGCATCCTGCGACCCCGGGTGAGCCGCTGGAGCCGGTCGGCCGGCGGCTCGCTGACCGCGCCGGCCGCGGAGGGCGGCGCGGCGGCGGCGCCTTCGGCGCTCGGGGCCTGTTCCAAGCGGTGCAGCACCTGGGCGATCACCTCGTCGGGCTCAAGCGCCATCCCCTGCGGCCCGCGCAGCTGGAGGAAGATCCGGCCGTGCGGGAAGACGTCGGCCGCGCGGCGGGCCAGCTCGACGGCGAGGGTGGTCTTGCCGACCCCGGCCCGGCCGCCGAGCACCAGGATGGGCGCGGCGGCGCGTCCGGTGCGGTCCGGGAAGGCCCGCAGCGCGGTCGCGATCGACTCCTCGCGGCCGACGAAGTCCGGCAGCGACGGCGGCAGCCACACCACCGGGGTGATTGAGGGGGCTGCGACGGTGGCCGGCTCGCGCCACAGCAGATTCGGATCGCTGCGCAGCACCCGCTCGTGCAGATGCCGCAGCCCGGGACCCGGCTCGATGCCCAGTTCGTCGACGAGCGAGCGGCGGATGCGTGCGAAGGTCTTGAGCGCGTCCGACTGCCGGTCGGAGCGGAACAGCGCCACCATCAGGTGCGCGTGCAGCGTCTCGCGCAGCGGGTGCTCGCTGGTCAGCGCCATCAGCTCGCCGGTCAGCTCCTTGTGCCTGCCCAGCCGCAGATCGGCGGTGATGCGCTGTTCGAGTGCTGTCATGCGCAGCTCTTCGAGGCGCACGGCGGCGGCCGAGAGGGTGTAGCCGTGCGGAATACCGGACAACGCCACGCCGCCCCACAGCCCGAGCGCCTCTTGCAGCAGGCTGGACGCGGTGGCGAAATCGCCGCGCTCGTAGGCGGCCTTGCCCGCGCGGTGTAAGGCCTCGAACCTGGTTAGGTCGAGATCGTCCTGCGCGACCTGGAGGCAGTAGCCCGGTGGAAGGGTGAGCAACTGGCGCCCGCGCGCCCCGGCCGCTGGATCCCCCTCCAGCAGGATGCGGCGCAGTTGTGAGATGTATACCTGGAGCGTGGTTCCCGCCGTACGCGGCGGCGAGTTGTCCCACAGCTCGTCGATCAGGCTCTCGGTGGATACGGTCTCGTTCGCCCGCACCAGCAGTACCGCCAGCACCACCCGCACTTTCGCGGCGGTCGGCGTCCTCGGTGCCACGGTGACCGGTCCCAGGACGCGGAACCTCACGTCGGTGCCCTCCCTTCCGGGCCTTTCCCCGTTAGTAGTCCTGCAGCACCGTGACCCCCACCGTCGCGATCTCGCGGGAACCTTGCGCGAAGGTCAGCGTGACCGGGAAGGCGGGATGGCCGCCGGGCCCTCGTCCGAGCGGGCCGGCGGCTACGGTGCAGTGGAGCGGAAGATCGATCTCCGCGAAACCGCGGAAGCGCGCGTTCCACTCCGTCAAAACGCAGGTCGCGGCGGAGAAGCCGTGCAGCTCCCCGGCGGCAAGGAACGCCGCCTGCCGCGACGCCTCGAGCAGCACCACCGACGGAACATGGTCGGTGGCGTTCGCGGTGAAGACCGGATGCGCGGCGTCGGGGATGACCTGCACGCGCAGTGTCCCGTCGTCCAGCGCCTTCGGTAGTCCGATGACCACGTTGTGCGGGTCGGAGCGGCCGACCGCTTCGGGCCGCGGCCGCGCGTGGTCGTGGCCGTGTCCGTCGCTGAACACGCCGAACTTCTCGGTGCGGCTCGCGGCCCGTCCGCGCGCCCGGTGGTTCTGGTACACCTTCGGCATCAGGAAGACGGTGCGCGCCTTCGCGGTGCCGCAGCGCATGCCGTCGATCGCCAGTTCGGCCTCGCAGCGCAGTCCACGCGGCACGCCGTTGACCACGTCGACCGGGTGCAGCGCCATGTCGACCGCGATGTGCGCGGTGTGCCCGTTGCGCCGCCAGGCCTCCAGGCCGGTGATGGCGACCTCGCTGGAGGCGAGCACGACAGGACGCTGCGACGGCACCCGGAAGTACTGGTGTGCGACGAAGAGCACTGACTGGCGCATCGCCTCGAGCGCGAAGTTCGGGTCGTGGAACGCGCCGGGCCCGTCGTTGAACAGCGGATGCGCGTCGGGCAGCGCGGCGGAGAGGGTGAAGTCCTGCGGCACCGGCGCCACCGTGCCGAGCATCAGGCCCTCGGCGGTGCTCGGACGGTGCAGCAGGTGGTGGGCGAGGCCGTGTCCGGTGACGGGCGTCGTCGCGCTCGCGGCGCTCGTGCCCGCGCCCAGGTTTACATCCACATCCACATCCACATCCGAGTCCGCGTTCGCGCTCGCACCGGCGGACGTCTCGGGCGACAGCACGGGCGGAGGCGCGACCGTGGCGATGCCGCCGCCGGTGCCCGGCGCGGAATCGGCGTCAGTCCACTGCCTCGCGGGAATGTCGGTCGACACGTCGTCTCCTTCGCTGCGCGGACCCCCGTGATCAGTGCGGCCGGTGGGTCCGAAGGGTCTGGCGATCCGATACTCTCAGCGCCCTGTCAAGAGCCGACCAAGGCGCGGCCAAGCGGGCCGCCGGCCGGGTCCGCGGCGGGATTCGCTGGCCGGGGGCTCGGGAATGCCCGATCGCGTCAACCGCCCGCCGCCGCCCGGAAGGGAACCGGCCATGGCCCCGCTCAAGGCGTTCAACCTGCTCGTTCTGCTCGTGATCGAACTCGCCGTGCTCGGCGCGGCGGTCGCGTTCGGCTGGCACCTGCACGCGCCGGTCGCCGCGCGGCTCGCGGTCGGCGTCCTGCTCGCCCTGCCGTTCGCGCTCGCCTGGGGCCTGGCCGCGGCGCCGCGGGCCAAGAACCGGCTCACCGGGCTGCGGCTGGCCGGCTTCGAAGTGCTCTGGTTCGCCGCGGGCGCCGCGCTGCTGCTCGCCGCGGGGCATCCGGGGTGGGCCGCGGCGCTGGGCATGGTGACGCTGGGCTCCAAGAGCCTGGCGCTGGCCTGGGGTCAGTAAGGGCTCTGCCAGAAGAGTTCCCAAGGCTTCGCGAGCCGGATCGGCTCGCGGCGCGGCGGCCTGATCCGCTGCGCCGCGCCCGGTTTAGCCGTGCGCAAGAGGGCGTTCCTAGCTTGGGGTCATCGGTAGATCGCCGCCGCCGTCTGCACCGGCCCGCGGGGTGCGGGGCAGGTGGACTCCAGTAAGGACCTGATCCCTGTGAGAATCATCGGCCTGAGCGAGGTGCTGCCGGGGGCGCCGGTCACGAACCGGGACCTCGCGGAGCGCTTCGGACTGCATGAGAAGTGGCTGGACCGGATGACCGGCAACCGGCACCGGTTCTTCTGCGATCCCGCGAGCGCAGACGGCACCCCGAAGAACACCGGCGACCTGGCCACCGAGGCGGCCCGGCGGGCGCTGGCCGCGGCCGGGGTGCCGGCCGAGTCGCTGGACTTCCTGATCCTGACCACCGGGTCGCCGGACCTGCTGATGCCCGCGACCGTCAACGTGGTCGCCGACCGGCTCGGCATCAACGACCTGCCGACCTTCCAGCTGACCTCGGGCTGCGCCGGCGCGCTGCAGGGCCTTTACACGGCGCGGGCGCTGCTGGCCGGCGGCCTGAGCCGCGGCCTGGTGATCGGCGCGGACAGCGTGATCAAGCTGTGGCCCGCCGACTACGACGTCAAGCGGGTCAACCCGGCCGAACTGGCGAACTTCGCGCTGTTCGGCGACGGCGCCGGGGCCGCCGTGGTCGACGCCGACGACGACGGCCCCGGCCTGCTCGTAGACCATGTGCTGCTGCGGACCGTCGGGCGCGGGCTCAAGCCGGCCCAGGTCGTGCACTGGTACGGGGCCGACGGCGCGCCGACCGTCACCGGGGCCGACGGCAAGGCCGCCCGCGAGCCGATGGGCCAGGAGGACTACAAGGCCATTGAGCAGCGGGTCCCGGAGCTGTCCGCACAGGTTCTCAAGGAGCTGGAGGAGGCCACCGGCTGGAACGTCGGTGACGTCGACCACGTACTTACTCCGCAGCTGAACGGCGCGATGGCGGAGAAGATCCGCGAGGGGCTCGGCGTGCGCGAGGAGCAGGCCGTCTCGTGCGTCGCGGAGACCGGGAACAACGGCAACGCGCTGCCCTTCATCCAGCTGTACCGGGCGGCGCAGGGGCTCAAGACCCGCGGCGCGCAATCGGCGCGAGTGCTCGGGATCACGATCGAGTCCTCGAAGTGGATCATCGCCGGACTCGCTCTGCGCTACCTGGCGGGGGAGGGCGTGGGATGAGCGTCGATGTGAGTCAGGCCCCGCAGACTGCGGTCAACAGCATCAGCCCACTGAGCGAGTTGCGAGCGCTCAAGCGGCAAGGGCTCACCGGCCGACACGCCAGAGTACGGCAGTTGCTCGACGCATTGATCGCGGCCGGTGACCCGCTGGACATCGAGGCGGCCGGGATGATGCTCGGCGGCGTGGCGCAACGCGAGCAGTTGGCGGCCGAGGCCGCGTTCCTGACCCAGAACATAGCGTTGCTGGGCAGTTCGACCCTTGACTCGCTGCCGCACCAACTGACCGCCGCGCTGGTGGCCGGCGGCATCCTGCCGCAGGTCCGCGCGGCCGGATTCAACCAGTGGCAGTTCGAGATCCGGGCCGGCGCGCCCAACCTCGCCGACCTCGCCCCCGGTGTCAGCGCCCTGCTGCTCGACGACACGGCCGTGTACGAGGAAGTCGCCAACCCGCTGGATCTCGACGAGGTGGAAGCGCGGTGCGCCGCCTTCCCGGACCGGCTCGGCGAGTGGGCCGACGCCGCCCGGCAGGTGCTCGGCGGCCTGATCGTGCTGAGCACGATCCCACTCAGCCCGCTGCGCCGCGACAGCGTCATCGACTACGGCCGCAAGGCCCGGCTGGAAGCCGCCTGGGACGCGATGAACGCGGGCATCCTGCGGCTGGCGGCGCAGAAGCCCGGCGTGGTCGTGCTTTCCGCCGCCGCGATCCAGGGCCGGGTCGCCGACACGTTCGCCACCGACCGGATGCGTCACGTCGCAGGGCACATATTCAGCGCGGAGTTCCAGCGTGAGTACGCCGCCGAACTGGCCCGCGTGGTGCGCGCCGGGCTCGGCCGCGCGGCCAAGTGCCTCGTCTTCGACCTCGACAACACCTTGTGGGGCGGGATCGTCGGCGACGACGGCGCGGCCGCGCTGAAGATCGGCGGCGCATACCCCGGCTCCGCGCACCTGGAGCTGCAGAAGTACGGACGCGACCTGGCCGCGCAGGGCGTGATGCTCGCCGTCGCGTCCAAGAACGACGAGGACATCGCGCAGGACGCGATCGCCAACCACCCGGAGATGCTGCTGCGCCCGGAGTCCTTCGTGGCGGTCCGGGCGAACTGGGAGCCGAAGCCGGGCAACGTCAGGCAGCTGGCTTCGGCGTTGAACATCGGCGTCGACTCAATGGTCTTCGTTGACGACAACCCGATCGAGCGCGGGCTCATGCGCGAGCTGCTGCCGCAGGTCACCACCGTGGAACTGCCGAACGATCCGGCCGGCTACGCCGCGACCGTCGCCCGCCGCGGCGATTTCAACCTGCTGACGCTCACCGACGAGGACCTCAAACGCACCGAGATGTACCGCGCGCAGGTGCAGCGGGAGGAACTGCAGAGCGGCTCCGGGAGCCTGGAGGAGTACCTGCTTGGGCTCGACTCCCAGCTGACCGTCGAGCGGCTCGGCGAGTTCAACGCGGCGCGGATCGTGCAGCTGTTCGGCAAGACCAACCAGTTCAACCTGACCGGCATCCGCTACACCGAGGAGGAGGTGCGGCGGCGCTCGGAGAGCGGCGAGGCGGCGTTCTTCGGCGGCCGGCTCAAGGACCGCTTCGGTGACAACGGCCTGATCGCCGCCTGGTCGCTGACCCGCGAGGGCGGCGGCGAGGGCGATGGCGGTGGCGACGGTGACCGCGGTGGCGCATGGCGGATCGAGAACTTCGTGATGAGCTGCCGGGTCTTCTCCCGCAACGTCGAGGACGCGGTCGTCGGGCTGATCCTGCGCGCGGCCGCGGCCGCCGGGGCCGGCGAGGTGCGCGCCTCCTTCATCCCCACGGCGAAGAACGCGAAGTTCGCCGGGTTCTACCCCGCGCTCGGCTTCGAGCGGGTCGAGGCGGCGGGCGAAGCAGTGGACGAACACGCAGACGAGCAGGGGCCGGCGCAGCTGCGACACACCCTGCGAGACCTCGCCGAGCTGCCCAGCTGGATCGGCGTCACCCGGGAAGAGGAGATCAACAATGCCTTCTGAGACTGTGCCTTCTCAGAGCGTGCCCTCCGCGACGGCGAGTGCCGAGGCGCTGGTACGGGACGTCGTCGGCCAGCTGCTCGACGTCGAGCCCGCCGCGCTGACCGCCGAGCGGCGCTTCGCCGAGATCGAGGGCTGGGACTCCGTCAACGCCCTGCGCATCCTGGTCTACCTGGAGCGCGAAGCCGGCGGCTCGATCGACTTCGAGCGCTTCACCAAGGCCGAGACGGTCGGCGAGTTGGCGGCGGTCGTGCACGACGCGCAGGCGGCCGCGGCATGAGCACCGGTACGCCGACGGCCACGACCACGAGCGTGGCCGCATTCCCGGCGGCACGTAAGGGGACGTATACGTTCCTGAAAGACGCTCGCGGCACCGCGCACGTATACCTGATGGCCGACGTCGACGCGACCCGGATCAAACAGGCACGCAAGGACGCCGGCGCGAAGGTCAGCTTCGTCAGCTACGTGGTCAAGGCCGCGGCCCAGGTGATCGCGAGCAGTCCCGAGGCGCGCGGCGTGCTGCGGCCCGGCCTGCGGCTCAAGGTCGCGACGGTCGGCGACGTGCACGCGAAGGTGCTGTTCGACAAGCGCACCGCCGACGGCCAGCGCTGCGTCGTATCAGGGACCGTATTCCGCGCCGACCACGCCGACGTGGAAGAGATCCAGCAGGTCATCGACACGTATAAGAACTCTGATCTGGAGGACCCGAACGGTCCCTGGGCGCAGCTGGCGAAGGTGCAGCGGCTGCCCCTGCCGGTAGCCCGCCTCGCCTACCGCGCGGTCACCCGCAAGCCGGAGCGGCGCACCGCGCTGCAGGGCGTCTTCTCGGTGACCTCAGTCGGCCAGGAGCCGGTGCGCGCCATCTTCCCGATGATCAACGGGGCGCTCGGCTTCGGCGTCGGGCGGATCGTGGACACCCCGGTGGTGCGCGGCGGCCAGATCGCGGTCGCGCCGCTGTTCACGCTGTCACTCGCCTTCGACCACCGGCTGCTCGACGGCGCGCAGGCCGCCGAGCTGCTGGCCGCCACGAAGGCCGCGCTGGAGAACTGGGGAACCGAATGAGCGCCCTGAGCACCAACACCCTTCCGGACGAGACCGAGGTCCTGGTCGTCGGCGGCGGCCCGGCCGGGGCGCTGCTCGGCTGCCTGCTGGCGCGCCGCGGCGTCGACGTCGTCGTGGTGGAGAAGCAGGCCGACCTGGAGCGCGAGTTCCGCGGCGAGTCGCTGGCCGGACCGTCCGTGGTCACGCTCGGCAAGCTCGGCTTCGGCCCGGCGCTGCGCGAGCACGGGTACCTGGAGACCTCGGGTATCAACATGCGGATGGAAGGGCGCACCGTCTTCCAGATCGACTACCGCCGCTTCCCGCTCGGCGCGCTGCCGATCGACATTCCGCAGCCGGCCCTGATCGGCATCTTCCACGCCGCGGCCGCCACCTTCCCGAACCACGCGTACGTACCGGGCACCGCCTTCAGTTCCCTGATCGAGGAAGACGGCGAGGTGCGCGGCGCGGTACTCAAGCGCAAGGACGGCAGCCGCGCCCAGATCAGGGCTCGACTGGTGGTCGGCGCGGACGGCCGGTTCTCCAAGGTGCGCAAGGCGGCGAACCTCGCCGCCGACATCCAGCCGATGGAGCGCGACTTCCTCTCCTTCAAGCTGCCGCGGCCCGCGCACTGGGGCGACGCCGCCGAACTGGTCGCGGTCGCCGACAAGCACGTGCTGGTGGTGCCCACCTTCCCGGACTTCCTGCGGATCGGCCACAACCTGCCCAAGCGCGGCCTCGGCGACCTGCGCGCCCAAGGCTTCGAAGCCTTCCGCGAAGGGATCGCGGCCATCGACCCCCGGCTCGGCCCGCTGATGCGCGAGAACCTGAACTCCTGGGACGACACCAGCTTCCTGGAGATCTTCACCGCGCAGGTGCCGCAGTGGTCACGCGACGGCCTCGTACTGATTGGCGACGCCTCGCACACCTGCACGCCGATTCTCGGCCAGGGCGTGAACCTCGCGATCCAGGACGTGGTGTGCGCGACCCCGGTGATCGCACAGGCCCTCGCGGAGACCAAGGGATCAGTCCCGGCCGCGCGGTTCGCCGACTTCGAGCAGACCAGGCGCGCCCACAAGACGCTCGTGGTCAAGCACCAGCGGATGCAAGAGCGGGCACTGGCCAAGACCAGCGCAGTGGCGCTGGCCGTCCGCCGGACCCGCTACCGGCTTCTCAACTCCCTGCCGAACAAGTACCGCATGCTCGACAAAGTGATCAACGCGCAGCACAGCATCGACCCGGTCGACCTGCGCGCCGCGAAT
>Ga0209810_1005820_pt1 | contig 10966 bp, 6 predicted proteins | sample Coa_R1_7_FD_187159 | JGI IMG/M metagenome (GOLD analysis project Ga0209810, IMG submission 187159) | Surface soil microbial communities from Centralia Pennsylvania, which are recovering from an underground coalmine fire - Coalmine... | ecosystem: Environmental > Terrestrial > Soil > Unclassified ...
CGCCAGCGGTACTCCCCTCTGGCTCGGCGTCGACCAGGGTATCTTTCGGAGCTATGGCCTGGACGTGAAGGTGCAGGCCCTGTCGCCGGCGGCGGCGACGCCCGCGATTCAGGGCGGCAGCGCGCCACTCGGGGCCACGGCCGGCGTGACCATCGCCGCTGTCGCCAACGGCGACACCGAGCTGGTGTTCATCGGCGGCGTGAGTAACAAGATCCTCGCTCAGCTCTTCGCCCAGCCGGAGGTCCGCGGTGTGGCCGACCTCCGCGGGCGGGCGGTGGGCTCCACCAGCCCGGGCGCTACGCTCTCGCTGACGCTGATCGAGGCGCTGCGGCGCTATGGACTCGATCCCAACCAGGACGTCTCGATCCTCTACCTGCGCGAGCAGCCTGGCGTACTGGCCGGGCTGACCGGCGGGGGGGCCGCCGCCGGCCTGCTCGCCCTCCCCTTCAGCAGACAAGCCCGCAACCAGGGCTACCGCCTGTTGTTCGACACGGCAGATATGGACATCGACATGCTGGGCCAAGCTATCACCACGACGCGTGGCCTGCTCGAGCGGGAGCCGGACCTGGCTCGTCGCTTCCTGATGGGCTACGTCGACGCCATCCAGTTCGGACGACAGCACCGTGCTCCAACCGTGGACACCATCATGCGCCTCAGCGATAGCGACGACCGCGAGATCGCCGAGGAAGCCTACACGACCTACCGCGACGCCTGGACACCCTGGGTCCTGGCCAGCGCGATCCAACCCGTGCTGGACAACAGCGACGTGCCATCCATCCGCGCCCTGCACCCCGAGCAGTTGATCGACGACAGCATCCTGCGCGAGCTGGAGCGCAGCGGCTGGCTCGCGGAGCACCTCACGCCGCCGTAGCAAGCCGTGGAAAGGATGTGCGCGATGCGGCAGTCGATAGGTAACGACGCACCAGCGTCCGCTCGCCCCAGAGCGACGATCTCTCGGCGCTCCGTGCTGGCTGCCGGCCTCGGGCTGGCTGGAGCCGCCTGGCTGGCCCGACCCGCTCGCGCACAGGCGCGGGTGAAGATCGGCTACCTGCCCGTGCAGAATTGCGGCCCGCTGTTCGTGGCGGAGGACCAGGGCTACATGCGGGACGCGGGGCTGGACGTGGAGTGGGTGCGCTTCAATGCCGGCGCCGAGATGGTGGCGCCGCTCGGCACGGGCGAGCTAACCGCCGGCTATGGGTCGAGCAGCCCGGGGCTGTTCAGTAGCTGGGCGCGCGGAGTAAACACCGTGCTGGTCGCCGACGGCGGCAAGCTCGTGCCCGGCTACGGCTCGGCCCTCACCGTGGTGCGCAGCGACCTGGTGGACCAGATCCGCACGGGCGCCGACCTCCGCGGGCGCCAGGTAGGTATGTCGGTGGTCGGCAGCCTCTACGACTACATCATGCGCAACTTGCTGGAGCAGCACGCGCTCACCATGGACGACGTCGAGGTCGTGCGCCTTCCGTCCGCCGACGTGAACGCCGGCCTCGCCGCGCGCCGCCTCGACGTCGCCGGCGTGGGCGAGCCCTACGCGGCGCTGGCCGAGCAGAACGGCATCGCCCGGCGCTGGATGACGGGCGATCAGATCGTGCCGAACATGCAGGTCGCCGGCCTGTTCGTCTCCGAGCGGGCCAGCGCCGATCGCCCGCTGATCACCGCGCTGGTGACCGCCTACCTGCGCGGCATCCGCGCTCACGTCCCCGGCCAGAACAGCGACCCCGCGATCGTCGAGATCGTGAGCCGCTGGACGGGAGTGTCACCGGAGGCCATCCGCCTCTCGATTCCCAACTACTTCGACCCCAACGGGGCCTTGAACGTCGACGACCTCCGCCGACAGCAGGAGTTCTGGCTGCGGGAAGGCATGCTCGCCAGCGCGGCGTCGATCGACGACCATGTCGACCCGGGCTTCGTCGACGCGGCGCTGCGGCAGCTCGGGCGGGTTTGAGTGAGCGACGATGACTAAGCGCGGCTGGGCTCCGAAAACGCTCGACGAGCTGCTCTGGAGGATGGCCGCGCGCCGGCCGCGGCAGCCGCTCCTGGTCTGGGGCGATCAGACCTGGACCTACGCGGAGACCGACGCGCTGGTGGACCAGCTCGCCGCCGGCCTGCTCGCCCTGGGCCTGGCCCGCGGCGACCACCTGGCCGTCGTGCTGCCGAACTGTCCCGAGTTCATCCACCTCTTGTTCGCGGCGGCTCGCGCCGGGATCGTGTTCGTGCCGCTGAACCCAGCGGCCAGCCCGCCCGAGCTGCAGTACCTGCTCGCCGACTCCGAGGCGCGGGCGGTGGTCACCACGGCGGCCTCCCTCGACCTCGTGCGAGCCGCGGCGGCGGGCTGCCCGAGGCTGGACCCGTTGATCGTCTTAGAAGACGGCGTGGGAGGGGACGCAGTCCCGCTGTCGCGACTGCGGGCGACCATGCCCGGCCCGCCCAGCGTCCGGCCGGGGCCCGACGATATCGCGGCGATTGTGTACACCTCCGGCAGCACCGCGCTGCCCAAAGGAGTGATGATTCCCCACCGGGCCTACGCGGTGGGCCCGCCGGCGCGGGCGCGCCGGCTCGGGTGGACGCACCGCGACCGCGCGCTGCTGGTGATGCCCCTCTTCCACGTCAACGCGCAGGCGCTGGCCGGGGTAGCGCTGCTCTCGGTGGGCGGCACGCTGGTCCTGCGCGAGCGCTTCAGCGCGTCGGCCTTCTGGGACGACGTGGATCGCTACGAGGTCACCGTGACGTCGGCGGGCTCGACGATCCCGATGATCCTCTGGTCGCGCCCACCGGCCGCCCGCGACCGGCACCACTCGCTGCAACAGGTCGCCGGCGGGATGCCGGCCGAGCTCCTGGAGCGCTTCGAGGACCGCTTCGGAGTCACACTCGTTACCTCCTACGCGATGACCGAAGACCTCTGCAGCATCGTCAACTTCCCGGACCGAGCGCGCCGTAGGCTGGGCGCGGGCATCCTGGGCAAGCCGGTCCTGCCGCGCCGGCACCGCGTGCGGATCGTCGACGAGGCCGGCCGCGCCGTGGCGCCCGGCACCGTGGGCGAGATCGTGAAGCGTAGTCCAGCGACGATGCTCGGCTACTACCGCGACCCGGTGCGGACGGCGGAAGCGCTGCGTGACGGCTGGCTGCACACCGGCGATTACGGGTGGCGGGACTCCGACGGCTACTACTACTTCGCCGGGCGCAAGAAGGACGTGATCAAGCGCGGCGGCGAGAACGTCTCGGCGGCACAGGTCGAGGCAGCGTTGGCCAGCCACCCGGACGTGGCCGAGGTCGCGGTGGTGGGGGTGCCCGATCCGATCCGCCAGGAGGAGATCAAGGCCTACGTGCTCCTGCGCCCTGGCAAGCCGCTCGACGCCTCCACGCCCACCGATCTCTGGTCCCACTGCGCGAGTCGCCTCGCGCCCTTCGCCATCCCGCGTTACCTGGCCTTTCCGCAGGACTTGCCCCGAACCGGCAGCGGGAAAGTGCAGAAGGAGGCGCTCAAGGCCGGGCCGCCGTGCGGGGAGAACGACTACGACCGCGGCGCTTACACTACCTGACCGTATGTGACAGTCGCCACCCCATTCGCTCCCCCGCGGCCACTCCCCCCACGCCCATGTCCACCTGGCCAGCGGCCAGCGAGGGCAGCAGTGGCCGCGGCAGAAGGCAGCGGCGCGCCGAAGCTGACAAGCGGGACAGGCCTCGCTATACTGCGCGCAAGACGAGGCGGGCGGAGAGCCGGCTCGAGCGTGATCGGGACCGCTGAGGTGGCGCAGGGCGGGAGGAGGGCGAGATGTCGCGACGGTACGTGGACGCCGACGGCCACGTGATGGAGAACGAGGGCGAGCTGAACGAGTACGTCGAGCCGCCGTTCAACCGCAACGGCTACGCGACGTTTCGCCAACTGCTGCCCACGCTGGACGCGTTCCATACCCTCAACGGGCTGCCCCGCAAGGAGGGCACCTTCGACCCGACGATTGGGCCGGACCGCTGGCTGCAGTTCCTCGACCGGGCGGGCCTCGAGTATACCGTGCTCTACCCGACGCAGGGCCTGGCCTACGGCCACGTGGCGTTCCCGGACTGGGCCGCGGCCTATGCGCGCGCCTACAATAACTGGCTGCAGGCCCGCTACCTGCAGGCCAGCCCGCGCTTCCAGGGCATGGCGCTGATCCCCCTCCAGGACCCGCCCGAAGCGGTAAAGGAGCTGCGCCGCGCGGTGACTGAGCTGGGGATGGTCGGGGCGATGCTGCCGTCCAACGGCCTGACGCGGCACCTGAGCCACCGCGAGTACTGGCCGATCTACGAGGAAGCGGCGCGGCTGGACTGCGCGCTGGCGGTGCATGGCGGCAGCTACATCAACCTCGGGTTCAACACGTTCGGCGTCTTCCCGGCCACCCGCGCGCTGGGCATGCCGTTCCCACTGGCGATCGCGATGACCGGCTACATCGTGGACGGCGTCTTCGACGCCTTCCCCACCCTGCGCCTCGGCTTCCTGGAGGGCGGCACCGACTGGATCCCGCTGGTGATCGATCGCCTCGACCGCGAGCTGGAGTACGGCGGCCTGTCGCTGGCGCAGAAGCCGCTGGCCTACTTCCAGAGCGGCCGCGTGTACGTCGGCTGCGAGGGGAACGAGAAGGGCCTGGCCTACGCCATCGAGCGCGTCGGGCCCGAGCCGTTCATGTTCGCGTCGGATTTCCCGCACGAGATCGCGCTCGACAACTGCATGGAGGAGATTGACGAGATCGTGGAGCGCGAGGACCTGCGGGCGGAGCACAAGCCGATGCTCCTGGGGGACAATGCTCGGCGATTCTACAAACTGCCAGTCGCCGCGGTGGTATCCTAGCCGTTCGCCCCGGGCTTGCAGCCGGGCCAGACGGTCTGCCTGGACGACGTCGAGGGCCACGAAGGCGCGGCGGTGCGGGAGCGGATCGCCGCCGTCGGCCGCACCCCCCGCTTCCCGCGCGATCGCGGGCCGGGCTAGTCGAGCGTACCCGGGGCAAACACTTCGTCCACGGCCAGGCGCCGGTCGGTGATCTTCTGTTCGGCTGCGTAGTCGAGCAGGGTATCCAGGACGGCGCGGTTCGCCGCGATCGAGTACGCCCAGGGGTCGGCTCCCAGCAGCGCGCGCTCCTCCTCCTGCTCCGCCCCGAACCAGGCCAGCAAGGAGCGGCGGTGGTCGGCCCAATAGCGGTAGGCGATCCGCTTGGCGTCCTCGAAGGCGTGCACCAGGTTCGGCGCCACCCACGGGTCGCGCCGCAGCACCTCTTCCTTGACCACCACGACGTGGCGGATCGGAAAGATCCGCGTGCGGCGGTAGTAGTCCTGCTCGACTTGGCGGTAGTTCGGCCAGAGGCGGCGGGTTGGTCCGTCGGCGGAGACCGCCGCTCCCACGTCGGCCACCATCGTCGCCTCGAGCTCGCCGGACGCCAGGAGCCGCTCCACCGTGCACCCTGCGGGCGCGCGCTCGATGCGCAGCCAGTCCGGGGGCGTCCACTCGGGCACGTCTTCGCTACTGTCGGCCACCCAGGAGATGGAGCCGGGCGCTACGCCGTGCTCGTGCTGGAGTAGACCGCGCACCCACAGCGCGATGGGATTGTGCCAGGCATGGATACCCACGCGGCGCCCCGCTAGATCCTCGGGCCGCTCGATCGCCGCGTCCGTGCGGACCATGACCGAGCTGTGATTGAAGCGGCGGTGGGGGAATACCGGGATGGCCGTGAGCGGTGCCCCGCGGTTCTTGAGGCCCAGGTACTGGGCAACCTGCAATTCACAGACGTCGAATTCCAGGCGGCGGACGAAGCGCTGGTGCCGTTCGGCCGACGGCAACGGGATCACAGTGAGGTCCAGGCCGGGTGCCTGCACGGCCCCGTCGATGAGGGGGCGGGTGCGGTCGTAGTCTCCGCAGCTCAGCGAAAGGCGCAGGTTAGCCATCGGTTCCCCCTTGGTTTCTCACTGCTCCGGTGAAGGCCACCCGTATCATGGAGTACGATCCGAAACCGGACCAGGACGTGCTGCTCGAGCGTGTCCGGATGGTGCGCGCCAGTGGCCAGAGGCTACAGCCTCTGGCGCTGGGCGCGGAAGAAGGAGCGCAGATGAGTACTCTCGATCAGCCGCTGCTAATTGCCAACAGCAACTACCACGTCGGCCAGCAGACCTCGATCCGCGTGGCCGAGGAACAGGGGTTCTTCCACGAGGAAGGGCTTACGGAATGGGTCTATGAGTGGCGCGGCCTCATCCCGGGCGCGCTCGAGCGCCTGGGGCTGGCGCGCATTATGGAGGAGCACGGCGTAGATATCGCCACGGCCGTGGACATCCCGTCGATCCTCTACCAGCGCCAGCAGGGTGCGGACCTCTACATCGTCGGCGGCTGGCGGTTCAGCCCGCCGACCAAGCTGTTCGGCGGCAAGCATCTGCGCGAGCTGCGCGACCTCCGCGGCCGCCGCATCGGCACCCGCGAACCCGGGGGCATGGGCCAGCGCGGCGTCGCCACCCAGCTCCGGGCGGTCGACGTCAACCCCGACACCGAGGTGGAGTGGGTCTACGATCGCGTGTTCAGCTATGGCTTCGACGAGGCCCAGCTCACCTGGCTGCGGGAGGGGCGCGTCGACGCGATGACGGCCCATGAGCCGTTCGCCTCGATGCTGGAGCGCGAGGGCTTCCCGGTGCTGATCGACCCGCTCAAGATCTATCCTGGGGGGAAGCCGGGCAAGGTGATCGTCGCCACGGGGCGCGTGCTGGAGCATCGCGCCGACGAGCTGGCGGCGTTCCTGCGCGCCAACACCCGGGCCTTTTGGTTCATGCGCGACGCGGCCAACATGGCTTACCTCGCGGACCTGCACGAGCGCTGGCGCGCGGAGAGCCACAACGACGACGAGCGCTACCTGCGCATGGTGACGAGCGTCGACGCCGTGGAGGGCTGGCACGTGCCGATCAACGGCGGCATCTCGCACCCGATCCTGGAGCGGATCGTCGGCGAGCTAGTCGCGTCGGGCGAGCTGGAGCGTCCGATCGCGCTCGACGACGTGCTGCGGGACGAGCTGGTCAACGCCGGCTACGCCGAGCTGAGCGCGCGCCCCGAGCTGCAGGCCGCGCACCAGAAGGCCCTGGAGGTGACCGCCAAGTACGGGTACTGACGTGAGCCGAAGGTAAGAACCGCGGTTGGCTGTAGTGCCGGGTCTCCCGTCGGTTGCCAGGGAAAGGTGCGGCGCGCACGCACGAGAGCAGGAGCGGATGTGGCGGCAAATCACCCCAGGCGTCCTGGCCATCATGCTGGCGCTGGCGGGTTGCTCGACACCGGTCAGTCCGACGCCGGTCCCAGCCACCGCCCCCGCGGCGCCGGCTCCTACGCCCGCACCGGCGCTTACCTCAAGCGCGAGTGCGCCATCCGTCCCTGGGGCCCCAGCCCCGCCGCGCCAGCCCGGCCCCCCGAACGGTGGTGATTGGCCGACGTATCACCGTGACCCCCAGCGCTCTGGGGTAGCGGCCGGGACGTTCGCGCTGCCGGCGGGGACGGTTCAATGGCAGTCCGACGACCTGGACGGCGCGATCTACGCTCAGCCGCTGCTCGTCGGGGAGCAGGTGATTCTCGCTACCGAGAGCGACTCGGTGTATGCGCTCGACGCGGGGAATGGCCAGGTCCGCTGGCGCACCGCGCTCGGCGACCCGGTGCCGCAAAGCGCCCTGCCGTGCGGGAACATCGACCCGGTCGGCATTACGAGCACGCCGGTGGTCGACGCGGGCGGCGGCGTGGTCTACGCGGTGGCGTTCCTGCAGCCGCCGCACCACGAGCTGGTCGCGCTCGACCTGGCGACGGGCGCGCTGCGCTACCGCCAGCCGATCGATCCGCCGGGCGCCGACCCGCATACGCAGCTGCAGCGGGCGGCGCTGGCCCTGTCGCAAGGGAAGGTGTACGTGAGCTACGGCGGGCGGCTGGGCGACTGCGGTGCGTACCATGGGTGGGTCGTGTCCGCGCAGGCGAGCGACGGCAGCTTGGCCGACGTGTACCAGGTGCCCACGCAGCGGGAGGGCGCGATCTGGGCGACGGGCGGCCCCTCGCTGGACGGGTCGGGCAACCTCTACGTCGCGACGGGCAATGGCAGCTCGGATACGGAGTTCGACTTCGGCAACGCCGTCATTCGGTTGGGACCGGATCTCCAGGCCCAAGACTGGTTCGCGCCCTCGGATTGGGCCACCCTCAACCGACGGGATCTAGACCTGGGGTCGACCGGGCCGGCGCTGCTCGACAACGGCCTGGTCTTCCAGATCGGCAAGTCGGGGACCGGCTACTTGCTCCGCGCGGATGCCCTCGGCCACGTGGGCGGGCAGCTCTTCGCGGGCCCGGTCTGCAACGGCGCGTACGGCGAGACGGCCCACCAGGGCACGACGATCTACGTTCCGTGCCGCAACGGCCTGCACGCGGTCCACGTGGGGGAGGCGTCGTTCGCCGCGGCGTGGCAGGGGCCGGCCTTCAACGCCGGGCCGCCGATCGTGGTCGGGGATACCGTCTGGACGGTCGACGAAGGGACCGGGGCGCTGTACGCGCTGGCGGCCGACGACGGCACGATCCAGCAGCAGGTGCCCCCGCCGAGTGGAGCCGGGCCGTTGCCGCACTTCATCGCGCCCGCGGCCGCCGCTGGACGGCTGGTGGTCGCGCGGGGCCGAAGCGCGCTCGCCCTCGGACCGGCCGCGCCCTAAGAGCCCCTCAGGCCCATCCTCGCTGACGAGCAGCCCTGTGCATGCGGTTGGACGCGGCCACCGCAGCAGAGGAACACTCCGCGCGTGGTTCGTAGCCTCTACCGCGGTTTGCTGGCAAGCTGAGCGGGCGGCTGGCGCCGGGGCTGCGGCAGTGGCGCTTGCAGTATTCCGCGCCACAGGCCGCGGGCGGCCACGAGAGCCGCCCCTGCGACATGCTGACTGCTCTCCTCAGGTGCAACCCGATTAGGCCTTGCGACCGGACCACCTACGGTACCCCGCTAGGGTTCCTAGCGCCGCCAAGCCGCCAGCCAGCAGCAGGAGGCTATCGGCCTCGGGAATGACTGGTACTTCCGGGAGCGGGGCACCAGCGATGGCCGGCGCTGGCAGGAGTGGCGGGGGCGCCAAGGCCGGGGGCGGCAGGACCACTGGGGGCGGGGGCGGCAACAACGGCGGCACGAAGCACGGGCTAGAGCGCACGACGCGCAACGACCCGGCGGCGGGGGTGGTCGCGACCTCCTGCACCAACACGCGGCCATCGGGGGCCCGGATCGTCAGCGTAAACACGGTGTTGGGGGGCAGGTTGGTGAAGATGAAGTTGCCACCAGCGTCGAGCAGGGCCGTCTGATACCAAGTCCGGTTAGATGCTTCGCATTCATGCGAGCGCTGGCGGCGCGGGGCCTGGTAGCGCCAGGGCCGAAGCGGAACTAATCACCAGGACTTGATATGATGATTGTTCTGTGTAGGGCGCGGGGCGGCATGGACTTCGCTCGCGATCGGGTCAGCAGGCGGGTCAGCTAGCAATCCCAGTGGTGAGCCTAGAGCTGGAAGGTCAGCTCCTCTCGCTTTTGCCTGGACCCACCTCCGACCCCATCACACGTGCGAACTCCTCTACGCTTCGGGGCTCAACTGCTAGCGCGTGGGCCAGGAGCCGGATAACGCGAAAGCTGGGCCGGGTACGTCCGGCTTCCACCAGGTAGATGGTGCTCGGCGAAACGCCGGCTTGCTGCGCCAGCTCCCGAATAGTCAGCAGCCGGTCGGTGCGCGTTTGTCGCAATGACGCCATAGCAGTAGCCTCTCGAGCCCGGCATGGCGATCTCCTTGCCTAGCCGCGCCACGCGGCTGCCGGGGACTGCCATGCCCTCTGCCGTGTGGGGGCGCGTAATGCAACTCCCGGCAACGCCGGATCCGCCACGCTTCGGTCGGCGCGCCGGCCTCGCCGAGCGCCGCCCCGTACAGGCGCTCAGATTGTCGAGCCCCGTATCACCACTGCGCCTGGAACCTGCTCGTCCACCAACCGGGCCGGGCACGAAGCGGCCGGCCCGGTTGGTGGGTACGTTTGGCGAAGCCAAACGTACCCACTATCCCTGGCCGAGTGCTCAGTTGACTGGTCGGCTACTCGGCCGGAGCAAATACACGTACTGAGTTCCCCAGGTCAGCGGGGTCGAGAAGGGGAGTGTCCGCTCGACCTCGTACCCGGGCATTGGCGCGAAGGCGACCCGATAAGTCGCCATTGTGAGAGCTTTCCGGGCGATCATGACCGGTCGGTTCGGATCGCTGTGATATGCGTCCCAGAATTGCCACCAGTACGTCCACTCGAAACCGGCCTCGATGGTTTGAGGCGGCACGCCCTCGGCCACCAGGGCCTCTGCGGCCTGCCAGGTCACGGCTGCCCGCTGCCCCTTGTCGATCATGAAGGCTATGCTAAGCGACGCGCACAACGTCAAAACCGCCGCCGCGGGCAGGCGGCCGATCGGCAGGGGGCGCAGCGCCACCAGACAGAGCACGAAGGCGAACGGCAGGAGCGGGAAATGGTAGCGTTCATAGAACACTGGGGCGCCGAGCGGCGCCAGCAGCAAAAGGACGCCGGTCGCATAGCAGGGCAGATGAGCATGCCCCCACCAGCGCGCGCCGTTCTGCCACCAGCGCGCGAAAGCCAGTCCAAGAACGAGGCCGCCAGCGCCCCAGAAGAGGCAAGCTACCCCCGTTATGACGCTGTGCCCTATGGCCGCCTCCACCGCCAGCGGCATCTCGCGGACCAGTCCGCGGAGAGGATGAGCCGCGTTACCCAGATACGGGAGGGGCTGTTGCCCTGCCACTCCGAAGCTCGCCAAGCCAATGACCAATCCCATCGCCAGGGCAAGGCGCCCCCGCCCGTCGAGCTGTCTCAGGTACGTGGGCAGCCGCGAGCTGTGAGCGGCGAGCAATGGCAGAGCGAAGGCCCCCAGGTAAGCCATGGCGTGCGCGAGACGCAGGACCAGCTCCCAGAGCAGCTCCCTAGGCTGCTGCCACTGATCCG
>Ga0209810_1005821_pt1 | contig 10966 bp, 11 predicted proteins | sample Coa_R1_7_FD_187159 | JGI IMG/M metagenome (GOLD analysis project Ga0209810, IMG submission 187159) | Surface soil microbial communities from Centralia Pennsylvania, which are recovering from an underground coalmine fire - Coalmine... | ecosystem: Environmental > Terrestrial > Soil > Unclassified...
AAGACCCCGGCCCAGGAACCGGTGAAGGCGGGAGTGACGCGATGAGGACGCAACGGGACGTCGTGGAGCTGGTGCGAAGCCCGGCCGAGGAGCACGGGGAGCTGATCGCCGAACGCTGGGGGCCGGTGCAGTGGGTGATCTTCAACCGACCTTCGGCCCGCAACGCCATGACCTGGGGCATGTACGAGCGACTGGTCGAGGTCTGCGAGGAGGTGGGCCGAGATCGGTCGGTGAAGGCCATGGTGCTGACCGGGGCCGGCGGCCGGGCCTTCGTGGCCGGCACCGACATCGCCCAGTTCCGCTCCTTCACCACCGCCCAGCACGCCCTCGACTACGAGGCCCGCGGCAACCACGTCATGCGCACCCTGGAGACGGTGCGCGTGCCCACCATCGCCGCCATCGCCGGTGCCTGCACCGGGGGCGGAGCGGGCATGGCCGCCTGCTGCGACATCCGCATCGCCTCTCCCTCGGCTCGGTACGGGTTCCCGATCGCGCGCACCCTGGGCAATTGCCTCTCCATGCAGAACTACGCCCGGCTCTTCGCCCTCCTCGGACCCGCCCGGACCAAGGACATCATCCTTCGGGCCCGTCTCATGGACGCTGCCGAGATGCTGGCCTGCGGCCTGGTGAGCGAGGTGGTGCCGGACGAGGAGGCCCTGGTGCCGCGCGCCCAGGAGCTGGCGGAGCAGATGGCCGAGCACGCGCCCCTGACCATGGAGGTGACCAAGGAGGCCCTGCTCCGCATCCGGGACCGCCTGGTGCCCGAGGGTGCCGATTCGGATCTGGTGCTGAAGGCCTACCTCTCCCGCGACTTCAAGGAGGGGGTTGAGGCCTTCCTGGCCAAGCGCAAGCCGGAGTGGCGAGGGGAATAGGTGCCGGACGGCGCCGACCTCGGCCAGCGCCGATCGGCGACGCCGGCGAGTTGCTACTATGAATGGCCGTCGCGATCCGGCGGCGCGGATGCCTCGCGTCCGGCCGGAGCGGGGCGGTCGAGGGCGTGCCGAGGTAGCTCAGCCTGGTAGAGCACGTGACTGAAAATCACGGTGTCCCCAGTTCAAATCTGGGCCTCGGCACCACCCCATGGCCAGATGGGGCGACGACGAAGGGAGCCCCGCTGAGGCGGCGAACCTCGGCGCGTCGCAGCGGCCACCCGTCCGCGCACGTTCGCGGAGGGTGGCGTGGTCTTCCTCCTCCGGGTGCACCGGTGCGCATCGAGCGCATCCATCACCCCGGCGGGCAGCGTGGTGTGGCGCGAGCCGGGCGGGTTCGGCGCCGCCGGCGCCAGCTCGCGGCCCTTCGTGCGTCCGGCCGCCACCCAGGGGACCAGCGCCACGTGCCGCCGGTCGACCTCCGCCCACCGAGCCCCGGGTGAACGATGCGGAGCGCTCGGCGGTCGTGGGCGACCGGGCGAGCGCTCACGAAGGGCCTCGGGAGGCGGCGGTGGCGGACCCGGCCGCGAGCGCGCAGCGGGCGCCGCCCGAGCGACGAGGCCGCGGTGGAGACGCCCGGCGTGCGTTTCGAGCCCCGGCCGGACCGACGTTGCCCCCGAGCCGGGGTGGGAAGCCCTCGAACCCGCGGCCGGCCCTACCCCTGGTCGGCCGCGACGAGCCGGCCGGGCCTCAGGGCGCCCATTCCCGCCCCCTGGCCGCCTCCCGCTCGCCGAGCGCGGGGTAGGCCGGGCACCGGGCCACCCCGACTCCATACGGAGGTGGTGAGCCGGTGGAGGCCCCAGGAGCGGTGGGAACGTGACCGCCGGCGGCCCGGCCCCGGGGCTCCGAGCGCTCGACCGTCCCGCCGACCGTGCCGCGCGGCACCGGTCGGGGCCGTGCTGGCAGGGTCGCCCTCGCCCAGAGGGCGGAGACCGATGGGGCGCTGGGGGGCACCCGTGGGCTCCGGCTCCGGGGCCGAGAGCCCGAGGGCGTTCGTCGCCGTGCCCACCGCCACCGCCCGTTCCCGAGGGGAGCCGGTCGGGACCGGGCTGGAGATGCCCTCTCTGACAACGTGGGCAGGCGGATCAGGTCGCGGGCCAACGGTCCTGGCCGAGGGATCGGTTCAGCACCGCGGTGGTCGCGCTCGGTTGCGCATCGTCCCTCCCTTCGTCGTTCTCGGCCCGTCCCGCGGATGGTTGTGGTCGGTCGCGGATCGGGCGCGAGCGGCCGTCAGCGGATCGGTTCGGCCAGGGCGACGATGATGCCCGCGGGACCGCGGAGGTAGCAGAGCCGGTAGCTGTCCTCGTACCGCGCCACCTCGCCCAGCAGCTCGGCGCCGTGGGCGCGCAGGCGGGCGATGGTGTCGTCGATGTCGTCGACGGCGAACATGACGCGATGCAGGCCCAGCGTGTTGGGCGGCGGGTCCTGCGGCTGGGCGCCGACCGCCGCCGGGGCGTGGTACCTGGCCAGCTCCAGCTTGCCGTGACCGTCCGGAGTCCGCATCACCGCGATGTCGCTGCGGACGCCGTGGAGCCCGACCGTGCGGTCTGCCCAGTGGCCCTCGATCTGCGCTTTGCCTTCCAGCTCCATGCCGAGCTCGGTGAAGAAGGCGATGGCGGCGTCCAGGTCTTCGACGACGATGCCGACGTTGTCCATCCGCAGAACGGTCATGGTGGCCCTCCTCCTTCGCCGCGCAGCCCGCCGTGGCCGCCAGTGTAGCGAGTTCTCGTGCTTCCCGCGCCGGTGCGGATCGGGCGTGATTCCTGGCCTCCGGGCACCTTTCCGGTCGCTCGCCGTGGCAGCATGCGTGTGGTTCCTCCGGGGGTGCCGACGCTCGGCGACCGCTACCCTCGCGGGACCCCTCGCCCCGGCGCCGGCGTCCGCGATCGGGGCTCGGCCCGGTGCTGGGCTGCCCCGGCGCGCCGCCGGGCGACGACCGCCCCACCAGGGTGCACGGGCCGGCCTGACCTCGTCTCCGGAGGGCCACGTCGTGCCGCCCGTCCCACGCCGGTCGAGGTCCGCCCTCCGGCTCCTGGAGGTCGAGCGCCGGCACGGGTGCAGCCGGGTCGAGCCCGAGCGCCGGCCGGCCACGGCCCGGTGCGGGGTCGGATCCGTCGCGGTGTCCGGACGCGGTGCCCGACCGTACGACGCCGCCGGGCTGGACCGACCTCACCGACCTCCTCGAGCCGACACGGTGGTCGTGCTCGACGATCGGGCGGTGCGCCTGGCGCGGGCTGCGCACCGAAGGGCGGGTGATGGAGACGGTCCGTGCGCCCTCCGACCGACAGCAGGATCCTCGGCCACGGGTGCGCACGCTCGGCCGCCTGCGGCGCCGGACCGGGGGCGTGCTCGGAGAGAGCTGGCGCCGGGGCAGGACGCCCTCCGCAGCTGCGGTCTCTGTCCGACCCGGCGCCCCGGGCGCTCGCATCGCGTCGTGCGGTGCGAAGGCGAGCGGGCCACCGGGGCTCGAGCGACCTACGCCACGCCGATCGGCACCGCCCGGGCCGGATCGTCGGCGGGTGCTGACGGGGAGTCGGCACGCTGGCTCCACCGGCGCCGCTCCGCTCCGGTCAATCGACCTCGACCAGCTCCAGATTGATGGTCGGGGTGCGCTGCAGGCGGTGCACGAGGGGGATCACCACGCCCTGCAGCAACGGGTACTTCCGGGCCAGCGCCGCCCCCGCCTGCCGGGAGGCCTCGCCGCGCAACTCGGTGGCCCGCACCCGCACCGGTGTACCGACGCGCCGCGTCGCTCCGCGCCCGAGGAGGGCGAGGAGGGCAGGTGCCGTGCCGTTGCTCGCCGGCCACAGCTCGGCCTCCGGACGGCGGCGGAGCCGCTTGATCTTGCCGGTTCCCTCGTAGGTCCGGACGAAGGCCCGGGAGCCGTCGACCGCGATGTGCACCGGGGTGTCGACCGGCCTCCCGTCGCGTCGGTAGGTGGTGAGGATGACCGTCTTCTGGTCGTCGAAGCGTTCCAGCCCGCGCGTCGTGGTGCTCATGCCCCGGGGACGAGGCAGCGGTCCGGATCGTGACATCGGCGGCGAGCCACCCCCGCCGGGCTCCTCGGCGCGGGGTGCGAAACGAAGGGTGGCGGGTCCGGGAGTGGGCCGGGCTCGGCTGAGATGGCCCGGCCTCCGCCGCCGGTGCCCGCGACGGCTCGCGGTGCTTCACGTCCGTCCCCGGGCGGCGATCAGGCCACGCGCCAGGAGGCGCTGGCAGCCGAGGGCGAAGAGCAGCGGCCGGACCATGGCCGGCACCACGCTGGTCGCGGTCAGGGCCAGGCTGGCGTCGGGGTCGGTGGCCACCCAGGCCAGGATCATGGGCAGGGTCTGGGATTTGGTGGTCTGGGTCAGCAGGGGAGCGAGAGGAACTCGTGGGAGGAGAACATGAAGGCGAAGGCGCCGGCGGACCGCGGGACAGCCCACGGTCGACGCCCATCCCCGAGGAGGCGAGGGCCGGGGCACGCCGCCGCCCGGCTCGCGCCTCCCGTCGGGGACGGTCGGACGGCCTCCTCGGCACCGGCTCCGTTCCCGGTCCCTCGCCGTCGTCCCGGTCGTTCAACCGGCGCTCTGGGTGGCCTCGGCCGGCACCACCAGGGCGGCCTCGATCTCGAGCTTGATGGTGTGGCTGGCGATGGGGATGGCCCCGGCCAGGCCGTTCCAGTTGAGGCCGAAGTCCAGCCGGTTGACCTGCCCGGTGGCGCTCACCCCGATCCGCTTCTTGCCTCCGAAGGGGTCGGGCACCTCGCCCTCGTAGGTGACGTCGAGCGGCACCACGCGCGTGGTCCCTTTGATGGTCAGCTCACCGTTGACCCGGTAGCGGTCCTCGCCGGTCCGCTCGACGCCCTTGAACCGGTAGGTCATGGTCGGGTAGCGCTCGGCCTCGAAGAAGTCGCCCGAGCGCAGGTGGTTGTCCCGCTGGTCGACGCCGGTGGTGATGCTGGTCACGTCGACGCTGACCTCGCCGGTCACCTCGTCCAGGTGGTCCGGGTCACCCTCGACCCAGCCGCTGAAGCGGTCGAAGCGGCCCCGCACCGTGGTCACGCCCAGGTGCCTGGCGCTGAAGCCGAGCAGCGTGTGGTTGGTATCGATCACGTACCTCTCTGCCATTGAGATCCCTCCAAGCCTGCGGATGGGGCGCACCCAGAGAGGAACGGCCGCCGGCTCGGTGCGCCACCGGGTCGGTGGCCACCGCTCTCCCCGAGCACATCATTGCGAATGCAATCACCCGGCAACAACCGTCGACCCGGCCCGGGGATTCCGCCTCGATCCCGTGGACACAGGGCCCGGTCGCCGCTCGGCCTGGCTGCTCGAATGATCACCTGCCGGGCATCGGCCAGCCCGGAGGGGGATCGCCGAGCAGCGTCCTCGGGTTCTGGGGGACCTCCTCCGCCGGGGGGGCCGACGCCGGACCGTCGGCCATGGGCTCGGCCGCTCCCATGGCCGGTACCCGGTCCCAGAAGTGACAGGCGGCCAGGTGGCCGGGCTCCTTCTCCTCCAGAGGGGGCTCCTGCCGGCTGCAGACGCCGGGGGCCTCGGCCAGCGGGCACCGAGGGTGGAACCGACAGCCCGGAGGCGGCGAGATGGGCGACGGCACCTCCCCCTGCAGCTCGATCAGCGAGCGCCGCCGCTCCCGGTGCGGATCGGGGATCGGCACCGCCGAGAGCAAGGCCCGGGTGTAGGGATGGCGGGGGAGATCGTAGATCTGGCGGCTGTCCGCCACCTCGACGATCTTGCCCAGATACATGACCAGGACCCGGTCGCTGATGTGCCGGACCAGGGCCAGATCGTGGGCGATGAACAGGTAGGTGAGCCGGAACCGGTGCCGGAGGTCCTCCAGCAGATTGATGATCTGGCTCTGGATGGAGACATCCAGGGCCGAGACCGGCTCGTCGCAGACGATGAGGCGCGGGTGCAGGGCCAGGGCCCGGGCGATCCCGATCCGCTGGCGCTGACCGCCGCTGAACTCGTGGGGGTAGCGGCTGACGAAGCTGGGGCTGAGCCCCACCACCTCCAGCAGCTCCTGGACGCGCCGCTCCCGCTCCCGACCCCGGCCCAGCCCGAAGTTGGCCAGCGGCTCGGCGATGATGTCGCCGACCGTCATGCGCGGGTCCAGGGAGGCGAAGGGGTCCTGGAAGATCATCTGGAAGTGTCGGCGCAGCCGTCGCAGCTGACGCCCGCGCAGTCGGGTCAGGTCGGTTCCGTCGAAGACGATCCGCCCCGAGGTCACCGGGGTCAGCTGCGCGATCAGCCGGCCGAGGGTGGACTTGCCGCAGCCCGACTCCCCCACCAGCCCCAAGCATTCCCCGGACCGGATGTCGAAGCTGACCCCGTCCACCGCCTTGAGCGTGGCCCCGAGCCGGACCGGGAAGTGCTTGCTCACGTTCTCGACCCGAACCAGGGGCTCGGGCCCGGGCTCAGTCACCGGGCGACCTCGGGGTCGGTCCGTGCACGCCCGAGCCGGCCCCCGGGCGCACGTCGAGCAGGTCGGCGGCGTCCATCTCCTCGAGCGCGCGCCGCATGGTGACCCAGCAGGCGGCGCGCTGGCCGGGTCCGACCTCCTGGAGCGGCGGCGGCTCGGTGAAGCAGCGCTCGACCCGGAACGGGCAGCGGGGGTGGAAGCGGCAGCCCGAGGGCGGCGCGATCAGGTCCGGGGGCAGCCCCTCGATGGAGCGCAGGCGCTCGGAGCGCGTCCGGTCGAGCCGCGGCACCGAGCGCAGGAGCAACCAGGTGTAGGGATGCTGCGGTCGCTCGAAGAGGTCGAAGACCGATCCCTCCTCGACCACCTGGCCCGCGTACATCACGATCACCCGCGAGCAGAGACCGGCGACCACCGCCAGGTTGTGCGTGATCAGGATGATGGCGGTGCCCGTCTCCCGGTTCAGGGTCCGCAGCAGGCCCAGGATCTGCGCCTGCACGGTCACGTCCAGGGCGGTGGTGGGCTCGTCGGCGATGAGCATCGCGGGCGCGTTGGCCAGACCCATCGCGATCATGGCCCGTTGCCGCATGCCGCCGCTGAGCTGGAAGGGGTAATCCCTGGCCCGCTGCTCGGGCGCCGGCACCCGGACCTGGCGGAGCAGATCGACCGCCTGGCGCAGGGCCCGTGGCTTGTCGGACCGGCGATGGGCCAGCATCGCCTCGGCGATCTGGAACCCGGTCTTGAGGACCGGGTTGAGCGAGCTCAGCGGGTCCTGGAAGATCATGGCCATGTCCTTGCCCCGGAGGTCGCGGACCTCGTCCGGGGCCAGGGTGAGCAGGTCCCGGCCCTTGAACCGGATCTCGCCCCCGGTCACCCGGCCGGGCTCGGGCACCAGCCCCATGATCGAGAGCGCCGTCATCGACTTCCCGCACCCCGACTCGCCGACGATGCCCAGGATCTCGCCCTCCTGGAGGTTGAAGCTGACACCCTCGACCGCGCGCACCTCGCCCTCCTCGGTCAGGAAGCGGACCTGGAGGTCGCGAACCTCGAGCAGCGGCGGGCTCAACGGCGTTGCCTCGGATCGAGGGCGTCGCGCAGGCCGTCGCCCACGAAGTTGAAGGCCATCAGGGTGACCGAGAGCGCGATCGTCGGCGCCAGCACGATGTGGGGCGAGATCCGGATCGCCTGCACGCCGTCGGCGGCCATCGACCCCCAGGAGGGGGTGGGCGGCTGCACCCCCAGGCCCAGGAAGCTGAGGAAGGCCTCGAACAGGATGGCCTGGGGGATGCCGAGCGTGGCCTGGACGATGATCGGCCCCAGCGCGTTGGGCAGCAGGTGGCGAGAGAGGATCTTGAAGGTGCCGCTCCCACAGCACCGGGCCGCCTCGACGAACTCCCGCTCTCGCAGGCTCATGGCCTGGCCGCGCACCAGTCGGGCCATGTCCATCCAGCGCGTGACGGCGATGGCGAAGATGATCTGCCCCAGCCCGGAGTGGCCGAGGAGCACGATCAGGATCAGCGCCACCAGCAGGTCGGGGACGCCGTAGAAGATGTTGATCACCAGGCTCAGAGCGGCGTCCAGCCAGCCGCGGAAGTAGCCGGCGAGGAGGCCCAGCGGCACCCCCAGGACCAGCACCACCACCTGGGTGCCGACCCCGACCAGGAGGGAGATCTGGGCTCCTCCCATCAACCGGCTGAGGACGTCGCGCCCCAGCGCGTCGCCGCCCAGAGGGTGGGCGGCGGTCGGCCCCTGGTACGGGAGCACGACGCCCTGGTGGGTGGTCGAGTAGGGGGTCCAGAAGGCGGCCAGGACCGCCACCCCGACCAGCGCCAGCAGGTAGGCGGCCGCGGCCAGGGCCAGGCGGTTCCGGCGCAGGCGCCGCCAGGCGTCGGTCCAGAGCCCGGCCCGGCGCCGGACCATCGGCTCGGCCAGGAGGCTGGTGACGGCGACGGGCTGGGTCCCCATGCTCAGTAGCGGATCCTGGGGTCGATCAGGGGATAGAGCAGGTCCACGATCAGGTTGGCGATGCCGACCAGCGCCGCGTACATCGTGAACACCCCCACCACGATGTTGTAGTCACGGTTGAGGATGCTCTGCACGAACTCCTTGCCCAGCCCGGGGATGCCGAAGATGTTCTCGATCACCACGCTGCCGGTCAGGATGCCCACCACCAGCGGGCCCAGGATGGTGATCACTGGGATCAGGGCGTTGCGCAGAGCGTGACGGACGATCACCAGCTGCTCGGGCAGGCCCTTGGCCCGAGCGGTTCGGATGTAGTCCTGCCGGATGACCTCGAGCATGCTGGCGCGCGTCAGCCGCGCCACCACGCTGGCGTAGGGAAAGCCGAGCGCGAAGGCCGGGATGGCGATCTCACCCAGGCTGCCGAAGGTGCCGGTCCAGCCGATCTGGTAGTAGAGGAGGCCGCCGGTCAGGTGCTGGAGGAAGACGGCGAAGATCAGGAGCAGGAAGGTGGCGATCACGAAGTTGGGCATGCTGTAGCCCACCACCGCGGTGGAGGTGAACAGGTAGTCGAGCCAGGTGTTCTGCCGGATCGCGGCCAGCACGCCCAGGAGCATGCCCAACCCGATGGTGAAGAGCAGGGCCAGCCCTCCCACCTCGGCGCTGACCAGCGCCTCGCGCCCTACCAGAGGGCTGATCCGAACCCCCTGGTTGACGTAGGAGATGCCGAGGTCGCCGTGGAGCAGGCCGAGCAGGAAGTCGCGGTACTGCTCCCAGAGCGGACGGTCCAGCCCGTACTGGTGGAGCAGGGCCTGCATCTGGCTGGCCCGGAGTCGTTCGCTGACGAAGACGCTCCCGGGCAACCGGTGGATGCCGATGAACACGATGGAGGAGACGGCGAGCACGGTGAAGGCGATCAGCAGCAGCCGCTGGCCGATGTAGAGAAGGGTTCCTCGCCACCGCATGGTGATCGTCCGGGTTGGGAGGGGAGGGGCGTCCGAGGACGTCCCTCCCCGATCTCAGCGCTCAGTGCTGCAGGATCTTGTAGCCGTCCCAGTAGTAGTCGAACTGGCTGTTGGTGCCGGCCCCCTTGACGTAGGGCTTGATCAGGAAGGCGCCCACCGTGTAGTAGAGCGGGATGTAGACCACGTCGTTGATCAGCATCCGGCTCAGCTTCTGGTAGTCCGGCAGGGCCTGGGCGAGCGGCTCCGAGTCCGCTTTCTGGAGGAGCTGGTCGTAGGCCGGGGTGGTGTAGCCGCTGGAGCAGTTGGCGTCGGGGCAGCCGAGCTTGCTGCCCCAGAGGTTGTCGAACCAGTCCTGAGGATGGTCGTAGTCGGCCTGCCAGCCGTCGCGGGAGAGGACGAAGTTGCCGGCCAGGCGGTCGGGGATGAACTGCTTGTGGGCCTCGGGCTGGATGTCGACGTGGACGCCGAGGTTCGTCTGCCACTGGTCCTGCAGGAACTCGGCGGTGGGCTTGTTGAGCGGGTTCTCCGGGTCGTAGACGTAGGTCAGACCGCGGGTCTTGCTACCGTCCGGGTCGGCCTTCTTGAGCAGGCTCCGGGCCTGGGCGGGGTCGAACTTGGCCAGGGGATCCTGGTTGTCCCCCAGGTAGCCCTTGAGACCCTTGGTGAGGACCCCACCGGTGGCCGGCGTGCAGAGCACGTTCTGGCACACGACCGAGACCAGCTTCGTTTTGTCCACGGCCAGGTCGAAGGCCAGCCGCAGGTCCCGGGAATCGGGCGCGTCCATCGTGAAGGGTCCCTTGGCCTTGCGCTTGGAGTCGGCCACCAGGTTGAAGGTCACCCAGTAGCTCCGGCTCTTGGGGTGGAGCAGCAGTTGCTTCGACTCCTGGGGGTTGTTCTTGATCCGGAGCACGTCCGCCAGGGGCAGGTTGCTGTATCCGCCGAAGCCGACCAGGTCGTACTTCCCCTGCTCGTAGGCGGCGATGGCCGTGGAGGCGTCGTTGATGATGTCCAGGTGCACGTGCTTCACCGTCGGTTTGGGCGAGCCCCACCAGTTGTCGACGGCCTGGAAGTCGACCGACTGGTTGACCACGTGCGAGGTCATCCGGTAGGGTCCGGTGCCCACCAGCAGGTCCGGCTTCTGCCACCAGTTGTTGGGATCCTGCCGGATTGCCTTGTAGTCGACGATGTTGCCGGTGGTGCCGCTCATGGCGATCGCGCTCAGGAACCAGCCGGCCGGTGAGCTGAGCTTGACCTGGACCGTGTAGCCGTCCATGCCGTCGGGCGCGGTGAGGCCGGACATGCTGACCGCCGGGTCGTGGTTCTCGAGCAGGGTCTCCAGCTGGCCGAGGTCGCTGACCGAGTACTTGCTGACCTTGTCGTAGCCCTCGATGGCGGAGAGGTTGGTCGCGTACGAGCCTTGCAGCACGGCGCCCCGGTTCCAGGAGTAGATGACGTCCTTGGCCGTGACCGGATCACCGTTCCAGAACTTGACGTCGTGGCGGAGGTGGAACGTGTAGGTGAGGCCGTCCGGGGACACGTCGGGCATGCTCTGGGCGATGTCGGGGACCATCTTCAGGTTGTCGTCGAACTTGAGCAGCCCGTCGAACAGGTTCTGGGCCACCTCGGCGTCGGTCTCGGCGTCGAGCCGGCCGGGGTCCAGGGTGGTGAAGTCGCCCAGGATCGGGAACCTCAGGG
>Ga0209810_1005824_pt1 | contig 10962 bp, 8 predicted proteins | sample Coa_R1_7_FD_187159 | JGI IMG/M metagenome (GOLD analysis project Ga0209810, IMG submission 187159) | Surface soil microbial communities from Centralia Pennsylvania, which are recovering from an underground coalmine fire - Coalmine... | ecosystem: Environmental > Terrestrial > Soil > Unclassified ...
CCGGGAGACCTGGCCCTGGCCGTCTTCCCGCCGGCGGCCTGCCCGGAGCGGTGGGCCTGGATGCGCTGGTTGCCGCACGCGCGCGACGGGCTCGGCCCGGGCGTCGTCTCGGTGCCCGCCACCGGGGCCGGCCAGGAGCGGCTGGCGAGCGCGCTGGTGGAGCTCGTGGCCGAGCGGCGCCGGGCTGGCGGGGCGACGCCCGAACGGCGGGCGGTGCTGGTGGTGGTCGACCATGGCGCCTCCGTCGATCGCGCCGCCCTCGCCGAGGTGTTGCGCGAGGGGCCGGCGGCCGGAGTCCACGTCCTCTGGGTCGCCGCCGATCATCGGCACCTGCCCGAGGAGTGCCGGGCGGTGGTCGAGGTGGCGCCGCTGGACGGTGCCCTGACCGTCCGGCGGCTCGACGGGCGTGGGCAGGCGTCGGGCGTGGCCGACCTGGTCGAGGCCGGCTACGCCGCTGGCGTGGCCCGGGCGCTCTCCGGCGTCGAGGACGCGGGCTGGCGGGAGGGGACGGGGGCGATCCCCGCCTCGGTCGGGCTGCTGGAGTGTCTGGGCGGGCTGCCCGACCTCGAGGCCGCCCTGCGGCGCCGGTGGTCGGCGCCTCCCGGCGACCTGGCGGCGCCGATCGGGATGGGGGCCGGAGGCGTGATCAGGGTCGATCTGCGCGAGCACGGCCCTCATGCCCTCGTCGGCGGCACCTCGGGAGCTGGCAAGAGCGAGCTCCTGCGGGCCTGGGTGGGGGCGCTCGCCGCCTGGCACTCGCCCCGGCGGCTCAACTTCCTGCTCGTGGACTTCAAGGGCGGGACCGCGCTCCAGGAGTGCGCCCGACTGCCGCACGTGGTCGGTCTGGTGACGGATCTGACCGAGCACCTGCTCCGGCGGGTGCGCGACTCGCTGCTGGCCGAGCTCGAACGGCGGGAGGCGGAGATGGGCCGCCACGGCGAGAAGGAGTTCGTGGATTTCGAGCGTCACCGCCCGGATCGAGCCTTCCCGGTCCTGGTGGTGGTCTTCGACGAGTTCGAGCAGCTGCGCGCGGAGCACCCGGCGTTCGTGGACGAGGTGGTCGTCCCCGTCGCCCGGCTGGGGCGCGGGCTGGGGGTGCACCTCATCCTCGGCACCCAGCGACCGCAGGGCTCGGTGCCCGAGGCCATCCGCAGCAACGCCAACGTCCGCATCGCCCTTCGCATGCTGGGGCCGGCCCAGAGCCAGGACCTCATCGACTCCCCAATGGCCGCACACATCGCTCCGACCGCCCGGGGTCGGGCCTACCTCCGACTCTCGCACCACACCCTGGTCGCCTTCCAGGTTCCGTACGCCGGCGCCCGGACCGCTCGCGCTTCGGCGGCGCCCACGGTGCGCGACCTCCGCTTCGCCGATCCCGCGCCCGAGCCGGTGGAGGAGGAGGCCGGTCCCACCGACTTCGAGCGTCTGGCCGACGCCATGGCGAGCGTCAGCGCCCGGCTGGGGCTGCCACCGCCCTCCCGACCCTGGCTCCCCCCGCTGTCCCCGGTGCTGCCGCTCGAGGAGTTGCCCGAGCCGGAGGCGGTCGACGGCGTGGCCGCGCCCCTGGGGCTGGTGGACGAACCACGGCGTCAGACGCAGTGGACCTTCGCCTTCCAACCCGCGCGGGACGGCCATCTGCTCGTCTACGGCACGCCGGGGAGCGGCAAGTCGACGCTGCTGCGTACCCTGGCCTGCGCGATCGCCCGGCGGCACGGACCGGACCAGGTGCACCTCTACGGCCTCGACTTCTCGTCCGGGGCCATGCGCTGCCTGGAGGCGCTTCCGCACATGGGCGGGGTGGCGGTGGGCGAGGACCCCGAGCGCGTGGCGCAGCTCCTGCGCATGCTGGCCGGGCAGGTGGCCAGGCGGCGCGCCGCCCCCGGGGTCGGCGATCCGCCTGTCGTCCTCTTGCTGGTGGACGAGTATGCCAGCTTCCAGGCGGTGTTCGAGCGCATCGACGGCGGGCGTTATCTCGCGCTGCTGGAGGGCCTGATCCGGGACGGCCGGAGTTGCGGGCTGTTCTGCGTGCTGACGACCTCGCAGCGGCGGGACCTGCACGGTCCGCTCTCGGCCGCGATCACGCGCCGGCTGCTGCTGAGGCCCGATCGTCACGACCAGGAGGCCCTCGCTCTGAGCCGCGACCTGCCGGCCGGCCTCGACCTCCCGCCGGGCCGGGGGTGGCTCGACGCCAAGCTGGAGATGCAGGTGGCGACCATGGGCGACGGGACGCCGGGCGCCGAGCTGGCCGCCATCGCCGGACTGGGGGCACAGCTGGCTTCTCGCCATCCGACCCGGGTCGTGCCCCGTCTCGAGGTGCTCCCGGACGAGCTGAGCCGGTCCCGACTGCCTCCGCCCGGACCCGGGCTGCGTGCGGTGGTCGGGCTCGGTGGCGACGGGGTCGTGCCGATCGAGGTCGACCTCGCCGACGGGCACCTGCTGGTCTGCGGGCCGCGTGGTTCGGGACGGACCACGGCGCTGGGGACCATCGCCCTGTCCTTGACCAGGACGGCCGAGCCACCGGCGCTGGCCCTGCTGGCCCCTGGCCGCCGGTCGGAGCTGGCCTCGCTCCTGGAGTGGAGGTGGAGCGCGCTCGGGGTCGACGAGTGCGCGCAGCTCGTGGACGAGCTGGGACGGACCGCCCGGGCAGGCCTGGAGGAGGACACGGTGCTGGTGGTGGACGACGGTGAGTCCCTGGCCGAGGGCGCGATCGACGGTGAGCTGCGACGGCTGGCGAGGCTGGGCAGGGAGATCCCGCTACGCATGGTGGCGGCGGTGGAGACGCGCTCCCTGCGCCGGTACAGCGAGTGGCTGAGCGAGCTGCGCGACGATCGGCACGCCCTGCTGCTCAACCCCGATCCCACCTGTGACGGCGAGCTCTTCGGGGCCGGTCTGCTCCCCCGTCCCCTGCGGCCGTGGCCGGCTGGGCGCGGCTTCCTGCTCCGGGCTGGCCACCCGGTGCCGGTGCAGGTGGCCCGATGACGACCGGGTGGTCGGCGGCGGCCCGGGTCGAGCACGGCACCGGCGGCGGGGCCGTCCGCCTCGGGAGGCAACTCTCGGTGGGGCGAGACCGGATCGCCGGGGATTGGCGGCGACGCGAAACCGGCGCGCCACCGCCTCACGGGAAGGTCGCGATGGTCCTGGGCGACGGGCCGCGTGCCGGCTGCGGTCGGGGGCGGCGATGGGGAGGGCTGCAACCGTGAGTGCCTGCCGTCCGGTTCGCGTCCTCCCTGGGGACGCGCGTCGGGACCGGGCGGCCGCCATGCGTGGGTTCCTCGTCGGTCCGGCGCGGGCGCGCCCCGGGGCGGTTGCCGTGCGGCTGGGGACGAGGTCGGTGATCGTGGCGGTCTTCGTCCCCGCCGACGGCCTGGGGCAGGCCGCGCACGCGATCGCTGCTGGAGGGGCCGACTCGTGCCCGGCGGCGGGTGGCACGCCTCCGGGCGCCCCGACGAGGGCGGTCGGTGTGGGGGTGCGCCGGGCGCGCCGTGCGCCGTCGTCGGCGGCTCCAGCCGGACGTCGAGGCCGAGGAGGCGCGATACCACCTCCTCCGGTCGCTTGGTCCGGCGACCGCAGCCGATGGATGATGGGCTGCATGAGGCGGCCTGGCGAATCGAGGACCCATCCCGTTCCCTTCGGGCACGCCCCGGGGCCGCGGCCCGGGCGCCGGCCGGCGGACGCTCGCCCGGCGAGCCCACCGGGGACCCCGGGCGCGGATGGTGGCCGGGCCACGGTCCCGAACCCGCTCCGGGCGGCGACGGGATGAGGGGCGGGCAGGCGCGCGAACGGCCGCGGACGTTCTCCGGCCCGGGCACGGCCTCGGACGTGGCCCCGGGCGCGGTATCGACCGGCCGCGCCTCCGCCGGGGTCCGGCCGGGCACGGATCGATCGGGGTGGGGACCAAGCCCGGTGGGGGCGCGACCCGGTGGGCGGGTGGGATGGTCGTAGGAGGGTCCAGATGACGGTGACGGTGTGCGACGTCGGCCCGCGCGACGGGCTCCAGAACGAGGCGGTCACGCTCCCGCCGGCGGTGCGGGCGGAGCTCTGTGACCGGCTCTTCGCCGCGGGACTGCCGGTGGTGGAGGCGGTCAGCTTCGTCCATCCCCGCCTGGTCCCGCAGATGGCCGGCGCCGAGGAGGTGGTGGCGGCGGTGCGCCGGCGGCAGGGGGTGGTCCTGGCGGGCCTGGTGCTGAACGAGCGGGGGTTCGAGCGGGCGCTGGCGGCCGGCGTGGACGAGATCCACTACGCCTTCCCGGTCACCGACGCCTTCGCCCGGCGCAACCAGAACACCACCGTGGAGGACGCCATCGCCACCGGGCATCGTCTGGTGAGCAGGGCTCGCGACGCCTCCCTACCGGTCACGGTGACGCTGAGCGTGGCCTTCGGCTGCCCCTTCGAGGGTGGGGTCACGTCCGCCCGCGTGCTGCGGGTGGTGGAGGAGGTGCTTCGGGTTCCGCCGGACGCGGTCGTGGTGGCCGACACCATCGGCGTCGGCGTTCCCGCCCAGGCGCGCGAGCTGGTCCGGGGCCTGCTCGAGCTGGGGGTCCGGGCTGGCTGCCACTTCCACAACACCAGGAACACCGGCCTCGCCAACGCGCTGGCCGCCCTGGAGGCGGGGGCGACGCTCTTCGACGCCTCGGTGGGGGGGACGGGCGGCTGTCCCTTCGCCCCGAAGGCGACCGGCAACGTGCCCACCGAGGACCTGGTCTACCTCTTCCACGGCCAGGGTGTGCCCACCGGCATCGACCTGGAGGCCCTGACCGAGGTCTCGCGGTGGCTCGGGTCGCTGCTGGGCCGCGAGCTGCCGGCCATGGTCAGCCGCGCCGGGGACTTCCCGGCCGTGTCCGGGCGAGCGCGGGCCGTCTCCTGAACGAGCCCCCGGGGCGTGGTCCGGCGGTGCGAGGCCCCGCCGGCGTGCCGCATCCCGGCCACGACAGCGTCGGCGGTCGGGCCCCGCTCCGGCGGCAGGTGCGCTCCGCCGCGCCGGGCCGCGGCCGGGGAGGGTCGAGGAGAGGAGGTGCCGGCGGCTCCGATCCGAGGAGCCCCGACGGCGCGGCGCGGGGGCCGGCCGGGCACCAGGCCGCCGCCCGATGCTCGGGATGGCGGGGAGGAGCCCTCGGGGGAGCCCGGGCGGGGTCGCCGTCGGCCCGGCCTTGGGGCGTCGGGCTGCTCCCGGGAGGTGCGGAGGTACCGGGGAGGCCGGGAGGTGCGGGAGGAGGCGGTGTCCAGGGCCGGCCACCGGGGCGGGAGGTGGAGCCCGGACGGGAGGGGGCCCGCCGGCACCGGTCGGTGCGGCGCCAGGTGGGGCCGGAGGAAGGGTGCCCCGCCGGCCGCCCCCGAGCCCCGTCCGGGCGACCTGGGACGGGAAGGATGGGGGCGGAGGTCGGGCCGACCGACGGCACCGGGGCTGGGGCCGGGCTGGAGCTGGGGGCTGCGGCGGGCCCCGGGCCGGCGACGGGTTCGGTGGGACGCCGGGACCGTGGGGGTCGAACCGGATCGCCGCCGCCCTCCCCGACGCCCCGGCCGCGGCGACCACCGCCGCCTCCCCCTCGCCGCCCTCCCGGGCGCCCGTCCGGCCTTCGTCGCCGGACACCGCGGAGGCGAGCGTGTATGGTTCCTCCCGGCCGTTCGCGATCCACCGACCGGCCGCACCGGAGCACGGCTCGCGACCCGCGTCCCGACCTCGGGCGTTGAAGGGTCGGATGGGTCGCGAAGCGCGGCGCTCGCTCGTGGGACCCGGGAGGTTGAGTGAGTGGACGTAGGAACCCGGATCGAATGCCAGTGGTGCAAGAGCCAGAACCCGCCCGGCGCCAGCACCTGCGCCACCTGTGGCGCGCCGCTGAACGTCCGCAACCTGGTCAGCGACTCGGGCTGGCGTGAGGCGCCCCGCCTCCGCGATATGACCGAGTTCCGGTTCGGTCAGAGCACCTGTCAGGTCGAGGGCGAGATCGTGCCGGTGGCCGAGATCACGCTCGCTCCGGGGGACTGGGTCTACTTCGAGCACCACGTCATGCTCTGGAAGGACGACTCGGTCCCCATGTCGGTGATGCCGTTGCCCGGCGGCGTGAAGCGTGCGCTCGCGGGCATGCCCTTCGTCATCTCCGTGGCCCAGGGCCCGGGCCGGATCGCGTTCTCGCGCGACGCCAGCGGGGAGCTGGTGGTGCTGCCGCTCCTGCCCGGGCAGGAGATCGACGTGAGGGAGCACGCCTTCCTCGTGGCCTCGCACAGCGTCGGCTACTCCTACGTGCGGATCAAGGGGCTGAAGAACATCCTCTTCGGCGGACAGGGGATGTTCATGGACCGGTTCGTCGCCGGCGGCCAGCAGGGTCTCCTCATCCTGCACGGCTACGGCAACGTCTTCGAGCGCACCCTCGGCCCGGGGGAGAGCATCCTGCTGGAGCCGGGCTCTTTCCTCTACAAGGACGCCAGCGTGACCATGCAGGTGGAGACGCAGCGGCTCAGCACCGGTCTCTTCGGCGGCACCGGCATGAACCTCGCCCGCATGATCGGGCCGGGCCGGGTCGGGATCCAGTCCATGTACGTGCACCACCACACCGAGGGCTAGGGCGTCGAGATGGCCAACTACACCTGCCGCTGGTGCCGATCGCAGCTGGACCTCGGGGACCAGGTCACCTGCCCGATGTGCGGCGCCCCGGTCGACGTGCGGGCGGAGGTGACCCGCTCCGGCTGGTGCGAGCTGCCCCCCATCCCCGACCTGGCCCGCCTCCAGTGCGGCCGGTCGGTGTGCCAGATCGAGGGCACCTTCGTGCCCGTGGCCGACTTCAACCTGGCCCCGGGGGACGGCGTCTACTTCGCCCACCACGTCTTGCTCTGGCGGGAGGACTCGGTCTCGCTGAGCCCCCTGCCCCTGCGCGGGGCGCTGAAGCGCGTCTTCGCCGGCATGCCGGTGGTCATGACCCAGGCGCACGGGCCGGGCCACGTCGCCTTCTCGCACGACTCGCCGGGTGAGGTGGTGGCGCTGCCGCTGCAGCCGGGCATGGCGGTGGACGTGCGCGAGCACCTGTTCCTGGTGGCCACCCTTGGGGTCGCGTACGACTGGTTCCAGACCGGGCTGTGGTTCCAGACGGCGGACGGGGACGAGCAGGAGACGCACTATCCGCTGGGCGTGTACATGGACCGCTTCTCCGCCCCCCGCGAGCCCGGGCTGCTGCTCCTCTACGCCGCCGGCAACGCCTTCGTGCGCGATCTCGGGCCGGGCGAGACCCTGCTGATCAAGCCCACGGCGCTGCTCTACAAGGATGCCGGGGTCCGGATGCAACTGCACTTCGAGCGTCCGGCCGGCACCTGGCGGACGTGGCGCACCTGGGGCGAGCGCTACGTCTGGCTGCGCCTGCACGGGCCGGGGAGGGTCGCTGTCCATTCCGCCTACGGGCGCTTCGAGGACCCCGGCTCCAACCTGGTGGGCAGCTCACCGGCCACCAGCTGGTCCTGGTAGGCCCGGCGGTCCCCGCTCCCGGGCCCATCCCCAGCGGATGAGGGTCGACCCCGGCGCCGCCCCGTGGCAGGGGACGGCCCGTGGCCGGGACGTCGGCGTCCAGCGGGCGGGGCCGAGACCCGGCCCAGCCGCCCCTCGCGTCGGCCACCGTCGCGGCCTCGCCCTCCGGCCCGTCACGGTCGAGGCGGGGAGCCCTGGTCCGGGGCTGGCTCAGCCGGCGCGCTGGAGCCCTCGGCCTCGGAAGGTCATGCGGTAGGCGCTGGGCGAGGTGCCGGTCTGGCGCCCGAAATGGACCCGGAAAGCGGCCGGCGACCCGAAGCCGCAGCGGGCCGCGATCTCCTCGACGGAGACGTCCGTGGTCTCCAGGAGGCGCTCGGCGGCGAGCACCCGCTGGTGCAGCAGCCAGCGCAGGGGGGTGGTGCCCACCGTCGCCTGGAAGCGGCGGGCGAAGGTGCGGGATGACATCCGGGCGTGCTCCGCGAGCCGCTCCACGGTGAGGGGGCGGTCGAGGTGGGCGAGGGCCCACTCCATCGTCGCCGCCAGGCGACCGTCCCCGACCACCGTCACCGGCTCCTTGACGTACTGGGCCTGGCCGCCGGTCCGGTGCGGGGAGACCACCATGCGGCGGGCGAACAGGTTCGCCACCTCGGCGCCGTGGTCGAGCCGGACCAGGTGCAGGCAGAGGTCGACGCCGGCCGCGGTGCCGGCGGAGGTGAAGATGCCGTCGCCGCCGTCGACGTAGAGGACGTCGGGGTGGACGTCGACCGCGGGGTGGCGTCGGGCCAGTTCCTCGGCGTACATCCAGTGCGTCGTTGCCTTGCGACCGTCGAGCAGCCCGGCGGCCGCGAGCACGAACGCCCCGCTGCAGAGCGACGCCACCCGGGCGCCCCGGGCGTGGGCGGCGCGCAGGGCCTCGAGCAGCGGGTCGGGCGGGGTCCGGTTCCGATCCCACGCCGGCACGATCACCGTGTCCGCCCGCACCAGGTCCGCCATCCCGCCGGCCGTCTCCACGGCGACGCCGTTCCCCAGCCGGACCGGTGGCGGCTCGGCGGCGCAGATCCGCAGCCGGTAGTTGGGTAGGCCCATGTCGGAGCGGTCGACGCCGAAGACCTCGGCCCCGATCGCGAACTCGAACAGCGAGGTGCCCTCGGCCACGGCGATGGCCACGGTATGCATTGGCAGGATCGTAGTGCAAATTGTCGTTTCTGCCACTCGAAATCCGGCCGCCGGCCTCGCAGCATGGAACCCGTGGATGGAGCGGATGGAGGCCCCGGCCGTGGCTCTCGAAGCGCTCGCGGCGTGAGCGCCGGAGCGCGGCCGGTCCAGGGGCTCGACGTGGTGGAGGCATGCGACGAGTGGAACCGGTGATCGGATGGCGGCTGTGGTGGGCACGAGGCGGGGTCCTCCGCTCCTGGGTGGCGGACGCGGCGTGGCAACCGGGCACCAACGTCGCCTGCTGCCTGATCCAGGGCCGGGTGCGGCTCCATCAGGCCCCCGGGCGGGGTTGCCACTGCGGGTTCTGGGCCACCCGCCGCCCCAGCACCTGCCTGCGCCTGGCGGACGAGACCTGGGACGGCCATCCGCCGCTCTCCCGGGGCCGGGGCGTGCTGGGGCTGGTCGCTGCCTGGGGCACGCTCGCGGTCCACGGCAGCGAGGGCTTCCGGGCCGCGCGGGCACGCCCCCTCCTCCTCTTCGACGACGTCGTCGGCCTGGGCACGCTCCGGCCGATGCGCCGCCTCTACCGAGGCCGGGCGGCCACGCTACGCCGGGTCCGCGAGCGCTCCGGCGTGCCGGTGGTGAGCCTGGCGGCGGCCGTCCGACACGGCGTCCTGGCCGAGCTGGGGGTGGACGGCGACGCGATCGAGGAGGCCTGGCTCCTCACCCGTCGAGAGGGGCCGCGCTACCCGGCGGGGCTCCAGGGCGGCGAGCCGGCGCGGCGCTGAGGGGGACGCGGCCCGGCCTCCCCGGGCGGGCCGGACGCCTCCGCCGAGGAGGGAGGCGCGCCATCGAGGTCCGATCGCGGCGCTGGGACGGCCGGCACCGGGGCCGCCCCGGCCGTCCGACCCTGGCCGGATGGCTGCGTCCTCCGGCGCCCCCGCTCCCGGCGCCGCCCTCCGATGGCCGACCCGCGGCAGCTCCGGCCCGGTGGGGGCTCTCCGGCCGCGAGCGGACCCGGCGGTCGGGGGCGCCGGCCGTGAGGGGCGGCCGGGGCGCGTAACCCCGACCGGTACCTCGGACCGAGATGGAGTGGGCGTGGCGCACGCGGCGGTCGCGACCGCAGAATGCGAGGCATGGCGCCGGGGGCCGGCCGGGGGGCCGCACGCGGGGCTAGGACGGGATGACCGGGAGGCTCGGGCCTCAGCGGGAGCCCTCGCCGCCGGAGGGGGAGATCGTCCGTCTCCCCGAGCCGGTGGACGGGTTGGACCTGGTGCTCGAGGACCTGGAGCTGGTCTACGCCTACGTCTTCGCCCGGGTGGGCAACCGGGCCGACGCCGAGGACCTGACCCAGCAGGTCGCCATCCGGGCCATCCCGCGGCTGCGCGCCGGGGCGAGCCCGAACGCGATCCGGGCCTACCTCTTCGCGACCGCGCGCTCGGTGCTGGCCTCCTTCTGGTCGGCGCGCTTCGGGCTCCCCCAGGAGGAGCTGCGCGAGGACCTCTGGGTGGAGCCGCACGAGCCCGATGCGAGCGCCGAGCCCGTGGAGCGGGTGGAGCGCATCCTGAGCCGGCTGCCGGCGAACTACCGCAAGCTGCTCGAGCTGCGCTTCCTGCGCGGGTACTCCCTGAAGGAGGTGGCACGAGAGCTGGGCACGACCCTGGGTGGGGTCAAGGTCATGCAGCTGCGAGCGCTCCGGGCCGCGGCCAGGGTGGCGAGGGATGAGGAGCCGTAGGCAGGACGAAGAGCGGGCTGCCGATCGCGTGGAGCGGCTGGTGGCCAGGGTGCTGGCCGGTCGCTCCCTCAGGGCTTCGCCCTCGGATGCGGCCGAGCGCGACGCGATCGCGATGGGGGCGCGCCTGGCCGGGTCCAGGGAGAGCTATCCTCGCATGTCCCCGTCCTTCCGGCGCCGCCTGGCCCGGCTCCTGGCCTCGGGCGCCCCGCCGGCCCGGGTGATCCCACGGCGGGTGGCGCTGGTCGCGGCGCTGAGCGTCGCCACCGGCGCCGTCGGTGGCGCCTTCCTGGACCGCCTGCTCGGCCCCGGGCGGCCGGGCGAGCCGGCCACGGAGCGGAGGGCGTCACGGCCGACGCGGGAGGTGCTGGAGCCCAGGGCGGCGCTGGGCCGCTGGGCGGACACCGGCATCCACGTGAGCGAGCTGGTCGAGGACGTCCCCCGACGGGTGGCGGCGGGGGCGATCGGGGCCTTCGTGGTGCGTCGGGGCCGACAGGTGATCGGGATGTCGGCGATGTGCACCCACCTGCCCTGCGAGCTGGTCTGGCGGACCGAGGACCGGGTCTTCCTCTGCCCCTGTCACGGCCAGACCTTCGACGTGCAGGGACGGTCGCTCGACCTGCAC
>Ga0209810_1005825_pt1 | contig 10962 bp, 12 predicted proteins | sample Coa_R1_7_FD_187159 | JGI IMG/M metagenome (GOLD analysis project Ga0209810, IMG submission 187159) | Surface soil microbial communities from Centralia Pennsylvania, which are recovering from an underground coalmine fire - Coalmine... | ecosystem: Environmental > Terrestrial > Soil > Unclassified...
GATCACCATCCTCGCCTCGAGGAGTGGATCGCCCGCTACGCGGCCAGCGGGCTGGGTTGCCTCGACCTGTGGTTCATGTCCATGGCGGCCGACCCGGAGCGCCGGCGCCGCGACATCGAGGAAGCGATGGAGCGGGTGGCGCTGGTGGCCGGCGCCGTCCGGGAGCCGGCGTCGTGATCGCCTCCCGGGCGCGTCGCCGGGCCCGGTGAACCCGCCGGATCGCCGGGGCGCAAAATGGTGGGCTGATGTCGCCTTCGACCGCACCTCCCCCCTCGCCCGATGACCTCCGGGACCTGTTCCTGGGCGCGTTCGAGGCCGCGGTCCCCGAGCTGGAGCGCGAGGACCGCATCCCGGCCCGGCTCCTGGAGCTGACCGCCGCCGTCGGCGTCCACCGGCTCACCGTGCCCACCGAGCACGGGGGCTTCGGCCTGAGCCTGGTGGAGTTCCTCCCCTACCTGGAGCTGGCTGCCATGGGCCCGGCCCCGGGTCGCATGATCTGCCACCTCAGCAATGGCATCTGGCGGCCACTGGCCGGCTACGGGAGTCCGGAGCAACGCCGGCTGATCCGGGAGCAGGCCGAGGGAAGGGCCACCATCGCCTTCGCGCTCACCGAGCGCAGCGGGGGCACGGGTCGGGACCTCCACTCCCGGGCCGTGCCCGCCTCCGGGGGCTGGCTGCTCACCGGCGAGAAGCACCTGATCACCTTCGGCGACCGGGCCGACTGGTTCCTGCTCGTGGCCGCGAGCGACGAGCGTCGGGCACGGGACTCCCTGACCGCCTTCCTGGTGCCGCGCGACACGCCCGGGTTCGAGATCGAGGCCGGGCAGCGGACCATGGGCCTCCACGGCACCGGCCACGCCTGGCTGCGCTACCGGGGGATGCGGGTCGAGGACCGGCACCGGCTGGGGGAGGTCGGCCAGGGGCTGGAGGTGGCCCTGAGCTTCCTCGACTACAGCCGCATCTCGCTCTCGGCCTGCATGGTGGGCCTGGCCCGGCGGGCGCTCCAGGAGGCGCTGGCCTACAGCCGCCGCCGGGTCACGTTCGGCCGCCCGATCGCGGACCGGGACGCGATCCGGGCCCACCTGGCCGACATGCACGTCGACGTCGAGGCCGGCCGGGGGCTGGTTCGGGCCGCCGCCGCCGCCTTCGACGCCGGCGAGGAGGTGACGGCGGCGGCGGCCACCGCCAAGCTCTTCTGCCTCAACATGGTGGGGCGGGTCACCGACCTGGCGCTCAGGGTCCACGGCGGCTTCGGCTACACCACCGACGCGCCCATCGAGCGCATCTACCGCGACGCCCGGGGCTTCTGGTTCGAGGAGGGCACGGCCGAGATCCAGCAGCTGGTGATCGCGCGCCATCTCCTCCGCGGGGCGGAGGCGGCCGGGCCCGACGGCGCCGCCCCCTGAGCCGGTGCGCTACGTCGAGGTCTCGCCCGGCCGGGTGGCCCTGTGCCAGGGAGCCTCCTCTCCCCTCCCGTCCGGCCATGCCCGGGTGCGGGTCGCGGCCTGCGGCCTGTGCGGGAGCGACCTCCACCTCGTCCGGGGGATGGTGCTGCCCCGGGGGGCGGCCTACCCGGTGCGCCCCGGCCACGAGGTGGCAGGGGTGGTGACGGAGCTGGCCCCGGACGTCGACCAGCCCCGTCCCGGCGAGCGGGTGGTCCTGCATCCCCTGGACGTCTGCGGCGAGTGCGGTCCCTGCCGGGGCGGCCACGAGGAGCGCTGCCGCCAGGGTCGGGTGCTGGGCCTCCAGGCCCCCGGCGGCATGGCCGACGAGGTGGTCTGGCCGGCCCGGCGCCTGGTGGTCGTGGGAGAGCTGCCCCTGGAGCGGGCGGCGGTGCTGGCGGACGCCGTCGCCACCGCCCACCACGCCCTGCGCCTGGCCGACCCTCCTCCCGGGGGGCGCCTGTGCGTGCTCGGGGCCGGCGGGGTGGGCGGCCACGTGGTCCAGCTGGCCCGGGCCCTGCGCCCGGACCTCGAGGTCTGGGCGGTGGTGCGCAGGCAGGCCAGCGCCCGACGTCTGGAGGCGATGGGGGCCAGGGTGCTGCTGGGCCTGGAGGAGGCGGCGGCCCGGCTCAAGGGCGAGGCCGGCCGCTTCCCGGCCGTGATCGATTTCAGCGGCGCCGTCGCCGCCCCGGCCGAGGGCCTGGCCCTGCTCGAGGTCGGCGGCCGCCTGGTGCTGGGCTCGATCGTGGACGAGCCGATCCGGCTCGGCACCACCGTCACCGGGCTGGTGACCAGGGAGCTGGAGGTGGTGGGCTGCTACGTCTCCACCCTGGAGGACCTGCGCAGCGTGGCCGACCTGGCCCGAGAGGGCCGGGTTGACCTGGCCGGGTCGGTCTCCTGGCGGCTGCCCCTGGAGCGGGCGGCGGAGGCGTTCGACCTGGTGGAGCGACGTCCGCCCGGCCTGGTCCGGGTGGTGCTCGAGCCCTGATCGTGGCCGGGGGGCGGCTGGCGGGCAAGGTGGCGCTGCTCACCGGGGCGGCCCGGGGGCAGGGGGCGGCGGCGGCCCGGCTCTTCGCCCGGGAGGGGGCATGCGTCCTCCTCGGCGACCTGCTCGACGAGGCTGGCCGGGAGGTGGCGGCGGGCATCGACGCCGAGCTGGCCGAGCACCGGGCCAGCTACCGGCGCCTGGACGTGACCCGGGACGAGGACTGGCGGGCGGCGGTGGCCGCGGCCGAGGCCGAGTTCGGGGGGCTGGACGTGCTGGTCAACAACGCCGGGGTGACCCGTGCCCGGGGGGTGGAGCGGACCCGCGAGGAGGACTGGGCGCGGGTCATCGCCGTCAACCAGACCGGGGCCTGGCTGGGCATGCGGGCCGCCATCCCTGCCCTGCGCCGCCGGGGCGGCGGGGCCATCGTCAACACCGCCTCCATCTACGGCTTGGTCGGCTCCGTCTCCTCCACCGCCTACCACGCCGCCAAGGGGGCGCTGCTGGCCATGACCCGGCAGGCGGCGGTGGAGTACGCCCCCGAGCGCATCCGGGTCAACGCCGTCCTGCCCGGCGTGATCGACACCCCCATGCTGGCCGACATCCGCGAGGACTGGCTGCGGGCCCTGGTCGCCCGCACCCCCCTGGGCCGGGTGGGGAGGCCGGAAGAGGTGGCCGCGGCCGTGCTCTTCCTCGCCTCCGACGAGGCCTCGTTCATCACCGGCGCCCTGCTGGCCGTGGACGGCGGCTACACCGCCGCCTGAGGGCTCGGCCCGAGGCGCCGGGCCCGGTCGGCGTGGGCGACCGCGTCATCCCGCTCCAAACCTGGCCGGCAGCAGCAGACGCTTCCAGGCCTCGGCCAGCCACCGCTCGAAGAAGTCCGGGCTCCAGCCCCGGTCTCGAACCAGCAGCAGGAACACCTCCGACGAGTTCATCAGCCACCGCACGTCCGCCGCCGTCTCGACCGCGACACCCTCGCGCCGGCCCCCGATCTCGGCCAGGTGGTCGGCCAGCAGCCGCATGTGCCCCACCTGGCGTCGGCTCAACTCGGCCGCCAGTGCTTCCAGCTCGGGCTCCGTGTGGGCCGCGTCGGCGAGCACGTCGAACAGCGGGGCCAGCCGCTCCTGGGTCTCGCGCATCGCTCGCGCGTAGATGTCGAAAAGGCGGCCCGGGTCCGTCTCCGCCATGACCTGCCGGGCGTCGTCGCGCTCCATTCCCGGAACCGGGCGATCGGTGCCGGAGAGGGCGGTCTCGACCAGACACGTTGCCGTGCCGGCGCGCGACCCCACCGGCGCCGCCGACCTCTGCCGGCGACGCCTCGGCCTGGGGGTCACCATGATCGGCTCGGTCCCCGCTCTGGGCGACTTCGCCTTCCTCGGCGATGATCCCGGCGCCGAACTCCCGCTGCTCGCCCTCCATACCACCCCGGGGGCAGGCACGTCGCCCTGGCGGTGGAGAGCCTGGACGCGCTCCGGAGCGTCTGCGCCAACGCGGCCGCGGCTGGCATCCCCGTGTCCATGGCCCTCATCCACCGGGTCAGCATCAGCGTCTCCTTCCAGGACCCCGACGGCAACATGGTCGAGGTCTTCTGGGCGACCGGTCGCCGGGAGACCGACCGACCCTATACCGACCCGATCACGCTCGACGACCTCCGGCTTCCCGAGGACGAGCTGATCGAGCGCGCCGGCTCATCCGGCTGACGGCTCGCGTCGTGAGGCGACGGGGTCGCCGGCGACCCCGCCACCCCCACCGCCCCTCCGCCGGCCTGGGCTGGCGCCGCCGCTCGAAGACGGAGGTCGTCGGACCCGACCCGGCGCCAGGCCTCGAGCGCCCGCCCCGGGAGCCGACGGGTGCGCGGGGAGCGGGCCGAGCGGATCAGGCCGAGGCCGCCACCTTCAGCAGCCACTCCAGGGCGCCCCGCCGGTAGGGCCGGTCGAGGACCAGGAGGCGGACGCGCAGGGTGCGGCCCTCCGCCTCGGCGTCCCACCACCGCCACTTCCGCAGGTGGGGGTGGAACCAGTAGGTCCAGGCCCGCAGCGACCAGCGGTCGAGAACGCACTCCACCACCTGGGCGTCGTCCACGCAGGAGGCCACGAACCAGGCGGGCAGGACCCGTCTCCACTCGGCCAGGTCGGGCCACTCCCCGTCCGCCCGCCGGAGCACCACCTCCAGCACCTCCCGGACCCGGTCCAGGACCGGTCCTGCCCCCCGCGGGCACTCCACCTCCAGGGTGTCCAACTCGCCCGGTGCCTCGGCCCCGGCCGCTCCACCGAGCAGGCGGGTCAGCTCCTCCTCCGTGGTCACGAGGGCAATTGTGGGGCAGCGTCGGCCGGGGTCGTGAGCCCCTCGTGATCTCCCCTACCCGGGTCGGCGGCCGAAGGCGATGGCCAGGGTGGAGGTGACGTGCCGCTCCTCGTATTCCTCCTGCACCCGGCGGAGGAGCTCTGCCCGTTCCCCGGGGTCGAGGTCGCTGCGGGCCTCCAGCAGCCGCTGGATGGCGGGGCCGGCCCCGTCCAGCCCGAGGGGCGGCTCCACCAGCTCCACCCAGCCCCCGGGCCGGGTCACCCGGACCAGGTCCTGGACCAGCGCCGGCCAGGAGGCGGCGGGGATGGCGAGGAAGAGCAGCCGCTGATGGACGAAGTCGAAGCTGCCCTCCAGGAAGGGCAGACCGCAAAGCAGGTCGGCCCTGACCGGCTGGTAGCGAGGGGGCCGGTTGGGCTTGCCCGACACCAGGTCCAGACCCACCACCAGGGCTTCAGGGAACTCCTCGGTCATGTCGAAGCCCCACTGGCCGCTGCCGGCGCCTACGTCCAGGATCCGCGCCGGGGCCTCGACCGGGGCCTGGTGGTTGGCGCCCAGGGCCAGCCGGATGGCGTAGTGCTGCAGGTCGAGGCGGTCGATCTCGCTCGGGTGACGGGGCAGCAGGTAGTGCCGGCTCTCGGTCGGCGGCCCTCCCCTCATCATGGCCAGCAGCTCCTCTCCCCCGGGGATCTCGAGCCGCCAGTCGACCACGCCCAGCGAATGGGCGGCCCGCACCAGGCTGCGCAGGGTGGTCAATCGCCGGGCGATGGTGTTCGGCGCCCGGCCCCAGCCCCAGAGCGCGCGGGCGTACTCCAGGACCAGCTCTCGACCGGGGCCGGGGCCGGCGGCGAGCAGCCGGGCCAGGGCCGGGGCGGGGGCCAGTCCGAGGAAGCGGGCGAACTCGGCCACGTCCTGGGCGTAGGCCCTGGAGGTCTTCTGGTTGCGGTCAGCGGTGAAGCGCCGGAGCAGCTCCCCGGCGCGGCCCTCGGCCTCCGGATCGATCGCCTCGTCCCTCGTGGCTGCACCCTCCCCGCTGCCCTCCACCGCGCCCCCTCCCCGGGACCACAGTATGGGCCACGACGACCGGGGTCGTGGCCGGGGCCTGGCCGCCGCTGGGACGAGGTCGGCGGGCACCGGGGTCGCGTGCCGCCCGTCGCCCGGCTCCAGCGCCGTCAGAGGAGGAACTTGTGATCGACCGCGGTGGCGCGTACGAAGGTCGGGAAGGAGGCATGTCGATGCGACGAGACATCGCGTTCGATGCAGAGGGGGTGACCCTGCGGGGGTGGCTCTTCACCCCCGACTCGGCCCGTCCCCCCTTCCCGACCGTGGTCATGGCCCACGGCTTCTCCGCCGTCAAGGAGATGTATCTGGACCGCTTCGCCGAGACCTTCGCTGCGGCCGGGCTCGCCGCCCTGGTCTTCGACAACCGCAACTTCGGGGCCAGCGACGGGGAGCCGCGCCAGGAGATCGACCCCTGGGCCCAGGTCCGCGACTACCGCCACGCCATCACCTACGCCCGGACCCTGCCCGAAGTGGACCGGGAGCGGATCGGGATCTGGGGCTCCAGCTACAGCGGCGGTCACGTGCTGGTGGTGGGGGCGATCGACCGGCGCGTGAGGTGCGTGGTCTCCCAGGTGCCGCTGGTCAGCGGCTACCGCAACCTCCTGCGCCTGGTCCGGGCCGACCAGGTGGCCCCGCTCCGGGAGCGGTTCGACGCCGACCGCGAGGCCCGCTTCCGCGGCGAGCCGCCGGCCATGATCCCGGTGGTGAGCGCCGACCCGGCCGGCCCTGCCGCCCTGCCCACCCCGGACTCGTACACCTGGTTCACGGAGACGGCGCGGCTCAGGGCTCCGGCCTGGAGGAACGAGGTCACGCTGCGCACGCTGGAGATGCTGATGGAGTACGAGCCCGGCGTCTACGTGGACCGGGTCAGCCCGACCCCGCTCCTGATGGTGATCGCCGCCCACGACCACCTGGCCGTGGCCGACGAGGCCTTCGCCGCCTACCAGCGTGCCCTGGAGCCCAAGAAGCTCGTGGTCCTGCCCGGAGCCCACTTCGACGCCTACGTCGAGCCCATGTTCGAGGTCGCCGCCGGCGCCGCCCGGGAGTGGCTGGGGGAGCACCTGAGGGGCCGAGAGGCGGCGGTCCCCGGCTCGTGAGCCGCGCCCGGGGTGGCCATGCCTCCCGACCTCGGCGGGCCGGGGATGCGCCGGCGGCCGCTGGCGGCGACAGGGGTCCGGCCCGGTCACACCCGGGGACCGGCGACGTCGGCCACGTGGGCGGGTGAGGCTGGCCACGATCGGGGTTCGGGCCGGGTCGTGGGATCGGCCATCCCGCACCGAGGTCGCCGGGCGACGGACCCGACCGGGTCGGGGCGCGGCCGTCCTCGGTACCCTGTTGGCGCCCGCTTCGATCCCCGTCGCCGCCGGCGGAGCGGAGCGGGCGGACCGGAGAGGATGCGGCGAGGAATGGCGCGGCGCTCATCGGCCATCGACCGTCGTCCCCGCCGGGGGCGTCGGGCCTGGACCTGCCGGCGCGCCCATGCCTCGTTGCCTCACGAGGCCTGGCAGCGTGGCCCTGCGGGCCATGGCCGGGCCAGGGCGTGGGAGGACCGCTGCCCCGGAGGCATGCGGTGAGGGAGCCGTGGCCCGCCGTTCCTCGGACCGGGAGCGGCTGGCGTCCGCCCGGCGGTCGGCGCCGGCGGGCATGGGTGAGGTGGCTGGGCCTGGGCGCCCTGCTCACGCTCCTGCTGCTGCTGGCGGGCCTCCTGGTCGGCCGTCCCGGACCGCTGGCCGGTCGTTCGGGCGTCACGGTCCTGCCGCGCGGGCCGGCCCTGCGGGCGCAGGACGCGCTGCGCGTCACGGGCAACCGGCTGGCGGACGCGACCGGCCGCCCGGTGGTGCTGCGCGGGGTGAACTACTCCGGAGCCGAGTACGCTTGCGTGCGGGGGTTCGGCATCTTCGACGGGCCCAGCGACGCGGCCATGGTGCGTGCCATCGCCGGCTGGCACGCCAGCTCCGTGCGCCTCCTGCTCAACGAGGACTGCTGGCTCGGCATCAACGGCGTGAACCCCGCCGACGCCGGCGCCGCCTACCGTCGGGCCATCGTCGACTTCGTGCGCCTGCTCCACGCCCAGGGCCTGTACGCGGAGATCTCCCTGGCCTGGACGGCGCCGGGCGATCGGCTGGCCCTGGGCCAGGCCCCGATGCCGGACGCGGACCACGCGCTCGCCTTCTGGCGCTCGGTGGCGGCCACCTTCGCCCGGGACCCGTTCGTGGTCCTGGGCGCCTACGGCGAGCCCCACGACGTGGGCTGGTCGTGCTGGCTGCGGGGCGGAGCCGCCTGCCAGCTGGGCTACGAAGCGGTCGGGATGCAGCAGATCGTGGACACCATCCGTTCGGCAGGGGCCACCCAGCCCATCGCCGTCCCCGGCATCGACTTCGCCAACGACCTCAGCGCCTGGGTGGCCTACCGGCCCCACGATCCCCGAGACGAGCTGGTGGCCGAGTTCCACCTCTACGGCAACAATCGGTGCGCCACCCCGGCCTGCTGGGACCGGGAGGAGGTCCCGGTGCTCCGCCGCGTCCCCCTGCTGACCGGGGAGCTGGGGGAGAGCTACGACGACTCCCGGTGCGGGGCGAGCTTCCTCTCCGAGTACCTGGCCTGGGCCGATGCCCACGGCGTGGGTTACCAGGCGTGGACCTGGAACACCTGGGGCACCTGCTCCAGCCTGATCCGTGGCTTCGACGGCACGCCGGCCGGCGTCTACGGGCAGACGTATCGGGCCCACCTCGCCGCGCTCGCCCGCTCCGCCCGGGACGAGCGGTGACCCGAACCCGCTCCCCGCCCTCGCGCCGGGAGCGGCGGGCCCGCCCGGTGGCCGGAGCGGGTGGGAGCGCCGACCTCCCGCGGATGGGACGGCGCGGCGACGCCGAGCGCTTGCCATCGGAACATCCGTTCTCTAGGCTGTGATGGTGAGGGCCTATCCGCTGGAGCTGGTGCCCGGCCTGATGCACGTCGCCTGGGATGCCCCGGGGAGGCGGCTGGCCACGGTCTGGCCGGCGCGGCGGCCGGGCCGCTGGCACGTGTCGGTGGTCGGCGACCAGGTGATGGCCACCGTGGAGCCGCTGCCCGAGGACCGGGTGCGGGCGGTGCTGGAGCGCTGGGGCTTCTCGGCCACCGGGCCCTGGCGGCGCTGGCCGGTCAGGCCCCAGGCCGCCAATCCCTTCCTGGCCCAGGATCGGGTGGCCGGGTGATCGGCGGGATCGACCGGCCCGGGTCCGGCGGGGCCCGGCTACGATCTCCGGATATGGAGACCTGGGACGCCATCAGATCGCGGCGGAACGTGCGCGCCTATGCCGACCGGCCCATCCCCGGCGAGCACCTGGACCGGATCCTCGAGGCCGGGCGTCGCACGCCCTCGTCGGCCAACCAGCAACGCTGGGATTTCGTCGTCTGCACGCAGCGATCGCAGCTGCAGGAGCTGGCCCGGGTCTGGCGGGGCGCCGGGCACGTGGCCACCTCGGCGGCGACCATCGCCCTGGTCGCCCCCGTGGCCGAGGACCCCCGCACCCGGGAGTCGATCCAGTACGACCTGGGCCAGGTGACCATGAGCATGATGCTGGCCGCAGCCGACCTGGGCATCGGCAGCGCCCACGCCGCGGTGGCCGACCAGGAGCTGGCCCGCCGCCTGCTCGGCCTTCCAGAGGACCGGTTCTGCGCCTGGCTGATCGCGCTCGGCTACCCGGCCGACCGGCCACTGGCGCCCCTCCGACGACCCAACCGGCGGCCGCTGGAGTCGGTGGTGCACCGCGGGCGCTGGTGAGCGGCCCGGTCCGCGTTCGGGTCGCCGGCCGCGGCCGACCCGAGCTGGGCGCCAGGGCGGAAGGGCCGGCGGATCAGGCGATGACCGACCTCGGGGTCGGGCGCAGCTGGGTGACGACCATCCGCTCCCGATCGAGCAGTGGGCCGATGAGCGGGGCGATCTCCTCCTTCCAGCGCTGGCTCTCGTAGACGGCGGTGTAGAGCCGCTGCCGCTCCTCCTCGTCGTGGAAGCGGCGGATCCAGACGTAGAGCTCGGGGTCCTCGACGGCCACGAAGCTCCCCACCACCACCATCCCTTTCGAGACCTGGAAGGGGATGACGACCTCCTCCATCAACCGCACCAGCTCGTCGCGGCACCCCGGCCGCACCCGATACTGCCTCAGCTCGAACAGCATTCCTCTCCTCCCTGGCAGGGCTGCCCTTCCGACCGTCGGGGACGGAACCAGCATCGCACCGGATCGGCGCCCGGGGGAACGCCGTCTTCGGCCGGCACCTGCTCCTGATCGTGAATCCCGGACGGCTTCCGGCGGGAAGGGGCGCTGCACCGAAGGCGAGCGGTGCCGGCCGCCACACCGACCCTGCCGGGGCCGGGGATGCGCCTCCGCGGCTGGAGCGAGCCGGCGGGTCGGCGTCGGCAGGGTCGGTGCAGGGCGATGCGAGCTACCGTGCCGGCCCCGTTTCGAGTTCGTCTCGTGGCGGAGAGGGTGGGATTCGAACCCACGACACGGTTACCCGTGTACGGCATTTCCAGTGCCGCGCCCTCGACCGGACTAGGCGACCTCTCCGTTCGTCCGCGGCTAGCAGTGTACCCGGGGGGAGGGAGTCCGAACCGGTCAGCCGCCGCCGGGAAGGGTCAGGTCGGCCTCGATCGTCACCTCGTCGGCCACCTTGAGGGCACCGAGGAAGGCCGTGTAGGGTTTGATGCCCCAGTCGGTCTGACGGATGCGCGCCTGGGCACGGACGTGGACGCCGTTCTGGCCCGGTTCCAGGGTGACCTGGACGGAGGCAGGGGCCGAGCGGCCGACCATCTCCAGGTTCCCGATCAGCGTGGCCTGCACCCGCTCGCCGTCCGAGCTCAGGCCCTGGACCTGGTCCGACCGGAAGTGGATGGTGGGGTACCGGTCCGTGTGCAGGACCTTGCCCTCGATGTTGGACCGGATCTCGCTCCGATCGCCGTCGGACAGCGCCCGGGCCCCCCCGTGCCCCTCGCGAACCTCCAGGCTGCGACCGTCCACCGTCACCTCGACCCGGCCGTCGGGTCCCTCGGAGATCTCGACCGTGCCCTCCCACCTGGTGGCCTCGATGACCAGGTCGTGTCCGAGGCGGGCCCCGGCCCCCTCCCGGCGGGTCGAGATGCGCAGGATGCCCTGCTGCGGTCCGATCGGGAACGTGCCCCTGGGAAGGTCCATC
>Ga0209810_1005830_pt1 | contig 10957 bp, 6 predicted proteins | sample Coa_R1_7_FD_187159 | JGI IMG/M metagenome (GOLD analysis project Ga0209810, IMG submission 187159) | Surface soil microbial communities from Centralia Pennsylvania, which are recovering from an underground coalmine fire - Coalmine... | ecosystem: Environmental > Terrestrial > Soil > Unclassified ...
GAAAAGCTTTTAGAAGAACGAGGATTGGAGGCGCTGCCTTATTCAGAGGTAGGGACATCGCGCTGCGATGTCCGCGCTGAGGAGAATGAACGGACGGCGCAGCGCGCCGTCCCTACCAAATCCAAAATTCCTATCCTTGCCTCGGTCACCTTCATTCAAAAGGGCAGCAATCGCGGCGTGACGGGACAGACGGTCGAGGCGTTTTGGAATTCGATTTCGCATGTGCCGCTATTGAGCGTGGGGATGAATTGCGCGCTCGGGCCGCAGGAGATGAGGCCGCTGATTGAAGAGCTGGCGCAGGTTGCGCCGGTTTACGTGAGCTGCTATCCCAACGCCGGGCTGCCCAACCCCCTGCTGCCGACCGGCTTTCCGGAAACGCCGGAGACCCTCGCGCCGCAGTTGCGCGATTGGGCGCAGAACGGCTGGTTGAACATCGTGGGCGGCTGTTGCGGGACGACGCCGCCGCACATCAAAAAAATCGCCGAGGCGGTGCGCGGTTTGCCGCAGCGCATTCCGCCGAAGATCGAGCCTTACACGCGTTTGAGTGGGTTGGAGGCATTGACCATCCGGCCGGACACGAATTTTGTGAACATCGGCGAGCGGACGAACATCACCGGTTCGCCGAAATTTTCGAAGCTCATCCTTGCGGGGCAATACGAGGAAGCGCTGGCGATCGCCAAGCAGCAGGTCGAGAACGGCGCGCAGATCATCGACATCAACATGGACGAGGGGATGCTCGATTCCGAAAAGGCAATGACGCATTTCCTGAACTTGATCGCGTCGGAGCCGGACATCGCGCGCGTGCCGATCATGATCGATTCGTCGAAATGGTCGGTGATCGAGGCCGGTTTGAAATGCATCCAGGGCAAGGGCGTGGTGAATTCCATCAGCCTCAAGGAAGGCGAGGCGAAATTCGTCCAGCAGGCAAAGCTGGTGAAGCGTTACGGCGCGGCGGTGGTGGTGATGGCGTTTGATGAACGCGGCCAGGCGGACAATTTCGAGCGCAAAACGGAAATCTGCAAACGTTCGTACGACATTTTGACCAAGCAGGTCGGCATCCCGCCGCAGGACATCATTTTTGACCCGAACATCCTGACCGTCGCGACGGGGCTCGAGGAACACAACAATTACGCGGTGGATTTCATCAATGCGACGCGTTGGATAAAGGAAAATTTGCCGCTGGCCAAAGTGAGCGGCGGCGTGTCGAACATTTCGTTCAGCTTCCGCGGCAACAACGTCGTGCGCGAGGCGATGCATTCGGCGTTTTTGTATCACGCCATCAAAGCGGGCATGGACATGGGCATCGTGAACGCCGGGATGCTCGAAGTGTATGAGGAGGTCCCGAAAGATTTGCTCGAATTGGTCGAGGACGTGTTGCTGAATCGACGCCCGGATGCGACGGAGCGGTTGTTGAAATTTGCCGATTCGGTGAAGCAAAAGGGCAAAACGGAAACTGTGGCCGACGAATGGCGCAACGGAACGGTCGAGGAACGGCTGAGCCATGCGTTGGTGAAGGGCATCGTGGATTTCATTGATGCGGACACGGAGGAAGCGCGGAAAAAATATATCAAACCGCTCTCGGTGATAGAAGGGCCGCTGATGGCCGGGATGAACGTCGTGGGCGATTTGTTCGGCTCGGGCAAGATGTTTTTGCCGCAAGTCGTCAAAAGCGCGCGCGTGATGAAAAAAGCGGTTGCGTATCTGCTGCCGTTCATGGAAGAGGAAAAGCGGCTGGCCGGCGGCGGCCAGGCGCAGGGCCGCGTGGTGATGGCGACCGTCAAGGGCGACGTGCACGACATCGGCAAGAACATCGTGGGCGTCGTGCTCGGCTGCAACAATTATGAAGTGATCGATTTGGGCGTGATGGTTCCGTGCGAAAAAATCCTTGCGACCGCGCGTGAGAAAAAGGCCGACCTCATCGGCTTAAGCGGATTGATCACGCCGTCGCTGGATGAGATGGCGCACGTCGCGAAGGAAATGAAGCGCGAAGGTTTTGAGATTCCGCTGTTGATCGGCGGGGCAACGACCAGCCGCGCGCATACTTCGGTGAAGATCGCGCCCGGTTACAATCAGCCGGTGGTCCATGTGCTGGATGCATCCCGTGCGGTAGGGGTGGTCGGGAACCTCATCAATCCCGCGCTCAAGCCCGCGTTCATCGAAAAAAATCTGGCCGAGCAGGAACGGCTCCGCCGCGAACATGCGGCGCAACGGGAGTCCAAGCCGTTGTTGACGATCGTCGAGGCCCGTGCCCGGCGCACGCCGATTGATTGGAAGAATTCGGATTTACCCAAGCCGTCGTTCACCGGCCCGCGGGTATTGGCGAACGTTCCGCTTGCGGAACTCGTGCCGTTCATTGATTGGTCGCCGTTTTTTCACACATGGGAGTTGCGCGGGCGTTATCCCGCGATTTTGGACGACCCGAAGGCAAAGGAACTTTTCAACGACGCGCAGTCGTTGCTCGGGCGCATCGTGGAAGGAAAATTGTTCAATGCGCGCGCGGTTTATGGATTTTTCCCGGCGAACAGCGTCGGCGACGATATCGAGCTTTACACCGACGAATCGCGCACGAAAGTGCTCACGACGTTTCACACGTTGCGGCAGCAGATGGACAAGCCGGAGGGACAGTTCAATCATGCGCTGGCGGATTTCATTGCGCCGAAGGAAACCGGGTTGAAGGATTATCTCGGCGCGTTCGCGGTGACGAGCGGCCATGGCGTGGATGAACTGGCGAAAGAGTTTGAACGCGACCATGACGATTATAATTCCATCATGACCAAGGCGCTTGCAGACCGTTTGGCGGAGGCGTTCGCCGAATATTTGCACAAGCGCGCGCGTGAAGATTGGGGTTATGGCCGCGGCGAAAACCTTTCCAACGAAGATTTGATCCGCGAGAAATATCGCGGCATCCGCCCCGCAGCGGGTTATCCCGCATGTCCCGACCACACGGAAAAAGGCTTGCTGTGGCAGTTGCTGGACGTCGAAAAAAATTCAGGCATCAAGCTGACCGAAAGTTACGCGATGTGGCCGGCCAGTTCGGTGAGCGGACTTTACTTCGCGCATCCCGAGGCGAAATATTTTGGCGTCGGCAAGATCGAGCGCGACCAGGTTTTGGATTATCACTTGCGCAAAGGAATGGATTTGCAGGTGGTCGAGCGATGGCTCGCCCCGAATTTGAATTACGAACCGGCAGATTCGCAGCAGTCGTCGGCTTCGGGCAAAACTGCTTGCGCCTGCGGAATTGCGCATCCTTAATTCCGCTGTTCTTTCTAGAACCCATCTCATAAATGTTCAGGCAAGCGCCGCGTGAGGGCACGCGGCCTACAAGGAAAGCCAAAATCGCCCGTTTTGTAGGCCGGGTGCCCCCACCCGGCTAATTCTTCTCCTGTTTATGAGATGAGTTGTAGAATTTTCTGACGGTTCATCGAACCGCATAAGGGATTCAACCGCCTCTTCTTCGTCGGCTTCACCCTAAACGGCACGGGAGAGTTCCCCATATTCACGCGTTCCTGCCGGAGTAAAATCGTGCATAGAACAAAGTCACAACAGCCTTAATTCAAAAGCAGCAACCTCCTTATGAACACCCGAATCCCGGCATTCCTGAGTGGCATCCTTCTGCTTGGCGCGTGCGCCAACAACGGTTTTGCGCAAAAGCTGACACCTGACGCATGGGGCGTGCAGGTGACGAGTTCAACGGGAAAATTTGCGGGCGCGAAATATTACCTGATCCTGACTGGAGTCGGCGGTTACACCGATTATCGGGCGATCGGCATTTCGGGAATCGCTGACAGCAGCGGGACTTTCTATTACGTGAATGGTTACGGCGGCGCAAGCACTGTCCCTCAACAATCCCTTGCGCCCGCTTCCAACGCGGGAATCATGATGACTGATTCGCGTTTTGGAAATGAAAGCATCAATTTTGATTCCGGCGGACCTTACGGGCTGGGAGGCGGATTCACTTTAAGCACGAGCAGCAATGGTGGTTTGACCGGCAACATGTGGACCGCCACGGGTTCCGCGCCCGCCAGGCTCGCCAATCACAGTTATTATTTGAACATCATCGACGGAGCAGGTTCATTTGCCAGCCAGGGAACAGTTATTTTTTCGCCGACATCGCAAACGCAATATACCGTTTTACCGACTTCCTCCGGAATCCAGGAAACGCATGGCAGTTATTCTTACTTCATCACCAACGGGGCAACCGGCTGTTTCACCTTGAACGATTCAAGTTCCGGCGCCAGCACCGAATATTTCGCGTTTGATTCTCCAGGCAACGGCTTTTACATGGTCACGCATTCCGGTGGTTTTGAAGTGGGGACGTTCACGGTTTCCAATTTGGTTCCGGCGATGTTTTTCCTCGGCCAGGTGGACGTGAGCAGCAACGTGGAATGGCTCCGGTTCAGCGACGGAACGCCGTTCGGCTACTATGACGTGATGGATTTCGGGTTTCCCTGTTTTTATCACGATGACATGGGATTTGAATGGTTCTTCGACGCGAACAACAGCGCGAACGGCTGTTATCTGTACGATTTTGCCAGCAAAACTTTCTTTTACACCGACACGCAGGTCTTTCCGTTCCTGTACGATTTCAGCCTGAACGCGTGGCTCTATTATTATCCAGACCCGAACAATCCAGGTCACTATTCCAGCAATCCGCGATATTTTTATAATTTCGGCACGCAACAAGTCATCACGAAGTAGATGCAGTTTCGCACCTTTTGGGGCGCGGGAGCGCAGCCAGCCTCTCAGCGAAGTGGGGATAATTGTTTGGCAAAAGCGCCAAATGAAAATGTTCAACTCATGAGACGGAATCTGTTTATGAAAATCAAAACCACAGTCGTTGCAGGCATCTTATTGTTGTCCGGGTTAACCGATCTTCTGGCCGGCTCGGCATGGGTGATCCAGGCAGGCCAGAGCACGATTTTTTCTGGAGGCAAATGTTACCTGGTCCTGGTGCAGGATGATTACGCAAATGCGCCGTATCAATTGATAGGGATCACGGACAACACGCACAGCACCGGGACCGATACATTTCAGCCTGTTACCACGCCGGAAGACAGCGGCCCTCTTTATATGGGATTAAGTTTCAACGACAAAATCTTTGGCCGGCAATGGCTTTATTTTCAAGCCCAAGGCTCTCCCGGCGGACAATTCAGCACCACTGCTCCGCAAGGCTCCAGTTCTCTGCCGGGCCCGTTTGGAAACCTGTCAGTCGCCAGTTGGCCGGCGCCCAATTCATTAAGCAATCACAGCTATTATTTGAATATCACGGATGGCCGGCCACCTTTTCCAAACCAAGGCAGCGTCATTTTTACGCCTAGCTCAACGGGCAGCTACTCGATTTTCCCTGTATCAGGAGGGACTTCCGCCAGTGAGGGCATTTATTCATACTCCGTCACCAACACTGCCTTGGGTTGTTTGTCCGTGAATGACGCGGCTTTGGGTGAGAGCAGCCAATACTTTGCGTTTGAAACTTCGACTAACGGTATTTACATGCTCGCGCAGCCGTCGTCGGGTGGCTACCAGGTGGGAAACTTCACCGTCTCCAATTTGGTTCCGGCGATGTTTTTCATGGGCCAGGCGGATTTAAGCACGAATGTGGAATGGCTGCAGTTCAGCAATGGAACGCCCTTCGGTTACTATGACGTGATGGATTTTGGTTTTCCTTGTTTCTATCACGTTGACATGGGATTTGAATGGTTCTTCGACGCCAATAACAGTGCGCACGGCTGTTATCTCTACGATTTTGCCAGCAAAAGTTTCTTTTACACCGACCCGCAGGTCTTTCCGTTTCTGTACGATTTCAACTTGAACGCGTGGCTCTATTACTATCCAGACCCGAACCATCGCGGCCATTATTCCAGCAATCCGCGATATTTCTATAATTTCGGAACGCAAGAGACGATCACCAAATAAATCTCTTAGCCACTTCGTGGCATTTGTGATTCGACGTTCTTCTGCTAACGATTTGCACCCTCGCTCGGATCCACTGTTGCTCTGTGAAAACATTTTGGTATGTGGGCACAAAAATGGAACTGGGATAGGAATTGGGGAGCGCACGCCCGCGTGCCCCGTTCGGCGTCTCGCCGAACGGAAAGGAGTTAAGAAGCGCCCGGCGAGACGCCGGGCGCGGCAACCGAGGTCCTTCCGGACGGGCAATACGCGCTCTCCAAACTGCTACCGTTGTTACATTCCTGGCCCATCGGTTAAAAAATCTTTTCTACAAGGCAGGTACACTGTCCGGAAGGTCTATGCGGGGAAATCCCCATATCTGCAAATTGCGACCTGTGCCAGCATCGCGCGTGCAATTCAGAAATCAGGCAAGGAACACAACAAGCAACTAAAAATAAAAGGAAGCAAACCCCTCGTATGAAGAAGACCAAAATCGCCTTGCTGAGCGGCATTTTTTTGCTCGGCACTCTTGTGAATCACGCCAACGCCATTCCCATCAGTGGCACAGCGCCCGGCGCCATCAACGGCACCGCTTTTCTGATCCATGCAGTGACTGGAACAGGAACGTTGACCAATTCGGGTTATTATCTTCTGTTGCCGGCCAATTCAAGTCTCACTTATGATTTGATCGGCTCGGGCAGCATTTCGAACAGCACCGGCACTTACGCCTACTCCGCGACCAACGCTTTCGGGACCATTGCGTTCTCCGATTCAGACCTGGGTTCGGGAACGAACTCGCTCACCTTCTTCACCGACTCGTCCGGCGACTCTTCCGTGGTCGCTGGAACCAATACTCAATTTGGCACGTTCGAGTTTGCCGCTGGACAAGCACCTGCTTCCATCGCAAACCATAGCTATTACATCAACATCGCCAACGGGACGCCGCCGTTCGCCAGCAGTGGCACGGTGATCTTTTCCGTGGCGCCATCGGGAACCAACTACAACGTGTTTCCAACCTCAGGCGGCATCTCATCCAGTTCAGGAACCATTACGAACTCTGCGGTGACCAACACCTCGACGGCGGTTTTTTGCCTGGCCGACTCCTCTTCCGGAAACAGCACCGAGTATTTCTCGTTCAAGAACGCCAGCAACGGCATTTACCTGGTGGCGGAAGACTCCGGTGGCGGATATCAAACCGGCAGCTTCACCGTTTCAAACCTGATGCCGACGCTGTTCTTCCAGGGACAGGTGGATTTGAGCCCGGACTGGGATTGGCTGAAGTTTCCAGACGGCACAAACTTCGGTTATTACACCGTGATGGATTTCGGTTTCCCGCTCTTTTACCACCTCGACATGGGTTTCGAGTGGTACTTCGACGCGAACAACAATGCCCACGGCGCGTATCTGTATGACTTTTCGAGTCAGACGTTCTTTTACACCGATCCGCAGACGTTCCCGTTCCTGTACGATTTCACTCTGAACACGTGGCTCTATTGGTTCCCCGATACAAACAACCCAGGCCGTTACACCTCCAAGCCGCGCGTTTTCTGGGATTTTGCGACTGGAAGCAGCATCACGAAATAGCCAACGCGAGTTGTAACAGTTCGCAGTCCAATCCGCCCTTGACAGCCACCGGTTGCAAGGGCGGAATTGCTTTTTCGGCGGCTCAGAAAATTGTTCAGGCCGAATTGCGCGGACGATAATGGGGATTGAGGAGACTTGTTTTTTCAAATTTAAGCCATAAAATGTGGATATGAAGAATGAAGTCGTGCCGGTGCAGATCAGGGGAATTTTGCCTGCCAACAGCGGGTGCGCTCTCTTCGTCGGAAACGACTCGAAGGTTTTTGTGATCAATGTCGAACCCGCCATGGGCCAGGTCATCCGCATGTTCCTCCAGGAAACGCCCAAGGAACGGCCGTTGACGCACGATTTGATCGCCAACATTTTCAAAGGCTTCAGCATCACGGTCGAGCGCGTGCTCATCACTGAATTGAAAAATTCCACATATTACGCGCGGCTCATCCTCCATCAGCAAAATGAACTCGCGCGCAAAATAGTCGAGATTGATGCGCGCCCCAGCGATTGCCTCGCCATCGCGACCGCCCAAAAACGCCCCATTTTCGTCTCAGCCCCGTTGTTCGAGCAGGTTGAAGACATGACCGAAGTCCTCGACCGCATCAACGAAAACGGCGGCGAACTCGAATAATTGCAATGCCTCCTGCCAAGCCGCTTCCATCGCTCGTGCTCGTTTGCGGTGATGACGAATTCGCCGTCAAACAACGCGCGAAGGAGATTTATCAGCGTTGGTGCGATGAATTGGGCGGCATGGACCACGAAATCATTGACGCAAGCGCATCCAACAGCGGCGATGCGTTGAAGGCGCTCGGGCGTCTGCGCGAATCGCTGCAGACGCTTCCATTCTTCGGCAGCGGAAAGGCGGTCTGGCTTCGCGACTGCAATTTTCTCGGCGACGAACGCGCGGCAGCAACGAAGCCGGTGACCGACGCCCTCGCGGAATTTGCGCAGGAGTTGAAGGAATTTTCCTGGGGCAGCGTTCGATTGCTCATCAGCGCCGGCAAGGTGGACAAGCGCAAAGTTTTTTATAAAGCCGTGGACAAGGCCGGAACGGTGGAAAATTTCGATGGCTGGTCGATTGATGACAAAGATTGGGCCGACCAGGCGGAAATTTGGGCGCGCCAGGCGTTGCGCGAAAGAAAGAAGGAGATTTCAGATGAGGCGCTCGCCGAATTGGTGAACAATGTCGGTCCCAACGCGCGTCTGCTCGACAACGAAGTCGAAAAACTTTCGCTTTTCGTCGGCGACCGGGCGGAAATTGAAGTTGCCGACGTGATGGCGATTTGCACGCGCAACAAAACCGCGCGCGCATTCGCGCTGGGCGATGCCTTGGGCGACCGCGATTTGCCGCGACTGCTTCGCACGTTGGATGAGGAATTGTGGGAGTTGAAACTCGACAAGCAAAAATCGGAGATTGGGCTGCTTTATGGATTGATCGGCAAGGTGCGCGCGATGATTTTGCTGAAGGAAATGTTGCGCGAAGGATGGATCAAGCCCGACGGCGATTACAACCGGTTCAAGGCGCAACTGGAGCGCGTGCCGGTTTCGCAATTGCCGGAAGACAAACGTTACAATCCTCTCGCGGTGAATCCTTACGTGCTTTACAAGGCGCTGCCGCAATGCCGGCGTTACACGCAGGCGGAATTGATTGCCGCGATGGAATTGCTGCTCAAATGCAACCAGCGCCTGATTTCGAGCAGCCTGGATGAAGCATTGATCTTGCAGCAAACTTTGGTGGAAATCGTTGAAAAACCGTCGGTCAAGTCAGCCGGTGCTTGACTGAGGAGGCCGAAAATTTGATATTATAGAGCGAACGAACAAGCGCTGTATGAACACTGCGTCAGCTAAGCTGCTGGTTTTCGCATCGGGACATTTTGCCTGCATTAAGATTGCAGGACGCGCAAATTTCACATCCAGCCTCGATTTCAAATTGCTCATCCAGGAACTCAGCGAAAAGGCGGTCTCGCGTTTCGTGCTCGACCTTTCCGAATGTGTCTTGATGGACAGCACGTTCCTGGGCGTCCTTGCCGGATTCGGCTTGAAGATGAGCGGCGGACGCAACGGCGATTCAAATGCCGCACCCAGAGATCAGTCCAACACGCCCGGCAAAAGCATCGAATTGATGGATCCCAATCCGCGCATTTTGGAATTGCTGGAAAATCTCGGGGTGCTTCATTTGTTCAAAGTGATCCACGGCCCTTGCGCGGACATGCCCAAGGAAGCCGGGACGCCCAGAGCCGTCCCCGGCGCGCACGCGTCCCGCGAGGAGGTCACGCGCAACTGTCTTGAGGCGCATAAGACCTTGATGGAAATTGATCCTGCCAATGTTCCCAAGTTCAAGGAATTGACGCAGTTCCTTGCCGAAGATTTGAAAAAGTTCAAGGGCAGACCGTGACCGCCTCCGCGACAATCGCGGATGAAACAATTTTGTTCGCGGCCAATTGGAACGAAGTTTTCTCCAACGCCTTGCCATGGTTAAGCCTTTTCCTTTTTCTAACCGCGCTTGTGCTGCTGTGGCGATTGCGCCGGGCGCGCAAACAGGCGGAAGCGTTGCACGCGCAAATTGAACTGCTTTCTCACCGCCGCACGATCGTCTTCGATTTTTTGCACGATTTGGGCGAAGCGTTCACCGAAGGCATCAACCTCGATGAATTGTTGCATCTCATCGCCAGCTTCTCGGTCAATACCACGCAAGCCAGCGCGGGCGCCGTCTTCCTGCTTGATCGCGAGCGAAAACTTTTGCAGGCGGAAGTGGTCATCGGCCCGTTTCCGCCTCCTGCCAAAACGGAGAAGCCAATTGAATTGAAAGGCGACCAGCCCATTGGCGAGCTGGAACAAATTGTCAAATCGCAGGCAATAACGTTGGGTGAAGGCGTCATCGGCGAAGTTGCCCAAAGCGGCAAGCCGGTGCTCATCCAGGATGGATTGAAAGACCCGCGCATCGTCCAACATGCCAATGAGTCATTGCAAACGCGAACCGCGATTTACATCCCGCTAAAATTCAAGGACGAAGTGCTCGGCGTCATGGCCGTGGTGAACAAGCAAGCTGGTGATTCGGCCGCGTTTTTTAACGCGAACGATTTGTTCCTGCTCGATTCGCTCGCTGACCACGCGGCCATTTCGCTTTACAACACCACGCTCTACACGCTGGAGGCGGAACAAAAACGATTGGCTGGTGATTTGCGCGTCGCCAGCGAAATCCAACGCATGCTGCTTCCGGACAAGGCGCCGGAAGTCAAGCATTTCGAACTTGCAGGCGCGAACATTCCGGCCCAGCACGTCGGCGGTGATTACTACGATTTCCTGCCGCTCGACAATTCGCACACGGGCGTTGTCATCGCGGATGTTTCCGGCAAAGCCATTCCCGGCGCGCTGGTGATGACGATTTCGCGTTCGGCCATTCGCGCGCAATCGCCTTTGAGCCGTTCGCCGGCCGAAGTGTTGCGCCATGTGGCAGACTTGATCACGCCCGATCTGCGCGAGGACATGTTCG
>Ga0209810_1005833_pt1 | contig 10954 bp, 10 predicted proteins | sample Coa_R1_7_FD_187159 | JGI IMG/M metagenome (GOLD analysis project Ga0209810, IMG submission 187159) | Surface soil microbial communities from Centralia Pennsylvania, which are recovering from an underground coalmine fire - Coalmine... | ecosystem: Environmental > Terrestrial > Soil > Unclassified...
GCCCGAAGGAGCCGTCGACACGGGCCCGGACGCGAGACGAGGCCCCGGAGGGGAAGAACGGGGCCCCGTCTCGAACGCTGCGTGCGCCGGGGGGAGTGCGCCGCAGTGTGTGCAGGCCACCTGATCGGCCGGCCGTGTCCCGATCTGAGGCGTTCGCGGCACGGTTCGTCCGATCCGCGGCGCGTGGTCGGGGTGCCACCGCGCGGCGGCTACCGTTTGGCGCCCAGGATCGCGAGCGCCCGGCGCCGCACCGGGAACGCCGAGGGGACCGGTCGGGAGCCCGACCGGGGACCTGGCCGGGAACGAGGAGCCCTCGCTGCACGACGTGCCGCCGATCGAACCGGTGACGGACGGGGCCCGCTCGGTCCTCGACCGCGCCGTGCTCGACCACGTGCAGCTCGCCGTCCTCGTGATGGATCTCACCGGCACGGTCGTCGACTGCAACCGTCACGCGGCCGAGCTGTTCGGGCTCGCGCGCGCCGAGCTCGTCGGGAGCTCGTCGACCGCGTTCACGCTCGAGGCGATCGACCCGGACCTGCGCCGTGAGATCGGGCACCGCCTCCAGGCCCGCGAGCCGTGGGAGGGCGACTTCCGGCTGCGACGGGCGGACGGGACCGTCGCGGTCGTGCACGCCATCGACTCGGGCGTGTTCGACGACGACGGCCGGCTGACGGGTGTCGTCTCGGTCGCGACCGACGTGACCGAGCGGTGGCGCGCCACCCGGCGCCTCGTCGCGCAGCACGAGATGACGCGTGTGCTCGCGACGGCAGGCGACCTGGACGAGGCGAGCGGCCGCATCGTCGAGCTCCTGCGCGACGAGCTCGAGTGGTCGCTCGGCGCGTTGTGGGAGGGCGCGGCGGACGGCGACGTCCTCCGATGCGTCGCGGTGTCGGCCGCCGACGACGTCGACCCGACGTTCGCGAAGGAGACACTCGCGACGTGCCTCGCGCGCGGCGAGGGTCTTCCCGGACGCGTCTGGGCCGACGGCGAGCCGGCGTGGATCGAGGACGTGACATGCGACGCCAACTTCCCTCGTGCGCGGGCTGCGGCGGGCGCGGGGCTGCATCGCGCGCTAGCCGTCCCCGTCGCGGGTCGCGACGACGTGCTCGGGGTGCTCGAGCTCTTCGGCACCACGACGCAGCCCGTCGACGAGGACCTCGTCGCGACGACGGTCGCGCTCGCGAGCCAGCTCGGTCAGTTCCTCGATCGTCGCCGTGCCGAAGACGCCGCCCGAACGACCGAGGCCCGGCGCGCCGCGATGTTCGAAGCCGCGCTCGACGCCATCGTGTCGATCGACCGTGACGGTCGCGTGATCGAGTGGAACCCGGCGGCGCAGTCGACGTTCGGGTGGACGCGCGACGAGGCGATCGGCACGCCGATGCACGAGCTCGTCGTCCCGCCGGATCTCCGCGAGCACCACGTGCGCGGCTTCGCGCGGCACCTCGCGACCGGGTACCGGTCGATGCTCGGTCGCCGGGTGGAGACGCGGGCAGTGCGGCGCGACGGCGCCGAGCTCCCGGTCGAGCTGACGATCGCGCGCATCGACGCCGGACCGGAGCCGGTCTTCACCGCGTTCATGCGCGACATCTCCGATCGCGTGCGGGCCGAGACCGAGCGCGAGGACCTCGCGCGACGGGAGCAGGCGGCGCGCAGCCGGCTCGAGCTCCTCGCGCAGCTCGGCAACATCCTCACCGTCGAGCGCGACGTGCGCGCGCGCCTGCAGGCCATGGCGGGCGTGCTGCTGCCGGTGTTCGCCGACATGTGCGCGGTCATCACGCGCGATCCCGACGGCAGCGTCCGCCTCGTCGCGCTCGCCCACGCCGACCCGGTGAAGCAGGCGTTGATCGACGCCGTCGGCGACTGGCGCCCATTCGTGCTCGACGACGTTCCCGCGGTCGAGGAAGCCGTCACCCTGGAGCCGCTGCTCCTCGAGCACATCCAACCGGGGATGCTCGACTTCGTGTTCGGCGACGAGCACGAGCGCGAGCTCGTGCGCGCGTTCGACCTGAAGTCGGTGGTGTCCGTCCCGCTCCCCGGCGAGGAGGGCCCGATCGGCGCGATCGCGTTCGCGACGTCCGACCCGTCACGCCGCTACACGGAGGACGACCTCGCGCTCGCCGAGGAGATCGCGCGCCGGTTCGGACCCGCGGTCGAGAGCGCGCTGCAGCTCGAGCGCGAACGACACGTCGCGGAGACGCTGCAGCGGAGCCTCCTGCCCGAGCATCTTCCCGACGTTCCCGAGGTCGACCTCGCCGCGCGCTACCTGCCCGCGACGGCGGGAGTCAGCGTCGGCGGTGACTGGTACGACGTGCTCGCGCTCTCCGACGGCCGTGTGCTCTTCGCCATCGGGGACGTCGTCGGTCACGGCGTGCGGGCCGCGGCGGTGATGGGCCGCGCGCGTGCGGCACTCCAATTCTGCGCGCTCGCGGAGCTCGAGCCGTCGGAGGTCCTGACGCGCCTCAACGCGTTCTTCTCGGCCGCGGCCGACGGCAGCATGTCGACGCTGTTCGTGATGGTCTACGACCCCGCGACGACCACCGCGCACTACGCGAGCGCGGGACACCCGCCCGCGCTGGTGCGCGAGGCGAGCGGCGAGGTACGGGCGCTCGAGGGCGCGCGCGGCACGCCGCTCGCCGCGGACGCCGTGCACACGTTCGTGCAGTGCACCGAGACGCTCTCGCCCGGCGCGACCGTGTTGCTGTACACGGACGGGCTCGTCGAGCGGCGACGCGAGTCGCTCGACGTCGGCTTCGCCCGGCTGCACGAAACGTTCCGCGACGGTCCCCGCGATCTCGAGGCCCTGGTCGACCACGTCGTCGCGGAGCTGGTCGGGCCCGGCGGGGGAGCGGACGACGTCGCGGTGCTCGCGTTCCGTCCCGCCCCCGAGAACGAGCGGCTGTCGCTCACCCTCCCGACCGACCCCCGGCAGCTGCGCGTCCTGCGGTCGCGGCTCGCGGGGTGGCTGACACGGCGAGGCGTCGACGCCGAGACGGTCTTCGACCTCAACCTCGCGGTGACCGAGGCGGCGGGCAACGCGATCGCGCACGCGTACGGGCTCGGCGACGGCGAGTTCGGGGTCGACGTCCACCTCGAGGACGACGTCGTGGTGTGCACGGTCACCGACCGCGGTCACTGGCGTGCCGAGCGCCGAGACGGCTACGGCCGCGGGCTGATGCTCATGCGCGCGCTCACCGAGCAGGTCGAGATCGAGACGAGCGACGACGGCACCCGTGTCGAGATGCGCCGTCGCGTCGCGGTCAGGTGTGCCGGCTGATGTAGCCGCGCCGCCGGAACACGGCGAGCATGTGCACGAGCAGGAACGTCGACGCGATCGCGAGCACGACCGCGCCGAACGCGCCCCAGCCCACCTGGCTCCACGGCAACGAGTGCCCGGCGACGACCTCGTGCGCGGCGGCGAACACGTGCGTCGTGGGAAGCGCGCGCGAGATGGGTTGGATGGCGCCCGGCAGCGCGCTGACCGGATAGAAGATCCCCGACAGCGGCATCACCATCGCGAGCAGGCCCCACGCGAGGATCTCCGCGCCCTGGCCGACCCGCAGGATCAGCGAGATCACGATCAGACCGACCGACCAGCCGACGACGAGCAGGATCGCGACCAGCGGCACGAGCGCCAACCCGAGGGTCGTCACGTCGAACGCGAACAGCGCCCACGCCGCGAGCGCGACGGTCCCGACACCGAGCGCGAGCTTGACCAGACCGAAGAGGACGACGCCGGCCACGTACTCGACCTCCGTCAGCGGTGTGACGAGGAGGTTGAGCAGGTTCCGCGACCACGTCTCCTCCATGAAGCCCGTCGAGAGGCTGATCTCGGCCTGGAACACGACGTGGAACAGGAGGATGCCGGCGAGGAGGTACGCGACGCCGGCCGCCCCCGCGCTCGACTGGCGCGAGAAGTAGACGCCGAGCGAGCCGAAGAGCAGCGCGTCGACGACGGGCCAGAACACGACGTCGAACCAGCGTTGCGGCGCGCGTTGCAGCACGTAGGCGTGACGGCGCGCGACGGCGGACACGCGCAGCCATCGGGTCTTCGTGATCACGTCACCCGCTCCCGCTCCTCGGCAAGGTGCAGGAACACGCCCTCGAGGTCGTCGCGACCGAAGCTGGCCGCCACGGCGTCGGGCGTGCCGTCCGCGACGACGCGGCCGGACGAGATGAACACGACCCGTTCGCACAGCCGCGACACCTCGACCATGTCGTGACTCGTGACGAGCAACGCGGTGTGATCGGCCGCGCACAGCTCGGCGAGCCCCGTGCGGACGCGCAGCGCGACGTCGGGGTCGAGCGACGCGGTCGGCTCGTCGAGGATCAGCAACCGCGGCCGGTGCAACGTGGCCTTGATGATCCCGATGAGGGTGCGCTGTCCCGACGACAGCTCGTTGCCCATCGCGGTCGCGAGGTGCGTCACGCCGAAGCGCTCGAGGCCCAGCGTGATCTGGGGCTCGGGATCGGCGATCCCGTAGAGCCGCCCGAACATGTGGAGGAACTCGCGCACTCGGAGCCGCTCGGGGAGCGGCAGGTAGCCCGCCGCGAACCCGACCCGCTCCGCGGCTCGGCTGCGCTCGCGTGGCAGCCGGTGACCGGCGATCTCCACGAAGCCGTCGTCGGGCGTGACGACGCCGAGCAGCATGAGCAGCGTCGTGGTCTTCCCGGCGCCGTTCGGTCCGAGCAGCGCGACGCGCTCGCCGACGCCGACGGTCAGGTCCACGCCGTCGACGGCCCGGACCCGCCGGTACTGCTTCGTGAGACCGCGGGCGCGCAGGACGACGGACTCGGCGCCACCGGGCGCGTGACCGTCCTGCACGCCGGAATGCTCGCTCACCTGCGGAGTGTCGCAGACGGCGTGCACGGGACGGAACCGATTTCGTGCGCGACACGCCGGCGACGCCGGGTGCCGCGTCGCGGCTGGGGTAACGTCTCGGGCTTCGAGCGTCGTCGCCAGGCGGGCGCGGGTTGGCGGGGGATGCTCTCGGTGACAAGCCTCGCGGTGAGAAGCCTCTCGTTGAGACTCGAGGAGAGCCGACGTGATCGCAACCTGCGCCCGATCCCGCGGCGTGCGGCCGCGGATGCGTGGCGAGCACCCCGCGGAGTTCGCACCGTGAGGGCGCCCGACGTCCGGACGGAGCACCGGGGCTCGACGCTCCTCGCGACGCTCTCGGGTGACGTCGACCTGTCCAACGTGGCGACGGTGCGCGCCCGCCTGGTCGCGGCGCTCGGCGACGACGTCGACTCGCTCGTGCTCGATCTGACCGGCGCCGGCTACATCGACAGCACGGGCGTGCGGCTGCTGTTCGACATGGCCGAGCGGTTCGCCCGGAGTGGCGAGCGAGTCCGCGCCGTCATCCCCTCCGACGCGCTCGTGCGGCGCGTCGCGTCGCTCACGAACCTCGACCAGGTCGTCGACATCCACGAGACCGTCGACGCGGCGCTCGCGTCCCTCAATTCACGATCTTGAAGACGGTGCGCAGGCTGGTGATCTCGAGCAGCTCGCTGCACTGACGGGTCGGCGACGCGAGGACGAACTCGGTGCCGGCCGCCTCCGCCGCGTTGTGCCCGTGGACGAGCGTCGCGAGGCCGGCGGAGTCGACGAAGTCGAGCTCGGCGAGGTCCACGACGAGCCGGTCGGGGCCGTGCGCCAGGATCGCCTCGATCTCCTCCGCGAGCGTCGACGCGCCCACGACGTCGAGCTCGCCGGCGAGCTCCAACACGACGTCCCGCTCGCCGCGCGCGGACATCGTGAACGCCGCCGCGTCGGGATCCATGACGGTCAGCATGCCATGAGGGCCGCTCCGCGGAACGTGCGCGCCACCTGACCTGCACAACTAGCGTTCCCGCCGTGCGTGAGGCCCGGCGGTTCCCCGAGTGCGCGGTCGCGTCGCCGCACTATCTCGCGTCGGCGGCCGGGCTCGCAGCGTTCGCGCGCGGCGGCAACGCGATGGACGCGGTGCTCGCCGCCAACCTCGCGCTCGGCGTCGTCGCGCCGTACTTCTGCGGCTACGGCGGCGACGTGTTCGCGATCGTGTGGGACGGCCGCGTCCACGGGTACCTCGGCAGCGGCCGCTCCGCGAGCGCGACGTCGATCGACCACGTCCGCGCGGCGACGGGCGGAACCGACATGCCGTGGATCGGTCCGCACACGGTCACCGTCCCCGGCGCGATCGCGGGCTGGTTCGAGCTGCTCGAGCGCTGGGGCACGCGATCGTTCGGCGACGTCGCGACGGACGCGCTGCGGCTCGCGCGCGACGGGTTCTCGGTGACCGCCAAGGCGTCCGAGCTCTTCGAGGGGTCGCGCGCGCTCTACACGGAGTACCCGGACTGGCAGGCCGTGTACGGCGACGCGCGCGCAGACGTCGTGCTGCGCCAACCCGCGCTCGCCCGGACGATCGAGGCGCTCGCCGAGCACGGGCCCGACGCCTACTACCGCGGTCCGATCGCCGACGCGATCGAGGACGCCGTGCACCGGGCCGGCGGTGCGCTCACCGCGCGCGACCTCGCCGCGCACGCGGGGGAGTGGACCGAGGCGTTGCGCGCGGCGTACCGCGACGTCGAGGTGTGCGAGCTCCCACCCCCGACGCAAGGTGTGACCGCGCTCGAGATCCTGCGCGTGCTCGACGGGTTCACGCTCCCTGCCGACGGCGTGGAGCGCCAGCACCTGTTGATCGAGGCGTGCAAGGCGGCGCTCGCCGACCGTGAGGAGTTCGTCACCGACCCGCAGTGGATGACGCGCGCACCCGAGTCGCTTCTCGACGACGCGTGGATCGCGTCGCGCCGTGACGCCATCGACATGGAGCGCGCGCACGTGCCCGCGTCGGCGCACGCCCAGCGCGGCGGGACGGCGTACCTCTGCGCGGCCGACCGCGACGGATTGATGGTGAGCCTCATCCAGTCGAACTTCCTGGCGTTCGGGTCCGGCATCCACGTCTCCGAGTGGGGCATCAACCTCAACAACCGCGGATCGTCGTTCACGCTCGACGACGCGCACGCCAACGCGCTCGCGCCGTCCAAGCGGCCGATGCACACGCTCATCCCGGCGCTCGCGCTGCGAGAGAGCGAGCCGTGGCTCGTGTTCGGCTCGATGGGCGGCGACGCGCAGGCGCAGGTGCACGCGCAGCTCCTCGCGCACGTCGTCGACGACGGTGCCGACGTGCAGTGCGCGCTCGACGCGCCCCGCTGGCAGGTCGACCCCGTGCGCTGGCACGTGCTCGCCGAGACCGGGTTCGCGGACGACGTGTTGCGCGGCCTCGAGACCCGCGGGCACGCCGTCGACCGCACGAAGGCGCTCGACTCGCGGATGGGGCACGCACACGCGATCGCGCCGACGGCCGGCGGCTACGCCGTCGGGACCGATCCGCGCGCCGAGGGCGCCGCGCTCGGCCTGTAGCAGCGCGGCCCGCAGGTACGATCGTCGTGATGATCTCGACCGTCGACGACGTGACGCGCGGGCTCGAGGCGAACCGCTACCTGGCCGACGAAGGGCTCGCGACGGCGGTGTTCCTCGCCATGACGCTCCCGCGACCCCTGCTGCTGGAGGGCGACGCCGGCGTCGGCAAGACCGAGGTCGCGAAGGCGATCGCACGCTGGACGGGCGGGCGGCTGCTGCGCCTGCAGTGCTACGAGGGGATCGACGTCGCGCAGGCCGTCTACGAGTGGGACTACGCGCGCCAGCTGCTGCACCTGCGGGCGATGGAGGCGGGCGGCCACGAGGTCGTCGAGGACGAGGTGTACTCCGAGCGGTTCCTCGTGCGGCGTCCGCTGCTGCAGGCGATCGACCACCACGGCGACGTCCCACCCGTGCTGCTCGTCGACGAGGTCGACCGCGCCGACGACGAGTTCGAGGCGTTCCTGCTCGAGATCCTGTCGGACTTCGAGGTGACGGTCCCCGAGCTCGGCACGTTCCGCACCGACATCCCCCCGATCGTCGTGCTGACGTCGAACCGGACGCGCGACGTGCACGACGCGTTGAAGCGACGGTGCCTCTATCACTGGATCGCGCACCCGAGCTTCGAGCGGGAGCTCGCGATCCTCCGGGTGCGCGCGCCCGGGGTGCCGGAGCAGCTCGCCGCGCAGGTGGCGGCGGCGGTCGCGGTGTTGCGTGACCTCGAGCTGTACAAGCCGCCCGGTGTCGCGGAGACGATCGACTGGGCGGAAGCTCTCGCCGCGCTCGGCCATCGTGTCCTCGACGAGGAGGCCGTGCGCACCACCCTCGGGACGATCCTGAAGTACCGGGAGGACCAGGAGCGCGTCGCCGAGCACGGGCTCCCCGCGATCCTCCAGGCGGCCGCCGCGCAGCATGGCTGAGCCGAGCGCGGATCGCGCCGTCGTCGCGTTCTCGCGTCTGCTGCGCGCGGAAGGCCTGGACGTCGCGGTCGGTGCGACGGTGACGTTCGCGGAGGCCGCCGCGCGCGTCGGGTTCGCGTCGCGCGAGCGGCTGTACTGGGCGGCGCGCGCAACGCTCGTCCACCGCCCGGAGGACGTCCGTGCGTTCGACGCCGCCTTCGACGCGTTCTGGGCCGGTCGGGGCGCGCGTGCCGGCAGCGCGCCCGTGGAACGGGTCTCCCTGACGCTCGCGCACGACGCGCCCGACGACGGGTCCGCCCCTGACGGCGCGACGGTCGACCACGACGAGCCCGACGGGCCCCTGCTGAGCGTCCGGTGGAGCCGCGCGGAGGTGCTCCGTCATCGCGACTTCGCCGCGTACACACCCGAGGAGCACGCCGAGGCGCGGCGCCTGATGAGCGACCTGCGCCTGGCCGGCGCGCTCCGCCGGTCGCGCCGGCTGCGTCCGACGTCGCGGGCGCGCGGGCGTCCGGACGTGCGCCGCACCGTGCGCCGCGCGCTGCGGACGGGCGGCGAGCCGCTCCGGCGGTCGTTCACCGAACCGGGCGAGCGGCCCCGGCGGATCGTGCTGCTGTGCGACGTCAGCGGGTCGATGGAGCCGTACGCGCGGTCGTTGGTGCGCTTCCTCCACGCCGCGGTCGTTGGCCGCACGCGCGTCGAGGCGTTCGCGCTCGGCACCCGTCTGACGCGCGTGACGCGGGAGCTGTCGTCGCACGACGCGGACGCCGCGATCGCGGCGGCGGCGCGTCGCGTCGTCGACTGGTCGGGCGGGACGCGGCTCGGCGACGGGTTGCGCGAGTTCAACGACCGCTGGGGTGTCGCCGGCATGGCGCGAGGCGCGGTCGTCGTCGTGCTCTCCGACGGGTGGGACCGGGGCGACCCCGACGTGCTCGCCGAGCAGATGGCGCGGCTCGCGCGCGTCGCGCACCGCGTCGTGTGGGTGAACCCGTTGAAGGCGACGCCCGGGTATGCGCCGCTCGCGCGGGGGATGGCAGCCGCGCTCCCGTACGTCGACGAGTTCGTCGAGGGCCACTCGCTCGCGTCGCTGGAAGCTCTGGCGAAGGTGGTGACGAGACGATGAAGGAAGTGCTCGACGACATCGAACGGTGGCGCGCGGCCGGACGGCGTGTCGCGGTCGCGCGCGTCGTCGGGGTGGAGGGCTCGGGCCCGCGCGATCCCGGTGCGACGATGGTGGTGAGCGAGGACGGCGAGGTCGCGGGGTCCGTCTCGGGCGGATGCGTCGAGGGTGCGGTCGTGCAGGAGGCGCTCGCGGTCCTCGCCGGCGAGAAGCCGCGGGGCGTCGTGACGTTCGGGTACTCCGACGACGAGGCGTTCGCGGTCGGCCTGACGTGCGGCGGCACGGTGCACGTGTTCGTCGAGCCGCTCGACTGGTAGCCGGTGTCGATCTACGAGGAGCTGCGCGACGCCATCCGGGCCGAGGAGCCGGTCGCGCTCGTGACCGTCGTCGAGGGGCCCGAACCCGGGGCGAAGCTGCTCGTCGGCCCCCAGCGTGCGGTGTCGGGGACGCTCGGCGACCCGGACCTCGACCGTGTGGTCGCGCGCGACGCGCTCGGTGAGCTCGCGGCCGGGCTCACGTCGACGCGGCACTACGGGCGGCACGGCGAGGCGCGCGAGCGGGACGTGTCCGTGTTCGTCGAGTCGTTCGCGCCCCCACCGCGCATGATCATCTTCGGCGCGGTCGACTTCACGGCGGCGCTCGCGAAGGCCGGCAAGCTCCTCGGCTACCGCGTCACGGTCTGCGACGCGCGCGCCGTGTTCGCGACACGTCAGCGGTTCCCGATGGCCGACGAGGTCGTGAACGACTGGCCGGACCGCTACCTCGCGAAGGTGGGGGAGGACCTCGGCCCACGCGACGCCGTGTGCGTCCTGACCCACGACACGAAGTTCGACGTGCCCGCGATCGTGGCCGCGCTCGCGACCGACGTCGGATACCTGGGCGCGATGGGCTCCCGGCGCACGCACGAGAAGCGGGTCGCGCGGCTGCGCGAAGCGGGTGTGGACGACGAGGGCCTGGCGCGCATCCACGCGCCGATCGGCGTCGACATCGGTGCCCGCACCCCCGAGGAGACCGCGATGTCGATCTGCGCGGAGATCATCGCGACGCGTACGGGGCGAACGGTCCCGTCGCTCCGGGACCGCACCGGGCCGATTCATTGACGAACGCTCGGGGAAGGAGCACGAACGCATGAACCTCGGGATCGCAGGTCGTAGGGCCGCGGTCGCGGCGGCGTCGTCGGGGCTCGGTCTCGCGGTGGCACGCGCCCTGGCGGAGGAAGGCGTGGCGGTCGCGATGTGCAGCCGCACGCGCGAGCGGATCGAGCAGGCCGCGCGCGACGTCGGCCACGACGCGATCCCGATCGTCGCCGACGTCGCGCACGCCGACGGCGCGCGCGGGTTCGTGCGCGACGCCCGCGACGCGCTCGGCGGGGTCGACATCCTCGTCACCAACGCCGGCGGTCCGCCCCCGGGTGACTTCTCGTCGGTCGCGCTCGACCAGTACGAGCCCGCGTTCGAGCTCAACTGCCTCTCGACGATCGCGATGTGCACGGAGGCCGTGCCCGGGATGCGTCAGCGCGGC
>Ga0209810_1005834_pt1 | contig 10954 bp, 9 predicted proteins | sample Coa_R1_7_FD_187159 | JGI IMG/M metagenome (GOLD analysis project Ga0209810, IMG submission 187159) | Surface soil microbial communities from Centralia Pennsylvania, which are recovering from an underground coalmine fire - Coalmine... | ecosystem: Environmental > Terrestrial > Soil > Unclassified ...
GGTCTTCGCCCTGGGAATGCCGCTCGATCTCTACGGGCGGCTCGAAATCTCGCTGGCCTCGGTCAGCACGATCCGCCTCGACGGCAGCGGCATCCGCGTCCTCGGCATGAACGAGCAGCCGGCCCTGCGCCAGCGCTGAGGCCGACTACAAGAAGCCGATCGACAGCCAGGGGATGGCGGCGACGATGAACAGGCAGACGATCAGCGCGAAGATGTAGGGCCAGATGCGCCATAGGGCATCGTCCGGGTTGACGCGCCCGATCGCGCAGGCGCTGAAGAAGCCGATGCCGAAGGGCGGCGCGAACAGCCCGATCCCCATCGCCAGGATCACGACCATCGCGTAGTGCACCTCGTGCACGCCCATCGCCTTGGCGACCGGGAACAGCAGCGGCCCGAACAGCACGATCGCCGGCAGCCCTTCGAGCACGCTGCCGAGGATGATGAAGGCGACGATCGTGATCGCAAGAAAGCCCCAGCTGCCGCCCGGCACCGCCGCCATGACCGAGACCAGCCACAGCGAGAAGCCCGACTGCGTCAAAGCCCAGGCCATCGCGGTCGCGGTGCCGATGATCATCATCACCGCACCCGTCAGCGACACGGTCTCGACCAGGATCGGGTAGACCCGGCGCCAGTCGAACTGGCGGTAAACCAAGAGGCCCAACAACGCCGTGTAAACGACCCCGACGGTCGAGACTTCGGTCGCCGTCGCGATGCCCTTGATGACGAAGAAGCGGATCACGAACGGCAAGGTCAGGCCCGGCAGCGCGATCAGGAAGGTGCGCCCCATCTGCGACAGCGGCGCGCGCCGGCCGGCGCCCCGGTCGCCGGCACGCGAGCGCCACCAGGCGACGCCGACGAGGCCGACGGCGGCGACGAAGGCCGGCATCAGGCCGCCGGTGAACAGCGCCGCGATCGACAGGCCGGGGGTCACCGAGCCGATCGTGATCAGCACGAGGCTCGGGGGGATCGTCTCGGACATCGCGCTCGAGGTCGCCAACAGCGAGGCGAGCTCGCCCGGATGGCTGCCGCGGCGCTGCATCTCCGGGAACAGGATCGGCGCCACCGCCGCCATGTCCGCCGCCTTCGACCCGGATATGCCGGAGACCAGGTACATCGCGCCGAGCAATACGTAGGACAGGCCGCCGCGCACGTGCCCGACCAGGGCCGCGAGGAAATTGACCATGACCCGCGCGATCCCGGTCATCTCCATCAGGAGGCCCAGGAACACGAACATCGGCACCGACAGCAGCAGCAGGTTGGAGATGCCGTCGTCCATGCGGTTGATGACGATCGTCGCCGGCATGTCGGTGGTCAGCGCCAGGTACGACAATGTCGCGATGCCGAAGGTGAACGCGATCGGCACGCCGATGCCGACGCAGACCGCGACGATGACGACGAAAAACAGCACGAGGCTGCCGTGCCCCATCGCGACGAGCAACGGTTGGGCCAGCCACAGTCCGAGGACAATCCCCGCCACGACGGCGAGCGCGGCGAGAAAGCCGCCGGGATGGGTTGTTTCGAGCAGCCGCAGCAGCGCGATCGTCGCGATGAGGCCGGCGCCGACAAGCAGGGCCACCACGCGATAGCCGTCGGAAATGTGCAAGGTGATCAGCTCGGTCGACTGCTGCACTTGCAGGTAGCCGTAGGCGGGCACGATGATCTCGATGACGAAGACGATGACGACGAGCGCCGCGACATTGCCGAGCCAGCCGCTCCACCGCGGCGAGCACCAGGTCACGAAGGTGGTAAGCCGCATATGCCCGTCGCGGCGTAACGCCACGACCGCACCTATCATCGCCAGCCATAGAAACAGGAAGGTGGCGAGCTCGTCCGTCCAGATCAGTGGGCTGTCGAAGACGTAACGCGAGACGACGCCGGCAAAGAGGATCGCGGTCTCGACGACGACAAGCACGGCGCCGATCGCCTCGGCCGCAATCCCGATCACTCCGTCGAGAGCCATCGCCGCACGGCGGATGCCGGCAAGACGGCTCCCGCGCTGCACGACGCGGAGCGGCGCGGCTTCAACGACCGGCTGGCTCACGGGCGGATCCTCCCCAGTTTCATCGGCCCCCTACCCTGCCCCGGCTCCCCGGTCGGCCCGGGTTACGTCAGCTGGCCGACGTATTTTTCGAGCAACCCCCACGCTTGATCGCCCATCTGCTTTTTCATGTCTGGATAGAAGCCGGACTTGCGCAGCGCCTCGCGGAACGGCTTGGTATCGGGATTGACGAAGGTCAGCCCCGCCTTCGTCATTTTCTCGATCTCGGTCTTGTCCATGACCTGCCAGTCGGCGCGCTCGGCGAGTGCCGCGGCGCTGAAATGCTTGTGCGCGAGTTCCTGCAGGTCGGGCGGCAGCCGCTTCCACGCCGCCGGGTTGAACGAAATGTGCAGCCCGACCCAGATGTGGTTGGTCATGCTGCAATATTTCTGCACCTCGTAGAGCTTGGCGGTATCGATCAGGATCAGCGGGTTCTCCTGCCCATCGACGAGGCCGGTCTGCAAGGCGCTGTACACCTCGCCGAAATTGATCGGCGTCGGCGAGGCGCCGAGGTGTCTGAACAATGCGATGAACAGCGGCGCCACCGGCAACCGGATCTTCATGCCCTTGAGGTCGTCCGGGGAATTGATCGGCTTCGCCTTGCTGGTGATTTCGCGGAACCCGTGATCGAAGGCCTTGTCCAGGCAATAGAGGCCGGCTTTTTCCGACAGTCCGCGGCAGTAATTGCCGAGATCGCCGTCCATCGCCTTCCACGCCGTGTCGTAATCCGGAAACGCGAACCCGACCCCGAAAATGGCCGCGGACGGCTGCTTCTGGGCCAGGATGTCGAGCGACATGCCGTAGATCTCGAGCGCGCCAGCAATTGCCTGCGACATCATCGCGGTGTCCTGACCGAGGACGCTGCTCGGATAGATCGTGATATCGAGCCGGCCGCCGCTCTCCTCCTTGATCTTTGCCGTCGCCTCGCGCGAGCGGATCACCATCGGATGCCCATCGGGCAGCGCCGTGCCGTATTTGTAGGCGAATTCGGCGGCGTAGGCTGGCCAGTGCAGGATCGCGGGCGCGGCCGCGAGCGCACCGGCGGCGGCGGTGGTACGGGCGAGCAGCCTGCGGCGCGACAGCGTCATCGATGTCCCCTCCCAAAGAGCCGCTTGGAGCGGCCGTTCGGCAAAGTGCCAATCTCTCCGAACAAGTCAATCGGACCGCTTGCGGGGCGGCTATGCCGCACGAGAACAAACCGGCGCTTTGCATCAGGACCCACCCGCCGACCTTCGACAAACTTCAACGGGCGGTAGGCGTCAGCGGAACAGGGGAACCTCCGAACTCGCCGCTCCTGCCGCCGCCGCCTAGCTACATGCTCCGAGCGAGCCGCGCGCTCGGGGGAGCGGCGGCGGCGAAGGAGGATCGAAAATGGTGGGCATCGTGGACGCTTCGCGGCGACCTACGGCCATGCGCCGGATGAGTTCGGCGGAGTACGAGGCGGCAGTGGCGGCGTTCATCCGCACGAGGGGGGTGACGCGCTGTCCGACAGCATGCGTGGTGCCGACCCAGGCGACGATCGCCGACGCCGACCGCGCCGCACTGCACCGGCGCTGGGCGGAGAACGAGTCGCTTCGCAACCAGGAAGGCGGCCGCAGCGGCCTGATGCTGAGCCAGGGCGCCACGCCGCGCCTCGCTCGCGACGCCGGCGCCCGCGGCCGCGACAGCCTCAAGGCCAACGCCGACCGCTTCGCCGCCAGCGTCTTGCCGATCATCATGAGCCTGCAGGCCGACGGCATCATCGGCCTCAGCGCCATCGCCGACGCGCTCAATGCGCGCGGCATCGGCGCGCCGCGCGGCGGCAAATGGCGCGGCTCGGCGGTGCGCCGCCTGCTCGCCCGCGCCCGCTGACGGCTCGCCCGGTCAGCGCGAAATCTGCTCGAGGCGCAGCCGCGCGGTCGGCGGCCCCATGATGGCGATGACCAGGCAGCAGACGATCATCGCGGCGGCGATGAAGGCGAAGACGCCGACCGTGCCGTAGTTGCGCAGGAAAAACGCAACGAGGAAGCCGACGAAGATCGTGCTGAACCGGCTCCAGGAATACGTGAAGCCGATTGCGCGGGCGCGGATGCGGGTCGGGTACAGCTCCGCCTGATAAGCGTGGAACGAGTAGGACAGGTTGCTCGTCGAAAACGTGATCAGCACGCCGAGCAGGATGATGCCGGGCGCGGTGGTCATCTGAGAGAAGATGAGGCCGAAGGCGGCAAGGCAGCCGCAGGCGCCGACCAGCTGCCACTTGCGGTGCACCCGGTCGGCGATGAACGAGGCGAGCAGCGGACCGACCGGGTTCGCGAGCGCGATGACGAAGGTGTAGAGCAGCGACTTCGTGACGGTGATGCCCTGCGACAGCAGCAGGGTCGGCACCCAGCTCGCGAAGCCGTAATAGCCGATCGACTGCAACAGGTTGAACACGATCAGCATGATCGTGCGCGGCAGGTAGACGCCTTGCCACATCTCGCGCCACGCGCCGTGGGCTTCCTCGACCTCGTTCGCGACCAGTTCCGGCGGCGGCAGCGGCCGCCCGCTCTCGGCCTGCACCCGGGCCTCGATCGTCGCCGTGATGCGCTCCGCGTCGGCGGTGCGGCCGTGGCTGGCGAGCCAGCGCGGCGATTCCGGCAGGCTGAGGCGGATCCACCAGACGAAGATCGCGCCGGCGGCGGCGATGATCGTGACCCAGCGCCAGCCCTCGAAGCCGAACGGCGCGATCGGGACGAGGCCCCATGACAGGAAAGACACGGTCGGATAGGCGAGGAACTGGAACGACTGGTTGAAGGCGAAGGCCTGTCCGCGGCGGTCCTTCGGCATCAGCTCCGAGAGGTAAGTGTCGACGGTGATCAGCTCGATGCCGATGCCGCAGCCGGCAAGAAAGCGCCAGATGTCGATCGCGAGCGCGGTCGACTGGAACGCCATAACGAAGGTCGCGATCGAGTACCACACGAGTGCGAAGGTGAAGATCGTGCGCCGGCCGAAGCGGTCGGACAGCGAGCTGAACACCAGCGTGCCGGCGAACATGCCGATGAATGTCGAGGCGACGAGGCTCGCAAAGCCGCCGATGTCGAAGAAGCCCGAGGTCGTGGGGGTAAAGATTTTGGCGGCGAATAGCCCGGGCGCGATGTAGGCGATGAGGCCGTTGTCGAACACGTCGAAGAAGCCGCCGAGCGACAGCAGCAGCACGAGGCGCCAGACGTAGCGGGTGCTCGGCAGACGATCGATGCGCGCGGCGATCGTCATATCCGGGCGGGCGGCGGCCGTCGCCGCGGGCATTCCCATCGCGCCGATGGCTGCGTCGGTCATGGCATCTCCTCCGTGCTCGTTCCGGAAAATCCGGACAGTCGCCCCAGAGCGATGCTTCCCGCGTTCGTCTGCGCGCGCTTCGACAAGCGTCTTGTCGCCAAGGCTATCACCGTTGCCGCCGCCGCGCACAACCCCTTTCCGCGGTCGCGGCGCGGCGGCGAGACGGCTATGCTTGCGACAGACGCATAACGGAGCCTCAGCGATGCAATTCGGGTTCAACCTGCCGATCAGCGGCGGTCTGGCCGATCCGGAGGCGATGACCCGGATCGCGCGGGAGGGCGAGGCGCTCGGCTACGACTACCTGACCCTGACGGACCACGTCGTGCTGCCCGACATGGCCGAGCCCGGCTACCCCTACTCCGAGAGCGGCGCTTTCTATTCGACCGATACCGCCTACCGCCACGAGCAGCTGACGACCGCCGCCTACATCGCGGCGAAGACAAAGACGATCCGCCTCGTTCTCGCGGTTATGGTGGTGCCGCACCGCCCGGCCGTGCTGGCGGCGAAGATGCTGGCGACGATCGACGTTTTGTCCGGCGGGCGGCTCGTGGTCGGTGTCGGCGCCGGGTGGCTCAAGGCCGAGTTCGACGCGGTGGTGACCACGCCATTTCACGAGCGCGGCGCGGTGACCGACGAATACCTGCGCGCCTTCCGCCGGCTGTGGACCGAGGACAAGCCGCGCATCGCCGGCCGGCACGTCACCTACGACGGGCTGGTGCTGGCGCCGAAGCCGGTGCAGAAGCCGCACCCGCCGATCTGGGTCGGCGGCGAGAGCCCGCCGTCGCTGCGCCGCACCGCGCGGCTGGGCGACGCCTGGTATCCGATCGGCAGCAACAACAAGCACCTGCTCGACACATTGCCGCGCTACAAGGCGGGGGTCGGGCGCTTGCGCCAGCTGACCGCGGAGTCCGGCCGCGCCCCCGATGCCGTCGCCCTCACCTACCGCGTCAAGCGCTACGGCAGCGCCGTCGCCCCCATCGCCAGCGACGGCGAACGACGCTTGTTCTCCGGCAGCGATGCCGACCTCCTCGGCGACATCCACGCCCTCCAGGACCTCGGGGTCAGCGCCATCGATTTCGACTTCGAGCGCCCCGAGGAGAGCGCCGTTGTCGCCGAAATGCGCTCCTTCCGCGAGCGGGTGCTGGCGAAGGTATAGCCGCGCCGCGATATGGTTCAGACCAGCGCTCGGCGGGAGAACGATGCTTCGACTGAACGTGGATCAAGAGGCCCTGGCCGAACTGTGTCGTCGCCACCGCATCCATCGGCTGTCTCTATTCGGTTCGGTCCTGAAGCGCACCGATCGCCCCGACAGCGACATCGATCTGCTGGTCGAATTCGAGCCGGATGCTACGCCCGGCTTACTCGAAATGTCGGCAATCGAGATCGAGCTGTCCGAGCTCTTTGGCGGCCGGCGTATCGATTTGCCGACGGCCGGCGATCTCAGTCGTCGCTTCCGCGATGAAGTCGTGCGCACTGCGGAGCCGCAATTTGTCGCCTGAAGACCGAATCCGCATCGAGCACATGATCGATGCCGCCGAGGCCGCGTGCAGGTTTGTTAATGGCCGGAGACGCGCCGACCTGGAAGCTGACAGAATGTTGGCGTTCGCCGTCATGAGGGCAGTGGAACTCGTCGGCGAGGCGGCGAGCAGGGTCAGCAAAGCAAACAGGGTCACTCTGCGCCCCGGCCATCTCCGAGGCACATCGAGATCGCCGGGTCAGACCCGACGATGACGAGGGATGACGATCAGCCGGCCACTTTGCCGACGCCTTCGATGACTGTATCCCAATCGTCCACCTCGCGGTCCTGCGGGTGGACCATGATGTGCTGTACGCCGGCGTCGCCATAGGCGGCGACGCGCTCTTTCATCATGCCGATATCGCGCCCGTCCCAGTGCGAGCGCACCGAGATCGTGAATTCCGGCTCCGGCCGGTCGCGGCGCAGACGCTTGACGACCTCGGCCGCCTGCGCCGGCGTCACTTGGCTGCCGTGCCAGCCGTCGCCGATGCGCACGGTCCGCCGGTGCGCCGCCTCGGAGCGGCTGCCGTGCCACATCGGGATCGGCGAGATCGGCTGCGGCAGCATCGTCATGTCCTTGATCTCGGCGGGGATGACCTTCGCCTCGAACGTCACCGGGTCCTGCGACCACACCGCCTTCATCATCGCGATGCCTTCGTCCATGCGCCGGCCGCGCTCGTGGAACGGCACGCCGAGCGCCGCGAATTCCGGTTCGAGCCAGCCGACGCCGACCCCGAGGATGAGCCGCCCGCCGGACAGGTTGTGCAGGGTCGACAGCTCCTTCGCGAGCGGCAGCGGGTGGCGCATCGGCAGGACGATAACGCTGGTGCCGAGCCGCACCCGCTCGGTGACGGCGGCGACCCAGGTCAGGGTCAGGATCGGGTCGTAGAACAGCGGCGAGCGCGGGAACTGTGCCCGCGGCACGATGATGTGCTCGCTGACCCACACATCGCTGAGGCCGAGATCTTCGGCGCGCCGCGCGTGGCGGCGGATCAGTTCCGGCGTCGCCTGGCTGCCGGCGTGCGGCAGGTGAATCCCGAGTTGCATCGTCCGCCCCTCCGTGCTCGTCTTGCCGCACAATGCCGCGCCGAGAGCGGGCGAGAAAGGGGGAGCGATGCGCTTTTCCGACAAGGTTGCGGTCATCACCGCCGTCGCCAACGGCATCGGCCGCGCCACCGCCGAGATCATGGCGCGGGAAGGCGCCATCGTCGTCGGCATCGACAACCGGCAAGGGCCGCTCGACGAGGCGATGGCCGCGCTGAACGCCGCCGGCGGCCGCGCACACGGGCGGCTTTGCGACGCGCTCGACCCGGTGCAGGTGGCCGCGACGGTGGCCGGCATCGACCGCGAATTCGGCGGCATCGACATCCTCGTCAACGCGGTCGGCGGCAGCACCGTCATCGCGCGGCCCGGCGCGACGGTGGACGAGCTGCCGTTCGAGGACTGGCAGAAGCTGATCGCCTTCAACCTCGAAGGCACGTTCCTGTTCACCCACCACGTCGTGCCGATCATGAAGCGGCGGCGATCGGGCAAGATCGTCAACCTCGCCTCGGTCGCCGGGCGCGGCCGCAGCGAGACGAGCAGCAGCGCCTACGCCGCAGCCAAGGGCGGCATCATCGCCTTCACGAAGAAGCTGTGCTACGAGCTCGGCCCTTGGGGCATCAACATCAACGCGATCGCCCCGAGCATCACCTTGACCGAGCGCATCCGCCCGCATTGGGAGCGGCGCAGCCAGGAAGACAAGGCGCGCGAGATCGACCGCACACCGCTGCGCCGGATCGCCGAGGCCGCCGACCAGGCAAAAGTGATCTGCTTTCTCGCCTCCGGCGACGCCGATTTCGTGACCGGCGTGACGATCGACGTGACCGGCGGGAACTGACCGCCAGGCTCTACAGGGGAACGTACATGACGACCTTCGTGCTGATTCATGGCTCCTATCAGGGCGGCTGGATCTGGAAAGCGGTCGCCGAGCGGCTGCGCGCTGCGGGGCACGCCGTCTACGCCCCGACCCTTGACGGCTGCGCCGAGCGGCGGCATCAGATCCGCCCCGGCATCACCACCGAGACGCACGCGCAGGAGATCGCGGAGCTGCTGTTCTACGAGGATCTGCGCGATGTCGTATTGGTCGGCACCAGTTCGGGCGGCATGGTCGTATGCCGGGTCGCCGAGACGGCGCGCGATCGGATCTCGCGGCTGGTCTTTGTCGATGCGCTGGCGCTGCTGAACGGCGAGAAGATCGGCGACATCGTTACCCGCTCGACCGCGTCCGGCACCCCCGGCGGGCTGACCCGCGGGCCGTCACGGGAGGACGCGGCGAACCGGCTCTTCGCCGATCTCGACCCGGCGACGAAGGAATGGGCGCTGGCGCGCTACACGCAGCACCCGGCCGGCATCTACACGGAAGGCGTCCGGCTCGACAGTTTCTGGGACCAGAAATGGCCCGGCGCTACCGTCATCTGGTGCCGCCGCGCCCAGAACCCCGGCGAGGCGCACCAGCGCCGCACCGCCGAGAAGCTCGGCGCCAAGTTCCTCGAACTCGACACCGGCCATTACCCGATGCTGAGCCTGCCGGCCGAGCTTACGGCGATGCTGACCGCCGATTAGGTCGAAATCCGGCCAGATCCCAACACCCTTTTTCGTCATCGCCCGGCTTGACCGGCTTGACCCGGCGATGACGAGAGGCCCTGCAGATGGCCGGGTCAAGCCAGGTCAAGCCCGGCCATGACAACTGCCCCGAGAGTAACTCCGTCCGGACGGATACCGCCCTGGGACCTCATGCGCTGAGCCGGTCCGGGGTGCGCACGAGGAGGCGCCGGTCGAGGTCTTTGAGGGAGGCGGCGCCAAGGAGGCCGAGGTCGCGGTCGAGTTCCTCGCGCAGGATGTCCAGCGCTCGCTTCACTCCTTCCCTCCCCGCTGCCGCGACGCCGTAGAGCGGCGCCCGGCCGACGAACACGAAGTCGGCGCCGAGCATCAGCGCCTTCAGGATGTCGCTGCCGCGGCGCATGCCGCCGTCGGCGATCAGCGCGATGCGGTCGCCGACCGCCTCGCGCGCCGCCGGCAGCAGGTCGAGCGGCGCCACCGTCCAGTCGAGCTGGCGTCCGCCGTGGTTGGAGATCGCGACCGCATCGACGCCGAGCTCGGCGCAGCGCACGATCTCGTCGAGGCACAAGACGCCCTTGACGATCAGCCGGCGCGGCCAGCGGTTGCGGATGCGCTTCAGCAAGTCCCACGACAGGTTGCGGTCCATCTGCGAGCGGATCCAGTGGGCGCTCTCGAACAGGCTGCGCCGGTCCTTGGGCACGAATTCGACGACGTTCTCGAAGCGTGGCATGCCGTGGGTCATGATGCCGCGCGCCAGCCATTCCGGATGGCCGAGGACGTTGAACCGCGCGCTCCAGCTCAGCTCGGTCGGGCTCGACTGCGTCCGCTTCTGCCATTCGCGGTTGCCGAAAATCTGCGCGTCGGTGGTCAGGATCAGCGCTTCGCAGCCGGCATTGCGGGCGCGGTCCACCAGGGTTTCCCATACCCGCGGCGGCCCGAACACATAGAGCTGCCACCAGTAGCGCAGCCCCGGCGCGCGCGCGACCGTCTCCATCCGATCGTTCGACATCGTGCTCTGCGCGAACGGGATGCCCGCCTCGGCGGCCGCCTCGGCTAGTTGCAGGTCGGCGTGCGGCCAGAACACGCCGTTGAGGCCGGTCGGTGCGATCGCGAAGGGCAGCGTGGAGCGCCGCTCGAACAGCACGGTCGAGAGGTCGCGGCGCGACACGTCCACGAACGAACGGTGCTGGAACCGCCACTCCCGCAAGACCGCGAGGTTGCGGGCGAGGCTCGCCTCGTCCTCGCCGCCGCCTTCCAGATATTCGAGCGCGAACCGCGGCAGGCGCCGGTGCGCCATCGCCCGCAGATCCTCGATCGTCTGCGCCCGCTCTAGGTTGCGCCCGCGGTAATAGCGGCGCAGCGGATGACCGGCGAGCAGCGCCGGGGCTGCCCAGGCGAGCGTGTTGTCGGCGGCGCGGGCGGGGGCGCTCGGGACGGCGTGTCGCGAGGCTTTCGGGCGAGCCGCCAGCGCCGCCGCACCGGCGCCGACCACGACCGCGGCTACC